>OFEK01000226.1_pt1 | contig 76001 bp, 65 predicted proteins | sample 1521131 | NCBI WGS metagenome assembly OFEK01 (sample SAMN05720209, study PRJEB24109) | activated sludge metagenome | isolation source: Anaerobic digester | place: China | collected 2015-12-16 | reverse complement strand
CTCGACGCCGCCGAGAAGGTGTTGCTCAAAGCCCTGAATATCGATCCCGGCAATGTGGATGTGCTGCATGCGCTGGGTCTGGCCTGCCACGAACACGGCGATGACAAGCGGGCAATGTTCTATTTGCAAAAAATCGCCGCGTATCCCACCGCCAAGGTACAGTATTCGCTCGGTGTGGTGTACTGGCGTCTCGAGCAATACCGCAACGCTCAGCGGCATCTTCGCCGCGCGTCCGAACTCGATCCCGCCGATGTGCATATCGCCATTGCGCTCGCCGAAACGCAGTTGCAACTGGGCGATTTCGACGATGCCGTGCAGACGCTTCGCCCGCTCATGAGCGGCGCGCCACGTGAACCGATGCTCTTCTTGCTGCATGCGCGCGCCAGCATGCGGCTCGGCGCATGGACGCAGGCACTGTTCTCGCTCGAACATCTCCTCGGCATCGACCCCGAGCACCGCCAGGCCCGGTACATGCGCGGGATCACGCAGATCGAGTTGCATCAGTACGACGAGGCCGAGCGCACCTTCAAGGAGGTGCTTTCGCGCGACGAAGGGGATGTTGTCGCGCTCATGCATCTCGGCAACCTCGCGCTGCTGCGTTCCAACCGCGGCAAGGCCGCCGACTACTACCGAAGGATACTGACCATGGATCCCGAGCATGTGGAAGCGCTCGAGAAGATGCAGTATCTTTCGCCCGATGGTAAATTCACGTCATAGCGTTTTCTTCGTCGTTCTGCTTCTCTGCCTGGCGCGAGACCTCACGGGCCAGACCGTGCTATCCGAGGATCCCGTCGTGGAGAAACGCTTTCGCTACGCATTGGATCTCTTCGAACATGGTGTCTGCGAGCAGGCGTCGACACGTTTCGCCGAATTGGCCTACAGCCAGGGCGTGCATCATCGCGCGAGCGCGGCGGCGTATATGGCCGCGAGAGCGGCGCTGTGCAGCAATGAAACGCAACGCGCGCTGGCGCTGGTGGATTCGCTGTACGAGCGTTTTCCGTCGAGCAGCTATCTGGCCGAAGCCGCCCTGGTGGCTGCGCGTGCGGCGGCCATGCAATCCGACACGGTTCGAACGGCGCTGTGGCTGCTTCGTGCCTGCGCGCTGTGCGATACCTTGTGCGTTGTTGCCTCCGAAGAGCTGCACTCCTGCTGCGCCGACATGTCCCGCATGAGCCGCGAACGGGTGCTGCTGCAGGCCCTGGCACTGCACATTCCCATGGAACAGCTTCGCGAGCAGGGCATTCTTCCCTCGTCCAACGAGCGACCCATGCCGCCACGTGCCTACACGCTCGCGGTGTTGCTTCCGCTGCAATCCACCGATGCGCGCGTCCGCGATGTGGCCGAAGATATGCTCAACGGCATGCGCGCCGCCGTGGCCCTGCGCGACGAAGCCGCCTCCGAGGTGTCGCTGCTGGTGCGGGACAATGGAGACCGCGCGGCGGTGCGGGAATTTCTCGATCGCGTAGCGGCGGACAGCACGCACGTCGCGGTGCTTGGCGGGGCGTTCAGCGACGATGCCCGCCTGGTGGCGGAGGAAACGGTGGGAAGAGGAGTGCCATGTCTTATACCTGCCGCAACCGACACCGGGCTCTGCGGCATCGGCGAGCACGTGTTTCAACTCAATCCGCCGTTGCTGCAACGCGCCGTCCTCCTGGCCGATTACGCGCGGCTGGAACTCGACGAGCAGGACGTGTTGATTGTCGCACGCAACGCGCGCGCTCCGCGCCTGATGGCCGAGGCCTTTCGCGAGCGGTGGCTGGAGCAGCGTGGACGGGCGAGCCTGTTGTTGTGGCAGGATTCGCTGGCACTGCGCCGTGGCTTGCGTCAGTTGCTTGAGGGAAAAGGGGAGCATGGTTCAAAAATCCGTCTCCTCGTTGCGCCAGCCTTTTCGGAGGACGATATTGCCTTGTTGCTCGACGCGGCGGACGCGGAAATGCAGCAGCCGTTCATACTGGGTTGTGGAGACTGGCATCATCCAGCCCTGTTGCTGCGTTACCCGCAATGCACCGTGTTGTTCGAGAGCGATATGCCCGGTGATGCCGATATTGCGCTTTGGGAGGATGCGCGCATGGCCTTCAGCCGGTACTCGGCACGTCCCTTCAGCCGTCACGCCATGTTCGGATTCGATGCTTGCCGCCTTGCGATGCGCGCGGCCGATCGCTGCGGGGCCGAACGCGGCGGCATGCGTCAGGCGCTGACCGATGTGTACGAGGGCATGCGGGCCGCGGTGAATTTCACTCTCGATCGCAGTAACAGAGCGCTGTCGCTGTTTCGCGCCGAGCACGGGACCATTCGACGCATCGAAAGCTTTCACGCGAAATAACCGGGGCCGAGCGCCTCGCTTCACCATCACTTCATGTCATTCAGGGAGAATGCATCATGTCCAGCAACGACTCTCCGGAGCTCCGCAAACCCATCCCCATCAAACAATGGCCCGCCGATGACCGCCCGCGCGAGAAACTGCTGCGCGCCGGAGCCGAAGCACTCAGCGATGCGGAATTGCTTGCGCTGATGATCAATACCGGTGCGGGCGGTAGAAACGCCCTCGATATCGCGCGAGACATGCTCTGCACCTACGCTTCGCTGCGCAACCTGGCACGGCGGCCGCTCAACGAACTGCAATCTCTGCACGGCATCGGGCAGGCCCGCGCCGTGGTTATACATGCCGCTTTCGAGCTCGGTAGGCGCTACGCTTCGGGAGCGGACGACGACAGGGAAAGCATTTCTTCGCCCGAGGATGTCGCCCGCATCTACATTCCCCGTATGCGCGACTTGCAGCACGAGCGTTTCCTTGTGCTGCTACTGAGCAATGCGGGGAAAATTATCCGAGAACATGTGGTGTCCGAGGGCATTGTCAATGCGAGCCTGGTGCATCCCCGCGAAGTGTTTCGCGCCGCGGTCACAGAACTGGCGAGTTCCATCATCCTCATGCACAATCATCCGAGCGGTGTGCGCGAGGCCAGCCGCGAGGATCATGGCATCACACGGCAATTGGTGGAGGCGGGAAAGATGATGGACATCCCCGTACAGGACCACATCATCATTTGCGGGAATTCGTACGTGAGCTTTGCGGAAAATGGCTGGCTGCCGGAGTGAACGACTGCAGTCGTCGAATGTGTCGACGCGCGGGCTGTGGAATGCCGCAGGAACGCGCTATGATCAGCCGCGTCGGCGCTTCCACCGCTCGCGCAAGCGCTCGCCGAGCTGTTGCTCGCGTCCCTCCTGCGTGGGATTGTAGTAAATACGGTCCTTGAGTTCAGCGGGAAGATAGTCCTGCTCGACGAAATGCCCGGGGTAGTCGTGGCTGTACTTGTACCCCTTGCCGTAGCCCTGCGACTTCATCAGCGACGTGGGAGCGTTGCGCAAATGCAACGGCACCGCGTACGGCGGCAGGGTGCGGACATCGTTGATGGCCGCGTCTATGGCGAGATAGGCGGCATTGCTCTTCTGCGCGCTGGCGAGGTAGGTGGTTGTCTGCGCCAATACGATGCGCGCCTCCGGCATGCCGATGGCATGCACGGACTGAAAGCAGGCATGGGCCAGCAACAGGGCGTTGGGATCGGCATTGCCCACGTCTTCCGAGGCCAGCACTATCAGGCGTCGCGCCACGAACAGCGGATCTTCGCCGCCTTCCAGCATGCGCGCCATCCAATATAGCGCCGCGTCGGGGTCGCTGCCGCGCACGGATTTGATGAAAGCCGAGATGATGTTGTAATGCTCTTCACCGCCTTTGTCGTATTTGGCAAAGGCGCGCTGGAAGGCCTCCTCGAGCACATCTTGCGAAATGTGTACCGTGCCGTCCTTCTCGGCCAGCAGGCAGCACATTTCCAATCCATTCAACATGCCGCGGGCGTCGCCACCGCTGTAGGCGATGAGCATGTCCACATCATCGAAGGAAACGTCGAGTCCCTGCAAAAAGGAATCGTTTGCCAGCGCCCGGTCGAGTATGCCGCGCAAATCCTCCATGCTCAGCGGCTGCAGCACGAAGGTGCGCGCACGCGAACGCAGTGGCGGGATGATCTCGAAGGAGGGATTCTCGGTGGTGGCTCCAATCAGGATGATGTCGCCCTGCTCAACTGCTTGCAATAACGCATCTTGCTGCGCTTTGTTGAAGCGATGGATCTCGTCGATGAACAGAATGGTCTGTAGTTGTTCCAGCTCCCAGCGCCTCTTCCGCGCCTGCTCGATAATGCCGCGTACATCCTTGACGCCGGCGGAAACGGCGGACAATTGTTCAAAATGGGCATCGACGGCGGAACTGAGAAGACGGGCGAGGGAGGTTTTGCCGCTGCCCGGCGGCCCCCAGAGAATCATGCTGAACGGCGCATGGCGCTCCAGCATTTGACGGAGCGGTTTGCCCGGGCCGACGAGATGCTGTTGACCCACATACTCGTCGATGCTTCCGGGACGCATGCGTTCGGCGAGCGGAACGTTCGGAAGCACGGGCGGCATGTCAGCGGGTGTCCGGTTGGGGAGTATCCTTCGGCGCGGTTTGCAGGCGGCGCAGCGAATCGAGGCGGCGGAGGGAATCATTGGCGAGGAGACTGTTCCTCGCTTTGAGTTCCTCGGCTTCGTCCAGCATGATGCCGCGCGTGCGCGGGGTCAGGTCCAGCGATTCTTCGGACACCGCTTCCTTTTTCGCAGGATTCGGCCGCGCCGCGGGAGGGGCGGGTTTGCGTGCCGCGTTGCGCTGCGAGGGCTTCTCCTGCGTCATAACCGGGGTTTCGGCCGGTGCGGCATCGTGCTCCGTTGCTTCGGGAGTGGTGGGCGGCTGCTCGATCTGTTCGATGGCCGGGCGTTCTTCAGGCAGCGCTTCGCGCGAAAGATCGTCGCGGAAATCGGTGCTCTGATACACGTACACCGACACGGCGAGCACCACGAGACTTCCCACGGCGCCGTAGGCGTACGCGGGAATGCGCACGCCCCAGATCACTGCGGGACGAAACAAGCGCTTCCACCAGGGCTCGGCGGCCAAGCTGCTTTCGGCCGCGATACGCTGGTTGAGATGGTATTCGAAGTCGAGGGGAGCGGAGACGCGGGGCAGCGCGCGAAGATCGCCGAGGAGCCGCGGATTGATGCGCTCCGGTTCCTCCGTCGAACGCGGGATATCGGCTGTGTCACTCATACTTCACACCGGAGCAATTATTCATACAAATCTTTTAATAGTTCCTGGAGCTGCGCCCGCCCGCGGTTGATACGGGATTTGACGGTGCCAATGGGCATCTCGATGATTTCCGCGATTTCCTCATAGCTGAGGTCCTGAACGTCGCGCAGAATCACGGCTTCGCGAAAGGCCTCGGGAAGCGTGGCGAGAGCCGCGTGAATGCGGTCGTAAATCAACGCACTGTTGGCGCTGCGGTCGGGGAGGGGATCCTCATCGTGCAGCGGCAACACGTAATCGTCGTCGTTCTCGCGCTCGATGACCAGTGGAATGTGCCCCTTGCGGTGGGCCTTGCGCAATTCGCTTTTCGCGAGATTGCCGGCGATGGTGTAGATCCAGGTGGAAAACCGCGCGATCGTCTTGTACAGCATCTTCTTCTTGTACACGCGGAGAAAGGTCTCTTGCAGAATATCCGCCGCGTCGTTGCTGTTCCCGACGAATCGGTAGATGTAGTTCATCAGCGGATCCTTGAAACGCCCGACCAGAATATCGTAGGCGGGTCGGACGTCGCGCTGGAACAGGAGCATCAATTCCTCATCGGACAACGTATCGAGGGTTGCACGATCCAGTTGATTTTCCTCGATCAGACGTTGTACCCGGAGCTCTAACGTTTGTTCCTGAATGGGTTCCATGAAAACGCCGATTGGTGTGGGATCACGCTTCCGTCAGTCGCGCCACGAGACGCATAATGGCGGTCTCCGGTGCGACGGGTTGCGATTTGATTGCGAGGTCGGCTTCGAGAATATATTCAAAACACCGATCAAAATACGATGAATCCGCGAATTTCCCCAGATGCGGCCGCAACGCCTCGAGCTGCCAGCCAAAGGCCAGGCCTATCGCCCTCGCCTCCTCGTCCGTGGCGCGTCCGCCCATGCCACTCACGCGCGCCTTCCAGACGATCAGCAACTGCCGGAACAGCAGGTTGAGCATGAGCACGGGCTCTTCGGTGCGCAGCAGTTGCGTGGCGATATCCATGGCGCGGCGACGGTCGCGCGCCGTCACGGCATTCACCAATTCGAACACGTTGTAGTCGCGCGAAGTCCCCAGATGTTCGTACACATCATCCGGCTGCACACTCTCGCGTCCGTGCATGGCGGAGATGATTTTTTCTATCTGCGACGACAGCGCCCGCGCCTGCGTGCCGATCAATGTGCAAAACAATGTACAGGCCTCGGGGGTGATGCGCAGGCCCGCTTCCTGAAATTCGCGTTCCACCCACTGCTGCGCCGCCGCGTCTTTCAGCGGCTTGAACTCCACCGCCGCCGCGGATCCGCCTTCCTGTTCCATGCGCTGAACGATCTGCGACACATCCTCGGACTTCTTGCTCGAGGGCTTCGCCGCTGCTTTCGCGCGGGATTTCGAAGAGGCCTTGATCTCTGTCGCGCACAACAGCAGCACGCAGTCGGGGTTGGGATTGCCCACATAGGCGCCGAGAGCGGGGGAGGTGGAGAGTTTCTCGGCTTCACGAACGACGACAACGCGTTTCTCGGCCATGAATGGAAAGGCGTTGGCCGACATCACCACGTCTTCGGCCTTGTGCTCGCTGCCGCGAAACGTGTGCAGATTGAAGGACGGATCGCCATCGCCAAGTGCCAGCGCGGTGATGGACTTCACCGCGCGCTCCATGAGAAACTCCTCCTCCCCGTGCAGAAGGTAGACGGGGAGGAGGGTTTTGCTCCGAAGCTGTCGTGCGAGATCGCGATCAGTCATGGTTGCGCCATTCCGCGCATTACTTCATCGTGACTTTCAGCATGGTCGCGGCGGTCTTGGGACGGTTGCCTTCGCCAACGGGAAGATTGGCGATGGCATCCACGGTCTCCATGCCCGACACCACGCGACCGAAGATGGTGTAATTCTTCGCGAGATCGTAGTCGCGGTGCATGATGAAGAACTGGCTGCCGTTGGTGTTGGGTCCGGCATTGGCCATGGCCACGGTGCCGCGCTTGTATCCGTCCTTGTAAATCTGCAGGTCGGTATTGATTTCATCGTCGAAGCGCTTGCCGTAAATGCTCTCGCCATTGTAGCCGGTGCCGGTCGGGTCGCCGCCTTGAATCATGAAGCCCTTGATCACACGGTGGAAAATCACACCGTTGTAATATCCACGCTTGGCGAGCTGCACGAAGTTTTCGACGGTTTTCGGGGCGGCGTCACGATAAAACTCTATCTCGATGGTGCCATGTTCGGTTTCGATAACTGCAATTTCCTTGTCCACGGATTTCTGCTCCTGTTGTTGTGGCGGTGTATGCTTGGGCGTTGCCTGCTCGTTCTGGGCCTGGCAGCCGGTGGTGGTGACGGTGAGAAAGGCGAGAAACGCGAGAAGTGAAACGATGGTGTTGCGCATGCTTCGCTCCTGAATGGTTGATGATCTATGGAATGACAATGTCCTGTGCGATGAGCACGATGAGCAATATGCCCAGCGCGATACGATAGACGATGAACACGGTGGTGCTGTGGTTGCGCAGGAAGCGCAGCAACACGGCGATGGAGGCGTATCCGACAATGCCCGCCACCACGGTCGCAACGGCGAGCTGCACGCCGAAATCCGTCAGCAGCGTGTCGCGCAAGGCGTACAGTTGATACAATCCGCTCAGCAACACCGCGGGGACGCTCAGCAAAAAGGAAAAGCGCGCGGCGTCTTCGCGGCGCAGATGCAGGAACAGCCCCATGGTGATGGTGCTGCCCGAACGCGACGAGCCCGGAACCAGCGCCACCGCCTGCGCTATGCCGATAAGCAGGCCGTCGCGCCAGCCGATGCGCGCCATGTCCCGGGAGCGCTTGCCCAGCCGTTCTGCCAGCGCCAGCAGCAACGCGAGCACAATCAAGCTGGCGGAAATCACGTACAGCGAACGAAACGTGCTTTCAATGGCATCCTTGAGCAGCAGCCCGGCGAGCACGATGGGAATGGTGCCGAGGATGATCCACCACGCCAGACGGCTTTGCTCCTCGACGAACGGGGCCTTGCGCACCAGGCCGCGCAAAAAGGCCCCGCTCAGTGCGAGAAGATCCTTGCGGAAATACACGAGCACCGCGATCATGGTGCCGATTTGCGTCACCGCGGTGAATGCCGCACCGGGATCGTCCCAACCGAACAGCGCCGGCACGATGCGCAAATGCGCCGTGCTGCTGATCGGTAGAAATTCCGTGGCGCCCTGCACTACGCCGAGCAGCATCGCCTGCAATACATCCATGTTCAGAACGCCCGCTCCCGCATGCTACAACTCCACGATGCTTCTGCTGTTGAGCGCATCGAGAATGCGGAACGTGCAGCGCGTCGTGGCCAGCATGCTGTCCAGCGATATCACCTCGGATGCTTTGTTCCGAATCGCATCCATGAACGCCACCACTTCGTTGTGGTGACCCTTATCACCGGTGCCGCGCTTGCGCTCCTGCTTGCCGCCGCGAGCGAGTGTGAGCTGCTGAAAATTGTCCATGATGGCTGTGGCATTGCCGCCAGACATCACAATGCGCTCCTTGGGCACGGAGGAATCGCCGTTGGCCACATACGTGATCACGCCGAGCGAGCCATTGCTCATGCGCAAGGTGATGTTCACAGTGTCGTAATTCGTCACGGCTTCGCTGTCCGAGGCAATGCACTCGGCGCTCACACGCACCGGCGTCGCATCGGTGAGGAATTGTATGGTGTCGATGAAATGGCACACCTCGCCCACAATGCGTCCGCCGCCCTCCACAGGATGCTGTGTCCAATGGTCCTTGGGGAGGAAGCCCGCATTCACGTAATAATGCACGATCACGGGTTCGCGCGTCGATGCGAAAAAGCTGCGCATGTCCCGCACCAGCGGAGCGAAGCGGCGGTTGAAGCCCACCATCAGCAACAATTTGCCCGCAAGCTCGGGATGCGAGCGGAGGATGTCCTCGATCGGCCGCAGTTCTTCCTCATTCAGTGCCAGCGGCTTTTCCACGAATACATGCTTGCCGCGCCGCAATGCCTCGAAGGTGTAGGGCGCGTGATCGCCATGTCGCGTTGCAATGAACACCGTGCCGATCTGCGCGTCGTCCAGCACGTCGAAAATGCTGGTGGTGGATTTTTTGAAACCGAACTTGTTCCGCATGTCGTTGCCGGTCAGGCCGCTGCGGTTGCACACGGTGTCCAGCGTGACATCGGACATGTCCTTGAGATGCGGCAGCAAAAATCCGGAGGCGAAACTGCCCGCGCCGATGAAGCCCACGGTAAGCGAACTGCGTACGGGCGATATCACCGGCGGTGCGATGGTCGCGGACTGCGAGAGCGCCGCAATATCGTCGGACGATGGATCGTCGTACTGCAGGACAATGCCCACGTACGGCTCGGTTTTCTCACCTTCGATCAGCGCGTAGGCGTCCAATGCGCGGTCGATGGGGAAGCGGTGCGTGGTGAGTATGTCCGTATCCACGCGGCCGCCTTGCAGCAATTTGAGAAAGGCCTGCATGTTGCGATTTTCCGTCCAGCGCACGTAGCTGATCGGGTAATCCAGACCTTCCACCTCGTAATCCTTGTCGTAGCGGCCCGGGCCGTAGGAGCGGGAAATGCGGATGTCGATTTCCTTCATGTAATACGGACCGCGCGGAATGTCCATCGGTGCGGCGCCCACCACCACCACCCGGCCGCGCTCGCGAGTGATGCGACCGGCGAGTTCGATGGGATCGTTGCTGCTCGTGCCGGCGGTGATAATCACCGCGTCGGCGCCATGTCCGCCCGACAGCGAGGTCACCACCGACTCCACCGGATCGTTGTGACGATGCAATGCCACGTCCGCACCGGAGCGCCGTGCAAGCTCTATGGCGTTGCCGTCGAGATCAACCCCGGCAACCACACAGCCATTGGCTTTGAGAAACTGCACGGTGAGCTGCCCGAGCAATCCCAAACCGATCACCACCACGCATTCACCCAGGGTGGGATCCGTCTGCCGCACTCCTTGCAGCGCGATGGCGGCAATGGTGGCATAGGCGGCGGATTCCATCGACACGCCGTCGGGGATTTTCGCAACGAGGTTGCGCGGCACGGCGATGATGTCGCTGTGCACGGCGTACTCCGCGCCGGCGCAGGCCACTTTATCGCCGATGGCGATGTCCTGCACACCCTCTTCCACGGCCAGCACCACACCGGCGGTGCTGTAGCCCAGCGCAGCCGAGGAATCGAGCTTGCTCATGATGCGCTTGTAGGTCTTGGCCACGCCGTTGCGGCGCATCTCATCGACGACCTTGCGCACTTCATCGGGCTGACTTTTCGCGCGCTGCAACAGCGAGGATTTCCGCGAATCGACGGAGGTTTTCTCCGTGCCCGCGCTGATCACAGAAAAGTAGTTTTTGACCAATATCATGCCCCGTCCGATGGCCGGCGGCGGCACGTCCGCGATATTCATCGCGCCTGATTTGATATGTTGTGCAATCTGTTTCATCTCAAAAATTACGCGATTCGGCACGTTTTTCCTATGCATTCGCGGTGGAAATGGAAGGAGAAGGAGGCGGGACAAACGGCAAGCGCCACCGCTGGGTGGCGCGCCATATCAGGGATGTGCCCATCGGGCAGCCCGCACGGAAGTATCGAATGCGCTTGCGCGGGCTAGCGTCCCTGGCCGCCTTTGCGCGAACGCAGGATGAAACGCTTGACCTCTTTCGCGAAGCGGTCTTCGAACAGGACGAGACGGGCAATTTGCTTCATGCTCAGAATATCGGACAAGGACAGCGCATAATCGCGTTTCATGGCGATCATTTCCGTGGCCACATCGTGCAGGCGCTGTACGTGTTCGCGCACCGCTTCGTCCGAAATGCCGGGCAGCTTGTCCTCAAGCGATTTGAGCACACTCTGTCGCTTGTCCATCAGCGCGCGTTCGCGTTCGCGAAAATCCTTCTCGCGGGCGAACAGCCGCACGGCTTGCTCCTCGCTCAGATCCAGTGCCTCGATGAGCTTGATGCGGCGCAAATCCTCGAGACGGCGGCGGCCAACCTCATCCTCGGGCGCATCCTGCGCCAGCAAGGGCGAGGCGCAAAGCGCGGCAAACAGGAGCGTTAGCGTCAGAAGTAGAGTGTGTCGTAGCATGGCGACCTCGTATCAGAATCGTTGGGAATCGAAAGCGTTCAACAATGTGGCGGCATCCTCCGCATCCAGCGCCTCGATCAAGTCCTGTGATGCGACGTATTCGAGACCGGCCGCGAGCAATTCCTGCTCATCGAGATGCTCGAGAAGCATGTCGTCGATCAGTGCGGCTGATTCCTCATCGAATGCGGCGCCATCAGTGAGCGCGGGCAGAGACAGCAGCGTGCTGCCGGAATCAAATATCGTGATGTCTTCGGAGGTGTTCAATGCGATGTCTGCGCCATCCTCCGCGGTGAGCGTGTGTTCGATCGCGGCGTACAGATCGTCGTCCTGTGTGTGCTCGCGCGGCAGCAGCAGCAGCGTGCCCAGTAGCAGCACCGCAGCGGCCGCGCCGGCGATGGCGAGGCGCGTCCCACTCCACCACGGACGCCGGCCTGTGGCGAGCGTATCGATGCGTTCGTTGAGCGTGACGCCGAAAGCGGGCCACTGTGGATCTTCGAGGTGGAGCGTCGCGGACTCGCGTGGCATATTGGCGACCAGCGCGCGGAATCGCTGAGCTTCGGCAGCGCAGGCGGCACAGGAGCGCAGATGTTCCTCCACGCGGGCATGATCCGACGGATGGTCCATGCCTGTGGCATGGTCGGGGAGCAGGGGACGGATATCACGACAGCGCATGGCGCACCTTTTCTTCGATTTTTTTCATTGCGTGATGGTAATTGGCTTTTAATCCGCCCACAGAGGTGCCGAGCATGCCGGCGATGTCCTCGTAGGGGAGTTCCTCGTAGTAGCGCAGCACAAACACCGCGCGTTGTTTGGCAGGGAGTGCGGCGATGGCGCGTTCGATGCTTCGGCGGATTTCCTCGCGTTCGAGTCCTTCGTGAATTCCCGGCGCATGATCCACATACTCGCCGTCCTCGCGATCGAAGCGGAAGAAGCGCCGGACGCGGCCGCTTTTCACATGGTTGATGCTCAGGTTCACCGCGATGCGATACAGCCAGGTGAAGATTTTCGAACCGCCGCGGAAGCCGTCGAGACCCTGATAGGCGCGGACGAACACATCCTGCGTGATATCCATCGCATCGTCGGGATCCTGCACAATGCGACGCACCACGCGGTACACGCGTTGTTGATTGCCGCGGACCAGCTCGTTGAAAGCCCTGCGGTCGCCGTGGCGACATGCTTCGATTATGCGTTCATCATCGCTCTGCGTCATCTGTTCGCTAACGTAGTGAATATCGGCATCGGAACCGAGGGAAAGCGCTATGACATTGCCCGTATCGCTCATGGTGCATCCGTGTCGCGCGCTCTTCTGTCTATCACATCGATGCATTCGTGGTCAAACAGGCGCGCATGAAGATTTGGACAGCGTGGGACGGCGCGGGTTTAACCATGTAGGCACGGAGAAATCTCGTGCTTCGCTGGCGCGAAGTACCCAGAGGGCTTCGCCACACCGAGGGCCCGGAGAATTCGCGGCTTTGCGTCTCTGCGCCCTTGCGTTGACTCGAATGCGGCGGGGCGCATGCCTCAAGCGGAGTGCGCCCTCAACCATTCCTCTGCGCTCTCTGCGCTCTCCGCGCTCTCTTCGAATGTATCACGTACACGGCGGGGCGCACGGATCGAGCGAGAAGCAACCTCAAACATTCCTCCGCGCTCTCTGCGCTCTCCGCGCTCTCTTCGAATGTATCACGTACTCAGTCGGCCCGCAGATAATGTATTGCCCGTGCGCGGCGTTTTTCCTATACTGCACGGTTGCATCCGTTCCACGCGCGCCGAATCGGCAGGGCAACAGCGCGCCGCATACCGCCGCGATGCGACGGATGCCCGCAGCAGTATCATTCATCGCGACCACGGGTATTTCCAGCATGAAACGTCTCCTCGTCACCTCCGCTCTCCCTTACGCCAACGGTTCCGTGCATTTCGGCCATCTCGCGGGTGCGTATCTGCCCGCGGATATGTTCGTCCGCTATCATCGCCTCAAGGGAACGGATGTGCTGTACATCTGCGGCTCTGACGAGCACGGGGTGAGCATTCTCATCTCCGCGCAGAAGGAAGGGGTGGAACCCACGGTGGTCATCGATCGCTACCACGAACTCAACGCGCGCGCCTTCGAGCGCTGCGGCATCAGCTTCGACAACTACTCGCGCACCTCGCTGCCGGTGCATCACGAAACGGCGCGCGAGTGGTTCGTGACCTTGCGCGACAAGGGCGTGTTGCGGCAGAGCAGCGCCATGCAACTTTTCGATCCGCAGGCGGGCATGTTCCTGCCCGATCGCTTCGTGATCGGCACCTGTCCGCATTGCGGTTTCGACCGCGCCTATGGCGATCAATGCGAGAATTGCAGCAAATACTACGATCAGACCGAATTACTGCAACCGCGAAGTCTGCTCAGCGATGCCACACCCGTGGTGCGCGAGGCGGTGCACTGGAATTTTCCGCTGGGCGATTTCCAGCAGCAGCTCGAGCAGTATGTGGAATCGCATGCCGGCGACTGGAAAGACAATGTGCTGCAGCAGGTGCGCAGTTGGCTCACCGCTGGTTTGGGTGATCGTCCCATCACGCGCGACCTGAGCTGGGGCGTGCCCGTTCCGGGCGAGGAAGGGCAGGGCAAGGTGATTTACGTATGGTTCGATGCGGTGCTGGGCTACATCTCCAGCACCAAGGAGTGGGCCATGCGCAAGGGAGCGCCCGACGCCTGGAAAGACTACTGGCACAGCGAGGACACGCGCTACGTGGCCTTCATCGGCAAGGACAACATCGTGTTCCATTGCCTGATGTTCCCGGCGATGATCATGGCGCGCGGTGGCGTGGTGCTGCCGGACAACGTCCCCGCCAATGAGTTCCTGAATCTCGAAGGGAAGAAATTTTCCAAGAGTCAGAACTGGTCCATCGAACTCAACGAATTTCTCGACAGCTACCCCGCCGATCCCTTGCGCTACACGCTGACGATGAACATGCCCGAGTCGCGCGACAGTGATTTTTACTGGAAGGATTTCCAGGCGCGCAACAACAACGAGTTGGCCGACATCCTCGGCAATTTCGTCAACCGCTCGCTGCATTTTCTCGACAAGCATTTCAGCAATCGCGTGCCGGCGGCAGGTACGCTTGATGCGGATGATGCGGCCTTTCTCGCGGAAATCGACACCGCCGCCGAGAGCATCGCATCGTGCTATGAACGCTTCCGCTTCCGCGACGCGGCCACCGCGACCATGAATCTCGCACGCGCGGCGAACAAATACTTCAACGACCGCGAGCCGTGGAAGACTGTGAAAAGCGATCCCGCGCGCTGCGCCACGACGCTGTACTGCTGCGCACAGGTGCTCTACGCCCTGCGCGTGTACCTCGAACCGCTGCTGCCTTTCAGCGCTGCGGCGCTGCACGACATGCTCAATCTTGCCGACTCGCTGCCCGTAACCTGGGAGGCGCCGAAGCACACGCGGCTTGCCGAAGGACATGCCTTCGGCGAAAAGCGCATTCTCTTCGAAAAAATCGACGACGCGCGCATCGAAACGGAAATCGCCAAGCTGCGCACCCTGCCGCGCGAGGAAACGCCGGAGCGCAGCTATCCCGAACTCAAGCCCCAAATCACCATCGACGATGTCGCCAAACTCGACCTGCGCCTCGGCACGGTGATCGAGGCCGTGGCCGTACCGAAATCCAGCAAGTTGCTGAAACTGCGCGTGGACATCGGTTCGGAGCAGCGACAGGTGGTGGCAGGCATTGCCGGCAGCTACAAGCCCGAGGAACTCGTGGGACGCACGGTGGTGCTGGTGGCGAATCTCAAACCCGCGAAACTCTTCGGCATCGAATCCCAGGGGATGATTCTCGCCGCCTCCAATGACAGTGCCGGACCGATTATCGTTGCGCCCATCACGCCGATGGATGCGGGAGCGATAGTGAAATGACGCGGCAACGCACGGCCATCGCCGCCACTCTGCCGTTGCTGTTCGCATTGCTGCTCGCCGCCTGCGATGAAGGGCTCGTGCCCGATCCCGTGGACGCGGAAATCGCGGGCTTCGAAGGCACCTTGCGTGTGGTGTCGGATTGGCCGCCGGCCGACAGTGTGCGCGACCTGCGCGTGATCGCCTTTCGCGAGTATCCGCCGAAGGACATTCTCTCCGAAGTGGTGGGGGGCACGGCGGTGTTTTCCGAGCCACTGGCGTACGACAGCAGCGCCCAGGCCTACCGCGTGCAGAACGCCCAGCTCACGGGCAGCTTCCGCTACATCGTCGCCGCCCAGCAGTATGGGGATAATCTCTTCCAGGACTGGCGCGTGGTGGGCGTGTACACGGTGGTGAACGATGTGACGCAGCCCGGCGCCATTGACCTGGGGAGTGGGCGCTTCGTGCGCGACGTGGATATACGCGTGGACTTCAGAAACCTGCCTCCACAGCCATTCTAGTCCTTTTCCGCCGGTATTTCCGGATGTTGCCCTCCGATGACAGTTGCTCGTCGGAGGGCATTTTTGTAGCTTGGATTACGGACATTTCTCATCCCCATCACCAACCGCGGCCGGCGTATGAAAGCAGTGATTATGGCTGGTGGATTCGGTACACGACTCCGCCCACTGACGTGCAACATTCCCAAGCCCATGGTGCCGATGGCGAATCGGCCCATGATGCTTCACATCGTTGATCTCCTCAAAGAGCATGGATTCAACGACATCATTTCACTGCTGTTTTACCATCCGCAAGTGATACGCAACTACTTCGGCGAAGGGAGTGATTTCGGCATTTCCATGCAATACATGCTTGCCGAAGCCGATTTCGGCACGGCGGGCAGTGTGCGCAATGCGCTGGAAAAAATCGGCGACGATCGCATTATCGTCATCAGCGGCGATGTGCTCACCGATTTCGATCTCACCGACGCTATCCGCTTTCACGAGGAGAAGGGCGCCGATGCCACCATCGTGCTGACGCGTGTGCCCAATCCGCTGCAATTCGGCGTGGTGATTGTCGACGACGAAGGCAACATAACACGCTTCCTCGAAAAGCCCTCCTGGGGCGAGGTGTTCAGCGACACCATCAACACCGGCATTTACATTCTGGAGAATCATGTCCTGCAAATGATTCCCTACAAGGACGAGTACGATTTCAGCAAGAACCTCTTCCCGCAGCTGATGCTCGGCGGCAAAAAGCTCTGTGGCTACATCGCCGAAGGCTACTGGCGCGACGTGGGAACGCTCGAGGAGTATCACGAGGCCTCGATGGATACGCTCGGCGAACGCGTGAAGGTGAATATCGAAGGGAACGCCGTTGCGCAGGCGCATATCGGCGAGGGGAGTGTCGTGCCCGACGACCGCGCGCAGTGGGGCGGCCATGTGATTGTGGGACGCAACTGCCACATCGCCAACAATGCTCGCATCATCAACAGCGTGATCGGCAACAACGTGCGGGTGATGGACGGCGCGGTGATACTCAATTCGGTGATCTGGGACGGCTGCGTGATCGAGCAATCGGTCAATATCTCGAATTCAGTGGTGGGCTACGAGAGCACCCTGCATGCGGGCGCGACTGTGTCGGACAATGTGTTCATCAGCGACCGCTGCAATATCGGGCAGGAAGCGACCTTGCTGTCGAATATCAAATTGTGGCCGGAAAAGGTGGTGCAGGACGGCGCCGTGCTGACCAAGAGTCTGGTGTGGGAGGATCGCTGGCTGCGCGAGCTGTTCACCGACGCGCGCATCACGGGATCGGCCAACATCGAGATCAATCCGGAATTCGGGGCGAAGATCGGAACCTCGCTGGGCGCGGTGCTTGGCGAGGGCGGCGCGGTGCTGGCCAGCCGCGATCCCGATAATGCCTCGCGCATGGTCAAGCGCGCCATCGCCTGCGGCCTGATGTCCGCCGGCGTGAATGTGCATGACATGCAGAGCACCTCCATCCCGATGCTGCGGCAGATTCTCCGCAGCGGCCGCTACACGGCGGGCTTCCATGTGCGGAAATCTCCCTTCGACAAGCGCTCGATGGACATCATTTTCTTCGATGCGGACGGACAGGACATGGCCTCGAAGCGCACGAAGGCCATCGAGCGGCAATTCTTCTCCGAGGATTTCCGCCGCGCGAACTACGACGGCATCGGATCGCTGTACTTTCCCGAGCGCACCACCGAGGCGTATCGCGAGCGCTTCCTTTCCACGCTGGATTTCGAACTCATCGCCACGAAGGGCTTCAACGTGGTGGTGGATTACAGTTACGGGATCACCTCCTCCATTTTCCCGAACATTCTCGCCAAGCTGGGCGCGCAGGTCATTTCGCTCAACGCGTACATCGATCGCACGCGACTGACACGGACGCGCGAGGAATTCTACGCCGCCTGCAACCATGTGTCGAGCATTGTGAAATCCCTGTCCTGCGAAATCGGCATACTCATCGACGCCGGTGGTGAAAAGATCTTCGTGTCCGATGAACACGGGCGCTTCGTGGAAGAGGAACGCCTGATGTCGCTGGTCACCAAGCTCTTTCTCGAAAGCCGCCGTGTGCAGGGCAGGCCGTTGAGTAAAATCGGCTGTCCCGTTGCCGCGAGCAGCGAAATGGACGCCGTGGCGCGCGAATACGGCGTGGAACTTGTGCGCACACCCAATACACACGGCGGCATGATGAACGCGGTGCTGAAAGACCCGAGCATCGAATTCATCGCCGGTACGCGTGGCGGTTTCATCTTCCCCGAGTTCCTCTTTGCCACCGACGCCATGTACAACATCGCCAAGATCCTCGAGATGATGGCAGTGACCGGCTGGCGCCTGGGCATGATCGACACCACGGTGCCGTTTTACTTCCGGCGCACGGTGGACATCTCTTGTCCCTGGCAGGCCAAGGGCCGCGTGATGCGTTACGCGATGTTCGATTCCGAGTCGCAGCGTCGTGAACTCATCGATGGCATCAAGGTGCATTACGACGATGGAGCATGGGTGCTGTTGCTGCCGAGCAAGGAATTCGAGCTCTTCCACGTCTTCGTCGAAGCGCACGAAGAGCAGCGCGCGGCGGAACTCGCACGCGAATTCGAGGAGAAAGTTGTACGCTGGCGAGATAATGACTAAATTGCGTGGTCTTATCGTGTAACCGATTATCAGCACACGGACATGAAAATTACCAGCATACTCACCGAAGACCTGATTCAAGTCAACATTCCCGGCGAAACGAAGGAAGACGTCATCAACGCCATCATCGATCTCGCTGCGAAGTCGCAGAAGATCAAGGACATCGAAAAAGTGCGCCAGGCCATATTCGAGCGCGAAAAAATCATGTCCACCGGCGTGGGAAAGGGCTTCGCCATTCCGCACGGCAAAACTGACGCCGTGACCGATATTGTCGCCGCCTTCGGCATCACCGAGAATCCCATCGACTATCAGAGTCTGGATCACGAACCGGTGCGTCTGCTCTTCCTCCTTATAGGCAAGGACAGCCTGGTCGGCGCGCATATCAAACTTCTGAGCCGGATTTCCCGCCTCATGAACAAGGAGGAACTGCGCGGCAAGCTCCTGCAGTCCACTTCGGCCGAACAGATTCTGAACATCCTCAAGGAAGAGGAAATGAACTACCTCGACGTCTGATATTTCAGGCGTCGCAACCATCCGGAAAGGCATGCCTGTGGCGTGCCTTTTTCGCAACAGCACAGCAGGACAGCATGTATCGATCAGTGAAAGGAACCCGGGATCTGCTCCCGGCCGACACCGCCGCATGGCAGCATGTCGAGGAGGTGGTGCGGTCGGTGATGCGGCTCTACCGTTTCGAGGAAATCCGTACGCCGATGTTCGAGGATACCGCCGTGTTCACGCGCGGCATTGGCGAGGAAACCGACATCGTCGGCAAGGAGATGTACACCTTCGTGGACAAGGGCGGCAGCAGCCTGACGTTGCGGCCCGAGATGACGGCCCCGGTGATCCGCGCCTACAATCAGCACGGTTTGGGTAACCTTGCGGGATGGAACCGGCTGTACTACATCGGTCCGATGTTCCGGCAGGAGCGCCCGCAGGCCGGACGCTTCCGGCAGTTCCACCAGTTCGGTTTCGAATCCATCGGACTCTCCTCTCCGGAATGCGACGCCGAGATCATCGCCATGGCCGCGGAGATTTACCGTCGCCTCGGCATCGGTTACACGCTCAAACTCAATTCCGTCGGCGATGCGAGTTGTCGCCCTGCGTATCGCGAAGCGTTGCAGGACTTTCTCCACGGCGTGGCGGGCGAACTGAGTGCGGAAAGCCAGCGGCGCATGGAGACCAATCCGATGCGTGTGCTGGATTCGAAGGACGAAGGTGATCGAGCGGCCACCGCCGCTGCGCCGGTGATTCTCGATTATCTTTCCGCTGAATGCGCCGAGCATTTCGCGGCGGTGCGCGCGCGTCTCGATGCGCTGGGTATTGCCTACACCATCGACACCCGCCTGGTGCGCGGGCTGGATTATTACACGAAAACCGCCTTCGAATTCGTGAGCGCGGATCTGGGTTCGCAGGACGCGCTTGGCGGCGGCGGGCGCTACGACGCGCTGGTCGAACAACTGGGCGGCAAGGACACGCCTGCGGTGGGCTTTGCGTCGGGTATCGAACGCATTCTCATGGTGATGGAGAAAAACGGCTACGCCTTTCCCGAGGACGCTGCCGATGTGTACATCATCGCGTTGGACGAGGCGAGTCGGCGCTGGGCCTTCGCCACGGCCGCGGCGCTTCGCGTCGCGGGTGTGGGTACCGATATCGATTATGCCGCTCGCAGTTTCAAGGCACAGATGCGCGAAGCCAACAAGTCCCGTGCGCGTTTCGCGCTGATCGTGGGAGAGAGCGAACTGGCGGCTTCCAGCGCGGTGCTCAAATCCATGGCCGACGGCGCCCAGGAGCAGTTGCCCTTCGACGGCCTCGTCGACGCGCTGCTGTCACGACTTCAGGACAAGGCAGGGAGCTGAACATGTTTCCACGCATCGACAAAGGGCCGATAGAATACCTGCTGTGGATGGGTCCGGCTTATAACGAGGAGCAGCGTCGGGAGTGCCTGCGATTTCACTTTCGCACGACCGAGGAATTTCACCATTTTCAATATCGCATCGCCATCGAGGAAGTTGTAAAAAAGGATGCGATGCGTTTCACGCTCAAAGGGCTCAAAACCAAAGGCCTCACCCTGCCCGGCGTGGGCATGGCCGAGGGGATGGTGGATCTTTTCGACGTGAGCGGCACCTTCCGGGTGTCGGTGCTCAAGCCCGGCAACATCGAGAATGCCTTCGCCATTCAGGTGGAGAACAACCGTGTGTCCGTGGTCGAACCCGTCAGCGGGAAGCAACTGTTTCTTGAACTTTTCACCGATGAATAGCATGTCATTGTCCTTTTCGCGGCTTCGTCTCCCACTCCTCATTTCGACTGTTCTGCTCCTGCTCCCGGCTGGCCTCACCGATGCGCAGACCTCGTCGGTACCCCCACCGTCTGGCGACTTGCGCATGTGGAAACCCACGGTTGTGAGCGATACGCTGCCGAACGGCCTGCGCTACTTTTTCACGCGCGTCAACGAGCTTCCGCTGTGCGAGGTGAATGTGGTGGTGGATGCGGGCATGAACAGGGAAGGGGAACATGAGCACGGCGCGTCCTACGCCGTGACGCATCTGCTGTTGCGCGGCAGCGAAAAGCGTTCGGGAGAAATGGTGGAGAGCTTTCTCGAAGAGCAGGGATCGGTGGTCGTTCCATACGCGCACTACGACTACGCGCAACTGTACGCCAAGGCGCTGTCGAAAAATTTTCAGGCCGTGACCGAAGTGCTGGCCGACGCCGTGATCGCTCCGAAGTTCGAAGAGAATGCCGTGCTTGTGCTGAAACAGCAGGCCTCACGGCTCGCGGAAGCCCATTACAGCGCTGGCGAACTCGCCACGGCGGCTGTGCTGCAGCGCCTCTGTGGCGATGGCGTGGTGCTAGCGCGCCGCCTGCAACCCTCCGGCAGCGAAATCGAGGCCCTGTCGCGCGCGACCATCAACGCGTTCCATCAACGCCATTATCAGCCACAGCACTGCACGGTGATTGTCACCGGAAATCTGGACGCGGCTTTCGTGCGCACCGTGCTTCAGGAGCATTTCGGAAGCTGGCGGCGCGGGACGGATGTTCCCCGGCGTCCCCTCACCGTGCCCTCCGACGACGCGATAGTCGTGCTCAACGACACGAGCAACACCAAGGGTCTGGCTTTCTATCGCATCGGTGTCCCCGCGTTGCGTCAGAACGATCCGCGCTTCGCCACGCTGGTGTTGCTCAACAACCTTCTGGGCGAAGGACAGGATTCGCGCCTTCGCTCACTGTTCTGGCAACGACGCACCGTGTCGTCCACGTTCAGTTCCAATGTTGCCGTTTCGAGCGACTGCGCCTACCTTCTCATCACCGGATCGGCATCGCCGTTGCAGGCCGACAGTGTGCTGCTGCTGCTGCGCGAGGATTTACGCGCGTTGGCCACCGACGGTCCATCGGCGGAAGATCTGGAAGCGCGCAAGAAGGCCTTGCTGAAGGATCGCGCGGTGATGTTCGCCGCCAATCGCACGGTGCAGAGCGTGTTGAAGGAAGCGGCGGTGTACGGCGAGAGCGTCGAGCAGGCGCTGGGTTTTGCCGAACGCGTGGAAGCAGTGACGCCGGCCGATGTTCGCGCGCTGGCAGCGGAACTGTTCGCGACGGATCGCCAACGCATCGTCATTGCCGGACATGGCGAACGTCTGCGCAACGCGCTGAGAGCGCAATTCCCCGCATTGCGTGTGATCGATCTCTAAACGAAGAATACCATCCCTGAAACGAACGCGGCGGAGCATCACTCCGCCGCTTCACATTTGCACCCGACACTGCTGATCAATGCGCAGCACTCACTCGCTGATGAAGACGAGAATGCTGTCCTGCACCGTGGTGCCGTCTCGCAGCACCAGACGCGTGGCGATGCTGTGCGCTCCGGTGGCTCCCGCGGGATCCCAGTCGTAGGAATAGAAGGCGAGATAATCCGATGCGGTGAATACTCCGTCGATCCAGAACTCGACATGCGCATCGCATCCGCAACTGTTGCTCGTTTCGGTGAGAATACGGATGGGTGCGTTGGGCAGGACGCTGCTGTCCGCAGGTTGCGTGATGCGGATGGACAGCGGGGTCTCGGGCGATGCGCCATCGTCGCAGGCGGCAACGAGAAGGGCGGCAGCGCAGACACAGATTGTCAGCAGCGGGATGAGTTTATGCGTCATGGTGTTCCTCCAGTAAAGCACGTGTGGCGTCGAGCACCGGCGCGACCGTGAGATCGCGCATGCAAATCGTCCCGATGGGACAGATGGTGCGATTGCAGGCGAGGCAGTCCAATCCCTCCAGGCGTATCCACCGCCCGCGCGGGCTGTACGGGCCTTGAAACAAGGGATTCGTGGGTCCGAAAATACCCAGTGTCGGCGTACCCATGATGGCAGCGATATGCATCGGGCCGCTGTCGTTGCTGACCATGGCGGTACAATGGGTGAACAGCGCCGCGAGTTGCTGGAGCGTACTCGCCGGTGGAATGATCGGTGCATGCCGCATCAGCGAAGCGATATGGCGCACATCGTCGAGTTCTCCCGGTCCCCACACAAGCAGGATGGAGCACGCGCGCTGCTCGATCAGCGCGTCGCCGAGTTCCGCGAAGTGCTCCAGTCCCCAGCGCTTGCTCTCCCAGGTTCCGCTGGGATTGAGTGCGATGACCGGCGTGTTCGGGGGGAAGTGTGCCGCCACGTACTCCGCCGCCCAGCGCCGCGCTTCGTCCGATACGGCCAACACCGGCCGTGTATCCACCACGGGAATGCCGAGCGAGCGCAACGCATCGAGATTGAATTCCACATTGTGCACCTGGTCGGCGCGGGTCTGGATGTGGTGGTTGTAAGCGTAGGCGCGACCGCGGAATGGATACCCCGCCCGCAGCGGCGCGCGCGTGGCGAAGGTCATTTGCGCACTGCGTGGATTGCAGAAAAGATCGATGACCAGATCGTAATGCGACCTGTTCAAGCGCCACAGCAGAGTGAGGAAGTTGTCGCGGCGGGGCGAAAAAACGATGGCGTTGTCGAGATACGGATTGTGGCGAATGATATCGCCCGCGGCGGCTTCGGTGAGAAAATCGATACGGGCATCCGGAAAGGCGGCGCGGAGGTTGGGAGTGACGGCGGTGGACAGCAGCACATCGCCGATGGCGCGGGGCTTGATGACGAGCATGGATTGTATGGGACGCCCATCGGGTCGGACAAGCGGCGTCGCCGCCTCGGAAGTCGATGGACGTCCCATGCAATCGTCGGATTTAGCTGATCTTGTCGAGGGCCTTGTTGCGCACCATGTTGCTCATCGACGGCGGGAGTTCGCCTTTGACGATGGCCATGGTGTCGAGTGCGATCACGAGTTCCTCGTTCGTCGGAACCACGCCCACCACCACACGCGATCCCTCGCGCGTGATGAAGCGCTCTTTCGGGCCGTCGTTGTTGAGCTGCGGATCGAAATCCACGCCGAGGAAGCCCAGCTTCTCGCAGACGCGTTCGCGCACCATGGTGCTGTTTTCGCCGATGCCGCCGGTGAACACGATACCATCGATGCCGCCCATAGCCGCCGCGTAGGCGCCGATGTACTTGGTGACGCGGTACACGAACATGTCGAAAGCGATGGTTGCGCGCCCGTGTTGCTTTTCGGTTTCGCTCTCGATTTCGCGCATGTCGCTGCTCACACCCGAGATGCCCATCAGGCCGCTGTGCTTGTTGAGCAGGGTGGTGGCTTCGTTGAGCGACAGACCTTCCTTGCCCATGATGTAGAGAATGAGCTGCGGATCGAGATCGCCGCTGCGTGTGCCCATGATCAGGCCTTCGAGAGGCGTGAAGCCCATGGTGGTGTCCACCGACACGCCCTTGTTCACAGCCGCCATGCTGCATCCGTTGCCGAGATGGCAGGTCACGATGCGCAGATCGGTGATGGGCTTGCCCATGATGGTGGCCATGCGGTTCGACACGAAGAAATGCGACGTGCCGTGGAAACCGTAGCGGCGGATCTTGTACTTTTTATAGAACACGTAGGGAATACCGTAGAGAAATGCGTGCGGCTCCATGGACTGATGGAAGGCCGTGTCGAACACGCCCACCTGCGGCACATCCGGCAGATGCTGCTTGCAGGCCATGATGCCGCGGATATTGTGCGGATTGTGCAGCGGCGCGAGTTCGATATTGTCCCGCAGCGATTTGAGCACATCCTCGGTGATGAGCACGGAACCTGCGAAATCCTCGGCACCATGCACCACGCGATGGCCCACGGCATGAATTTCGGATTTGTCCTTGATCACACCGTGATTCTTGCTCAGCAGCACGGCAAGCACGTACTCGATGGCCATGCCGTGATCGAGGATTTCGCCGGTGAGTTTGATGGTGTCATTGTCGAAACGCGTGTTGGTGAGCACCGCGCCGCTCATGCCGATGCGGTCCACAAGACCCTTGGCGAGACGGTTCTGCGTTTCGGTTTCGATGAACTGATATTTGATGGAAGAGCTGCCGCAGTTGACAACGAGAATATTCATGATGTGTGCTCCTAGGCCTGCATGTCATGGATACGTTTGCCCGATTCGTCGTATGTGAAGAAACCCTCGCCGCTTTTGAGTCCGTATTTTTGCTCGCGGACCTTGCGGCGGAGCAGCGGACACGGGCGGTACTTGGAGTCGCCCAATTCCTGGAACATGGATTCCATCCAGGCGAGCAGTTCCTCGAGGCCCATGGAATCCGCGAGTTCCAGCGGACCCATCGGGAGATTGTAGGCAAGGCGCATGGCGGTGTCGATGTCCTCGGCCGAGGCCACGCCTTCCATGAGCACATACATCGCCTCGTTGAGCATCGGGATAATGACGCGCGTGGTGATGAATCCAGGGTATTCGTACACTTCCACCGGCGTTTTGCCGATGCCCTGGATGAATTCACGCGTGCGACGGAAGGTTTCGTCCGAGGTCTGGAAGGCGCGCACGATTTCGCACAGCGGCGTTTTGGGCACGGGATTGGCGAAATGCAGGCCGATGATGCGCTCGGGATGCTTGACGGGCTTGGCGATGCGGGTCAAACTGAGTGTGGAGGTGTTCGAGGCGATGATGGTGGTGGAGGGACAGATCGCGTCGAGCTTGATGAGCAACTGCTGCTTGAGTTCGAATTGCTCGTCGACCACTTCCATGACAAAATCGGTGTGCGCTACCTCGTTGATGTCCGTTCCCACGCGGATGCGGCTGAGCAGGGCGCGCTTTTCGCCCGAGGTCATGCTCCAGCGTTGAATCTCGCGATCCATGTTTTCGGACAGTCCTTCGAGACAGAGCTGCGCGCGCTCCTCGTCCTTCTCGACGATGAGCACGTTGAGGCCTTGCGCCGACAGTGTCTGCGCTAGACCGCGGCCCATGACGCCGCCGCCGACGAGACCCACGAAATCGATTCGCGCCTCCTCTTGATGCGGCGTGATGGCCATTTCATTTTCCAGTTCCTTCAGTGAGTAAGGTTGTTCAGGCATTGGGGCACTCCATTACATACCGGCCGGATTGTATTGCTTGATGAGATTGGGTGGCGATGGGGAAACGGAAGCGGGCGAAGGGCATTGGCGCATGTCCACACGCACGGGAGCGGGGATGGTTCGTGAAAATCGCGATGTCGTTCCCATCACGGTCATACAACAAAGTTACCGCCGGGGAAGAGGAGAAGCAACACGTTTTCTCAGGAAGAAAACGGCCTTTCGCCTCCGATATCGCGGTGCATCCATGCGTGCAGCACAATGCCGATGGCGAAACAGCTTGTGAGGAAAAACGAACCTCCGTAGCTCATGAAGGGCAACGGAATACCGATTACCGGCAGCAAACCCACGGTCATGCCCACATTGATGAACACATGGAAGACGAGCATGGCCATCACGCCCAGTATCACCAGACTGGAGAAGCGGAAATCGATGTTCCGCGCCATCTGTAATCCGCGCAATGCCAGCGCCCCGAACAGCAGCAGTATCAGTGCTCCTCCGATGAATCCGAATTCCTCGGCGGGTACGCAGAAAATGAAATCCGTCCACTGCTCCGGCACGAAACGCAACTGCGTCTGCGATCCGTGCAAATAGCCCTTGCCGGTGAGTCCGCCCGAACCGATGGCGACCTTGGACTGAATCACATTGTACCCGGCCGACAACGGCGCCTGGGAGGGATCGAAAAACACTGCCACGCGCGCTTTCTGATAGTCCGGCAGATGATCGTAGAGATATTGCACGCCGAAACCCAGTGCGAGATTGATGGCCAGAAACATCAGAGCCACGCCGAGATTGCGCTTGAGCACGAAGAACAGACCGGAGACGAGTATGGCCGCCCCGAGAAAGTACCACAGATCCAGCACCGACAGCACCATGATGAGAATGGGGGAGAGCAGCGTCAGCAACAGCACCAACTCGGCACCGGCCCAGAACAGCATGGCGATATAAATAGCCCAAAACACCAACCCCGTGCCAAAATCGGGCTGAAGGAAAATCAGTACCCAGGGCGCGAGCACGATGCCCAACGATTTCGCCAGATCGAGCAGTGAGCGCAAGCTGGTGGTGCTGTCCGAGAGAAAACGCGCCAGCGCGAGTATCGTGGTGATCTTTGCGAATTCGGATGGCTGTATGCCAAATCCCCCGATGCCGAACCAGCCCGCATTTCCCGAAACCGTTTTGCCGAAGAACAGGACTAGCAACAGCAAAAACAACGATACCCCGTACAGCATCCACGCGCTGTAATGGAAAAAGCGCGCCGGCGCCAGCAGTATCAACCCCACCGACAGCAGGCCGAGAATGGTCCAGAACACCTGCTTCTGGAATTTGACGATGAGCGCCGCATTGTGTGTGGCGCTGAATATCGAGAGCAATCCCGCCGCGATGAGCAGCACGGTCGCACCCAGAACTACGGGATCGAGCCGTCGCGCGGAAGTGGAGGAGAACAGCGCTTTCATCAGTCGGAAATCGGCAGTGAGGGACGGACAACGGGCAGTGCTTCTTCCACGGGTTCGGTACCTTCATCGCTGGGCGGCACACCGCTGGGCGGACCCTGGAGGTATCGCCGCATCACGGCGCCGGCCACGGGAGCGGCGGCGGCGCCACCGAAACCACCGTTTTCGATGATCACTGCAACGGCGATGGTCGGACTTTCGAATGGGGCGTATCCCACGAACCAGGCGTGATCGCGCTTCGGCGGATTCTGCGCCGTGCCGGTTTTTCCCGCCACACGCACACCGGGCACACGAGCCGCGTAGCCGGTGCCGTTGCCCTGCACCACACGCAACATGCCGCGCTGAATGATGGAAATCGCATCGTGCGACAGCGGCAATTGCTCGCGCTTCACCGGAATCTGCCGCGTCTCCTGGCTGTACCTGTCGCGTACTTTCACCACGGCATGCGGCACCACATAGGTCCCGCCATTGGCCAACGCCGCGGTGTAGGCCGCCATCTGCAGTGGCGTGGTGTTCACCTCGCCCTGTCCGATACCGAGATTGACGAGATAACCGATGTTCCAGCGTTTGCCGTAGCGCTCGTTGTAATACTCTTCGGTGGGTAAAATGCCGGGGCTCTCGTTGCTGATGTCAATGCCCGTGCGGCGGCCGAAATGAAACATCAAGCCGTATTTCTTGAGATTCTCGAAGCCGAGCTTGAAAATCAGCTTGTAGAAAAACACGTTGCACGAATGCTCGATCGCCGATACCACGCCGATATCGCCATGCGCGCCGTGACAGCCGAAGTCTTTGCCGGCCAGCGTGTATGAGCCCGGGCAATGAATGCGCGTTTCGGTGGAGATGATTCCTTCCTGCAACGCGGCGATGGCCACCAGCATTTTAAACGTCGAGCCCGGGGGATAGGCCGCCATGGATGCGCGATTGTACATCGGCATGTCGGGGTTGTCCACGAGCGAACTCCACACCTCCGGCGTGATGCGCCCGCTGAGATCGGCAAGGTTGTAGTCCGGAGCGCTCACGAAGGCGAGCACTTCACCGTTGCGCGGATCCATTGCCACGATGGCGCCGCGGCGGCCCCGCATCAGTCGCTCGGCGTAGTGCTGCAAGTCCATGTCGATGGACAGGAAAATATCGCTGCCCTCGCGGGCGCTGATGTCCGAACGGCCGTGATCGAAACTCTCCACCACGCGGCCTGTGGCATCCACCGTGTAGTAGCCATAGCCCTTCGAGCCGCGAAGCACGGGTTCGTAATAGGCTTCGATGCCGTTGAAGCCCACGATGTCGCCCGGCCGGTAGTACTCGCCCAATTGCTTGAGCAGTTTCGGGGAAATTTCTTTCGTGTATCCGAGCAAATGCGAGATATGCGGCTTCATTTTGTAATTGCGCCGACTCTCGATCACATAGTTCACGCCGGGGAGCGCGGTGCGGTATTCCTCGAGCAGACTGAGCTGATGAAAGGTGAGTTCGCGGGCGATTTTCACCGGCTCGAAGCCGTTGATGCCCGCGCGGGTCAGACGGTAGCGCACAAGATTGGAGTCCACACCGAAAAAGCGCACCAGCGTGGGCAGGGAGGACCACTGAAATTCGAAAGGCGTAATCGTGAGGGTGTAGCTCGGATTATTGTCCACGACCAGTTCGCCATTTCTGTCGAAAATCAGTCCGCGGAGGGGATCCTTGGCGATCTGGCGAATGGAATTTCTTTCCGCCTTGGAGCGGAAGGCGTCGTACTGCAGGAATTGCAGGTCGGTGAGCCGGAACAGCAGCACACCAAACAGTCCCAGCACCACGACACCGAGAAACAGGCTGCGTTGTCTGCTCGCGAATCCCGATTCATCCATGGGCAATCCTTACACTTTCAATCCGCCGCCCGTGCGCGCGATGAGCAGGAGCGGTATCGTTCCGACCACGGTGGTGTACAGTGTCGCGCCGAACACATGTTTCAGCACAGTACCGAGTATATCAATTTCCAACGTTTGAACATAGGTAAAAACGAAGATCGCATGAAAGGCGAAGGCCGCGGCGAGCAGCGCCCACACCATGCGCGGACTCCGCATGACGATGGCGGCGCGTTCCTCGTGGTGGAAATATCCCGCAACGAATCCCGCGATCACCAGCGACAGCGAGCTGATGCCCACCACATCGCCAAGATACAGATCGAGAAGCAAGCCCGCGGGAAAGGCGTGGAGCATGGCGGGAAGTTGTCCATGGCGCACAGCGATGAAGGCGATGCCGATCAACAGAAACGAAGGCTGCACCGATGCGATGGTCACGAGGTCGGCGGTAAGTATGTGCAGCACCACCAGCAGCAGCATCATACCTGCGAGTTTCGCATGCAGACGATATTCGGGCTTCATTGCGCGGCCTCCTCTTTGGGGAAATGCCGCTCTTCCAGACGTTTGCGCTCGCGATTCATGGGATAGCGCACCACGAACACGCGTTCGAGCGAGGAGAAGCTCACGAAGGGACGCACGACGATCTGCGAGAACAAGCCGCCCTCGCCTGGACCGATACTTTGCACCGTTCCGATCAGCACTTCGGAGGGAAACACGCTGCTGTACTCTGTGGTGACGATGGTATCGCCCGGCAGTACGTCCGCGGTTTTCCACACATTGCGCAACTGCAAATCGTCGCCATGCGTGTAGGCGATGATGCCATCGATACGCGAACGCTTGACTTTGGAGGGTACGCGGAAATCGCGGTGCAGCGCCAGCATGCCGATGCTGTAACCGCCCGTGGTGGCCACGATTTTTCCGACCAATCCCTCTTCGTTGATAATGGGCATGTTCACGCGCACGCTGTCGTTCTCTCCCACGTTGAGCGTGACCATGTTCTGGCCGAGGGTGAGGCTTTTGCCAACGATTTCGGCGGGGATCACCGGATAGCTGCTGCGTTCGCGAAAGCCGATCTTGCGGCGCAACTCGATGTTTTCCTGGCGCAACGCGCGCAGGCGGAGCACTTCCTCGAGCAGTTCCACATTGACCTCGCGCAGTTTCTCTTCGTCCACACGGGGCGAGGCCAGATCGGCGATCCAGCTCGAGGTCGATTGCAGCGAAGCGAAGGTGAACACGCTGAACGAGCGCAGCACGCGCACAGGCGCGCTGTCGCTGTTGAGAATGAGCACAATGCTCACGGCCGAGAGCAGCGTGAGGACGATGTATTCGCGGAAGGTATTGAGAACAGCGAGCAGTAAACGCACCGCGCACCCTGCCGTCGTGGAGGATTAGTACTTTTTGCCCTTGAGGATGACCTTGCCGTAGTGATGCAGGTTATCCATGATCGCGCCGGTGCCCCGCACCACGGCCGTGAGAGGGTCCTCCGCCACATGCACGGGGAGATTGGTTTCCTTGCGCAGGCGCGCGTCCAAACCCTTGAGCAGGGCGCCGCCGCCGGTGAGCATGATGCCGCGGTCGAGGATATCGGCGGCGAGTTCGGGAGGGGTACGCTCGAGCGTGACTTTCGCGGCTTCGACAATGGCGGCGATCGCTTCCTCCAGCGCTTCCCGGATTTCCACCGAGGACGCCTCCACCGTGGTGGGGAGACCGCCGATCATGTCGCGGCCTTTGACGCGCACCACGAGTTCCTGCTTGAGCGGCATGGCCGAACCGACCTCGCATTTTATGATTTCGGCGGTGCGCTCGCCGATCAGGAGGTTGTGGTTTTTCTTGAAATGCTGGATGATGGCGCTGTTGAGTTCATCGCCGGCGATGCGAATGGATTCTTCCTGAACAATACCGGACAGCGCGATTACGGCGATTTCGGTGGTGCCGCCTCCGATGTCGATAATCATGTCGCCGACGGGTGCGTCCACATTGAGTCCGATGCCGATGGCCGCGGCCATGGGTTCGGCCACGAGATACACTTCCTTGGCGCCCGCGTGTTCGGCGGCGTCGCGCACCGCGCGCTTTTCCACCTCGGTGATGCCGCTGGGTACGGAAATCACGATGCGCCGGGAAGGAACCCAGCTGTTCATGATTTTCTTGATGAAGGCGCGCAGCATGCCTTCGGCGATTTCGAAATCGGCGATCACGCCGTCGCGCATCGGACGCACCACCTGCAATTCGCGATGGGTTTTGCCCTGCATTTCGCGGGCGTCGTTGCCGATGGCGATGATTTTCTTTGTGTTCTTGTCGAAAGCCACAATCGAGGGCTCGCTGAGCACCACGCCCTTGCCCTTGACCCAGATCAGGGTATTGGCAGTGCCGAGATCGATGGCGATGTCGTTGGCGAAAAGACTGAAAAGACCCATAATCGCTCTTTGAGATTCAATGCTTGAAATGACGGGTTCCGGTAAAGATCATGGCGAGCCCATGCTCGTCGGCGGCGCGAATCACTTCCTCGTCGCGCACCGAGCCGCCTGGTTGAATCACCGCCGTCGCACCCGCCCGTGCCGCTTCGATCAGTCCGTCGGCGAAGGGGAAGTAGGCGTCGGAGGCGACCACCGAGCCCGCCAGACCGAGGCCGGCATTGCCCGCCTTGATCACCGCGATGGCGCTGGAATCGACGCGCGACATCTGTCCCGCACCCACGCCCAGCGTCTGCCATTCGTTGGTGTACACGATGGCGTTCGACTTCACATGCCGTGCCACGCGCCAGGCGAAACGCAAAGCGCGCAGTTCCGCGTCGCCGGGCTGGCGGGTGGTCACCACCTTCCATGCCGATTCGTCCACCGGCAACGCATCGCCGAACTGACAAAGATAACCATTCCGCACGGATTTTACCTGCAGTACGGCCGTGCGTACACCCGTGCCGCGTCGATGCACGAGGCGGCGGTCGCGTTTGCGCTGCAGCACGTCCATGGCATCGTGCGCAAAGGCCGGCGCGATGATGACTTCGCAGAACATCTCATTGAGCTTTTCCGCGAGCCGCACGTCCACCTCGCGATTCACGGCGATGATGCCGCCGTAGGCGGATGTCGGGTCGGTGGACAGTGCGCGTTCGTAGGCTTCGTACAATGTGTCGGCTGTGGCGCAACCGCAGGGATTGGTGTGTTTGATGATGGCCGCGGCGGGAGCGGCGAATTCGTCGATCAATGCCGCCGCTGCATCGATGTCCACAATGTTGTTGTAGGAAAGCTCCTTGCCGTGCAATTTCTCGAACTCATCGAGAAAGCCACCGTAGAGCGCGGCGCGCTGATGCGGATTTTCGCCATAGCGCATGGGCATGACGCGCTCGGCCGAGATCAGCAGATGCGCAGGCGTCTCGTCGGCATCGTCCACGGTGCCACCGAGCCAGGCGGCGATGGCGGCGTCGTAGCGCGCCGTGACGGCATACACTTTCGCGGCGAGACGGCGCCGGGTGTGTTCGCCGCATTGCCCGTGTTCTTCGATTTCGCGCAGCACGACGTCGTAGTCGGCCGGATCGGCGATGGCCACAACCGAGGCGTGATTTTTGGCGGCCGAGCGCAGCATGGCGGGACCACCGATGTCGATTTGTTCGACGCAATCCTCGAAACGTGCGCCGGAGGCCACGGTGCGTTCGAAGGGATAGAGATTGATCGCCACCAGATCGATGGGGCGTATGCCATGCTCGGCGATGCGCTCGAGATGGTCGGGGCGGTCGCGCCGGGCGAGCAAGCCGCCGTGCACCGCGGGATGCAGGGTTTTCACGCGACCGTCGAGCATTTCCGGGAAACCGGTCACGTCCTGTACATGCAGAACCGGCACGCCGGCGTCGATCAGTAATTGCGCGGTGCCGCCGGTGGAGAGAATTTCGAATCCGAGTTCGGCGAGGCGCCGGGCGAAGGCGACAATGCCGGTTTTGTCGTACACGCTCAAGAGCGCGCGTGGTGCTGCTGATTGTGTCATGTGATAACGCTGCGATGATTCATGATCTTCACGCGGCCTTCGGCGAAGAGCTGCAAGGCGCGTGCGTACACCTGATGCTCCGTGAGCAACACCCGGGCGGCCAGTGTTTCCGCGCTGTCATCGTCGTGCACAGGCACGCAGGCCTGCATGACGATGGGTCCGCGGTCGTAGAGCTCGTCCACCAGATGCACTGTGACACCGGTGACTTTCACACCAGCGGCGAGCACGGCCTCGTGCACATGATGGCCATACATGCCTTTGCCGCCGAAGGAGGGCAGCAGGGCGGGATGAATGTTGAGCATGCGGCCGCCATAGGCCGCCACCACCTCGGAGGGTACGAGGCGCATATAGCCGGCCAACGCCACGAAATCGGCGCCGTGTTGGCGCAACACTTCGAGTATGCGCGGTGCCTCCTCGTCCGGGCCCGCCAGTCCGGCGAGCGACACGGCGGGTATGCCGTGCTCGCGGGCGAAATCCAGGGCGCCCGCCTCGCGTCGGTTGGAAAGCACCACCGCCAGGCGCGCCGACAGCGATCCATGTTCGATCGCCGCGTGTATGGCGCGGAGATTGGAGCCGGTGCCGGAAGCGAAAACAGCGAGGTGTAGCATGGGGTTTTTCACAGAAATTCCAGAATCTCAAGGTACGGAAAAGGCATCTCATGAACAATGCGGGCGCGGTGGAACCCGGAGTTCCGGGAAAAGTGTTATGTTCCATGTTGTATGAAATGATAACCTGGAGTACTCTCATGCCCAATCTCATCGGAAACGAAACGGAACTGCTGGACTTCATGAAACGCAGCGGTTTTCCGGTGTTCCATCTGAGCAACATGTTTTTCCGCGATGTGCAGTACGCCGTGCGCGATTATTATCGCGCATCGGAAGGTAAAGACATCGGTACGCGCAAAGCCGACGAGCTTGCCGCTCAGGTGATAGCGGACATGGAGAAGCGCGGCATTCTCGCGCCGCATTCCCGCAATACCTGGGTGCTGCATCATGAGCGCTATCTCGTACCCAAGGCCGCCGGCAAGGAAGCGGCCGCCGACGCCTAGGCGCGTCCTTCAATTTTCAGCTTACTCCACCACGACATCCCGGAAGGAGACGACATGTCGGAACATATCGCCGAGAGCATCGGCAGCATCACGGTGACGGACAAGGCCGCCCGTGAAGTGGCGACTATTCGCAACGAAAACAGCATTCCCGCGGAATACCGCCTGCGCATCGGCGTCAAGGGCGGCGGCTGCTCGGGCCTGAGCTACTCGCTGGGCTTCGACGGCGAACTCCGCGACGGCGACGAATTGATGAGCGTCAACGGCGTGGATCTCGTGGTCGACGCCAAGAGCCTGTTCTACCTCGACGGCACGGAACTCGATTACTCCGACGGCCTCAGCGGCCGCGGCTTCGTGTTCAACAACCCCAATGCCGTGCGCACCTGCGGCTGTGGCTCGTCTTTCGGCACCTGATTCCAAGCGTGCAATCCAGAGAGCGCGAACGCGTCACGTGTTAAACGGACGCGTTCGTCGTTTTAAGAGACCGGACGAACGCCGGGCGTGGATGCGTGATAACGGAAAGTAATGGCGAATATGTGCGATAATAAACCTTTTTCCCCTCGCCGATGTTGTTCTCAAATGCGGACGCATGTTCCATCAACAACAATTTCCGAGGAGATACAGCACCATGGCGTATGAATGGTCGTTCAATACCCGTCCCTATTCCGATGACGAGGCACGCACGCTGCTTGCCGACGTTGTTTCCCCCGATACCACCGACTGGCATTACAACAAGCATCACAAGGGCTATGTTCTCGCCCTGAACACTATCGAGAAAGGTCTTGAGACCGCGGACCGTGCGGCCGCGAACGGGAATTTCAGCGAGGTGGGCGAATTGAAGCGCCGCCTCACCTGGAATCATGCCGGAGCATTGCTGCATGACGTGTACTGGGAAAATCTCGGCGGTGATGGTGATATCGCCAAAGCGCCCGCCATCATAGCGGCGATAGAAGCGGAGTTCGGCTCCGTGGAGCAGTGGGCGAAGGATTTCGCCGCAGCGGTGCTGTCGGCTAAACTCAGCGGCTGGGGCGTGCTCGTGTGGGATCAGCTCTACAGCGGACGACTGCTGAACGTGCTGGTGGACGAGCATCATTACGGCGCGATCTGGGGCGGCATTCCCCTCATCGCCTGCGATGTGTTCGAGCATGCCTACTACCACAAGGATGGACCCGGGCGTGCTGCCTACATCGAGCGTTTCCTCAAAAATTTGCATTGGGAGCGCATCGACGCGCGCTATCGGAAATTCACCGGAAAATAACGGCTCTAGCACAACGGGCGCCACACGGCGCCCGTTGTATTTGAACAGCATCGTGTGGTTGGTCAGTAATCCGGGCCCTGCTCCAACGTGGCCTGGTACAATGCCGCATTGCCCAGCATGCGCAGCGCCTCTGCCAGTTGCGCGTCGTCGCGGTTGCCGCGGCGGAGATATTCCCGTTCGCCATGGCGTTGCAGGGCGAACTCCAATTCAAGGTCGCGGGAGATGCTTGTCCAGTGCCGCTGTACTTCGGCCGCAACGTCGGCGCGCATTTTACCTTGCAGCGAGCGCAGCGTGGCAAGTGTTTTCGCATCGAGGGCATAGTGGCGTGCGCTGTTCATCAGCGCGTCGAAGTGCCGCTGCAACTCCGAATCGCCGCAAAGATCCTGCTCGACACACCATCGCGTAAAGTCCTGCATCATGCGCCGGTCCACGGGAGGGACGCTCCGCGCACCGTCGACACGCGAGGCGGCAAAGCGAAACACGGCGTGCGCATTCGCGAGACAGAGCAGGAAGGGCGGCAGCGTGTCCTCGGTCACACGAACGTCGGGTGTAATGCCGGTGGACTCGCGGACGAGGCGGCCGAGCCTGCGTGTACTGAACACGGCTGCGGTGCTGTCGGTGCTTTCCACCTGCACGGCCTTGCCGTTCACATAGCGCATGCGCTGAATGCAGCGTCCCGAGGGTATGTAGTAGCGCGCGGTGGTGAGTTTGAGCGATGCGCGATGCCCCAGAGGCAACACCGTTTGCACCAGGCCTTTGCCGAAGGTCCGCGTCCCCAGCAGCACGCCTCTATCGAGATCCTGCACGGCGCCCGCCACGATTTCGCTTGCGCTGGCGCTTTTCCTGTTCACCAGCAGCACCATGGGTATGTCGGTGAGCAGGGGAGCAGTGGTGGTGACGTAATCCCTCGTGAGATGTTCGTTGCGCCCGCGCATCGACACTACCGGAGTGCCCATGTCCACGAAGGTGCTCATGACAGACACAGCGCTTTCGAGCAGGCCACCGGGGTTGTCGCGCAGGTCGAGCACCACGCCGCGGATGCGTTCCCTACCACCAAGCGCGAGCAATTGCGCGCGCACGCTATCGGCGGCGAAGCGTGAAAAACGCGAAAGTTTCACATAGGCGATGCCCGGTGCCGCCTCTTCGGCATACGGCACGGGAGCCACGTCGATGGTGCGGCGGGTGAGCGTGTATTCTGCTGTGTCGCCCACACCCGCGCGTCGCACCAGCACGCGCACCTGTGTGCCGGGCTGTCCACGCAGCAGATTGCGCAGGCCGCCCTGTTGGTCGCCACTCACCACCGTGCTGTCCACACGGAGAATCACATCGCCCGCTTTCAGCGGAATGGAATCGCGCACGGCATCGTAAATGAAGCTGACGTAATGCTGTCCATTCCACGTCAGCACCTTGATGCCCAGCCCACCGTAGGCGCCACGATTGAGAATGTCCATCTCGGCCGAACTGTTGTCCTCGATGAGTTCGGCGTAGGGATCGATGGAAGAAAACATGCCGCGGCTCGCAGCGCGCAGCAATTCATCCGGGGGGACGGGATCCACGTACTCGGTGAGTATGGCCTTGTACATGGCCACAAGCACTTCCTGGCCGCGCAGCAGGCGTTGCATATCCACATCGATAGCGCCGGTGAACAGCAGCGCGGCGAGTATGAATGCCGCAGCGGGAAACAGCCTGCGCATCGAAGCTTTGACTGAACGTGTCATGGGGTCCTCCGCGCGGGAATTGCTTGTACAACGTCGAACATGCGGCGTTCGATTTCCTCCACATCCCCCATGCCATCCACGAGAACGATGCGCTCGGGGAAGCGCTGCGCGAGCGCGTGATATCCTTCGCGCACGCGCTGGAAAAACGCCGCGTCGGCGGATTCCATGCGATCGGCCCGTCCTGCGCGCAGCGCGCGGCGTGCGAGACTTTCGTCCACGGAAATGTCCAGCACGATCGTGCGGTCCGGCGAAAGGGCATGCGCGGCGAGCAGATGCAGCGACAGCACGCGCTCGATATCGATGCCGCGACCATACCCTTGATACGCCGTGCTCGAATCGAAAAAGCGGTCGGCGATCACCCAGGCGCCACGTTCGAGCGCGGGAATAATGGCTTCGCGCACGAGCTGCGAGCGCGCGGCCGAGAAGAGCAGCAGTTCGGTTACGCCGTCCATATTCGCATGGCGCGTGTCGAGCAGCAGGTCGCGAATGCGCTCGGAAATCACGGTGCCTCCGGGTTCGCGCACCAGCAACACCTCGCGGCCGAGCGTGCGCAGGCGCTCGGCGAGACGGGCGATCTGCGTGGTTTTACCGGAATAATCGATGCCTTCAACGCTCAGAAACACGGGGTCGCTCCTTGTCGAAATGCGCGCGTGGGTGAAAACTGCTGTGCACCTCCTTGAGGTACTCGCGGTCGAGATGCGTGTAGATTTGCGTGGTGCCGATGTCGGCGTGACCGAGCATTTCCTGCACCGAACGCAGATCCGCGCCGCCCTCGAGCAAATGCGTCGCAAAAGAATGCCGGAATGTGTGCGGATGCACATCGTGATGAATGCCGGCCATGGCGCTGTAGCGCTTCACGAAGGTCAGCACGCTCATGCGTGAAAGGGGACCGCCGCGGTGATTGAGAAACACCACGCTGCCGGGACGCTCGCGTCGCGCGAGACGGGGACGCGCCTGTTCGAGATAGCGCTGCAACCAGCGCAGGGCTTCGGCGCCTACAGGAACGATGCGTTCCTTGTTGCCCTTGCCCACAATGCGGACCAGTTGGTCTTCGAAAAGAAACTGCTCGACCCGCACCGCGGTGATTTCCGACACACGCATGCCCGTGGCGTAGAGCACCTCGAGCAGGGCGCGGTCGCGCAGTCCGAGCTCGCTGCTGGTATCGGGTTGCTCGAGCACGCACAACATTTCGTCTGGTGTGAGCACTTCCGGTAAACTGCGCGTGCGTCGCGGGGCGTCGATATGCGCGGCGGGATTTTCCTCGCTCAGCCGTTCGTCAAGCAGAAAGCGGTGGAAATGCCGCAGCGCACTCACGCAGCGGGAAATGGAAGGCGCGGATAATCCCAACTCGGACAGTAACGAGAGAAAGTCGACGATATGCGTCGTCTGAATATGCGTGCTGTCGCGTACGTCGTGATCCGCCAACCAGGCATTATAGCGCACGATATCCCGGCGGTAGCCATCGAGTGTGTTGGGCGAAAAGCCCCGCTCCAGGGCCAGATAGGTTGTGAACGCGGCCACGGCCTGTCGCATCGAGGCCATGTCAGAAGGAGTCGAGTTTTTTCAGCCGTTGCTGCAATGCGGCGGCGGTGGGCGGGAGGTTGAGCAGCTTGGAGGTGCGTTCGGCGATTTTCTGTGCCGCCTTTGCATCCTCTTCGCTGGGATACTTGATGCGGCTGTGGTGTATGCCGGTGAGAATGTTCAGAAAGCTCTTTTTCACGACGGTCAATTCGCGGAAGGTGAGGTCGCAGTCGTCGAGTTCGCCTTCGCTGAGGCGCTTGGCGACGATGCGGTCGATGAGGTCGCGGATCTTCTCGACGGTGGGTTCCTCGATAGTGCGTGTGGCCGCCTCGATGGTGTCGGCCAGCATCACGATGGCGGTTTCCTTGTTGGAGGGACGCGGACCGCGGTACTGGAAATCCTCGCGGCGGACTTCGCCTTCGCCGCGGGATTTTTCCTTTTCGTAGAAATACGACACCAGTGTTGTGCCATGATGCGCCGGTATGAAGTCGATCACGCGATCGGGCAGGCGATGCTCGCGGGCCAGTTCCATGCCGCGCAATACATGATTGATGATGCGGCGGGCGCTGTCGCGCGGCTCCAGGCGGTCGTGGAGATTTTGCGCTCCGATTTGATTTTCGACAAAATACTCCGGTTCCAGCATCTTCCCGATGTCGTGGTAATACGCGCCAACGCGGGCCAGCGTGGCATTGGCACCGATGGATGTCGCGGCGGCCTCTGCCAGCGTGCCCATCACAATGCTGTGATGAAAGGTGCCCGGCGCCCGCGCGCTCAGATCGCGCAGCAGCGGGTGATTGAAATCCGTCAATTCTAGCAGCGTGAGATCGGTGGTGATGCGGAACACGCGCTCGAAGAAAATGAGCAGACCGAAGGTGAATACCGGAGAGAGTACGGCATTGGCGAAGGCGAAGGCCATTTCAACGCCGATGTCGCCGAAGGACAGCCCGCGTTGCGCGCCATTGACGAGAATGGCAAAGGCGTACCCGAGAAAGATGTAGGTGAGGGATCGGAAAATCTGCGTGCGGTTCTTGATGTCGCGCACGGTGTAAATCGCCAGTGATCCCGCGAGAATGGAAGCGATAATGATGCTGTACTCGTTGCCGCGCAAGGCGCCCACGAGAAAACTGATGGAGGTGGTTGTATAAAATGCCACCCGCGAATCGAAAATCACCGTCAGCAGCATGGCCGCCGTGGGTACCACGATGAGATATTGCACCGGACCTTTGAGCGGCAGCGTATAGGTGAGATGCGACAGCACGCTGATTAAAAGAATGATCACTCCGATGAGCAGCAAACGCGAGTTGTTGCTCATGATGCGTTTGCGGAACAGCGAAATGTAAATCACCGGGAGGAAGAGAATCGCGATGGTGTGCCCGGCTTTTCCGAGGAATTGCAGCACTTCGTTCACATCGCCCGAGCGTTCGCTTTTTGCGCGCATGTACGAGTCGAGTTTGCGCTTGATCTCGGGGGTGACCCGTTCATGCCGCGAAACGATGCGCTCGTTTTCCTTCACAATGCCGTCGGTGCGCAACACGTTGTTGACGGCAGCTTGTATGGCGAATTGCGTTTGCTCGTTGTTGTAGACGATGTTCGGCGGTGTCATTTTCGTGGCGAAACCGACCAGCGCCTGTACGAAGACCGTGTCGCGGGGAAAACTCTCCGCAAGTTGGGCGCGAAAGGCTGCGGAGACATCGGCGCGGTCGAAGAACTCTCTCACGGGCGTGCGGATTTCGGTGGTGCTGTCGATGCGCAGTGCGAGCACTGGTTGACGGAACTGCCGCTTCTCGCGGTCGAGCACGCCTTTGGTGTAAATCCTTCGCGTTACGGCGGCGAGCACGCCCCGCGCTTCCTGCATCTGTTGTGCCGAGACGCGGCCGTCGAGCAAGGTCAGCCAGAGCTTCCACTGCGCGCCCGAGAGCACAGGAACTGTGGCCTTGGTGGTGATGCGGGAGAGACTGTCGGCGATGCGAGGAAAAGCCGCCGACCGCTGCCGCCGGCCGAGCGCCGACAACTCGCCGCGGCTGATGCGTTCGATGCGGGTGAGCAGCAACTCAAGTGTGTCTGCGATGCGATCCGAAAGCCCATGCACGCGGTCGAAACTCATGGGCGTGGAACCGGCCGCTTCCTGCCGTTCCTTTTCCACCAATTCCGCATCGCGGTAGATGGAAAAGGCGAAAGGCGCGATCAAATCCTCGTCGATCCAGATGTCTCCCTCGCGGTACTCGTATTGGTATTCGAGGCCGCTGGGAAAGAGCAGCGATATCGCTACCACCAACGCCAATCCGAGCAGCACGCGCGAGGTCGTGCCGGTCTTCAGCTCGTGGAGAATGGTGGTGAATACGCTGTCGTTCATACTGCTGGTGACCTGAGGCGCCGGCCGGTCAGACGGCGCGTTGGGTGAGAATCATATCAAAAAACTCGGCCACGCCGTCCTCGTCGTTCGTGCGTGTGGTGACAATGTCCGCGAGGCCTTTCAGTTCCGCGGTGCCGTTGCACATTGCGGCGGATACACCGGTGAATTTACACATTTCGATGTCATTGGTGTAGTCCCCGATGGAAGCCGACGCGTGGCGGGGCACGGCGAGCGCGCGAAGTACCACCTCGAGACCGCTCGCTTTGGAAGCACGGGCGTTGCGCAGTTCCAGATAGAATCGGTCTCCACCGCCTCCGCTTTGATACAAGGTGCGCTGCACCTTGCGGCCAAAGCGCTTGGATACGGTCACCGAGTACTGTTGCAGAATCGAATACGCTCCCGCCACGACAAGCATCACCGCCTGATCGTACATCGCACTGATGGAATCCAGATGATGGATGTCCTCGGGATGCGAGCGAAGGTAGCGCGGTATCAACGGTGCCGCGGTGTCGACATAAATTCCCGACGCGGTGAACACGGAGATGTAGGCATCGAGACCACGTTGCTGCAAGTCCAGGATTTCCTTGCCGAGTTTCGCCGGCAGCACGTCCTCGTGCATCGGAACACCGTCTCCATCGATCACCAGCGCACCGTTCAATGAAATCACCGGTGCGGGTGTCCCCAGCTCGCGGGCGAATTCGCGCGTGAAGCCATCGGTACGTCCGGACGCGAGCACGACATGCACGCCCGCATCCATGAGTTGACGCGCCGCCCGCCGCGTTTCCTCGCCCACGGTGCCATCGCCACGCAGCACGGTGCCGTCGAGGTCGCAGGCGACGCAGCGCAACTGCGGAAGGCGACGCAGCCGTGAGGAACGGGTTTCAAAGTAACGGATCACGAGTCGACGATGCCTCCATGCGGGAGAGAATGAACCACAGGGCCGGAGCGCTCACGAGTATGACGGCGCCCCAAAGCAGAGCCTCCGTCCCTTTTCCAAAAAACAGCGCGCCGGTGAGAAAAAGTACGGAATAGATCAGCGCGATGCCAAGCAGCCAACCCAGCAACTTCATCGCCATGGCGCAGCGCGTGCCCGCGGGCTGGTCCACGCCGCTCGCAGCGCCCCACCAACCGCACGGCCGCACCCTCTCGACGAACGCTCGCAGCACCACGGCATCGGTGGGCGCGCTGGACAGCGTAGCCAGCAGCCAGGATGCTGTGGTGACCCCGACGATGATGAACAGCGACGTGGGGAAGAGTATGTCGCTACCCTCGGGCACCATCGCGTTGTGCACGACGATGGCTCCGTACACGACAATCGGCGTGATGGTGGCGACGATTTCACTCCACGCGTTCACTCGCCACCAGTACCAACGCAGTATGAGCACGAGACCGAGGCCGGCGCCGCATTCGATGATGAATTGCCATGCCGAGGAAATGGAATCGATCACCAGCGTGAGCAGCGCTGCCAGCACCATGATCACCAGCGTGGTGACGCGCGAGACGAGCACGTAATGCCGCTCGCCTTTGTCCCTGGCCACGAAGCGCCGCCAGAAATCATGCACGATGTACGACGTGCCCCAGTTCAGATGCGTGGCGATGGTGGACATGTACGCGGCGAAAAAGGCCGACACGAGCAAGCCGCGCAAGCCCGAGGGGAGGAAGTCCCGCATCGCCTGAATATACCCGAGTTTCTTGTCCGCAACAGACAACTCCGGATAGAGCACAATGCTGGCCAGTCCTACGAGTATCCACGGCCAGGGACGCAGGCAGTAATGCGCGATCTGGAAGAACAGCACCGAAAACACCGCGTGTCTCTCGTCCTTGGTGCTCATCATGCGCTGTGCGACATAGCCGCCGCCGCCGGGTTCCGCGCCGGGATACCAACTCGCCCACCATTGCACACCGATGTAGGCGACAAAGGCGCCGGCCGAAAGTGAAAGAATGCCCGTGGCTCCGGAGACGGCGTCTCCCACGCGGGGAAACAGCGCCAGACTTTCCGCGGGTAGTTTCGCGGCGAGACCTCCCACGCCACCGATTTCCGGCGACTGCACCACCAGTATCGCCAGCACCACGCAACCCGCCATGGCAATCAGAAATTGCACGGCATCGGTGACCGCCACACCCCACAGTCCAGACAGCGAACTGTACACCGCGGTAATTGCCATCGCGCCGAGAATGTACCAGAACACCTCGCCGGCGGGAATGCCGAACATGCCGATGAGAATGCTGGCCATAGCCACATTCACCCAACCCATGATGACGATGTTCATGAACAGACCGAGATACAGTGAACGGAAGCCGCGCAGAAAGGCCGCAGGCCTCCCGCTGTAACGCAGCTCGATCAACTCCAGATCGGTGAGTATGCCAGCCCGTCGCCATTGACGCGCGAAGAAAAACACCGTCAACATTCCACCGATGGCCATATTCCACCACAACCAATTGCCCGCGATGCCCTTGGTGGCCACCAGTTCGGTCACGGCAAGGGGAGTGTCGGCCGCGAATGTGGTGGCGACCATGGACAGTCCCGCAAGCCACCAGGGTAGCTTGCGTCCGCCAAGAAAATACTCCTCGGTGTTTTTCCCGGCACGCCGGGCGAACAGCGCCGCTGTGAGCAGCATGCCCAGCAAATAGGCGGCCATGATCGTCCAGTCCCAAGCGCTCATGCTTCCACTCCTTGGCCGGTGGATGGAAAGATGTGATGGGCGAGCAGGGCCACCGCCACGGTGATCGCTGCTCCCACGAGTGTGTACCAGGTCCATGCGAGCGCAGTGAAGGCAATGGCCGCGCCCGCGCCGGCAATGCCGGCGACAAAACCGATAAGAACCGCACGGCTACGCAAGCGGACTGGCAACACTCCGAGCACGAACAGGCCCAGCAATCCTCCGTAGGTGTACGATGCGATGCTCAGCGCCAATTCCACCACCGCCTTCGGCGTGCCAATGAATACCGTCGCGGCGCCGAGCAAAATAAAGGCCCAGAGCACCGAAATCCGACGCGACCAGGTGAGCGCCCGTTCCGCCGTCAATGGCGAGCGTCGCAAGGGAAGGATGAAATCCATCATGGTGGTGGACCCCAACGCACTGATCGAACTCGACAGAGTGGACATCGCCGCCGCGAGTATTCCCGCAACGATCAATCCGCGCACGCCGACAGGGAGATGCTCGAGTATGAATGCGGCGAACACCTCGTTCGGATTGCCCGTCGCCACGGGATCGTACGCCCACAGCAACACCCCCACGACGAGAAAGATGGCGAACTGCAGCAACACCACCACGCCGCTCAACACCATGGCCTTGCGTGCCGGGGTGGGGTGCTTCGCCGCCAGTACGCGCTGCACGATCAAATGATCCGTGCCGTGCGACGCCATGGACAACAGCGCACCACCCAGCACACCGCTCAGCACGGTGTAGGGCTGACTGATCCAGTCGGCACCGGGCCAGCGGAGCACATCGAACTTGCCCGCATCGGCGGCTTGCGCCAAGGCCTGCCCCAGAGGCATGGGCAGCATGTCCGCGAGCACGTACAACGAGACCACCGCGCCGAGTACATACACCACCCACTGCAACACGTCGGTCCAGATCACCGCGCGAATGCCGCCCGCGAACACGTATACCAGCGTCAATACGGTCAACACCGCCATGGACAGCAAATACACCGTACTCTCGTGTCCCGCGGGCAACACGTCGAAACCGCGCAACAGCAGCGCGAGCGGAATGGCCGTGGTGTACAGACGCACGCCATCGGCGAACAGCCGCGTGAGCATGAATACCGCCGAGGACGAACGCCGCACGGCGTTGCCGAAGCGCTGTCCGAGCAACGCGTACGCCGTTTCCAGCGAACCCTCGAAATAGCGGGGAATGAAGAAGATGGCCACGAGTATGCGGCCGAGAATGTACCCGAGCGCGAGTTGCAGGAATACCATCGAACCCGCCCAGGCCATGCCGGGCAGACTCAGAAAGGTCAACGCGCTCGTTTCCGTGGCGACAATGGTCAGACAGATCGCCCACCAGGGGATGGGGCGTTCGCTGAGAAAATAGTCGCGCGCGGAGGTTTGCCTGCCTCCCATGAGCACGCCGAACAACGCCGTGCCCGCGAGGTACACGAGCACGATGATCGCATCAATAGCTGTGAATCCCATGTCGTATCGCGGCGCGGCGATTTCCGCCCGCGCGTCAGTCCTCGATTATCAACGCACGCGCTTCCTCGACCGAGGATACGAGCGGAATGATGTCGGTGAGCTTCGCGATTTCGAACAACGAACGCACCTTGCCATGCACATCCACCACGATGATGCCGCCTTCACGCTCGCGCAGTTGCCGCTCGGCGAGAAGTATGGCGCTCAATCCACTCGAATCGCAGAAGGTGATTTCCGACAGGTTGATAATGAGCACGTCGATGTTGCTCTGGCAGAGGATGAGGAACTCGCCTTTGGCCTCGGCGGCGTTGGTGGAATCGAGGCGGGTCTCATGCAAATGGAAAATGGAGAGCCGGTCTTCTTTCTCAACGGTGAATTTCATGGTGTATCCTTATGGTGATGTTGTCGATGGCAATTCCGCGAGCAAGGTATCTTCGTCGATGACAGGCACGCCCAGTTTTTCCGCCTTCTCGAGCTTCGATCCGGCCGCTGCGCCCGCCACCACATAATCCGTGTTTTTACTCACACTGCCGGCCACCTTGCCACCCGCGCGCAGTATGCGCTCCTTGGCATACTCGCGCGACATCGTGGCGAGTGTTCCCGTCAGCACGAAGGTCTTGCCGCTGAAAAACGCAACGTCCTCGCGCTGCCGCGGCGGGGCGGCGCTGGTCACGCCCGCCTCGCGCAAACGCCGCACGATGGCCAGCGATTCCTCATGCTGAAAATACCGGTACACACTTTCGGCAGTGCGTGGCCCGATGCCTTCAACGCCTTGCAACTCCTCCACACTCGCCGCGCCCAAGGCATCGAAGGAAGGGAAGGCCTCGGCCAGTACGCGTGCCACTTCCTGGCCCACGAAACGAATGCCCAATGCGAAGAGCACGCGCTCGAATGGCCTGCTTCTGCTCTGGTCGATGCTGTCGAGCAACTTCGCCACGCGCTTGACCGCGAAACGGTCGAGTTCCTCGAGTCGCTCGCGCTGCGCGTGCAGCGTGTACAGGTCCGCTATGGTGCGTACCAGGCCCTGCTCGACAAACACATCCACCACCGCTTCGCCCAGACCTTCGATGTCCATGGCAGCACGCGCGGCGAAATGCTCGATGCGCCCCCGCACCTGCGCGGGACATTCCGGATTCTCGCAAAACCACGCCGCCTGTCCCTCGGGGCGCAGCAGTGTGCTGCCGCAGGCAGGGCATTCCCGCGTGAATCCGAAGGCCGATGCCTCGGGTGGACGCAGCGCGGGGTCGATACCGGTGACTTTCGGGATGACGTCTCCACCTTTCTCAATCAACACGGTGTCGCCAATGCGCAAATCGAGCTCGCGGATAAAATCCTCGTTGTGCAGCGTCGCGCGGCTGATGGTGGATCCCGCCAGCAGCACGGGGTCCAGCTCGGCCACAGGGGTGATGGTGCCGAGCCGACCCACCTGAAAGGTGATGTCGCGCAGCACGGTGGCGGCGCTGCGTGCGGCGAATTTGAACGCAATGGCCCAGCGCGGGCTCTTCGCAATACTGCCGAGCAATTGCTGTCGGCGGAGGTCGTTCACTTTGATCACCACGCCATCGATGTCGTACGGCAGCGTGTCGCGCTGGCGCTCCATGTCGTCGCAAAAGCGCAGCACCGCGTCGATGTCGGCACAGCGCCGGTGATGTGGATTGACCACAAAACCGAAACGCGAAAGCAGGGTGAAGACGTCCTCCTGCGTGGCAATGCCGTCCACAGGCGCCGCAATGCCATAGAACAGCGCGTGCAAGCGACGCTGCGCCACGATGCTCGAGTCCTGCAACTTCAATGTTCCGGCTGCGGAATTGCGGGGATTGGCGAAGGGCTTTTCGCCCGCGGCTTCGCGCTCCTCGTTCATGCGGAGAAAATCCGCCTTGTACATCACCACTTCGCCACGCGCTTCGAAGCGTGCCGGCAGACCGTCGCCGCGCAGCAACAACGGCAGCGAGCGAATGGTGCGGGCATTCGCACTGATATCGTCGCCACGGACTCCATCGCCGCGCGTGGCTGCCACGGCGAAGGCCCCGTCCACGTAGCGCACGCTCAACGCGACACCGTCAAGCTTCACCTCGGCGTGATAATCCACGTCCGTCTCACCCAGGGTCTCGCACACGCGGCGGTGGAAATCGCGGACTTCAGCCTCCGAATAGGTGTTCGCCAGACTCAACATCGGCGCGTCGTGCTCGACACTTTCGAAACCGCGCGTGATGGTGCCGCCCACGCGCTGGGTGGGGGAGTGCGGCGTCCGCAATTCCGGATGGCGCTCTTCCAGCTCCTGCACTTCATGCAACAGGGCATCGTAGTCGGCGTCGCTGATCAGTGGGTCTGCGAGGACGTAGTAACGATGGTCGTGCTCGAAAATCTCCCTGCACAATTGCTCGTGTCTTGCGCGCGCCTGTTCGGGTGTCGACATGGAAGCCTCAGTCGTTGCGCGTCTGCGAGCGTGAGAGCACCACATTCTTGATCACCGAACCTTCCTCGCCCAGCGTTCCGATTTCCTTTCCATTGAGGAAAAAGGTGACGGCCCCCGCGTCGCCGAGTGTGACCACGAAGTAATCCCTTGCCTTCCACACGCGATGCTCGTTCGAGGAAAGCGACCCGCGCTCCGTGCGCAGCGTGTCCATTTTTACCGAAAACCACACAGGTGAATTGGAGAAGGCCTCGAGTACGAGACTATCGTCTCGCGTGTACACGCGCGGTTTGCTCTCCACTGGCTCGGGCGGCTGGCGCATGGCGGTGGCGGTGTCCTCGGGCAGCAGATCCAATTCGGTCATCATGGTTTGCGACGAATCGATGAAGCGACCCGCCTCGATGCTTGCACGTATCGCGGTGGAATCCACCTCGGACGCGCTCTCGTCCCCGCCGGAACTGAAAAAGTACAGTCCGTACACACCCACAACAATCATGGCAAGAATGATCAGCCCGATGATGATCTGCCGCTTGTCCTGTGCGCTGGTATCGCTGGATCCTCGTTGCTGCTCGATTGGCGGTTTGGTGTCGTACACGCTGGGCCTGCGCGAGCCGTCATCCTTGCGCGCGTTGTCCTCTGCTCGGGCGGCTTCCTTGTCCGGGGCGCCTGCTTTGCGCGGGCCATCCGCGCTGCCTGCTTCCGCGCTTTTCGGTGCGCGGGCCGCTGAAGCGCTTTCCTTCGTGTCGGCGGGCCTGGCGGCATCGCTCGCCGGCTTCGACGTGGGCTGTGCTTTATCCGCGGCGACCTGTGCGGTCTGTGCCGGAGCGGCTTTCACCGCGGTTTCAGATGCAGGTGGCGTGGAGGCGGCAGGCGAGTCCGGGGTCTGAACCACGACGCGCTGCACAGGCGGCGGCGTGTGGCCGCTCCCGCTTTCCTTCGGTGCCGGCGGGGTGGGAGCGGTTGCGCTTTCCGCGTCGTCCTTGGCGGCTGCCGTCTTGGGTTGCGAGGTGCGGATGTCGATCGGCGCGGCATCGTCGTCCTGCACATAGCGCGATTTTCGCACAGGCGGGACGAAGTCGTTTTCCAATACTTCGGCCGTGCCTTCGACTTCCACATGCGGCGAGGAGCGGTCGGTGATGGGGATGAACTCCACCGTGTCGTCGATGCGCGGGAGCAGATTGGAACTGTCGATGGCGGTGGGTGGGCGGGGGATGCCGCGTTCACGCTCGGCGAGTTCGTTGTACAGTGCGAGAGTCTCGTCTTCGTCCAGACCCACGGTGCGCGCGTATTCGCGCACGAAGGCGCGCACGTAGGTTTGTGGAATGGAAGGAAAATCGCCCGCTTCGAGCAGGTTGAGGTTTTTCCTGCTGATGCGTGTCTTGACGTGAATGTCCTCGAGAGACAGTCCCGCGGTTTCACGGGCACGTTTCAGGCGTTCTCCGAATTCCTTCATGGACCTTGTTCAGTGAGGTGAAATATCGTCGTCGCAGTACTGCGAAAGTTAGGGACGCACCCCGCGAAATGCAAGGCGAAGCGGCTCTGTGCAGGGTCTGGATTCACCGCATTGCCGAGGCGCACATGCCGTGCCTCCGTTGCAGTTTGCGCACATGTGGCCCACGTGCCGTCGCCCGTCTCAGCGAGTATCGGTGACGCGCTCGCGTGTTTTGAAATTCATACCCGTCCAGCGGGTGAGATCGGCCAGAGCGATGTGATAATCGATCACCGCTTCCAACGCGCCGAGACGGGCCTGCAGGAGGCGCGCGCGGGCCTGTGCCAATTCCGTCGACCCGATGGTGCCCACTTCATAACGTTTGGTGGAAATGTCGTTGGCGATCTCGGCGATGACGCGGGATTGCAGCAGAATATCCGCGCGACGCGACGCCGACGCGATACGGTCGATGAGCTCGCCGATTTCCCGTTCCACAGTCATGTCCAAATCCTCGGCCGTGAGCTGAGCGCTGCGCAAGCGCGCCTCCGCAGCTTCCACTTCCTGCGCGTGCCGCCCCCAGTCGAATACCGGAATGGACACTGTCAGCGTGGCACGCCGGGTGTCGCGCAATTCATTGTACAGCGAGGCGAACTGCTCGTCGTTGTTGTTCAGGCCGTAGCTCAACAGCAAATCGCCGCGTATGCGACGGCTGCCGCGCGTCTCGTCCAGCGCCATCTCGCCGCGCTCGATGTCGTTGAGCGCCCGCTGCACATCGGTGCGCGTCCGCCGCGCAAGCGCGAGTGCCTCCACCGCATCGATCATCACCGCGGTGACTGTGGTATCGCTCAGCAGCAGACGCAACGAATCGGCGAGAGGCAGCCCGATGCGCTGTTTGAAGCTGTTGGCCTGTGCACGCAAGGCGTTCTGCGCGCTGAATAAATCGTTCCGCGCGGCGGCCAGATCCACTTCGAATTGCAGGGCCTCCACCTCGGCGATGAGTCCAGCGCGGTACTTGCGCTTGCCGACGGTGAAGCTTTCCTCTTCCTGCCGCACACGGTCCTCCTGAATGATGCTCCGTTCCTGTGCGGCGTAGAGTTGGTAGAAGCGCTGCGTCACATCGAAGCGCAAATCCAGCGTCGCGCGCTGATATTCGGACAAGGCCTCTTCGTAATCCATACGCGCGCGCCGCAAAGCCATGCGCTGCGCATTGGGCACGAACAGCGGCTGCCGCAATTGCACCGCCAGATCCGTGTAGTAGTCGCGGTAAAACGCGCCGCCCGGACGGTCGTCTTTCTGATCCTGCCGATACAGCATGCCCGACAACGTGAGCGTGCTGTTGGTCCAGATCAGCGGCTGATTGATGTCGAGTCGGCTGGACCACTGCAAGCGCTCGAGCGGAAAAAACTCCGTTCGTCCGGTTTCGGTGTTGAACTGCGGCAACAGGGTTCTGCTGTACGCTGGCGCATCAAGCGTGATGTCTACGGTGGAGTACAGCGAACGCCGCGCCGCCTCGGCCGAGGCCTCGGAAGCGCGTAATTGCTCCCGCGCCCGCCGCGCGCCGATGCTGCGGTCCAGCGCGATGCGCAGCGCGTCGTCGAGTGTGAGCACATGTTGCGCCCGCGCCTCCACGGCAAGTACGGTGAGAAGGCCGAGCAAGGTCGGGAAAAACAGCCGTGCAATCATCGGTTTACTCATAGCGCAATGCCTCGATCACGTCCTTGTCCGCCGCCCGTCGCGCAGGGTAGTAGCCGAACACGATGCCCGTCACCGCCGCGACGGAAAACGCGAGCACGATGCTCCACACACTGACGATGGTACGCCATTCGGCGTAGGCGGTGATGGCCTCGGTCAATCCCCAGCCCAGCACTATGCCCGCCACGCCGCCGAACACCGACAGCATGGTGGCCTCTGCCAGGAATTGCGAAATGATCATCGCGCGCGTTGCACCGATGGCGCGGCGCACACCTATTTCGCGTGTGCGCTCCAGCACCGAGGCAAGCATGATGTTCATGATGCCGATGCCGCCCACCAGCAGCGAGATGCCGGCGATGGCTCCCATGACGATGTTGAAAATGCCTTGCGTTTTCTGCTGCTGCTCGATAAGCTGCTCGGGTATGGTCACGACGAAATCCTCCTTGCCATTGTGCCGCTGCATGAGCAGGCGGCGGATGACAGCGGCGGCTTCGGTGATGGGGGTCTCTTCGCGAATCTGCACCGCGATCTGGTCAATGGTGTTGCGGTCGACGAATTCACTCTCACCCGAGCGGAAACGCCAGCGCCGTCCGAAACGCCGAGGCACATCCTCGCTGCTTCGCGGAAACTTGGCCATGGCCGTGGTGAGGGGAATGTACACCGACGCGTTTGTCGCCGGTAGCGCCACGCCTGTGGCCGCCGCGGCATTTTTCTCGCGCGCCACCCCCACAACGGTGAACCACTGGTCCTGCAACTTCACCATCTTGAACAGCGGATCCTCGAAGCCGAACAGCGCCTGCTTTACTTCCGCTCCGATCACGCATACATTCGCGGTGGCGCGCATGTGATGCGCGTTGATGAATCCCCCCAGCGCCAGCCGCACAGTGAAAATGCCCGCGTGCTCGGGCGTGGTGCCCACCATGGTCACGCGCATGTTGCCATCGTACGTGCGCGCCTCGACCTGACTCTCCCAGTTCACCGTCACGCGCTCCGTGAAATCGAAAACACTGCGCAACGCCTCGGCATCCTTGAGCGATATGCCAAGCGGACGGCTCTGTGGATTTTCTTCCAACTCGGTATCGGGCACCTCCAGCGAACGAATGATGATGTTGCGCACGCCGAGGATTTCGATTTGCTCCAGCGATTCCTGTCGCGCTCCCTCGCCGATGGACAGCATGGCGATGACGGCGCCCACCCCGAACACTATGCCCAGCATGGTCAGCATCGAACGCGTCTTGTGCAGCGTCAGGCTCTCCAACGCGATGCGCAGCGACTCGCGGTGCCGCGCGAACATGTCTTTCATCGCGCCGCTCCCGGCGCTGCCGGCGTGGTACCGGTGCCGGGCTGCTCGCCCGGAGCAGCTTCCGCCTCCTCCTCCTCGGGATTGCGCAATGCCACACGTTCACCTTCCGACAGTCCCTTCTCGACCACCACGAAATTGTCGTTCTTCTGTCCGAGCTTCACTTCGCGGCGTTCGTACGAGGAGCCGTTTTCCACAAACACATGCGTTGTGCCCTTTTCCTCGAACACCGCGATGATGGGTACCGACAGCACTTTCTTCACTTTGCCGACGATGATTTTATTCGTCGTGGTGATGCCGGGCTTGAGCACCTCGTCGGCCTTGTCGAGATCCACCACGATATCGAACACCTTCACATTCGATCCCTGGCCTTTCTCGCGTCCGATTTGCGAAACCGAACTGATGGTACCATGAAAGGTTTTATCCGGAAAGGCGTCGGGAATCACCACCACACGCTGGCCTTTCTTCACCTTGGCGATGTCCATTTCGTTCACGCTTACTTCGGTTTGCATCGCCGAGAGGTCGGGCAGGGAAATGATGGGCATGCCGGGCCAGGGCTGATCGCCCTTGGCGATCTTGCGTCCGGTGGACCAGTTGCTTTCGTACACGATCAAGCCGCTTATGGGCGCTTTGATGGTGAGCTGCTCCATTTCCTTCTGCGATTCGGCGATGTCGGAGCGAATCTGTCCAATGCGCAATTCGAGATTGCCCAACTCGCTTTTCCTCACGATGCGCTTGTTTTCGAGGTTCAGCTTGGCCTGGTCGAAGGCCAGGCGCGCGCGCTCGAATTCGATCTCGGCTTCGCGCTTCCGCGCTTCCGGTTCGAACTGCATTTTATCGCGCTGAATGGTGGCGAGCTGGAAATTCAATTGCGCGGTCTGATATTCGGTTTGCGCCTGGCTTTCATCGGCCGATTGCTGTGCCTTGAGCTTGGCCAGATCCGCCATCGCCGTGCGCAATTCCGTGTCCTTGTCGCCCAGGCGCTTGAGAGCCGAACTGGGATCGAAACGCACAAGCTCCTGATCCACCTGTGCCGTGCTGCCTTCAGGGGCAAGTGTCACGATTTGCAGATTGCCACCCGAAAGAATGCGCGGAGCCGTGAGCGTGACGGAATTCGTGGCGCGAACCGTCCCGCTTTCGATCACATAGATTTCGAAATCACCGCGTTTGACGAGATAGGTGGGAATGGCATTGTCGGCCGATGGCCAGAAAATCCACGCGAGCAACAACACGAGCAGCGCGGCGAACAACTGCTTGCGATACCGATGGAGAGAAGCTTTGACGTTCATGGCGTTGGTATTTTGTACGGCGAATGGATAAGTGTACAACTTACGACAATCCGGAACCACGTACGAAATGTTTTCCGGGCAATTGCCTGACGGCGCCCTTGAATTCCAGTTGCAGCAAATCCGCCAGCAGTGTGGGCAAGGAGCGGCCCGACAGGCGCGCGAGGTCGTCGATGTGCACCGGATTGCCACCGAGATGCGCGAGTAACTCCTCTTCCAGCAGCGAGAGCTGCACTGCCGGCGCACTGGGCGCGTTTGCGGCGCCGTTGCGCAGCGCGGGTGTTTCGGAAAAAATGTCCTCGGCCGAAGCCACCGGTCGGGCGATATTCCGCCGCAACAAATCGTGCGGACCCAGTGAGCGGCTGTTGAACACCGAGCCGGGCACGGCGTACACATCGCGTCCCTGGTCCAGCGCGATTTGCGCGGTGATCATCGCGCCGCCGCGCGCACCGCTCTGCGTCACCACCACACAATGCGCCAGGCCGCTGATGATGCGGTTGCGACGCGGAAAATTCATCGCATCCGGGGCGGCATCCACCGGAAATTCCGACAATACGCAACCGGCGCCCTCGATGGTGGCGGCCAGGGCGCGATTCACCGCAGGATACACGCGACGTACTCCGCTGCCCAGCACCGCTATGGTGCGTCCGCCATGCTGCAACGCGCTGCGATGCGCCACGGTGTCGATCCCGAGCGCGAGACCACTTACCACGGTCACACCCTCGCGCACCAGCGCGGCGGCGAAGTGCTCCGTCACCTGACGTCCGTATTCGTCGGGATGCCGCGTGCCTATCAAGGCGGCTGCGCGATGATCCTCGGCGAGCAAGTTCCCGGCCATGAACAGGAAGAGCGGAGGATCGTAAATGTGCCGCAGGCGTGTGGGAAAGTCGGCGCTGTCCCAACTCACATAGCGTATACCGTGCCGTTCGCACATCGCCTCGTTGCGCTCCACCACACGCGCTATTGCTCCGCTGTCGCGCTCGTCCGCGAAAGCGCGCAGCAATTGCTCGCTTGTCTGCAGGTGAATGCCCTCAACGCGCATCAACTCGCGCTTGCCCGCACGCAGCAACTGCGAAAATCCGCCAAATGCGTTCAGCAACGCACGTCCGCGCGCCGAGCCGATGCCCGGCAGCAGCGAAACTCTCAGATAATCGAATGGATCGGATAGCATGTGTCCCCGTGTCAATCCCAATCCCGAAAGCTAGTGGCCACGCCGCGATCGGACAAGGCAGAAAGCCGGTAGCGCGTGTTGCGTGAATGCCCGCTTTTGTCTACTTTGATCGCGGAATAAAAATCGTGCCAGCTTCATCATGCGTGTTGACAGGAAAATATTCACCACCCGTTTCGCCTGCGATCTCGTCGCATGCAAGGGCGCCTGTTGCACTTTCCCGGGAGGGAGCGGACCCCCGATTCGTGATGAAGAAAAGCCAGTACTCGAGCGCGCTTACCGGCTGCTGCACGAACGTCTCCCCATGCCGCATCAGGATCTTGTGCGCAGGGAAGGCCTGTTCGAACTGGACGAAGGGGAGTGGACCATTCGCTGCTACGACGAGCGCGCCTGCGTCTTCGTCGTGTACGAGGATGGCATCGCCCGCTGCGCCATACAGCGCGCCTACGACGCTGAAGAATTTCCCTGGCCGAAACCCGTGTCCTGCCACCTTTTCCCCATCCGCATCAAAGGGAAAACCCGCGATCAACTGCGCTACGAACGCTTCGGCGAATGCGACCCCGCACTCGAACGCGGAGAGGAATTGCGCCTTCCCATGGTGGATTTTCTGGAGGAACCCCTTACCAGAGCGCTTGGCAGGGATGCCTGGCTTGCCCTGAAAAGGGAAAGCGACCGCCATCACGCGGAACGGGGAGGTTGACATGCTGCACCTCACCCAACGCCAGACCCTTCAACAAAAGCTTTCGCCGGCACAGGTTCAATACCTTAAAATTCTTCAACTTCCGGTACTTCAGCTCGAGCAGACTATTAAGAACGAACTCGAGCAGAATCCCATGCTCGAGGAAGGATTGGAACTCGACGAGGAGTTGGAAGAGAGCATCGATCAGGTGCTCGATCAAGAGGAAGTGGAAGCTGAAACGGGCGAGGAGGTGGTGGTCGAAACCCCGACCGCGTCCTCCGGAGAGGAAGAGTATCTCGACAAGGAAATCCGCGAGCACAGCGAAGAAGAGTACACCTGGGAGGAGTTTCTCGAAAACAACGAGGGACACGCCTCGCAGTCCTATTACGACTCCGACGACGACCGGGAAATTCCCACCCCCGCCACGGTGACCATGCGCGAGCGACTGCTCGAACAGATTCAACTCGTGCATTTCAACGAACGCGAACGCGTGCTCGCCGAGGCAATCGCCTGGAATCTTGATGACGACGGGTATTTGCGCACCGAATTCAAGGAATTGGTGCATGACTTGAATGTCGAACATGAACTGGATTTCAGCCTGGACAAGGCCGAGGATGTGCTGCGACGCATTCAGCGGCTGGATCCGCCGGGGATAGCATCGCGCGATTTGCGGGAATGCCTCATAGCCCAGCTCGAGATGCTCCCCAACAGAAGCACCGCGCGTATTATCGCCCTGCGCATTCTGCGCGAATGCTACGACGCCTTCAGTAAAAAGCACTTCGCACGCATCATGCAGGAGCTGCACATCTCAGAGGATATGCTCAAGAAGGCCTTCGACGTGATTCGCGGACTCAATCCCAAGCCGGGCGATGGCGACAACGTGGAATCCATCAACTATATTATTCCGGATTTCATCGTTGTGCGCGAGGACGACGATTTCGTCATCCATCTCAATGATCGCGGTGTGCCTCCGTTGCGACTCAACCGAGGGTACAGGCAATTACTGGCCCAGGGACGCAAATCGCTTTCGCAGGAAACGCGGACGTTTCTCAAACAAAAAATGGATGCGGCCAAGTGGTTCATCCAGTCCATTCACCAGCGTCGGCAGACCATGCTCGCGGTCATGAGCACCATTATCGAGCGACAGCGCGAATGGTTCGAGAAAGGCAAGGGCTTTCTCCGTCCGATGGTGTACAAGGACATTGCCGACACCATTCAGATGGACATTTCCACCATTTCGCGCGTGGTCAATGGCAAATACGTGCAGACGGAGTGGGGCGTGTTCGAGCTGCGCTACTTCTTCAGCGAAGGCATCGTAACCGAGACGGGTGAAGAAGTTGCGAACAAAGAGGTGATGTCGATTCTCAAGGACATTATCGACGCGGAAAATCCGCGCAAGCCCCTGAGCGATCAGGAGCTGACCAACATCCTGCAACAGCGCGGTTTCACCATCGCGCGAAGAACAGTCGCGAAATACCGCGAGTCCATGGATCTCCCGGTGGCGCGGCTGCGGAAACGATTGGAGTAGATTCCCATGAAGCATTCATCGGACGATGCCGGGCGCATCCGATCCACCACCGTGCTGGGCGTGGTGCTGGACGGAGTGGCCGTGTTGGGCGCCGACGGTCAGGTGACCGTGGGCAACACGGTGATGAAGCACCATTCCCGCAAAATCCGCCGCATGTACAACGATACCGTGCTCGCGGGCTTCGCCGGCAGCGCGGGCGACGCATTCACTCTCTCGGAAAAATTCGAAGCCAAATTGCAGGAATTCCGCGGCAATTTCGAGCGCGCCGCGGTGGAACTTGCCCGCGAATGGCGCAGCGATAAATATCTCCGGCAGCTCGAAGCGCTGCTCGCCGTGCTGAACAAGGACAAGGCGCTGATCATTTCGGGCAATGGCGATGTGATCGAACCCGACGACGGTATCGTGGCCATCGGCTCGGGAGGCAGTTACGCCCTCGCCGCCGCACGCGCCCTGGCGCGTCACTCCGATCTCCCCGCGCGCGCCATTGTCGAGCACGCGCTCGGCATCGCCGCCGACATCTGCATTTACACCAACAGCAACATCATCATCGAAGAACTGGCCTGACCATGCCCGAGGACTCGTTTCACTTTCTCCAGGACACACTCACGCCGCGACGCATCGTGGCGGAATTGGATAAATACATCATCGGGCAGGACAGGGCCAAGCACTCCGTTGCCATCGCCCTGCGCAACCGCTGGCGCCGCCAGCAGGTCGAGGGTCCGCTGCGCGATGAGATCATGCCCAACAACATCATCCTCATCGGTCCCACCGGTGTGGGAAAAACCGAAATCGCCCGCCGTCTGTCGAAACTCGCCGGCGCGCCCTTCATCAAAGTCGAAGCTTCCAAGTTCACCGAAGTCGGCTATGTGGGCCGCGACGTGGAGTCGATGATCCGCGATCTTGTCGAAATCGCCATCAATCAGGTGCGGCAGGAAAAAAGCGCCGAAGTGCAGGAAAAGGCCCTCGATCTGGCAGAGGAACGCATTCTCGACATCATTTTTCCGCGCTCGCCTGGGCAGGAAGACGACATGCAATCCGAAACCCGCGAGAAGCTGCGCGCGCAACTCCGCGCCGGCGCGCTCGACAAGCGGGAAATCGAAGTCGAGGTCAATGCCTCGGGCAATGCCAACATGCAGGTGTTCGGTCCCATGGGCCTTGAGGACATGGGTGTGGATTTGCAGAACCTGCTCAATTCCATGATGCCGAAGAAGCGCAAGCGCAGCAAACTCAGCATCGCCGACGCGCGCACTGTCCTGCAACAGGAAGAAGCACAGCGCCTTATCGATCCCGACGCCGTGGCCCGTCTGGCTCTGGATCGCGTGCAGAACGCGGGCATCGTGTTTCTCGATGAAATCGATAAAATCGCCGGACCACGCAGCACGCAGGGTCCCGACGTGTCGCGCGAAGGTGTGCAGCGCGATCTTCTGCCCATCGTGGAAGGCAGTTCGGTGAACACGAAATACGGCGTGGTGCGCACCGACCACATCCTCTTCATCGCGTCCGGCGCCTTTCACGTGTCGAAACCCAGCGATCTGATTCCGGAGTTGCAGGGGCGCTTTCCCATTCGCGTCGAACTCGACAGCCTGAGCGAGGACGATTTCGTGGCCATTCTCACGCGTCCGCGCAATGCGTTGCTGACGCAATACGCCGCGTTGCTGCGCACCGAGGGCGTGGAATTGCGCTTCAGCGACGAGGCAATTCGCGAAATCGCGCGCATCGCCGCCGAGGTGAATCAGAATGTGGAAAACATCGGCGCGCGCCGCTTGCATACCATACTGACCACGCTGCTCGAGGGCATCCTCTTCGACGTACCCGATGTGATCGACAGTCGCGAGGTGTTGATCGACGCCGACAAGGTGCGCGATGCCCTGGCGGGAATCGTCACCAACCGCGATCTGAGCAAGTACATTCTCTGAGGCCATGAGTATCAACCCAGCATCCACCATCATGCGTTATCCCACAATCACCCGCGTATTTCTCGTGCTGCTGTTCATCTCCGCCGTGCTCTGGCTGGGCGGAACGGTGATGCGCGCCTTGATCGCCAACGAATTTTTCATCCCCGGGACGCTCGAATTCGATCCCAAAATCAACATCAGCCAGGAACGGCTGTTGTTCCAGCTCGTGTCCGCTAGTTCGGCAGTGATCGTCGGCGCCTGGGCGGTGGCCCTCGTCAGCTCCATCATCGTGCTGCGCACCATTCCCCTGAAGGTGAAGGAGCACGGCTGGCTGCTCATGGCGGCGATTCTGTTCTACACGTTCGTGCCCGCGGAAATATTCACCGCCTGGCTCGACCTGCATTTTATTTTCGATTGGATGGAAGCCAAGGCCGCCTACATCGCCAACGGTCCAGGCGCTTACTACGAGTACCGTATCGGTTTGCGCGAAACGCTCTCGCACCGCATCGGCGCATTGCACGGCCTGCCGGTGATGGCGGTGCTCAGCTATTTCACCGCGTTGGCCGTCATCGCCTGGCAGCCGATACGCAAGGACGCACAGGCGGAAGGGGAGTGAGGCGCGCATGAGCGGTATGGACAAGGAAGCACTGCTGGAAGAATTGCGGGAGACCGTGGAGGCCCTCGGCTACAAGATTCGCTACGAGCGCGGAGACTTCAGCGGGGGTTCGTGCATTCTCCGCGAGGAGCGTCTGCTGGTGGTGAATCGCAAGTACACCATCGAGAGAAAAATCTCCGTCATCGCGCGCGCGCTAGGCGAGCTTGGCGTCGACGCCATTTTCGTCAAACCCGCGGTGCGCGAACTGATCGACACCGAACGCGACAAAGCCGACGCTGCATGAATGTATCCTTGCTGGTGCTGGGTTCGGGCACCTCGCAGGGCGTGCCTGCCATCGGCTGCGACTGCGACACCTGCACCTCGTCCGATGCGCGCGATACGCGCCTGCGTCCATCGGTGTTGATCGAAGCCGAAGGCATTCGTCTGCTCATCGACACGTCCTCCGATTTTCGCGCGCAGATGCTGCGGCACAACATCCGGCGCATCGACGCGGTGCTGTACACACATGCGCATTTCGACCACATCGGCGGCTTCGATGATTTGCGTCAGTACAATTTTCTCCAGAACGCGCCCATGCGCGTGTTTGGCGCGAGCGACACGATCGCGGCCTTGCGGACCACCTTCCGCTACGCTTTCGGTGCCGCCACGCAGGAGGGAGGCGGCTTGCCGCGCGTGATCACGTGGGAGGTTGAGCCCGCCACGCCGTTCACCATCGACGGCATCGATGTGCTGCCGATTCCCGTCATGCATGGCGTGCTGCCCATTCTCGGGTATCGCGTGGGCGATGTGGCGTATCTCACCGACACCAGCGAGATTCCGGAGGAAAGTATCCCGTTACTGCGCAATCTGGATGTGCTTATCCTCGATGCGCTGCGCCATCGCGAGCATCCCACGCATTTTTCCTTGCGGCAGGCCGTGGAAGCGGGAGAGCGCATTGGCGCGCGGCGTACATATTTCACGCATATCGCGCACAACATTCTCCACGAACGCGACAGCGCCTTGCTTCCCGAATCCATGGAATTTTCGTATGATACGCTTCTGATCAACTCATCCACGGAGCGTTCATGATCGACGCCGTCATTTTCGATCTCGACAACACCCTGGTCGACTTCATGCTGATGAAGCGCAATGCCGTGGAAGCGGGCATTCGCGCCATGATCGACGCCGGCCTGGATCGCGGCTTCGAGGACATCGACGCCATTGTGACGCAGGTGTACAAGGACGAAGGCATCGAGTATCAACGCGTGTTCAACAGCGTGCTCGACAAACTCACCGGCGAGGTGGACCACAAGATTCTCGCGGCGGGCATACTTGGATACCGCCGCGCACGCGAGGCGACGCTCGTGCCTTATGCGCACGTGCATATGACGCTGTTCACACTGGCGCGCATGGGAATGAAGCTCGGCGTGGTGTCCGACGCGCCCAAACTCGAGGCCTGGCTGCGCCTCTGCTCGCTCAACCTGCACCACATTTTCGACGCGGTGGTGACCTTTGAGGACACCGGACTCCGCAAACCAAATCCCGAACCCTTCCGCCGCGTGCTGGGCATGTTGCAGGTCGCACCCGCGCAGGCCATCATGGTGGGGGACTGGGAGGAACGCGATATCGCCGGTGCCCGCAACATCGGCATGCGCACCGCTTTTGCGCGCTATGGTGACACGTTCAACACCGGCACCACCAGCGCCGACTACGAATTGCACGACATCAGCCAACTCATCGGCATCATCACGGCCATCAACGGGGAAGAGCGATGAGCCGCGTGACCGGCATCGGCATTGATCTTGAAGAAATACCGCGCTTCGCGGAACTGCTCGACCAGTGGCATGGGCGCTTCGAGCAGAAGTTGTTCACGGAGGCGGAAATCGCCTATTGCCGCGGCAAAACCTTGCCCGCGCAGCATTTCGCCGCACGTTTCGCCGCAAAGGAGGCCTTCGCCAAGGCCATCGGCACCGGTTGGAGCGGACATTTTTCCTGGAAGGATGTGGAAGTGTGCAACGACGAGGCGGGAAAGCCCTCGTTTGTGCTGCACAACAGCCTCCGGGAACGTTTCGGAGCGATGAATATCCACCTATCACTTTCGCACAGCACGTCCCATGTCACCGCCATGGTGGTGATTCAGGACGCGTAGAGCGGTATAGAACGAGGAGAGACTCATGGAGCGTTTTTTCCGACTCATGCTGAATCTCGGCATCATCGCGCTCATCGCCGGAGCCGTGGCCGTGACCAGCTGTTCCGATGACTCGGGCACCGACCCGAAGCCCAATCCCAACGACACCACCAACAATCAGGACACCAGCACCAACACCATGGACGAGCGCATGCGGCCCATCGTTTTCGTGCATGGTGAAATGGAAGCTGCCGACATGTACTCCTTCATGTCGCAACTGCTCATGAAAAACGGCTACGCCGAGCAGAACCTGTTCGTCTTCGACTTCGAATCCTACCTCACCAATGACGGTGTGGACGTCACCGCCATGGCCACACAGCTTCAGGCCAAGGTCAACGAAGCCCTGGCCGCGACCTCGGAACAACGTGTGGATATCGTGGCGCATGGCGCTGGCGCGAAAGCCGTGCAGCATTTTCTCGCGCGCATGAGCGGCACCGCCAAGGTGGCGCATGTGGTGTATGCCGGCGCGGTGTACGACATGACGCTGACCGTGAACGGCGATCCCACGCCGCCGCCGTGCGAGTACATGACGCTGCGCAGCAACGGCCAGGACGCGTTGCAGCTCGGCAATACGCAGCACGGTGTGCTTACCGGCGCCAAAAACGAGCAACTCAACGGGCTCGACAATTTCCAGCTCGTGAGCAGCTCGGAAGCAGTGGCGAAGGTGTACAACTTTTTTACCGGCACCACCATGGCCGAGGCCAATCTCACCCCGCCGCGTCCGGGTTTGACCTATACGATCAAGGGACGCGTCATCGACTTCATCGACAACACGCCTCTGGTCAACGCCTCGGTGATTCCGGTGAAAGTCCGCCGCCTCGCGAGTGGCGAAATCCAGCGCCAGGTGGGACAGTCGCCGCTGACAACCGACAGCAAGGGCTTCTTCCAGTACGACGATTTGCTCGCGCCCGACACCTTCCTCGAATTCCTGGTGCGAAGCGCCACGGGTTCGCATTACGACATGCACATTTATCGTCAGCCCTGGCGGGCAAATTCCATCAGCGAGCGTCTGCGCGTGTTGCCGCGCTCGGGTGGATCCAGTCGCCTCGGTCAATTCGGAGCGGCGTTGCGCACCGGTACGCATGGCATCGCCATCGTCTTTTCGCAGAATCAGGCGCTGTATCAGAATCGCGACCAGCTCGTGTGCAAGCGCTATACGCCGGGTTACGAACTCATCAATACCACCAGTTTGCTCACGCCGGGCAACGCACCGGCTCCCGGCTCCAGCGCCACGGGCATGAACACCTTCCTGCTCTGTCTGCTCGATTACGATCAGAACAAGCAGGACGGTACGGGTCCGATTTCCACGCCCGCACTCAACACGTACGGCATCAACAGCTACGATTTCTATCTTGATGTGAGTGCCACGAACCATCAGACGCATTTCGAACTCAATGGCGCCTTCCTCGGTTCGTTCAACTACCGTTCGAGTGGAGCCAGCGGCAGCAACAACTCCGGCATCAACCTCGTGCAGTTCGAGTACAAACCGTGACCTTCGACAATCGCGTCACCCGTCTTTTCGGTATTCGATACCCGGTGATCCAGGCCGGCATGGTCTGGGTCTCCGGGTATCGGCTTGCCGCCGCCGTGTCCATGGCGGGGGGTCTCGGGCTGATCGGCGCCGGGTCGATGAAGCCCGAACTCTTGCGCGAGCATATTCGCAAGGCACGAGCGCTCACCGATGCCCCGCTGGGAGTGAATGTGCCGCTGCTGCGCGGCGACGCCGCCGACCTGTTGCGCGCCACAGTGGAGGAAGGCGTGCGCATTGTGTTCACTTCGGCCGGGCATCCCGGTCTGCATTTGCCCATGCTCAAGGATGCGGGTTGCATCGTGGCGCATGTGGTGCCCTCGCTCAAACACGCGCTGAAAGTCGAGGCCGTGGGCTGCGATGCTGTTGTGGCCGAGGGCTTTGAGGCCGGTGGGCACAACGGTTATGAGGAGACCACCACGCTCTGTCTTGTTCCGCAGGTGGCACAGGCCGTACGCATTCCCGTCATTGCGGCCGGTGGCATCGCCACGGGCGCGCAAATGCTGGCCGCCATGGCGCTCGGCGCCGAGGGTGTGCAAATCGGCACGCTGTTCGCCGCCACCAGCGAATCCTCCGCGCACGACACGTTCAAGCAATTGATCGTCGACGCGGGGGATGGAGGCACCGTGCTCACCATGAAAAAGGCCGCGCCCGTGCGTTTGCTGCGTACGCCGTTCGCGCTCCGGGCAATGGAGGCCGAGGCGGCGGGCGCGGACAAGGACGAGCAACTCGCCCTGCTCGGGCATAAGCGCGAAATGCGCGGCATGTTCGAGGGCGATATTGAAGAAGGCGAATTCGAAGCGGGGCAGAGTTCCGCGTTGGTGCGCGATGTGGCACCCGCGGCCGAGGTGCTCGCGCGTTTGCTCGATGAATACGCGCGCGCGAAAGAGGTACTGTGCGCAACCTGATTTTTCCCTTGTTCGATCGCGCCGCATGTACGATGTTACTGTTTTTCCACGATCAGCGTATCGCATGAAACGTCCGAAGCATTCCACACTCGCCATCGCGTTGTTCACCCTTTGCCTTGGCGCATCCGCGGCGGTTGCCGGCGGGCATCCCGTGTACGAGTTCCTTCGTCTGCCGATGAACGCCCGCGCGGCCGCGTTGGGCAATACCTTCCTCACCGTGCGCAACGATCCCACCTTGCTGTTCTCCAATCCCGGAGCCCTTGCTTCGCTTGAAGCGCCGGCGGCATCTGTGGGCTTCATCAAACATCTGCTCGATGTCAATGCCGGCTACGCCGTGTACGGACAGCAGTACGGCGAACTCGGCTATTTCGCCGCGGGTGTGGTGTACATGAACTACGGGTCCTTCGATCGCACGGACAAATTCGGCAACGATCTGGGCTCCACATTCAGCGCGGGCGATCTCGCCGTGAGCTTGGGGTATGGCAACAGCAGCGGCAATCTCAGTTGGGGTGGCGCGGTCAAAGTGATTTACTCCAGCATCGAGAGTTACAGCAGCGCCGGGCTCGCCGTGGACGCGGGTGTGTCCTATCTTTTTCCCGAGCAGCAGGTGGTGCTTGCCGCCAGCGTGCTGAACGCCGGCACACAGATCAGCAGCTACGCCGGTACCACGGAGGATTTGCCCCTCGATATTCGCGTGGGCATTGGCAAGAAACTCGAGCATTTGCCACTGACCATCATGTTGAATTTCCACAAGCTGAACGAGGACGAGGACACGTTCTTCGATCGCTTCACCAAGTACTCCATCGGCGGGGAATTCGAGTTGAGCGAATCGTTGCGTGCGCGCGTGGGCTACTTCAATGAAATGCGCTCGGAACTCAAAATCGGCAACACCGCCAAGCTCGCCGGTTTTTCTGGGGGCTTCGGTTTGAACGTGGCATCGTACGTGGTGGACTACGCCTACACCTCTTTCGGCGAAATCGGATCCATGCATCGCTTTTCTTTGGGCACCACCTTCTAAGCGATGGAAGCGCGCGACCCCGCTTCGAACAACAATGATCGCGGAGTGCTTGCGGCGCTCCGCGATTTTTTCGATGCCGCGCGGCGCACACCGCGAGACGTGAGCGTGGTGTTTCTCGCCATGGCGGTGCTGGGCATCGTTTCATATCAACTGGGGAGCAAGCGCTTTTTCATCGATCACTGGTATCAGGAACTGGGCGCAGATCCGCTGTTCGAGCTGTACCAATTCGTGTACTGGTTCTCCTCGGAATTCGTCATCTACTTTCTGGCGCCGCTGCTGCTGATCACGCTGTTGCACGGGCGCGCGTACCGCCGCTTCGGGTTGGGCGCGGGGGACTGGCGTTTCGGACTCAAGGTGAGCGGAATCTTCTTCGCGGTGATGCTCCCGATACTGTGGCTGGTCAGCGCCACACCGGCCTTTCAGCAGGTGTATCCGCATGCTTCTATCGTCCGCGGCGACTGGAACCTGTTTCTGATCTACGAGGCGGCGTTTCTGCTGTATTTCATCGGCTGGGAATTCATCTGGCGGGGCTATGTGCTGTTCGGTCTCGCGCCGCATACCGGTGATTCCGTGGCGGTACTGGTCCAAATGATACCCTTCGTGATTTTCCACTTCGGCAAGCCCTGGCCCGAAACCGCGGGATCCATTGTCGCGGCCATAGCGCTGGGAGCGCTGTCGCTGCGGACGCGCTCGTTCTGGTACGCCGTGCTCATTCACTGGTCGGTGATGTTCACCATCGACGGCATCAGCACGCTGCGTTTCCGTGCCGGAGCCGACGGCATTGGACTCGATGCGTTGCGCGCGGTTTTCTCGGCGCTGCTCGGCTGAGTATATTTCCTTCGGTACCGTATCACCGTTTCGGAACACACCATGCGTCTCTGTGTCAACATCGATCATTTCGCCACACTCCGTGAAGCCCGCGGAGGAATGGAACCCGACCCCGTCACCGCCGCGCATCTCTGCGAACTGTACGGCGCCGAAGGCATCGTCTGCCATCTGCGCGAGGACAGGCGGCATGTGAACGACCGCGATGTGCGCATGCTGCGCGATACGGTGAAGACCAAACTGGATTTTGAGATGGCCGTCACCGACGAGATCATGCAGATCGCCATCGATCTGTTGCCCGATCTGGCCACGCTGGTGCCCGAGAAGCGCAAGGAACTCACCACCGAGTCGGGTCTCGACATTCTCAACGAGGCCGCCAAAATCGAGCAGGCCATTCGCACGCTGCACGAGAACGACATCGAGGTCAGCTTGTTCCTCGATCCCATCGACGAACACATCGAGGCCGCCGCCGACATGGGCGCCGATGTGGTGGAAATTCATACGGGTGAATTTGCCAACGCGCGCAGCGAGGAGGAATTGCACGAACAGCTCGATCGCATCCGCAGCGCCGCTGTATTCGCCAAATCCCTCGGCCTGGGCGTCAACGCCGGTCATGGATTGCATTACGGAAATATTCGCTACATCACCCCCATCCGCGAAATCGAGGAAGTGAGCATCGGGCACGCGCTCGTGGCCCGCGCGGTGTTCGTGGGCCTGCAAAAAGCCGTCGAGGACATGGTGAAACTCACGCGGGGCTGGTGAAACGCGTTCCGAGCTTTTTCGCGAGTCACTTCTGTCGTAAGCACTGAGCGCAAAGCCGCCGTTGCGCGATGGCAGGTGAATGGAGAAAAGGGACGAGAGAATAAAGGTTCACATTTCCTTTTTTTCTTTCGCTCCCGCGGAACGTCAAGACGCCGGGACACGAGGGCAGGGAAGAAGGTGAAAACGACGAGAGAAACGAGGGTTACATCTCCGTTTTTCCCTTTCTTCGCTGATCATTATCACCCCGGCACGAACACTGCCGCCGCGCACGAATCCTGCAAAGCGCGACCCGTCCCCTTCCTCCGTACCCTTCGTGCTCTCCGCGACCTCCGTGTCGACCTTCGATGTGACCGTCCTGGTCTCGAAGTACCGGCCTGAGGTTCGATGTGACCGTCCTGATCTCGAAGCACCGGCGGGGAACGCCGCGCCTGTCGACGGGTGTTGCATGACAACGATCTCATGCACAGGCACGGACAGACGATGCACACACACGGCGCGGCCGCGTACATTCAGCACATTCGCACGGCACACCCCGGCCACGCATTGGAACAGGAGGAAAGCATTTCCTGGCTTCAATGGGCGGTGCGGCATTCCACGGCTCCCGCGTCCGAGCGCGAGCGCGCCGCGAATTTCCTCGAAAAGCTCAAAGACAACAACGCCATCGAGTACAGACATTCAGTGCTGCGGGATTTCCGCGCGGCGAATTTCGGCAATCTCACGCTCTTCGCAGACAGCGGCGTGTCCGTCGTCAGTCCCGGTGTGGCGCAGCGCATGCGCACGCACGACGATGCCGCTGCGGAATTGCTCGGGCAGCTTTTCGCCAGCGCGGACGCGCCAGAAGCCATCATCGCCGTGACTTGCACCGGATATTCCTCGCCCAGTCCGACACAGCGCATGCTCGCGCAGCGGGGATGGGATCGCACACTGCATTATCAACTCGGCCACATGGGCTGCTACGCGGCCTTTCCCGCCTTGCGCCTCGCCGAGGCGCATGTGCTCGCCGGGAGCAGTCGCAGCATCGACATCTGTCACGTGGAATTGTGCACAGTGCACTTCCGACCTGACGATACGCGTCCCGAGCAGCTTGTGGTGCAGACACTGTTCGCCGATGGAGCGGCACGTCTCCATGTAACCGCGCAACCGCAGGGTCGCGCGCTGCGTGTGCTCGGTGCCGCCGAACGCCTGTTGCCGGACACCGCGACCGACATGACGTGGAACATCGGCGAGCAGGGCTTTCTCATGTCCCTGAGCCGAGCCGTGCCGGTGCATATCCGTGCCAGCATTGCAGGGGCGGTGGACGACTTTCTTGCCGAGCAGGATCTTGCGCGAAGCGACATCGATGTATGGGCCATCCATCCGGGAGGGCCGCGCATTATCGAGGCCACGATGGAAGCGCTCGGATTAACCGAAGTAGCGGTGAGCGATTCGCGCGCCGTGCTGGCCGCCCACGGTAACATGTCCAGCGCCACCGTGCCGCATATCTGGAAGCGTGTGCTCGACGATGAGCGGAGAGAGGCGGGCACGCTGTTGCTCAGCATGGCATTCGGCCCGGGCTTGACCGTGGTGTTGAATTTGCTGCGTGTGGAACACCATGTTTGACGTAATCGCCTGGACACTTTTCGCCGTGCATGGCGCACTGATGTTCGTGGATGAATTCCGCTTTCACCGTCACCGCACCATGCAGCGATGGGAGCGCATCGGACATCCACTTGACACACTCACGGTGGTGGCGCCGCTGGCCGTGGCCGTGTTCGCCGCGCCGGGAGCAACAGCCAACGCTGTGTACATTGCGCTTGCGGTGTTCAGCAGCATCTTCATTACCAAAGACGAATGGCAGCACCACGAGCATTGTCCCGCAGCAGAGCAATGGCTGCATGCCTTGCTCTTCGTGCTGCATCCCGTGCTGCTGTGGTTCATGTACACCGTGTGGCAGGATGGTGGCAGTGCATTGCCGTTCGTGGCACTGCTCGCCTCCGGCGGGATGCTGCTGCATCAAGTGGTGTACTGGAATGTGTGGGAGCCGCGTGCGCGAGGTTGACAATTCCTTCTACGATATGCTGGGCGACGCCTGGTACGGCGACGACGCGCATGCCATCGCCGTGCTGCGCGCCGAGAGTGCCGTTCGTGTGGACTTTGTGCGCGAGCGTCTGCGTCGTGAAGATGTGCTGTGCGATGTTGGCGCCGGCGCGGGCTTTCTCGCCATTCCCTTGTCGGAGCATTGCGCGCGTATTGTGGCCGTGGACCGCAGTACGTCTTCGCTTCGCGTACTGCGCGCACACGACGCGAAGGGGAGTGTAGCGTTGATCACCGCGGACGGATTCCACTTGCCGCTACCCGATGCCTCGATTGATGCTGTGTTGCTCATGGACATACTCGAACATGTGTCGCATCCCGCACAACTCATCGCCGAAGCCGCGCGTGTGTTGCGTCCCGGAGGACGCGTGTTTTTCCACACCTTCAACCGGACGTTGCCTTCGTGGATCGTGGTGATCAAAGCCATGGAGCTGTTTGTGCCGAAATATCCGAGAAATCTGCACGTGCATCGCTATTTCATCACACCCTCCGAACTCGCCGCGCATTGCACCGCCGCCGGATTACGTGTTGAGGAACTGCGTGGATTGCGTCCCGTATTCGATGCCGCCTTCTTTCAATCCATCGTGCGGCGCCGCGTGCTACCCGCATTTCGCTTTCGCCTCACCTCCTCACTGGCCATGGGGTATGTGGGTGTAGCCACCGCCTCCGCTCGATGAACAGCGTTTCTATGTGATGGGAAAAGCGCCAGCCTGTAATCCAGTGAAGAATGAGAGTAGTGAGGTGGTGAGAGTAAGGAGGAATTGTGGAACACGGAGCGCTTCGCGGGAACACAGAGTACCCTGAGCGCTTCGCGGGAACACAGAGTACTCAGAGCGCTTCGCGAACACAGGGCGCTTCGCTGGCACAGAGAACCCGGAGCGCTTCGCGAACACGGAGGGCTCAGAGGAATCGCGGCTTTGCGTCTCCGCGCCCTTGCGTTGGCTCGATTGCGGCGGGGCGCACGGATCGAGCGGGAAGCACCCTCAACCATTCCTCTCCGCTCTTCGCTCTCTTTCATCTCTTCATATGTATCACGTACTCAGCAGGTCCAGACGTACAAAGGCGAAAAGAGCCTCAATACTCCTGGTAGTCCGCTTATCAGCCATTACATTACAAAAAATTAATACACAATCACCCGATTTCACTTGCTTTTGAAAAATGCTCCTTATAACTTGGTGGCAGTGTATTCAGTACATATCTGTCCTTTATCGCTGCCGATGTGCGTGACGCGGGTGCGTTTCTGAACATGGTGGATGATATTAGGATGTAAGTAGGAGGAAATCACAGTCCCGGGTGCGGCTTTGTTGCTGCGCGACAGCGTGTACAGGGCAATGGGGAAGCAGAGCCACTGTATCCATCCCGGCCAGGAGGCCGGAATCGTTCCCCGTGCTTGCCGCTATCGCCGATGCGGGACGCGCGCACACTCAACAGCACATTCCGCCGCTTCACGGAGCGGCTCAGCGCCCCCGCGCCCGACGCATGCATTCCCGCGCGCACGGGGCCCACAGCATCCATACGGTATCACGACCCGGGTTGTACTATTCGCGTGAACCTCCACCTCCGCCGCCGGACCGCTCACCGGACCGACGCGACGGGAAAGGAGCGACTCATCCTTGACTCTCAAAGCGATATGTACGATTTTTTACAATCAAGGAGTTTCTTATGGACTCTTCAGAGTTCAATGGCATATCCGCCAGCCCGGACCGACACCGTGACGTGTCACAACATGGCACGAATCTTGCCACACACACACAAGGGTGTGCGTGTGCCGGCAGGGCTCGCGATTTTCACCATGATCCTTTGCTGTCTTCTCGCGCATGAGGCGGTGGGACAGAAGGAATGGACCGCGCGCTATGTAAGTATCGCGGCCCTCGATCAAATCAATCCCTCCATTGCGCGACCGACCGAGTCCGCTTTTACCGTAACGGTGTGGGAGGATGAACGGCATGCGTCCGCGCAAGGAGCGGACATTTACATCCAGCGCGTGGACAACAGCACGGGGCTCAACGTCTGGGTACGCTGGGACAATCCCCTCGATCTGGTGACCGAGCGTTTCGACGGCATGCCCGTGTGCCGCGCCCAAGGCGCGCAGCGCAATCCCCGCGCCGCCTACGACAGTGCGGGAGGCGTGATCGTGACCTGGGAGGATTACCGGAACGATCCCTCGGGCATGACGGCCGAGATCTGGGCTCAACGAATTCTTCTCTCCACCGGCGAGCCCGATCCCAACTGGCCGCTGGATGGCATCGCCGTGTGTCAAACCGGTCAGCATTGCGAGCGACCGCGTATTGTGGGCACCGCCAGCGGCGCGTTCATCACCTGGATCGACTATCGCAACGATCCCGGTGGACCGCCGCGGAATCGCGACGTTTACGTCCAATTCATCGAAAGCGCGACAGCGACCTGGCCCGCGCCTCCGACGCTTTGGCAGCCGAACGGCATTCCCGTGCATCAGAACATGGATCCCGATCAAATCAACCCCGAGCTCGATGTGGATTGTATCCGCATCGTCGACTACCTCGGCAACTCTCGCGAGGGCGTGGTTGTGACGTATCAGGATGATCGGTACAATGGCGCATTCGGAGGACAGGCGGTGTGGACGGTGTTCGCCAACCGCATCGACGCAAACGGCCAGCAAAGCTACAACACGGGTCCGTTGCCCTGGACGGCGGATGTGCCGGTGACGGCATCCTACGAAAACCAGGAGTACCCCCGTGTTGTCACGACGAGCAAGCGCTTCACGGTGCCCGATCCTTCGGCCATCATCGTCTGGCAGGACATGGTCGAGGATCCGTCGCAAACCTGGACGAACATCCATGCGCAACGTCTTGACGCCAACGGTGTGCAGCAGTTCCCCGGTCCCTTCGGTCTGGAGGTCTCTCAAGCGCCCGCCTCTCAAACCCGTCCCGATATAACCCTGTGGGAAGTTGGCAACATCCAGGGTGGCGGGTATACGCCATATGTGACTATCGGTTGGTTGGACTACCGGAATTACTCGATGAGCGGCATCGACATCTATGCCGCGCTGCTCGACGCGAGCGGCCCGGGTATACTGCGCAATCCCGGCACGAGCAACGGCGATTTGATCTGCGGGCTGCCGGGGGATCAGTACGATCTGTCGATGGACAATGTGCTGGTGACCTCGCCGAACAGCGAGCGGACGGTGTTCGCCTGGACGCACGAGACCAGTGGTCAGAGCGATATCTGGTATCAGGATGTGACGCTACCCGGGTGGGTCTACAATCGCCCGCTGAACGGTTGGCCGGTGAGCGAGGCGAAAGCGAATCAGCAGCGGCCGCAGGTGAATCGCGAGGTGTTCGTCTGGCAGGATGGTCGGCGCGATCCGATACTGAATGACCCGCAAGACGATGAGAACATTTACTGTCAAACTCCCGGTGACTGCGTGGGCGACCCGGAAATGCGCTGGCGGGACGTGTTCGCGAAGTGGACGTTCGGCAAGGACGCGGCGAATTTCCGTTTCGTCGCCGACCCCGAGGAGGGTTCGACCTACGTGGTGTGGGACGAGGTACGCGACAGCGATCCTCTGGGCAGCGATCAATACCGTATCGCCTTCATCCAGAAGCTGGACAAGGACGGTGTGCCTCGTTGGAGCAACAACGGTGTGGCGCTGAGCAACTACAACGACCCGACGGTGCCCGCCACGTACTCCTCGAATGCCACCATTCCCGATGTGTGCATCGATGCTCAGGGCGGTGCCCGCGCGGTGTGGCAACAGACGAACTCCGCCTCGGGCTACGAGGAGTGCTGGGCCTCGCACATTCCGGCTGATGGGGTTCCTGTATTGTGCACTGATCTTTGGGCCGCGAATCGTGCAGGTCAATTCGTGCATTATCGAGAACCTCGTATTGTGGCGGTGAATAATGCATTCTGTCATTCTATGATGGCAGTCCTGTCTTTGTCTCCAGCGAATATAACTTTCAGGAAAGTCGCCTATTGGCCTCCATTTGGGGCTGTAGTCTTTGCGACACCACCAAATCTGAACCCCGGTATCATCGATCACTCGAAACTACAAATCGCATGGGATGGTAACACCGGAATCTTCTCAATGACCTATAGTGCGATTCAAAATAGAATTGCATTACACCACCATGATTTCCGCCTCAGTGTCAATAGCACGAGTGAGGCGATTGCCTTTGTGGGTTTCGGTGGGTACGACCTTACAAAAACGCGACCCGATAACCTTGCACCGGTACGGCCCGTCTATTTCACCTGGTCTCAGCAAGCCGCCGCTGGCGACCCCTACGAGATTCATCTCGGGTATTTCAACCACCTCGGAGCGCTTGCGACTAGCGCTATCACCGCGAATTTTTTGGCTCCCACACCACCACCACAAAAACCGGATTCCAAATATCCCACCATCACCTCGGACAGTCTCGCGCCCACCGGGACGCATGAAGGTGTTCTGCTGGCCTGGGATACGGAGTACTATCGTGCCGGAGGCGGCAGTTCGCACAGTGTGGAGAGCAATAGAATAAACGTCCCGTTCATTAATCCACCCACACTGTTCGGAGCGCCCGAATTTCCCGCCCATCTCACACTGGACGCTGGCCTGGCCACACCGAGTTACCCGGATATCGCCCGCGTGATCAACACCATGCCGGGTAACGGACCCTTTGGCATGGTGGTATGGGAAGGTGGAGGCGAGAGTAGTCCCTGCACGCCTGCGCGTCCTCGGGACATCATGGGGCAGTATGTGCTTTACGATGCGAACGCTATGAATCCCGGTCCGCAGTGGAGCACGCCCGAGATGATCGCTCCCGGTGGTGGGAATTATTTCCAGACCGGGCCGCAGGTACAGCCCTCGCTTCCCGGGGCGGCATCGGTGTACTGGTACGATAACCAAGGCGGACAATACGGCGTGATGGGCACCAGACTGCCCGAGCTGTCGGGTTCGATACAGTGGGCGAAACGAGAACGCCAGGAGGTACTCGCTCCCGCCACCGGCCTGCATCTCGACGCCATCTGGCCACAGCCCGCCAATGGCAGCGGCGCTTCCGTGCTCGTACGTAGCGAGAACGCAACACCTGTCACCGTGACGCTGTACGATTTGCTCGGTCGCGAACGCGCTGTGCTGTATCGTGGCGATCTCGATGCACAGGGTCGCGTGCTCTCGATCACTCCCGCCACACTCGGCCTCGAGCCCGGCAGCTACATGCTGCGCCTGACCGGCGGTGGCAAGCACAGCACGCGGCGTTTCACCGTCGTGCGATGAGCATCATCGACTAACGCACTAAAATGAGAGAGTCCTGAAGCGACGAGAGCGTGGAGGAATGGGTCATAATGGACACCCGATCTTACGCGGCCAGCACCCTTCGAGCGGGTTGCACCCTCAACCCTTCCTCCGCGCCCTCGGCGCTCTCCGCGCTCTCATCGAATGTATTAAAATCTGATCCCCGCAACCGAATCCAGTATTTCCCGGAGTATACCGATGATCGCTCTTGACACCGTTCCGTGCTTCTTCGTTTGCCGTGTGCTTCGTTTGTTGGGTTTCATACTCCTGCTCGCGGTGCTGCATACCGCAGGAGTCGCGCGGGCGGGTGATCCGGGAAGGGTGCCGGGGGCGCGGCTGCCGTTGCGTTTCGCGGTCAACGCGGGGCAATGGGAGGACGGTGTGTTGTTCGGGGCGATTCGTGGTATGGACAAAGTGGCCTTCGCACGCGAAGGAGTGTTTCTCTTCCGGCCCATGGAACACCGGGGCACGCCACGCCTGAGCGATGTACCGACGTGGGACGCGGGCGAGCGTGAGTTGCAGGTGTCGGGTCTGCGCTTCGTGCGTGCGAGTGCGAACATGCGTGTGGAGGGCTTCGACGAGGCGGCGACACGCACGCATTTTTACAGCGGCGCGGATTCCGCGCGCTGGCGTGGGAATGTGCCCACGTATCGTGGCGTGCGCTACCGCGAGGTCTGGCCCGGTGTGGATGTGGAGTATGTGGAGCGGGAAGGTCGGTTGTTGCAGCGCATTGTGCTTTCGGCCGGAGCCGACGCGGAGCGCGTGGCCATCGTGGCGGGCAATCTCGGCGGCAACGCATTGAGCGGCATCGAGGCCGAGGGGAGTCTGTACCGGCGAGGAGACACTCTGCGCGTGAAACCGCAGCGCAACAACTTCGAATTACGGCAAGTCATAGAGACCGAGGTCAACACGTATTTCGGAGGTAGTGGTTTTGATGGGATAACGAGTATGGATCTCGCGCGTGACGACGCGATGCTGCTATATATGCGCACCACATCAATGGATCTGCCGTTGCGGTCGGCACTGCAAGGGACGCATCGCGGGGGGCCGTTCAACATAGACGTATACGTGGCCTGTCTCGAAGCGGATATGCGCGAATTGCGCTTTGCCACCTACCTCGGTGGCACCGGCGATGACGAACCATCACCGAGGCGGCGTAGCGGAGCACAACCTCGCATTAATGGCAGATTCATGCGCTCAACCACTTCCAATGATGTCGTTCTACTGAATAATCCGGAGTCGCTGGACTTTCCCATCACGGCCAACGCTCTGCAACCCTTGCGTTACACTTCGCCTGATCAGTCGCGACGCAATGGTGCGGCGGCTCTTGTTGCTATCACCGCCAATGGCATGCTGCGAACATCGACCTGGCTGGGTGGCCCGCGCTGGTTCGGAGCGTATTTGCTGGACCTCGGCCCCGACGGTAGCGTGTATGTGATCGGCACGGCCAGCGGGCGGCAATGGTTCGTGCGCCCCGGGGGACTGCAGGACACCATTCGCAATGGCGCGGGCTGCGACGACGGCATTACGCCATTGCTGGTATTGGCGCGACTGTCACCCGCATTGGATTCGGTGCGCAACGCGACCTATTTTTTCGCTCCCGATGGTATCATGGATACGCTGGAGGTTCCAAATTTCGATTATCTTGGAATGATCGTGGATAGTGAAGGGAACGTGGTGCTTACCGGAAACTGGGGTGGTGCATACCTCCCTGTGGTCAACGCTTGGATTACTGTCGGAAACCGATGGGACAGGTATATCGCCAAATTCGACCCCACTCTCTCACAGTTGCGCTTCTGTTCGCATCTGCCACAACGGGTACCCATGTTCTCGTCGACGGACTACGGTGAAGCTCTCACCACGGACAGGTGGAACAATATCTGGTTGCTCTCCACGCTCGAAACACTTGCAGAAGACACGATTCCGATCATCGGGCCATATGGTAAAGTTGTCGGGCAGAACATATTGTATAAATTTCGCCCGGACGGAGGTGTACCAGAGTTTTCCTTCCATCTGCCCTGGAATAGAGACGAAATCCCGATAGGCACCACATCCTTACTATCCGATTCCTGCGGCAGGATACTTTTCTTTGGAACCACCAGTGCTCCCGATGATTCATTACTGGACAATCCCTTCACCGGACCGGTTCCCAGCACGTGGACGCATTTCATCGCGGCAATGGATCCCGCATCTGCGGCGGTGGAATATTGCGGGTATTTCCACACCGACAGCAGTTATTCGGGTATATATGAACATGATCCTCCGATTCCGGTGCTTGGTCGTCTCTCCAGTGGTCTCGCGCAGTTATATAATGGTGTTTGCGCGGTGGACAAAGGCGGCAATCTGGTGTTGGCAGGCGTCGTTGGGCTAGGAGGATTGAATATCATCACCCCACTTCGCGCTTTTCAGTCTGTGGCGGGCAGGGAAACCGACGGCTACCTCATCCGCACGCGCGTGCCGGGTTGCGAGCTGCTGGGTTGCGCGATCGCCATGCCGACACTGCTCACCGTGGGGGAGATGCCGCC
>OFEK01000225.1_pt1 | contig 76074 bp, 79 predicted proteins | sample 1521131 | NCBI WGS metagenome assembly OFEK01 (sample SAMN05720209, study PRJEB24109) | activated sludge metagenome | isolation source: Anaerobic digester | place: China | collected 2015-12-16 | reverse complement strand
ACCGACTCCGCGTGGGCGTGGAGCCCTTCCGCGTCGGCGATCGTCTCCACGACGTCGCCGATGGCTTCGAGACCCTCCCGCGTGATCACCTGGACCGTCGAGCGCCGGCAGAAGTGGTTCACGTCGAGGCCGGAGTAGAAACTGGCATAGCCTGCCGTCGGGAGGACGTGGTTCGTCCCCGACGCGTAGTCGCCGCAGGCCACCGCCGCGTAGGGGCCGACGAAGATCGACCCGGCGTTCCGGATCCGGTTGAGGACGGCGAGCGGGTCGGCCACCTGGACCGAGAGGTGCTCGGGGGCGATGCCGTCGACCGTCGCCACCGCCTCGTCGAGCCCGCCGGTGACGATGTAGCCGGAGTGGTCGAGGGCCTTCTCCACGATCTCGCGGCGGGCAGCGCCCTCTGCCATCCGCTTCACCTCGGCCCCGACACGGTAGGCGAGGGTCGTCTCGGTTGTCACCAGAACGCAGGCGGCGTTCGGGTCGTGTTCGGCCTGGGCCAGGATATCGGCCGCGATGAAGGTCGGGTTCGCCGTGTTGTCGGCGAGGATCGCGATCTCGCTTGGCCCCGCCGGGAAGTCGATCTCCGCCTCGTCGCGCAGAAGCATCTTCGCCGCGGTGACGTAGACGTTGCCGGGGCCGACGATCTTCTCGACCTTTGGGACCGTCTCCGTCCCGATCGCCATCGCTGCGATCGCCTGGGCGCCGCCGACCCGGTAGATCTCGTCGACCCCGGCGATATCGAGCGCAACGAGCGTGATTGGGCTCGTCGGCGGCGGGGTGCAGCAGCAGATCTCTCGGACCCCCGCGACCTTTGCCGGGATGGTGCACATCAGCGCCGTCGAGGGGTAGGCCGCCCGCCCGCCGGGGACGTAGGCCCCGATGCGGGATAAGGGCGTCGTCTTGACGCCGAGGGTGATCCCCGGCTCCATCTCCTGGAGCCAGAGGTCGCGCCCGCGCTGCAGTTCGTGGAACCGGCTGATCCGCGCCTCCGCCTCCACCAGGCTCTCGACCAGCCGTGCGTCCACCTGGTCGTAGGCCGCCTCCCGCTCCTCGTCGGAGACGGCGATCTCCTCCAGATCGATCTTATCAAATTTCTTCGTCAGGTCGAGGAGGGCCGCGTCGCCCTCCGCCCGCACCCTTCCGATGATCTCCGAGACCGGTCCCTTCACCCGGTCAAGGTCCGATCGTCGACCGGCAATCCAGGTCTCGATATCCAGCGCCTGCCACATGAGGAACAGGGTCGGCGGGGAGGAGCGTTAAGGTTTCGACTTCCGGGGCGCCGGATAAAACCACTCCTCGCATGAGCGGGTTTTCGGAAAGGGCTTTACAACTATTATTTGTTAACAACTATAAAAAAGACTAAATATTTTGTCTACCGAAGGCCCGCCCGCATGACTCCAAGATCGTGGGTGCCCCTTCTGGGCATCGTAGTAGTGCTGCTCGCCGCATGTGCCGTCTCCGTCACGGCGCAGGAGGCGGCAGATCCGGGCGTGCTCCGGATAGCAACGACGACGAGCCTCCGTGATACAGGCCTTCTTGACGAGCTCGAACTGATGTATGAGAACACCTCCGACGTAGACGTACAGATCACCGCCCAGGGGACCGGGCAGTCCCTCGACACCGCCCGGCGCGGCGATGTCGACCTGGTTCTCGTCCATTCGCCGTCGCTTGAGCAGCAGTTCATCGACGAGGGCTACGGCATCAACGAACGGTGCTTCGCCTACAACAACTTCCTCATCGTCGGGCCGGAGTCCGACCCGGCGGGGATCGCGAACATGACCCCGGTCGAGGCGTTCCAGGCGATCTACCTTGCCGGCACGAACAACACCCCCGACGTCTCGTTCGCCTCACGCGGCGATGAGTCCGGGACCCACACCCGGGAGAAGGAGATCTGGGAAGCGGCCGGTTACAACTACACTACCGACATCCAGGACTCCGGGGCCTGGTATCTTGAGACCGGGAGCGGCATGGGCGAGACCCTGACCCTCGCCAACCAGAGGAACGCCTACACGTTCTCCGACATCGGGACCTACCTCGCCCTTCAGGACCAGCTGGCACTCGTGCAGCTCGTGACGGAGGGGGACCAGCTCATGAACCGCTACAGCGCAATCGCGGTCAACCCCGAGATGGCGGAAGGCGTCAACATCGATGAGGCCAACAACTTCATCGACTGGATCACCTCGGACGAGACCAAGGAGTTCATCGGGAACTTCGGCGTCGAGGAGTTCGGCCAGCCGCTCTTCATCCCGCTCTACCCGCCCGAGTGTACCGAGCCGCCGTTCAACTGCACCACCTGCTCGGGACAGGGAAACGCGACGACCGGTAACGCGACGGCGTGAATCGGGACCGCTCGCACCGTGCTACAGCGGTCCGGGGCGTGAAATCTCTGCTGCCTGCCAGAAGACAGAGGCAGGTGGCGGAGACACCGCCTCAGTATCGGTGCATGCGGCGGTTCGGCACGGGGATTGCTCCGGGAGGACGATAGGCATATTGTTGACATCTGGCCACCGTTAACTATTTAGCATCGGTCGAACATCCTGACGCGTTGTTATGAGAACGAATGCGACTCTTCCGACGGCAGGCATCATCGCGATCCTGCTCATCCTCGCTCTCGGTGCGGGGTGTACCGGGACGGCGCCGGGCGGCAACGAGACCCCGACCGCCACGACGACTCCCGCCGGTGGGGGGAACGTCCTCCGGATAGCCACCACGACGAGCCTCGAGAACACCGGGCTGCTCGCGGAACTCGAACGGGTCTACGAGAACGAGACCGGTATGGACCTCCAGTTCATCGCCCAGGGGACCGGGCAGTCCATCGACTCCGGCAGGCGCGGCGACGTCGACCTGGTGCTCGTCCACGCCCCGGACCTTGAACAGCAGTTCGTCGACGACGGTTTCGGGATCGACCCGCGGTGCATCGCCTACAACTACTTCATCATCGTCGGGCCGGAGTCCGACCCGGCGGGGATCGCGAACATGACCCCGGTCGAGGCCTTCAAGACGATCTATCTCGCCGGCACGAACAACACCCCCGGCGTCATCTTCGTCTCCCGCGGCGACAACTCCGGGACCCATAACCAGGAGAAGGTCCTCTGGGAGCAGGCGGGCTACGACTACGACACCGAGATCCTGGACACCGGGGGCTGGTACGTCGAGGCCGGCAAGGGCATGGGCGACACCCTGATCCTGGCAAACGAGCAGCAGGCATACACGCTCTCCGATGAAGGGACGTATCTCTCGTTCGCTGACCGGCTCACCCTGGTGCCGGTCATTGCCGAGGGTGCGGAACTCCTGAACCGCTACAGCGCAATCGCCGTCAACCCCGAAGAGCACCCGGGTGTGAACGCCGAAGGTGCCGCGGAGTTCATCAACTGGCTCACCACGAACGAGACGAAAGAGATGATCGGGAACTTCGGCGCCGAGGAGTTCGGCAAACCGCTCTTTACGCCGCTCTACGCTCCCGAGTGCGCCGAGCCGCCGTTCAACTGCACCTGCACGGGAGAGGTGACCGGATAAGCGCAGATCAGAGGTGGAAGGGAGGCGTGAACGAGGTGGACGGCAGGGTAATGGAGGCTGAGAGCGCGTGGTGAACGAGAACCCGATCATCGAGGGGTTCATCGAGGCCATCGAGCTCATCGTCACCCTCGATCCCCAGGTGGTGGAGATCACCATCCGCTCCCTCTATGTCTCCCTCACCGCCACCTTCTTTGCCGCGCTGATCGCCCTCCCGCTCGGCGCGCTCATCTACTTCTACGAGTTCCGGGGGAAGCACGCGGTCGTCTCCACGCTCCAGACGCTCTACGCGCTCCCCACGGTCATCGTCGGCCTGCTCATGTTCCTCCTCCTCTCGAACATCGGCCCCTTCGGGTTCCTTCGCCTCCTCTACACGCCTGGCGGTATGATCGTCACCCAGACGATCCTCATCATCCCGCTCCTGATGGGGCTGACGGTCTCGGCGCTCTCCGGGATCGACCGGGACAAGCGCTACACGATCACCGCCCTCGGCGCGAGCAGGCTCCAGACGATCATGACGATCATCGCTGAGGCGCGGTTTGCAGTCATGGCCGGCGTCCTCCTGGGCTTCGGGCGGGCGATCGCCGAGGTCGGGACGGTGATGATCGTCGGCGGGAACATCCGGGGCGCCACCCGCGTCCTCACTACCGCGATAGCGCTCAACACATCGATGGCAAACTACTCCCTCTCGATTGCACTCGGGATCATCCTCCTTGCGGTGGCGCTCGGTGTAAACATCACCCTCTCCCTGGTGCAGCGGCGGTGATATGATGGCGATCATCGAGGCACACGATATCACGAAGTTCTACGGCAACCTCAGGGTCCTGCACGACGTTGACCTCTCGGTCGGGAAAGGAGAGATCCTCGCGCTCATCGGGCCGAGCGGCTCCGGGAAGAGCACGCTTCTCCGGGTTCTCGACCTGATCGAGCCCGCAAACGGCGGCGAGATCTCGGTCTTCGGGATCGACGTGGTACAGGAGCGCGGCCGCTGGCTCGATCTGCGCCGCCGGATGGGAATGCTCTTCCAGCGGCCGATCGTCTTCAACGCGTCCGTCTACGACAACGTCGCGATGGGGCTGCGCTACCGGGGAGCCTCCGGCGAGGATATCGAGAGGAAGGTGAAAGAAGCCCTCGAAGCCGTCGGGCTCTCCCGCTACATCAAGAGCAAGGCGACCGACCTCTCCGGCGGCGAGCAACAGCGGGTGGCGTTATCGAGGGTGCTCGTGACGGACCCCGAGATCCTCTTCCTGGACGAGCCGACCGCGAACCTGGACCCGACATCGACCGCCACCATCGAGCGGATCGTGACGGGCCTGAACCGCGAGGCCGGGATGACTGTCCTCATCAGCACCCACGATCTCTCGCAGGGGCAGAGGCTCGCCCACCGGATCGCGGTGATGATCGACGGCACGATCGCCCAGACCGGGCCATCGCGCGAGGTCTTCCGCGAGCCGAAGGACCGGAGGATCGCCCGATTCGTGGGCGCCGAGAATATCATCCCGGCCCGGGTCGTCTCGCGGAGCAACGGATTCACCATCGTTGAGGCACATGGAAGACAGATGCTCTCGGCGACCCCGCCGCCCGCCGAAGAGGTCGAGATGGTCGCCCGGGGCGAGGATATCTCCCTGCACCGGCGGGAACCGGAGCACGAGGAGGCGGAGAACCGTTTCCCCGCCACGGTCACCCGTATCGAACCCACGGCACCGTTCGTGAACGTGACGGTCCACTGCGGGTGCGATCTTGTCGCGCTGGTGACCGCGAGGAGGGCGGAGGCCCTCGGCCTCCGTGAGGGGATGGAGGTCTGGGTCTCTCTCCAGGCGAAGGCGGTCCACCTTATCCGCAGGTAGAGCATGAGAGGTTAACGGAAACGGGTTAATCCGCGCAAAAAGCGACACTCTTACATCAGGCCGCCGTCAATTGTCCTTATGCCAATCGCTCCTCCCTCCCGGGAGGAGCATGGATTACATACGGACATGAAGACCAGAGTCATTTCCGGCGATCTTCTCCGGGGCGGCAGGGAGGCATCCCTCACCCGGTGGAAGAAGCACCGGGGACGCTACGTAGACTGGTGCATCGTCGGGTTCTGCATCATGGGAGCGGCGCTCGTCGGGATCACGGTGCTCGCGCTCGCGAGCATGGCGACGGCGGAACTCGGAAACCCGGCTCACCTCCTCGAGGTGGCGCTCTCGTCGGAGGTGATCCACTCCATTCTTCTCACGTTTGCTGCGGGGGCGAACGCCGTCCTCCTCCTCGCCCTCTTCGGGACCCCGCTCGCCTACGTCCTCGCCCGGGCGCATCCGTCCCGTTTCAAGGGCGTCGTCGAGAGCATCGTCGACATCCCCCTCATCCTGCCGCACACCGTGGCGGGGTTGCTCGTCTACCTCCTCTTCATGCGCCGGGGCTGGCTCGGCGCACCGCTCTCCGGGATCGGGCTCGCGTTCGAGGATGCCTACCCGGGAACGGTCGTCGCGATGCTCTTCGTCGCCTCGCCGTTCTATGTCAACACCATGCGGGAGGGCTTTGAGAAGGTCCCGGTCCACCTTGAGAACGTCGCCCGCACGCTCGGTGCCGGGACGTTCACCACCTTCCGCACGGTCACGCTCCCCTTAAGCCTCCGGCACATGTACAACGGGGCAATATTTGCCTGGGGGAGGGCTATCGGAGAGTTCGCCGGCGTTATCATGATCGCCTACTACCCGTTCATCATATCGACGCTGATCTACTACTCGTTCACGACGGACGGCATCCAGACAAGCAGGAGCATCGCGTTCACGGTCATCCTGGTCAGTTTAGGAGTCTTCTATCTTCTTCGGCGAATGACCCGGTGCTTAGGGAGGCACGATGATAGAGTTTGACCGCGTCTCGCTCACCCTTGGCTCGTTCTGCTTGAAGGACGTCAGCCTGAATGTCGGTAAGGGCGACTACTACTTCATCATCGGGCCGTCCGGCGCGGGAAAGACGGTCCTCCTCGAGGCGATCGCCGGCCTTCATTCGCCAGGCAGCGGCCGCGTCCTCCTCCGGGACGAGGAGATCACCGCGCTCCCGCCGGAGAAGCGGGGGGTTGCCCTCGTCTATCAGGACTACTCGCTCTTCCCGAACATGACGGTCGCCGACAACGTCTCCTACGGCCTCCGTGTCCGGGGGATGCGGAAGGGAGAGGCCAGGACCGGGGTCGCGGGGCTCCTCGAGCGGTTCGGGATCGCTCACCTTGCCGACCGCTACCCGGGCACCCTCTCCGGCGGCGAGCAGCAGCGGGTGGCGCTCGCACGTGCCGTCGCGGTGAAGCCCGATATCCTCCTCCTTGATGAACCCCTCTCGGCCCTCGACCCGGTCACGCAGGAGAGGTTCATCGACGACCTCCGGCGCCTCCACCGGGAGGAGGGGCTCACCATCGTCCAGGTGAGCCACTCGCGCCGGGAGGCGCACCTCCTCGCCACCCGGGTGGCGGTGATCATCGATGGGACCCTCGTGGACGAGGAAGAGGCCGAAGTTGTCCTGAACACGCCACGGAGCCGCGAAGTCGCCTCGTTCGTCGGCATCGAGAACATCCTTGACGGGATCGTGACGGCAAACGAGGACGGGCACGCGACGGTGGATGCCGGGGGGCGGACCTTCGAGGTGGTGACGGAGGCTGCCGCCGGCGAAGCGGTCACCCTCTGCATCCGGGCCGACGATGTCGTCCTCGTCACCGGGGACGAACGTCGCTCCAGCGCCCGGAACACGATGGCCGGGAGGGTCGTCTCCGTCGCGGAGAACGGTCCCGTCGCCGAGGTGAAGGTGGACTGCGGTGTCACGCTCACCGCGGTCCTGACACGGCGGTCGGCACGCGATCTCGCGCTCGTTCCGGGGATCGCCGTGACCCTTTCCGTCAAGGCAACGGCGATCCACGTCATCGGGTGAAACTCCTCACCCGTTCTTTTGTTTCAGCACGAGCAGCAGGCCGATGAGGCCGGCGGTGACGGCGTTCGCCGCGATGATGGCGGGGTCCGCTCTCACCACGCCGTAGGCGAGCCAGAGCAGGACACCGGCAAGGAGGACGACGAGCATCGCGAGCGAGAGGTCGGCGGTCGAGCGCGTGCGCCAGGCTTTCGCGACCTGCGGCGCGAACGAGAGCGTCTTAAGCGTTCCTGCGGTGAGGCCGAGGACGGTGATGGTGTCCATGAGCACCTTCCCGGGTCTTACGCCGGATGGGATAAATCCTGGTCCGGTCACGACCCGGGCTGCCGCCTGCCCGCCCGCCATTGCAGAACGTAGGCAAGGACCATCCCGACGATGAAGGCGACGGTGAGACCGATCGCGAGGGTGAGGACGGCGATGACCGCCGTGACCAGGTAGGACTCCGTCTTCGCGCTGTGCTTCCCGAGCTCGAGCGCCACGAAGACCAGGAGTGCCCCGAAGACCCCGAACGGGATGAGGGTCAGGACCTCCGGCGGGGCGAAGGCGACGGCGAAGATGAGAATGAAGATCCCGGCGACGATGTTCGCCCCGCCGGTCCTCGCGCCGAACCGGTACATGGCCGCGAGCCCCCCGGCACCGTGGCACATGGGAAACCCGCCGAGCGGCGTCGAGACCAGGTTCATGGCCCCGATGGTCCGCGAGAGCCTATCGGGGTCGACACCCTTCTTCGGGAAGAGGTCGTAGGTGAGGAGCGACGTCGCGAGGATGGCGTTTGCGATCGTGAGTGGGACCTGCGGGAGGACGAGGTCCCAGGTGCCGGTGATGAAGTCTGAGGGCACCGGGAGGACGAGGGCGGGGAGGGGCATCAGGCGGAACGGTGGCATCCCCTGCACGGCGATGCCGGCGGCAAGCCCGATGATGAGGACGAGCAGGGCGGAGACGTCCGGGATCCGGGTGCGCTGCGACGCGATGAAGAAGACAACGATGACCGCGATCGCGAGCATCGCGACGAGGGTATCGGCGACGATGTAGCCGAGCGACGTCCGGAGGAGGAGGAGCGCGAGCCCTGCCTGGACGCCGCGGATGACGCTTTTCGGGATCCGGTCCTCAAGCCAGGCCATGCCGCCGACGAGGCCGATGATGAGGAAGAGCGCCCCGACGACGAGGCCGGAGGCCACGATCTCGCCGGCACAGAGCCCTTCGGCGATGACGACGGCCCCGATCGCCTTCATCGGCTCGATGGGAATGGGGAGGCGGTAGTAGAGCCCGGTGATGATGAACCAGGCGGCGAGAAAGAGGAAGAAGTGGCTGACGTTCACGTCCGGGCAGACGATCGCGACGCCGAGCAGGATGGGAAAGATGGTTCCGAAGTCGCCGACGGCTCCGGCGACCTCCTCAAGAGTAAACCGGATGCCTCTCTCCTCAGTTCCGCCGCTTTCCGCCATGCTTCATCTCCCTGTATGTCAGGCCTCCTTCTTGGGGTTTTGGATAACGTCCCCGGGTGCGTTCGGGCCTTCCAGGGGATAACGATTACCCTGCCCGAACAGTAAGGGGGGTTAAGTTAGAAACCTCAACATCATCCGGATTATAAACATTTATTTTGCTCAATTGAGTAATTATCCCTATGAGAGCGCACCTGTCTCCCATACTTCCACTGCCATTTACATCAACCGCCGCTTCTTCATGCAGACATACCGCCGGTACGCCGGCGGTGACCGGCACGGCAAAACCCGAACCGCTTGCCTACACTACCTCGACGGAGATGACCTCGTGATGGGACAGAACGAGAATAACGCCATAGAGACCGCCACCTACCGGATCATCGGGACCATCCGATCGCCGTTCACCGACCGGGACACCACACCCATCCAGAGCATCTTCTCCGGGGCGGAGGGAACCATCGAGGTCTTTCCCGAATACGCCGAAGGACTCGAAGGGGTCGAGGGGTTCTCCCACATTCACCTCCTCTACCACTTTCACCGGGTGGACGGCTTCTCTCTGCGCCAGCGCCCCTTCGCCGACGGCAGCAGGGAACGGGGAATCTTTGCCATACGCCACTGCAATCGCCCCAACCCCATCGGCATCTCCCTCGTCGAGGTCGTTGCCGTCGAGGGCAGCACCGTCCGGGTCCGCGGGATCGACGTGCTGGACGGCACGCCGCTCCTCGACATCAAACCCTACGTCCGTCAGTTCGACCACCGCGACGAGGTCAGGAGCGGCTGGGTCGACGCGCGGCGCATCGAGGAGGTGAAGGTCAGGAGCTTCTCGCCAAAGGACCTCCGGGAGTACGAGGAGTCTTCATGAGCCGGCGGAGCCCCTCCCGGCCCCCGATTCTCACGCCGCCGGTCCAGGTGCGGCGCCCCTGTCACGGGTCGCATCTTCCGGGGAAGATGCCGAAGGCCCGGGGCCGGGCTCATCCTCCCATTTCTTTTCGTCAAGAAGGTCCTCGGCCTTCAGCCGTTCGATGGCCGCGTCCAGATACTCCGAGACGATCCTGTCCCTCTCCTGAATCTGCCGGATCCAGACCCGCACCGTCAGCCTGACCCAGTCCTCCTTGATCGACGAGACCTGCACCTTCGGCTCGAACAACGCATGACCGGGGCCGGGGCGATCGGATGAGAGGCGCCCGATATACGGGAGATCGAAGAGGCTCTGGAGGGCGGACCGCTCGGCCGGCTCGACGTGGGGCAGGATCAAGGGATGGTCGTGCGCGGCGGCAAGTGCGATCGCCTCCGCCCGCGCGAGGTCCGCGGTGACCGGGACGGCGAGCGGGATCGTGACCTCGAGAAGCCCGGCACGTGAGTAGTTGATGACCTTTGAGGTGATGATGCTCGCGTTTGGCGTGAGGACCAGACCGCCGTCGAGCCCCTTGAGGGTCGTCGTCGTGAAGGAGATGTCCTGCACCCTGCCGGGCCCGGTCTCCGGCCTTCCGCTGACGCTCACCCACTCTTCGAGCTGGACCGGGCGGTTGATCGTGATCAGGACGCCGGCGATGGCGTTCTGGATGATCTGGCGCGACGAGAACGCTACGACGATACCAAGGATGCCGAGCGATGCGGCGAAGGCCGTCGGGTCGAAGGCGAGGAAGTGCCTGGCGCTCGCGTATATCCCGCCGAGGATGATGCCGTACTGAAGGACGGCCGCCGTCCACTTGGCTGTCCCGCGGGAGACGCGCCCGTCCAGACCCCGCCGGAGGAGCAGGTAGGCGAGGTTGCCGAGAAAGAGAAACCCGACGAAGGTGAAGAGAAAGGCTAGGAACACATCAAGGGAGACCTCGCCGATGAGGACCGAACCGCTCTCCTGCATATTAAAGGGTGAGAGAGGGGAAGATTAAGCCCTTCCGTCATGATGCTTCGGCCTTGACCGGGATCTCCTCGGCCGAGAGACGCCTGAGAACCTCCTTCAGGTACCGGGAGACAATATCGTCTTTCTGGGGGATCTTGCGGGTCCAGGCCCCGACGGTCAGTTTGATCCAGCCGTCGGTCACCGACGCGGTACGGATGGCGGGCTCGAGGTGCGCAAGGTCGGGGCGGTCGGAGCGGAGACGCCTGTTGTAGGGGAGATCAAAGAGGTCCTGGATGGCGGATTGTTCGCCCGCACCGGGGTCCTGGATGATCCGGGGGTCGTTGCGCGCTACCGCGAGCGCGATCTCCTTCACCTGCGCGAGGTCAACGGCGACCGGGACGGAGATCGAGACACGGATCTCCATCAGCCCGCCCCGGGAATAGTTGATGACCTTCGAGGCGATGATGCTCGAGTTCGGCATGAGGACGAGGCCGCCGTCGAGCCCCTGGAGGATCGTCGTCGTGAAGGAGATGTCGTGCACCTTGCAGAGCCCTGTCGACGGCATCTCCCCGACGACGATCCACTCTTCGAGCTGGACCGGGCGGTTGATCGTGATGAGAACCCCCGCAAGGACGTTCTGGATGATCTGGCTCGACGAGACGGCCACGACGATACCGAGGATGCCGAGCGATGCGACGACGGCCCTCAGGTCGAAGGCGAGGAGATACCGTGCGCTCGCGTAGCCCCCGCCGATGATGACGGCATACTGGAGGATAGCCGCCGCCCACTTGGCCGCTCCGGGGGAGACCCGCCCGTCCAGAGCCCGCCTGAGAAGCATGTAGGCGAGGTTGCCGAGGAAAAGGAGCCCGATAAGCGTGAGAACGAACGCGAAGAGCGCGTCAAGAGGTACACCGCCGATGAGGACCGGATCGCCCGACTCCATGTAGAGAAAGATGGGTGAGCGAGGGAGTTAACCCCTCCTGCTGCTACCCGGACCCACCGCCGCCCGGTGCGCCCGCACGGGCCTGGAGCGCGGAGAGGATCTCTGCATCGAGAACCTCTTCGGCGCGCTCCCGATACCGGTCCGCCATGATCGCGAGAAGACATTCTGTCCCCGCGGCCGTGGTGGAGATCCCGACCCGCTCAACCCGGCGGATCAGCCCGTCGTGCTCCATCTCACCGAACCGGGGGAGGACGTAGTAGTGGGGGATCCCGAGATGCTCGGCAAGTTTTCGGGTGGTGGGAAAACGTATGGCGATGCCGCCCGGGTAAAAACCGATGGTTACGCACCGATCCTCCTCGAGGAGGATCTGTGCTGCCGCCTCAAAGATATCGTCATGCTCGTGTGTGGACATCCGATCGCGAAAGTTTGGTTGTTGTGAGGAAAAAAGGAAGCCGGTCTGGTTACGCTGCCGCTTCCGCCTTCATCTCGCCCCGCTCTTCTTCGGGCATCTCCTCGAGGTAGGTGATCTCGGCGCCGATGTCTTTGGCGATCTGCTCGAGTTCGGTTTTGCGGAAGTGGGTGCTCTCTACCTTCAGGTGCTTATCTTCGCCCTTCTCTTCGACGACGGCGACGACGCGGAACCGCGGCTGTTTCACGCCGGTGCCGACTTTCTGGCGTTCACGTGCATAGATCTTCATACTTCTCTTCACCTCATACCAGCTGGTATACCTGCTGGTAGCTCACAAAGATACTTAATGTTTTCCTCCATACCTGAATTGAGTGGTGTTTTATGGCAGAACGATTTGAGATGGGATCGAAGCTCAAGGGTGAAAGCCTTGTCCGGCGCGGTCTGCTCCGCGAGACCGAAGGTGTCCGGCAGATCAGGATCATGCCCGACCTGAACGTTATCAAGATCGGCGGCCACGGCGTCATCGACTACGGGCGGAAGGTTGTCCACCCGCTGGTGGAGGAGATCGGGGAACTCTCCCGAAACAATAAGATCCTGGTCGCCACCGGCGGCGGCGCCCGGGTGCGGCACATCCTCGACGTCGGGATTGACCTCGGCATGCCGACGGGGGTGCTGGCCGAACTCGCGGGCAAGATCAGCGAGCAGAACGCGATCATGATGTCTATCCTCTTCTCGAAGTACAACGGCACCCGGATCCACACTGACGATCTCTTAAACCTCCCCTCGCTCATATCCCTCGGGATGCTCCCGGTCGTCCAGGGCACCCCACCCTACGGGCTCTACGAGCACCCCCCGAAACTCGGGAGCATTCCCCCGCACCGGACCGACACCGGCGCCTTCCTGATGGCCGAGGTAGTCGGCGGGAAGAACTGCATCCTCGGGAAGAATGTAGACGGCCTTTATGCCGAGAACCCGTTTGTGAATCCCGACGCCGAGTTCATCCCTGAGATTACGGCCGATGAACTCCTGGAGATGGAGATGGAGGATGTGGTGCTCGAACCGATGGCGGTCGAACTGCTCCGGGATGCCGTCCACGTCAGAGAGATCAAGGTGGTGAACGCCCACGTCCCCGGCAATATTACAAAGGCCATCAACGGGGAGCGGGTCGGCACCCTGATCCGCGCCTGAATCCCCGAAATCAACATTTTTTCATTGACCTCGAAGAAGTCTTATTTAGTATTGTGGGTGGATCAGTACAGCAAGCGATCCCATGACCATCTATCTCGGCATCGACGACACCGACACCCGCGAGTCCCGGGGAACCGGACGGCTCGCACGCACGATTGCAGCAGAACTCGCCAGGAGATACACGGTAACGGGAGTGACCCGGCACCAGCTCTTCGTCCACCCCGCTGTCCCCTACACCTCGCATAACAGCTCCGCGGTCATCCACATCCAGGAAGCGGAGAACGGGGCCGCGGCCGACGTCTTTGCGGCGGCAAAGGAACTGATGCTCGCCGACTTTATCGAGGGGAGCGATCCCGGCATCTGCGTTGCCGCCGGCTCTGCTGTCGGGAGCGAGGTCTCCCGTTTCGGGCTCTCGGCAAAGGCGAGCCTCGTGACGCAGGAAGAGGCGCGCGCGCTCGCCCGCGGGGCAGGAATCCTCCTCGAGGGGCTCGGCGGCACCGAGGACGGCGTGATCGGCGCGCTTGCCGGCGTCGGGCTCGCAGCATCAGGGAACGACGGCCGGTTCGTCCAGAAGGGAACGACCCGGGACCTCCGGGGCGTCCAGACGGTCGCGGCGATCCTCGCCTCAGGCGTCGACCGTGTCTCGACCCGCGAAGGCGCTGCGGTCAGCGAAGGCACCGTCACCCTCCGGAAATTCCCCAAACCCGCCTTCATCGGAGGGAATGCCGTCCTCTTCGTCGAGGCTGACGGCGACACCTACCATGATATCGTGGTCGGGTGACGGTAACCGGATGGGGTGGCCATGCCTCCCCGACTTGCCCATATTAGTTTACCCGGCCCGTTTGTCAATCAGATAAAGTTGATAAACCGATCTTCAAAGTAAATCCATTATATTTAATTACGAGTATTCCGATAGTTTGTTTGATAATTATGGTTAGACGAACTCTTTTCGCCGTTGCGGCCGTCATGGTCGCTCTCCTGTTCATCTGCGGCTGTACCGGGACGACAACTGACCCGGTCCCTGATGAGAAGCAGCAACTCCGTATCGCCACGACGACGAGCCTCTATGACACCAAACTCCTCGACCACCTCACCCCGATCTTCGAGGAACAGTACAACGCCGAGGTGCTGATCATCTCCGCCGGGACCGGCAAGGCGCTCGAGTACGGGCAGCGGGGCGACGTGGACGTCATGATGGTCCACGACCGTGCACGTGAAGACACCTTCCTTGCCGATGGCTACGGGACCAACCGGCGCGTATTCGCCTACAACTACTTCGTCCTCGTCGGACCTGAGTCCGACCCGGCGGGTGTCGCGAACATGACCCCTGAAGCAGCCTTCACCGCCATCCGCGAGAAGGGAACGGCCGGCGACGCGAACGTGACCTTCGTCTCCCGCGGCGACGCATCGGGCACGCACTCCAAAGAGCAGTCCCTCTGGAAGGCCGCCGGATTCAACTACACAACGGAAGTGAAGGGCTCCGGCGACTGGTACCAGGAGGCCGGGACGGGCATGGGCGCGACCCTTGAGATGGCAAACGAGAAGGAGGCCTACACCCTCTCCGACATCGGGACCTATCTCGCCTACAAGGGCGATCTCGACCTCGTGACGATCGTGGACGAGGGCGATATCCTGCTCAACGTCTACTCGGCGATGCAGATCAACCCGGAGAAGTTCCCCGATATCAACAGCACCGTCGCGAAGGACTGGGTCAACTTCGTGATCTCCGACGATATCCAGAAGGAGATCGCCTCTTTCGGCGTCGACAAGTACGGCCAGCCCCTCTTCTACGCTGCAGGGGACGACTGGGAGAAGATCGGCGTGACCGAGGCTGAAGTGAAGGACCCGATCGCCTGATCCGGTCACCAATCCCACCCCTTTTTGCCGCCTGCGAACCACAATTAGGGCAAGAACATGTACGAGATCGTCGAGGGATTCCTGGAGGCGGCACGGCTCATCGTCACGCTCGATGCCGACGTGATGGCCATCGCTCTTCGGAGTATCACGATCTCGCTCACCGCAACCGTTCTTGCCGGCCTGGTCGCCGTTCCGCTCGGCGCTGCGATCTATTTCGGCACCTTTCCGGGCAGGAAGAGCCTCATTAACCTGATCCAGACACTCTACTCTCTACCGACGGTCGTCGTCGGGCTGCTCATATTCCTGTTCATATCCCGGGTCGGGCCGTTTGGCTTTATGCGGCTGCTCTTCACCCCGACCGCCATGGTCATCGCGCAGACGGTCCTCGTCCTGCCGATCATGACCGGGCTCACTATCTCGGCGCTCTCCGGGGTTGACCCGGTCATCAGGGACACCCTCCGCTCGCTCGGCGCGACGCACCTCCAGTTCCTTGCAAACGTCATGAAGGAAGCCCGGTTTGCGATCCTCGCGGCCGTCGCGGTCGGGTTTGGACGGGCGATATCCGAGGTCGGGGCGGCGATTCTCGTCGGCGGCAACATCATGGCGTCGTCGTTTGCAAGTTCGACCCGGGTGCTGACGACTGCGATATCGCTTGAGACCTCGATGGGCAACATCTCCGAGTCGATTGCGCTTGGGATCCTCCTCCTCCTCATTGCCCTCGCCGTCAATCTTGTCATAACCACAGTGCAGCACAGGTAGAACCCATGATTGAACTTGAAGGCGTCAGAAAAGCGTTCGACAGCAAGGAGGTGCTTGCCGGCGTCACCGGACGGATCGAGCGGGGGGAGATCTTTGCCGTCATCGGCCCCTCCGGTGCCGGGAAGTCGACCCTGCTGCGTCTCATCGATCTCCTCGACACCCCGACGGGGGGAGCGATCCGGGTCAGGGGCACTGATATCCACGCGGAGACGGAGAGAAGTCTTTCCATCCGCCGGATGATGGGGATGGTCTTCCAGAAGCCGGCGGTCTTCAACACGACGGTCGCGGAGAACATCGCTGTCGGGCTCCGGTTCAGGAGAGCGAGGGAGGCGGCGATCCGGGAGAAGGTCGAGGAGGCCCTCGAGATGGTCGGTCTCGCCGGCTACGAGGAGCGGCGGGCCCGGACGCTCTCGGGCGGGGAGATGCAACGGGTGGCCCTTGCCCGGGCGATGGTAATCGAGCCCGCGATCCTCCTCATGGATGAACCGACGGCGAACCTCGACCCGGTCTCGGTGGCGACGATCGAGGACCTGGTCGTCCGGATCAACCGCGATCTCGGCACGACGATCCTCTTCTCCACCCACGATATGTACCAGGGTCAGCGGCTCGCCCACCGGATCGGGGTGCTGATGAACGGTGTCTTCGCGCAGGTGGGAACCCCGCGGGAGGTCTTCACCATCCCGGCAAGCCGGGACGTCGCCCGGTTCGTCGGGATCGAGAACATCGTCGACGGCGTCGTCGTCGGGGAGAACGGCAACGCCGTAGTCGTTGCCGGCGGCGTCCGGATCCGGGCCGCGGCGCTCCCCGGCCCGGGAGAGCGGGTCTCCCTCTGTATCCGGTCGGAGGACATCCGGATCGCCCCGGCGGACGCCGCGATGGCCGCGCCCGGCAGAAACGCCCTTCCTGGCACCGTTGCCTCCATCGTCCCCCGCGGCCCGTTCAGCAGGGTGACGGTCGACTGCGGGTTCGCCCTCTCGTCCGTTCTCGCCTGGAAGGTGGTGGACGACTTGGGGATACGCGAAGGCAGCCGCGTCAGGGTCTCGTTCGCGCCGGAGTCGGTCCACGCCGTCCAGCAGGAGTGAGGGGGCGGCATCGCACGGCGGGCACCTTCGCCGCCACCGCTACCACCCGGCGCCCGGAGCCGGCTCTCAAACACTTCAAGTCGCTTCCGCCCGCTCAATCAGCGCCAAGCAGCCACTTCCAGAGCGGGACATACCTGACCGCCCCGTCCGTCTTCTCCATGTCTTTCGTGAGAAGGATGCACTCCGCACCTGGGAACTATGGAGGTCTGCAAACTCAAGCAGCGCCTTCTCTTCCGGGGCGGGGAGGGTATCCGTATACGAGACGTCGATCGCCGAGAGCGACCGGTGGGGATGTTTGACGACGAAATCTACCTCGCCCTGCTTCTTCCGGTAGTAGACCTCATGGTCCTGTTTCTTGAGTTCCAGGAAACGAGGTTCTCCGCAAGTTTTCTCTCATCCTCTAGGAACCGGAACGATACGGCGGTCAGGAGGTCGAGGACCGGGGCCACATGATTTCGTTGGAGTATACCCCGGCACAATTGTCTGTTTTCATCGGAGTATAATCGAACTAAACCAGCTATCCAGGGAGTCTTCCCCATAGTCCTGCAGGGATACCATCACCGTGCCGGCACCCGGCGCCGTGCCCGCGTCACCCTCAGGAAAGAGCGTCGTCCTCCGCCAGGTGCTCCCGCACCTCGGCAAGGTGCGCATCAAGCCGCCGCCGGAACTCCCGGCGGTCGAGCGACCGCGCCTCGTGCCCCTCAAGCTGCAGGATCCGGTCGGCCTGCGCGATCAGGATATCGAGCGACGAGGCAGCGAAGTGCGAAGTTCCCCCGGGAACGGAGCTCGAGCACCGTCAGGTGCGAGGGGAGTTGCATGCCCGTCTCGCCGAGCGCCTCCCGCCGGGTGGCGAGCAGGGTAGCAAGGGGCGTCACCTCCCCGCTCTGGAGGCAGCCCGGCACCAGGAGGTTCGTCGCGGAACGGTCCTCGTCGAGGATGAGGAGCGGGGCCGCCGCCCGGACCGCGGCCTGGAACTCCTCTGCCATCACGAGCGAGCCGCTCCCCCGGCCGAATGCCGCCCGGGGCGCGCCCGCAAGCCCCGGCGGGAGGCTCGCGAAGAAGAGGCTGACGTCCGCTCCGGCGAGGTAGCGCTCGCCCGCCTCCGCCCGGGCGACCCCGTTGACGCTGACGAGGAGTTCCCTCCCGTCCCCGGCGGCGTGGTCGTCCTGCCCGGCGATGAGCGCATGGAGGATGGTGCTCTTCCCTTCGGCGTTCGAGCCGGCGACCGCGAAGACCTCCCGGCGCCGGAGCCCGAGGCCAGTTGCGATCCTGCCGCTCCCGGCGAGTTCCACCTCGACCGGGTCGAGTTCCGGCGGGCAGCAGAAGGGGACGTGCACCCCCTCCTTTGGGCCCGAAATGCGGTGGTGGCACCGGAGCGGGGTGAAGTTGCGGGCGGGCCGCGTGCCGTCGGCGATGAACGCGACGAGCCCCATCCCGGGGAGGACGCGCCGGAGCACCTTCTGGTCGACGGAGAGAGCCCGCGCTGCCGCGAGGGTCTGCTCCGGCACCCGGCGCACGACACGGTCGAGGGCCTCGATGAGCGCCCCGAGTCGTTCCTCAACCTCCCTCGCCGCAGCCGGCGCCGGCGGGCCGGGGTAGGGGAGGGCGCCCCTGATGACGAGATGGACCCCGGCATCGTCGATCCGGTTCCCATCGTCCGGCCGCCAGAGGCCGGTCCCGACGGCACTCCCTGACGCGATCAGCGTGACCGGCTCCACGTTCGGCAGGCAGTGGCGGGGATGCTCCGTCCCGGTCCCGGCGATCGGGTAAAGATCCCGCTCCGCCGGGACCGCCGCCTTGATCGCCTCAATGATGACCCCGGCAGCCCCGTCGGCGCCCGGACCGGACGCGCCCGGGCGTGCCCGGAGCAGGACCGGGATGCTGAACCGGAGCGCTGTCATATCCAGCGACCGGACAAGGTAGGTGTTGACGAGGTCCCGCACCACACCCCGATCGATGCGTGCCCGGCCGTCCCCGATACCCGCGACGATCCGGTGAACCTGCCCCTGCCAGGAACCCTCCGTTCCGCTCATCCCGTCTCACCAGATGATGGTATCCCGGATCCCAAGGCTTTTTGTGCACACCTTCCCTGGTCTTAAATATCCGCACGGCCCACCATTTCTACAATGGAATTGATCGTCCTCGCCAGCGGGAGCAAAGGAAACTGCACCTATCTGCGAGGGGAGCAGGGTGCGCTGCTCATCGACGCGGGGCTCTCGGCGCGTGAGACCCTTCGCCGCCTCTCGGACGCCGGTGGGGATCCGTCGCTTATCGCGGGGATTCTTGTCACCCACGAGCATATCGACCACATCCGCGGTGTCGACGTCCTGGCAAGGAGGCTCGGCGTGCCCATCTACGCGACCGGCGGCACGCTCGAGGCGTTCAATGAAAAATGCGGCGCGACGTCGGCAGAGGTCAGACGCTGTCGGTGCGGCGAATCGTTCTCTATGGGCGACTTCTCGGTCGAGCCCTTTGCCGCCTCCCACGACGCCCGGGAGCCCTGTGGGTTCTGTGTCACCGAAGGCGACCTCCGTATCGGGTGCTGCACCGATACGGGCACCGTCACCACCCCCATGTTCGACCGGTTCGCATCCTGCGACGCCGTCCTTCTCGAGAGCAACCACTGTCCCGAGATGCTTGAAAACGGCCCGTACCCCGCATACTTAAAGAGCCGGATCCGGTCGAAACGCGGGCACCTCTCGAACCCCGACGCCGCCCGCTGCCTGCAGAGGCTCGCCGATCACATTCACATGGCGGTGCTCGCTCACGTCAGCGAGGTCAACAACACGCCGGAGAGGGTGCTCCTCTCCGCGCTCGAAGGACTCGGGTTCTACTCCGACCAGGTCGGGATCACCGTCGCCCCCCAGGACCCGGGAGAGGTGCACCCGGAGTCCTACGGATTTCGGCTCTAAGAGGCCGCTCACGCTCTCCGGATCGTGCAGACCATGCCGATCACGGCACCTGAGGCATCGGCGATCGGATCGGCGGAGATGCGGACCGGCTGGTTGGAATCATCCTTTCTCACGAGCGCCGTCTCTTGTGTGCGCTCTACAGACCTGCCCTCTCCGAGAACCCCCCGGGAGAGGGCCTCCCGGATAGCCTCACCTGAGAAGAGGTGCCATATCGGCTTCCCGGCCAGTTCGCTCTCTGCGTAACCGGTCAGGAGCTCAACTACACGGTTCACGAGGACGATTGTCCCGGCGGCATCGGTGGTGATTCTCCCCTCTTCGGGCTCAGCCACGTTCAGGGTGCCCTGTTCGATCGAGGAGTCCAGCCACTCCTCGACGGCCTTCCGCTCGGTCATCTCGATAAAGTAGAGGAGTCGCTGGAGTCGCTGGTTCGTACGCTCGAGTTCGGCGGTCCGCTCGGCGACGAGTTCCTCCAGGTGCTCGCGGTAACGGTGCAGTTCCTGCTCCGCCTTCTTCCGCTCCGTGATATCTCTGACGACGGCTATAACAAGTGTCTCATACAGCGGCACAACGCGGGCTTCGTAGTGCCGGTTCACCCCGGCTTCAGCGTGGCTGAACTCCAGCGGCGCGGCAGGCAGACCTGTCCGGACGACCTGCTGCAGCGCATCGCCAAGGGCCTCTCCGATCTCCGCCGGGAGCAGGTCCTGCACTCGCCGCCCGAGAAGCGTCCGGAGCGCAAGCGGCACCTCCGCGAGCGTACCGGCCCTGGATTCGAGGATCGTGCCGTCGGCGTTCAGCCGGAGGAAAAGGTCGGGAAAGGCCTCGATCACCGCGGTCAACTCAGATGTGGTCTGCCGGAGACATTCTTCGATCAGGACCTGCTTGGTGACGTCCCGGACGGCAAGCAGGCTGAAACCGCCCTCGACCGGCGCTCGACGGAACTCGAGATCGCGCACCTTCTCGTTCCTGCAGACCACGCTGGCGACCAGGGTGCTCTCTTCTCCCCGGAACAGTTTCTGTGCCCTATCCTGCACATTTCGCCGGTATGCCGGGTTCGGGTGGGCCCGTTCGAACCATACATGCATATCCGGGACCTCCTCCCGGGTATACCCGGTGATCCTGGTAAACGCCGGGCTCACGTACCGGCATCTGCTCTCACCGTCCACCAGAACGAGTCCATCCGGTACTTCATGGAGGATCGAGAGGTAGATCTCCGGGAGAAGGCGAGACGACTCCCGGACGGCGTTTGTGCCGGCTGTTTTCCCGCCGGTACCCTGCATTGTATTGTTTCCTGTCATTGCGGCCGATCCTCCCCGCGTATCTGCATATTCCGGCTCCAACACGCTCTCCGTAGGTGGTTTTGCCTGCCAGGGTAGATATATTCATCGCTATGGCTTTCCACTCTATCTGGTCGATCAGTCATTTTAGTGAGTATCCCGGGGCGTTGCCGCGAATAAACACATCGGCGGGAGGCAGTTGGCGATTGCGGAGCCGGGGTTTTGAGGGAAGGTGAGTTCCCGGGTTCACCCTGGAGTGTATCAAGAACGATGCGGGGGCCTGCGCATTATCTGGTCCGGGGATCGTTTTGGTGTGAAGTCTCTCAGTCTTCCCCGATCTTCAGGATGTGCATGCAGTACTGGTCGATGCTGGTGAAGAAAACAGATCTCGCCCGTTTTGCCCGGTCGTCATCCCCTTCGATGAAGTCACGGAGGGTGTACTCAAGCGTCGTAATGTAATAGTCCCGCGCGGCGGAAGCCTTCTTTGCTTCTTCAAAGCAGAGATAGCTCTCAGTCTTACGGTTACACATCACCTCGAGCACGGCATCAAGCATCAGAAGCAGGTGCCGGGGAAACTGCTTCAAGATTGCGAGTTTCCGGAAACTGGCGTAGGATGCCGGCTGTAACCCGAGGATCGCAAGTTTCAGCCCGAAGTAGATCGGCTCATGGGCCTCAGGGTACTGCTGCATCATCTGCTTGACGACGGCAGCGGCATCGCTCCCGTTGCGCTGCTCCATGTGGACGTTAAACGCCCCGGCCAGGAACCGCATGTCGTCCGGGAACCGCTCCGTTGCCTGGGCAAGGAGGAGCTGCCGGCGCTCGATATCTGCCTCCTGCTTCGCCCGCAGGATGCCGATGCGGTAGAGTTCCGGTTCGCCCGGGAACCAGGTGAACGCCAGGTCGAGCATGAACCAGAAGATCAGGTTCAGCCGGGCATCTTTCCGGTCGAAGACCCCGAGACGGTCGAGCGGGACGTGGGAGCGGCAGAGGGTCAGCATCTCCTCACGGGCCCGGAGTTCCGTATCATCGGGACGAAGATCCGGTTTCCGGTTCGTTGCGCGGGACTGGGCGTAGTAACTGTACGCAATTGCGGCATTGACCCGCCCGTCATAGTTCCTGTAACGGGCCAGGTACTCAACAGCCTGGTGGTAATTCCCGGTATCGATCAGTTTGAGGCCCGCAACCACGTCAAGCGTCGCCCGCCCTCTCCTCCGTCGCTTGTTCCCCATGGCGTGCCGGAGGATCTTTTCCAGGAACTCCGGCGTAGGGATCTCGCGCGTGGCGTTGAGGAGCGTGAGGGTGGTCGCATCGATGAAATCGTCGTATGACCTGTCGTCCAGGTCGGGGAACGTCCGGTCGAGGGTGGTGGCGACGTGCCCGAAGAAGACCGGCAGGTTCCCTTCCACCTGAGCGATATTCTTCTCGATATAATCGTCCATAGTAGCCCGGAGCTGTTCAAGCCGCCTGGTCCGGAGCGCTTCGGGCTGCCACGCACCTTCCATGCACCTACAGGTTGAAAGCCAAAGAGATATTTGTTTTTATATTCTCCCGAAAATCAACCGGCCGAAGGAGTATCCGCTCTCGTATCGGTGCCCCTCCTTCTACGCGATCTGCCGGTCCTGCAGGGGGTGTTGCGATCTTTTGCGCAGCATGGATCTGCCTATCGGAGGTTATGTGCGCAACATCCACGGGGCTTTGACCCCGTGGACGGTGTCAAAAAGGGTTCTATTCCGATGGTCCCTTGAAGAAGAGCCTGCAGTGGCAGGCCCCCTCTTCTTCGATCTCTTTCTCGTGGTGAACGCAGGGGCAGATGATGGTCTGATCTTTCTTGGGGTCCCCGCTCCGGATCCTGCAGGGGCAGTATCCCGCCCCATACCGTTCCTGGTTCCGGGCGAGCCCGCGGAGAACGGCTTCGAGCTGCCTCTCGTCGACATTCAGGATATAGCCTTTCTCCTTTGCGAGCTGCTTCGCCCTGCTCCGTGCTTCTTCAATTCCATCCTCATTCATTGCAGAAACTCCTGGTGTGTCATTTGCCGGTGCCCGTGTTGTTCGATATAGGTCATCATCGACTTAAATATCTTGATCCCGTCCACCGACCCGAGCACAGCCTCGCTCGCCCGCTCGGGGTGCGGCATCATCGCGAGCACGTTTCCGGCCTCCGAGAGGACGCCGGTGATGTTCTTCGTCGACCCGTTCGGGTTGCTCTCCGGGGTCGGGTTGCCGTGCTCGTCGCAGAACCGGAACGCGACCCTTCCCTCACAGTTGAGGCGCGCGATCACGTCCTCCGGGGCGACGTACCGCCCCTCCTTATGGGCGATCGGGACCCGGATGACCTCCCCTTCCCGATAGAGAGCGGTGAACGGGGAGGTGGTGTTCTCGACGCGGAGATAAACGTGTCGTGAGATGAACTTCGGGTAAGCATTCAACGTGAAAGTGCCGTCGACCAGTCCAGCCTCCGAACCTATCTGCGCACCGTTGCAGATCCCGAGGACCAGCCCTCCGTCTTTCGCGTGCCTGACGATCTCGGCCATGATTGGGTTCCGGGCAGCGATGGCCCCCGCCCGGAGGTAGTCCCCGTACGAGAACCCCCCGGGGAGCACCACGGCATCGTAGGAGCGGGCCAGCCCGTCCTTATACCAGACGAGGTCCGTATCGACCCCGCAAACCTCCGCGAGGACGTGGTAGACGTCCCGGTCGCAGTTGCTGCCGCCGAACTGCACCACAGCAAATCTCATGCCTCACGTGACCTCAATCGTGTAGTGGTGGATGACGGGGTTTGCGAGGAGCCGCTCGCACATCCGGGCGCCCTCCTCCCGTGCCGCCGCAGCATCCGCTGCGTCAAGCGTGACCCGGAAGAGTCGCGCCGTGCTCAGGTCCTCGGTCGGAAACCCCAGGTTCGTGAGGGCGTGCCGGATGACACGCGCTTCAGGATTCAGCATTCCCTCTTTGAGCGCAATGGTGATGGTGACGATGTACCTCATGCAGATTCTTCTCGTGGAGGGGCGAGTATCCGTTTTGCGACGCCGGCGTAGGTCTCCATGACATCTCCCTTACTGAAACGGTATACATCCTTGTCGAGAGACGCCGCGGTCTCCTTGTCCCAGAGCCGCATCGAGTCCATGCTAATCTCGTCGCCGACGACGATCTCATCGTCGTTGCGGCCGAACTCGAGCTTGAAATCGACCAGGGTGATACCGCGTTCGTCGAGGTACTCCGAGAGCACCTCGTTTGTCGCGAGTGCCAGAGCCTTGATCTGGTCGAGTTCCTCGGGGGTAGCCAGGCCGAGCGCGTAGATCAGGTCGTCGTTTAACATCGGGTCATGGTGAGCGTCGCTCTTGTAGTCGATGACGATCACCGGCGGGTCGAGTCTCTGTCCTTCGTCGAACGGGTAGTTGCGCACGAGAGACCCGGCCGCAACGTTCCTGACGATCACCTCAAGCGGGATCATCGCAAGGCTCCGCACCGCGAAGGTGGCGGGCTCGACGCTTTCCAGGTAGTGGGTCGGAATCCCGTTCTCTTCCAGGTACCGGAAGAAGAAAGAGGAGACTTCCGCGTTGTATCTCCCCTTGCCGCTCAGAGTATCTTTCTTCCCGCCGTCGAATGCCGTTATGTCGTCCCGGAACCTCATGATGTATATGCCGGGGTCGTCAGTGCGGTAGACGGACTTTGCTTTCCCTGTGTAGAGGAGGTCAACCTGCTTCATGGCAAATCTCCTGATAGGTGTTGTCGGGATAAATGATGAGGGTATGCTCACTCCCCCCGGCCGGGTACCGCGATCCTCCCGGCGAGGTCCCGGATCAGGGGTTCGAGCAGGGGGGAGTACCACCCCTTCTCGATATACTGCGGGTAGATGCAGAGCCTCTCCCGGAGTTCGGCGTCTCCGGCCACCAGCCTGAGTTCGTCGATCTGCGGCCAGGGATGTTCGGGGTTGACGTAGTCGATGGTGAGCGGGGAGACCCCGCCGAGGTCGTTCACGCCGCACCTGACCAGATGGGCAGCGTCTGCGAGGTTTGGTGGTATCTGCACTGCGACGTCTGCCGGGAGGAGTTCCCGGGCAAGAGAGATCGTCGCGCAGAGTTCACTTGTGCCGGGTACTGCCGCATCCGCCATCGGTGTCTCCGGCTTCGGGCAGAAGTTCTGGACGATCACCTCCTGGATGTGGCCGAACCGTCGATGGAGGTCCCGGATGACCCGGAGCGACTCTTCGCGGTCCTCCATCGTCTCGCCGATCCCGACCAGGATACCGGTCGTAAACGGTATCGAGAGCCTTCCGGCGTTCTCGATCATCTCGATCCGGATCGCCGGATCTTTTCCGGGAGAGTCCCTGTGTGCGGCGACGTCTGCGGTCGTCTCGAGCATCAGCCCCATGCTCGCGTTCACCCCGCGGAGCCGGTCGAGTTCTTCATAGGTAAGGATGCCGGCGTTGGTGTGCGGCAGGAGGCCTCTTCGTACGGCCGCAAGCGAGAGGTCGTAGACGTAGTCGAGGATATTCGCGTAGCCGAGTTTTCCGAGCAGGGGAGTAAAACCGGGCATCGCGCCCGGCCGCTCCCCGAAGGTGAAGAGCGCCTCCGTGCAACCGATGGCTGCGCTCGCGTCCAGGGTCCGGATCGCCTCACCGGGAGGCATGATGCACCCCTCCTGCACCGGGGTCCGAAAACAGCAGTAGCCGCAACGGTTCGCGCAGACCGTTGTCAGGGGGAGAAATGCGTTCCTCGAAAAGGTGATCACGCGGCGGTGCATGGGTATATGTCGGCACTTCCGCACATGAACCTTCGGGAGAGGGTCGCGCGGAACGGGCAATCCGGCCGGAGCCTCGCCGGATCTCTCGCGGCTGCCAGCGCGTATTCTTTCGCGCGGACGGGCGTTGCTGACAGCCGCGAGGGATGCTGCTGGTACATACGGCGGGCCGGGTTCTCCGGCGCGCAACCGTAACGATGCCTTTTTGATACTGCCCCGACAACCGTTTCACGATGTACTTCCACGCGCTCATTCCCTTTAAGCCCACGAACCCCAAGACGCGCCTCTCCTGCATCCTCAACCAGGAGGAGCGGGAGGCGTTCGCCCGGGCGATGCTTGAAGACGTGATCGCCTCCGTGCTGAAGTCCGGGTGCAGCGCCACCCTGCTCTGCACCCACCCCTTCAAGCACGAGAACGCGCTCATTGCCGTCAGGAAGGAGCCGCTGAACGAGGCGATCAACTGGGCGCTCGGGCAGTTCCACTGCCCGGCGCTCCTCATCATGGCCGACCTTCCCCTGGTGACGGCCGGGGATATCCAGCGGCTGATCCGCACCGAGAAGGATATGTCCATCGTGCCCGGCCGGGGCGGCGGGACGAACGTCATCTTCTTGAAGAAGCCGAAGTGCTTCCACGCCGACTTCTACGGCGCAAGTTTCCTCGACCACCTGCGGGTTGCAGAGGAGTGCGGCTTCTCCGTCGATGTGATCGACTCGTTTCGGATGTCGACCGACATCGACGAGAAGGAAGACCTGGTTGAGATCCTCATTCACGGAAAAGGGAAGAAGAGCAGGGAGTTCCTGGAGAACTCAGGATTTTCTCTTGTTATCGACGAGAAGGGCCGGGTCGGTGTGGAGCGCGACGCCCATAAAGAGACACTCTGAAGCGTCGATGGTGGCGACTCCGGTGTAGTCGCCGACGGGAAGCCCGATCCCCCGCACCACCGCCGCGGGGACGCACTCTCCCGCCTCTCCCATCACGAGTTCTGCGGCCGATGCGATACAGTCCGCCACCGCCCGCTTGGTCACCTCGAGCTCGCGCCCGAAGAGATCGCTTTTCCCGCGCTCGTCAAGAACCGAGGGAATGCCTGAACACCCAATGGCAACCCCGCTGCACCCAAGACGCATCGCGTGCGTCCGCGAGTCGATAACGATGACGCCGACGTCCACTCCCGACCGCTCTCTAATCGTTGCGCGTATCCCCTGCGCGGACGCATCCGGGTCGGCGGGGAGGAGGACGACGGAGCCGGGCGGAGCGTTGGAGGCGTCGATCCCCGCGTTCGGGAGGAGCGTTCCGTTCTTCATGCAGAGCAGGAACCCGGGAATGCCCCCGACAACCCGGTCGCTCTCCCGGAGCACCACCTCGACGAGGTGGGGGTCCATCCGGTAGTCTTCAGCGAGCCGGAGCGCTTCTGCTGAGGGCTCGATCTCGGCCAGTCGTGCGACCCGCCCTTCGGCGGTGGCCACGGCGGACTCCGCAACGACCACGATGTCCCCCGCCTGAACCCCCCGGGACTCCGAGCGTTCGGCGGCTGCAAGGATGTGGGTCGCCATATCGTCACCGGTCCGAACCAGGGGTGTCGCAAGGCCGTAAACGTGAAATGATGGTGTTGTCATGCTATCCTTATCTTCTCGTAAACCCGAAGGAGGTCGGCGGTCTCCCTGACATCGTGGCTCCGCACGACGGCTGCTCCCTCTCTTACCAGCGCCATCGTGAGCGCGAGCGTACCGGCGAGCCGCCCTTCGGGCTCTCTTTCAAGCAGATCCCCGATGAACGTCTTCCGCGATATCGCGGCGAGCACCGGGCGTTCGAAGGCCGAGAACGCCCCGAAGTTCCGACAGAGTTCCCAGTCGTCCTCGCTCGTCCGCTCCGGGACCCATCTCCCGACTGCTGGATCGAGGACGTATTCATCGATCCCGTAGCGCGCGCACCGCGCTATAACCGCCTCGAGCGCCGAGAGCGTAGCGGCAAGACCGACGGCATCGCCGGGCTCCTTGAAACTCGCCATCGCAAAGACCGGCAGCCCGGAGTCGGCGATCGCCCGCGCATACCGCTCGTCGGCAAGGCCGGAGATGTCGTTCACCGCATGGATGTCGTGGCGGAGGCAGACGTCGAGCACTTCAGGGTGCCGGGTATCCACCGATAGGGTGATCCCGGTCCCGTCAAACTCGGCGAGTGCCGCATCCACCCGTTCCGCCTCTTCGGCGACGGTTATGGGAAGCGTGCCCGGGGCCGTACTCCGCGCCCCGATATCGATCATATCGGCGCCCGCTTTACGCATGGCAAGGGCGCGATCGTAGAGCCTCCCGGTCGGGGTGTAGGAGCCCCGGTAGAACGATTCGGGGCTGCAGTTGATGACACCCATCAGGCGAACCGGGGCGCCGCCCCCGATCCGGAGGCGGTTTACCGTACAGTGCCGCATGTTCGTAACTTGGCCGCCAGAAAGGTGTTCTCCATCAGGGTTGCGATCGTCATGGGGCCGACGCCGCCGGGGACCGGGGTTATCGCTCCCGCCCGGTCGCGCACCGCCTCAAAATCGACGTCGCCGTGGAGTTTGCCCTGCTCGTCGTAGTTGATGCCGACATCGATGACCGTCGCCCCGGCCTTGATCATATCCGTTCCGACAAATTTCAACTTTCCAATCGCGCTGACAAGGATATCGGCGTTTCTCATCTCGTCCTCAAGGTTCCTTGTCTTCGAGTGGCAGATGGTGACGGTTGCGTCGGCGTTCAGGAGCAGGGCGGCCATGGGCCTGCCCACATCGATGCTCCGGCCGACGACGACCGCCCGCTTTCCTGCGATCGGGATCTTGTACTCGTCGAGAATCGTCATGATTCCCTGCGGGGTGCAGGGGGCAAAGACCGGGGTTCCGGCGAGAAGCCTTCCGAGGTTGCAGGGGTGGAATCCGTCCACGTCTTTGCCGGGTGCGACCGCATTGATCACCCGGGTGGTGTCTACCCCGGAGGGAAGCGGCAGCTGGACCAGGATGCCGTCGATCTCCGGGTCGTTGTTGAGGCGCGTGACCGTCTCAAGCACCCGCTCGGTGGAGGCGTCCTCCGGGAGTTCGATGCCGACGGACCCGATACCGACGCGCTCGCACGCCCGGTGCTTCATGCGGACGTAGAGTTTCGACCCCGGGTCTTCGCCCACGATGATGGTTGCGAGGCGCGGGTAGAGCCGGGACTCTTCTATCTCCTCCTTGAGGATCTCGAGCCTCTTCTCCGAGACTGCTTTACCGTCGAGTATCATGCTACTTCAGGGTGGAGGGGATACTTGCTCGCAAGGGCAATAACCTCTTCCCTCACTTCGGTAATCGCCTTCTTCGAGGTCTTGTCTCTCGCGATATCCTTTACGACCCGGCCGATCCAGTGACCGATCTGCTTCATCTCCTCCTCTTTCATGCCGCGGGAGGTGACGGCCGGCGTGCCGATCCTGAGACCGCTCGTCACGAAGGGGCTGAGCTGTTCGCGGGGGATGGTGTTCTTGTTCACGGTGATGCCCGCCTCGCCGAGCGCGACCTCGGCCGCAAGACCCGTGAGGTGCTCGCCGTTCGCCGAGACTCCAGTCAGGTCGAGGAGGATCAGGTGGTTGTCGGTGCCGCCGGAGACGAGGTCGAGCCCTTCCTGGTCGAGGACCTCGGCCATCGTGCGTGCGTTCTTGACGACCTGTCTGCAGTAGTCCTTATACGCGGGGGTCAGCGCCTCCTTGAAGCAGACCGCCTTCGCGGCGATGGTGTGCATCAGGGGGCCGCCCTGCATGCCGGGGAAGATGGACTTGTCGATGGCGGCAGCATCCTCTTTGCTGCACATGATGGCGCCGCCGCGGGGGCCGCGCAGGGTCTTATGCGTCGTCGTCGTCACGATGTCGACGACCCCGACCGGGGAGTTGTGGTATCCGGTTGCACAGAGCCCGGCGATGTGGGCGATGTCGGCCATGCACCTTGCGCCGACGGTATCGGCGACCTCCTGGAACGCCTTAAAGTCGATCTCGCGCGGGTAGGCGCTCGCACCGCAGACGATCATCTGTGGCTTGACGATCCGGGCCATCTCCTCGATAGCCGCGTAGTCGAGTGTCTCCGTCTCGTGGTCGACACCGTAGTGGAAGATGGAGTACCAGCGTCCGGTGATGTTGACCGGCGAGCCGTGGGAGAGGTGGCCGCCCTGGGTGAGGCTCTGGCTCATGATCTTGTCTTTGTAGCCGAGGTAGGCGAAGTAGACCGCCTGGTTTGCCTGGCTCCCCGAGTGCGGCTGGACGTTCGCGTGCTCCGCCCCGAAGAGTTCGCACATCCGGTCGCGCGCCAGGTTCTCCACGACGTCATGGAACTCGCAACCTCCGTAGTAACGTTTGCCGGGGTAGCCCTCGGCGTACTTATTGGTCATGATAGAACCCATCGCCTCGAGAACTGCAATGCTTACGACGTTCTCGGAGGCGATCAGTTCCAACCCGTTGACCTGACGCAGGCGCTCTTTCTCGATGAGGCCCGCGACTTCTGGATCGAAGTTTGCCAGATGAGACATGCAGAAATGGGTTGCCCCGACGAGGTAATATGCTTTCTTTTGCATGATCTATTCGTGACGGGTGCTTATCCGGCAGCCGCTGATTATTCCTCTCTTGCATCCCGGATAAAATGTAATAGTTCTTCTTTTCGAGAGATCCATAGTAATATTATTACGTAATTATTATCAAGGATTAATTCGAGGGAGACAATGGCTCAGAAGGATGCGAGGATACGGTTCCTGGAGCGAGAACTCGCGGAGCGCGAGAAGGAGATGGAGACGATGAAGGTCTATGACCAGCCGCCGGTATCGGAGGCGGTGGGAAGAGAGCATCCGGAGGCAGAGGAAGAGCGCCTGCAGGCCCTGGAACGGAAGGTGCGGGATCTCGAGGCCCTGGTGAAAGGCCTGATGGAAGAGGTCCTGGATCTCAAATCCGTGGCGATGAAACTCTCCCGGGAGACGGAAGAGCGCCGGAGGAGGCCGGTGGCGGCCGAAGAGAGAAAGGCCGCGACCACGCTTCGGGCGGAGCCTCGCGCCGGTGCCGAACCTGCGGCACCGTCGCCTACCGCGGCACCCCGCACACCCGCGCGCCCGGTGGAGAAGCAGCCGGAGGCGCCCGCCCCCGATGTCGGGGAGATGGATCTCATCATGCAGAACGACGGGACACTGAAGCCGGAACCGAGGCGGTCCTCGGAGTACATCGTTGCCAGCGCCCGGTTCGGGAACGCCCCGGTGAAGGGCCGGGGGAAAGGGGGCAAAACGTCCGAACGGACACTCTTCGTGGAACAGAAGAAGCGTTCCGTTGACGATGTCATCCAGGCTGAAGAGGATGATACGGTCGACCTTGAGCGGTAGTGAAAGGGAGCCTGATCCTTGTACATTACGCAGCTTGAGATCGACAACTTCAAGTCTTTCGCAAGAAAGACTAAAATTCCTTTTTTCGAAGGATTCACCGTCGTCTCAGGCCCGAATGGTTCCGGGAAGAGCAATATCATCGACAGTATCCTCTTCGTCCTGGCCCTCTCGGGGGCACGGGGGCTGCGAGCCGAGAAGCTGACCGACCTGATCAACGTCAACTCCGGGAAGAACACCGCCGAGGTGACGATCACGCTTTCGGACGGCACGACGATACGCCGCCGGATCAAGCGGACGCCGGCGGGATACTACAGTTACAACTACTTAAACAACCGCCTCTGTAAGCAGGGCGAGGTCGTCGAGTTCCTTGCGAAACTCGGGATCAAACCGGAGGGCTATAACGTCGTGATGCAGGGCGATATCACCCGCATCATGGAGATGAGCGACGGCGAACGGCGCAAAATCATCGATGAGATCGCGGGTGTCGCCGAGTTCGACCATAAGCGCGAACAGGCGTTCTCGGAACTCGAGGTGGTGCGGGAACGGATCGAGCGCGAAGAGATCCTTCTCTCGGAACTGGTGGCAAGGCTTGATGCGCTCCAGCACGAGCGTGAGCAGGCGGTGGAGTACCGGCGGCTGCAGGGAGAACTGGAACGCCTCGAACAGTGCCGGGGTGCGGCGCTCGTCCGGCAGAAGGAGCAGGAGATCGGCACCCTTCACGACCTGATGCTCGACCACCAGGCGACGATGAGCCGCATCGCCGGCGAGGCCGAGGCTCTCGGCACAAGCCTTGAAGCGGCACGCGGGCGCCAGCGTGCGGCCGAGGAAGAGATCAACCAGAAGAGCGGTCCCGAGTATCTTGAACTCGTCGGACGGCTCGAGGAGGCGCGGGGCGGGATCAAGGTCGGCGAGAAAACCATCGAGCGGCTGAACGCCGACCGGAACGAGAACCTCGAGGCGGTCCAGCGGGTCTACATGGACAACCGGCGTGCCGAGGCCAGGGTCGAGGAGTGTGCCGCGCAGATCCGCACCCTCTCGATCGACCGGGCGAATCTCGCCATGGAACTTTCGACGCAGCACGAGCGATTGAAGACGGTCGAAGCGCGCATAACGAGCGAGAGTAAGGAGGTCGAAGGGATAAAGGACCAGCTCTTCGCCCGGATGCAGGACCTCGAGGGCAGAAAAGAACTCCGGGCGAAGATTCTCCACGAACAGGATATCCTCATCGAGAAGAGCCGGATGCGAACGTCGGAGCGGGAACGCCTGGATGCGCGTATCCACCAGATCGTGGAGGAACTGGAGAACAAGCAGGCCCAGGTCACGGATTACTCCTCCTGCATGGCCGACTGCGAGGTGGAGAAGCGCCGGATCGAGCGCGAACTCTCCGAGGCCGAGAGTACGCTCTTTGCACGGCGCTCAGCCCTTGACCGGTTGAAGAAGGAGATCCGGGAGAACGAGCAGAGCCTGATGCGCCTTGAAGCGCAGCAGCAGGCGCAGGGCGATGCCGGCGGGAGAGCGATGGACGCTGTCCTTGGCATGGAGGGTGTCCACGGCACCGTTGCGCAACTCGGGCGGGCGCCGCAGGAGTATGCGACCGCGCTCGATGTGGCGGCGATGGGCCGGCTCCGCTGGGTGGTCGTCGATACCGATGCGGTGGCATCGGATGCTATCCGCTACTTGAAGGAGAACCGTCTCGGGCGGGTCACGTTCCTGCCGCTCAACAAACTCCGCCCCCTTATCCTCTCGCCGCTCGAGGCGGACCCGGGCGTCGTCGGCTACGCGGTCGACCTGCTCGAGTTCGATCCGGCGTTCGACCGCGCGTTCCGGGTCGTCTTCGGCGCGACGGTGGTGGTGGATACCCTTGAGCGGGCGCGGCGGATGATGGGCCGCTACAAGATGGTCACGCTTGACGGGGACTTTGTCGAGAAGAGCGGCGCCATGACCGGGGGCTCTCAGGGGAAGAAGGTCCGCGGGTTCGGTGTGGCGGTCGACGACGAGATCATGCGGGTCCGCGCGACGCTTGCCGGTCTCGAAGCCGAGGCGGGGGAGATAGAAGCGTCTATCGGCCGCCTTGCTGTGGCTGCAGAGGCGAAACGGGCGGAGCGGAGTGCGGTCGACGAACAGGTTGCCCGCTACCGCATGCTGGTCGAGGAGTTCCGGAAGCGCACCGAGGTGCTTGCGGGGGAAAGACAGACCCTCGAAGCGACCCTGGAGGAGATGCTCGAGGGTGCGAAGACCGGCGGTGAGGAACTTGCGCGGCTTGAAGTGGACCTCGAGCGGACCGCCGGGGAGATCGCGCGACTCTCGGTAGAGGTTGACGACCTGAAGAAGAAACTCGATGACACCGAGATTCCTGCTCTCACCGAGCAGTATGAGGGTTATCGCAAGTCTGTGGAGGATATTGAGCGCCGGCTCCGGAATAAGGACGCCGATATCACCGATGCCAAACGCGAGCGGCAGCACTTCGCGAACCGCGCAGAAGAACTCGCCCTCGAGCGGAGCCGCCTCGAGGCGAAGAACCAGGAGATCGATGCCGAGATCGCTGCTGCGAAGGAGCAGATCGAGCACCAGCGCCGCCTGATCGTTGTGCTCGAGGCGCGACAGAAGGAGTTTTCCGACGAACTGGCCGATCTTCACGCAGAGCGGGACCGCATCCTCGGTGAGATCCGGGTGCTGGACCAGCAGGCTCTTGAACTCTCGGGCGCGATGGAGCGGGCCAGGATGCAGATCGACGCCCTCACGGAGCGGGAACACTCGCTGCTCGCGGAACTCGGGGCGCTCCGGGAGCAGGCTGGCGATGCGGAGACCGATCTGGATCTCCCTGCCATCGATGCGGGGATTGCTGAGGCTGAGCGGGCGTTGAAAAAGATCGGCGCGGTAAACATGCTCGCGATTGAGGAGTGCGACCGGGTCGGTGCGCGTGTTGAGGAGCGGACCGCAAAGAAGGAGGTCCTCTCCCGGGAGCGGACACTGCTTCTCGACCGGATAGAGCGGTACGAGAAGATGAAGTACGATGCCTTCATGACCGCGTTTGGCGCGATAGATACGAACTTCCGGGAGATCTTCGCGCGGCTGACCGACGGGAGCGGCAGGCTGGTCCTCGAGAATGAGGAGGACCCGTTTGCCGGCGGCATGACGTTTGCGGTGCAGCCGCGCGACAAGAAAGTCCACCTCCTCTCTTCGCTCTCCGGGGGCGAGAAGTCGCTCACCACGCTTGCGTTCATCTTCGCTATCCAGCAGTATATGCCCGCGCCGTTCTACGCGCTGGATGAGGTGGATATGTTCCTGGATGGGAACAATGTCGGCAGGATTGCTGCCATGATCAGCGATCTCACCGGGAACGCGCAGTCGATCATCGTCTCGCTCAGGAAGCCGATGATCGAGCGCGCCGACCGCATTGTGGGCGTGACGATCCGCGCGGACAAGAGCACCTACGTGACCGGTGTGCAGAACAATGGATGAAGAACCCGTCGAGATCCTGGTAGGTATGGCCGAGCGGGGGGAGGTCGACCCCTGGAACATCGATATCGTGGATGTGACGGACCGGTTCCTTGCCGAGCTCGACCGCCGCAAAGAACTGGACCTGCGGGTCTCCGGGAGGACACTCTTTTACGCCGCGTGTCTGTTGCGCCTGAAGTCGGATTACCTTGAGGGGTGGGACGGCGATGAGGAGGAGGACCTGATCTCCGATGAGGATGAGGAGCCTCTGGCCTACCTTGATTTTGATGCTGAACCCGGGGATGGGGGCGAGCCGATGGGCCGTCTGGAGCGTGAGATTCAACGCCGTCTTGGGAGGAAGAACCTGCGAAAGCGCCCGCCGGTCACGCTCTACGAGCTCATCAAGCAGCTCAAGACGGCGGAGAAGGAGCAGCGCCGGAAGCAAAGGAGACGGATAACGGTTGCCCGGGAGCCGGATCTCGACCTCAGTGCCGGGGACGTGGTGGCGGTAGCGCATGACGAGGGGTACCAGAAGGCGGTCGCGGTCGTGATGGAAGAATTCCGGCGAGCCGCACGAGACGGGGATCCCCTGACGCTTGATGACCTCTCCGGGGCAATGGGGCGGACCCGGCGGGAGGTGTACATCCCCCTTCTCTTCCTGATGCTCGAGGGAAAACTTGCCATCTGGCAGGACGAGTTCTTCGGCGAGATCTATGTCGGCGACCATATCCCTGATAATGGTTCTGGATAGAGTCGGCGCGGCCGGTCGTGCCTGATCCGGGGTGGGGCAGGCAGGCACAGTGAAGTTAGTATTCTGGTTCTTTTTTAAATATCTCGAAGGATTGTGCCCGTTTCCGGATCCGGGAGGCTGCGCGCGGAGGGGTTTTCCCGGAGCAGGACCTCGTTTTGGAGCCCATGCGATGGTGAGTCGGGAAGAATTCTCAGCCGGATGCCGGTTCTGGGTGCGGGTCCGGGGTAAACCTTTATATGTCGGTGGGAGCAACATGTAATAGTCAAGTCGGAGGTGATTCCCGCGCCTGATTCTGCATTCTGGTGCAGAATGTCGGGGGCTTCCGACGCATATGGGGGTCTGAGCCGGGTGCTTGGATCCGACGGGGCAGGGAAATGTTTATATAGCATTGACGACAACATTGTAAGGCTGTGTTGTCGGGGTGTCAGGCCGTGCAGCCCCTCGGGGTGGTCTGGTCTGTTGCCCTCTTCAACCGTTATGAGGGCCCAAGTTTCAGCTTGGGTCTGATACGGGTGACAATGTTTATATGCCTGGAAGTTCAATATGTATTCTCACAAGGCCTTTCCGGCAATCGTTTAATGCGATTACCTGGCTCGGGTCGGGAATACAATGAATTCCCGGTTCGACTCCTGAAGGGGGGACACAATGTTTATATCCTATGCGATACAAACATTATTTCCTCGCTCTGGTGAAACGGGGCGCCCGAGACATGATGTCTTGGGCGGGTTCTGCGATCGGACCGGGAATTCACTCTGAATTTCCGGGATGGATCCTGAAGCAGGATGAAAACGTTTATATGCAATGAGATACAAACGTTAATTCCTGCGCAGGTGAAGTGCTCCGGTCTGATTCGGGCCGGATTCCCTGTATCCAAAAAGGACATGAAGGTTCGAGCCATCAAATCTCGAATCTGATGCAGGAAGCAAATGTTTAAATACTTCAAAAATAAACATTGTTTTCCTGTTGATGGAGAATCAACGCGACCGCGCAAATCGCGGGTTGATTCTGACGTTGGCATTGGCAATGCGGAAATTTGTTCAGTAACCGCTAATTCCTCCCAAGTTTAGTAGTGTGCATACTTCCAAATTCTGGTTGATCCTGCCAGAGGTCACTGCTATCGGGGTTCGATTAAGCCATGCGAGTCGAGAGGGTTCGGCCCTCGGCGTACTGCTCAGTAACACGTGGATAACCTGACCTAAGGAAGGGGATAACTCCGGGAAACTGGGGATAATACCCTATAGGTTACGGGTGCTGGAATGCCCTGTAACCGAAAGTTCCGACGCCTTAGGATGGATCTGCGGCCGATTAGGTTGTTGTCGGGGTAATGGCCCAACAAGCCAGTGATCGGTACGGGTTGTGGGAGCAAGAGCCCGGAGTTGGATTCTGAGACACGAATCCAGGCCCTACGGGGCGCAGCAGGCGCGAAAACTTTACAATGCGGGCAACCGTGATAAGGGAACCTCGAGTGCCTGTATATGCAGGCTGTCCAGGTGTCTAAAACACACCTGAAGAAAGGGCCGGGCAAGACCGGTGCCAGCCGCCGCGGTAATACCGGCGGCTCGAGTGGTGGCCACTTTTATTGGGCTTAAAGCGTTCGTAGCTGGGTTGTTAAGTCTCTTGGGAAATCCGGCAGCTTAACTGTCGGGCGTCTAAGGGATACTGGTAATCTTGGAACCGGGAGAGGTGAGGGGTACTTCGGGGGTAGGAGTGAAATCCTGTAATCCTCGAGGGACCACCTGTGGCGAAGGCGCCTCACCAGAACGGCTTCGACAGTGAGGGACGAAAGCTGGGGGAGCAAACCGGATTAGATACCCGGGTAGTCCCAGCCGTAAACGATGCGCGTTAGGTGTATCGGTGACCACGAGTCACCGAGGTGCCGAAGGGAAACCGTGAAACGTGCCGCCTGGGAAGTACGGTCGCAAGGCTGAAACTTAAAGGAATTGGCGGGGGAGCACCACAACAGGTGGAGCCTGCGGTTTAATTGGACTCAACGCCGGAAATCTCACCGGATAAGACAGCTGAATGATTGCCGGGCTGAAGACTCTGCATGACTAGCTGAGAGGAGGTGCATGGCCGTCGTCAGTTCGTACTGTGAAGCATCCTGTTAAGTCAGGCAACGAGCGAGACCCACGCCAACAGTTGCCAGCACGATCTCCGGATTGGTGGGGACACTGTTGGGACCGCCTCTGCTAAAGAGGAGGAAGGAATGGGCAACGGTAGGTCAGCATGCCCCGAATTATCCGGGCTACACGCGGGCTACAATGGGCAGGACAATGGGTATCGACACCGAAAGGTGAAGGCAATCTCCTAAACCTGTCCTTAGTTCGGATTGTGGGCTGCAACTCGCCCACATGAAGCTGGAATCCGTAGTAATCGCGTTTCAAAATAACGCGGTGAATGTGTCCCTGCTCCTTGCACACACCGCCCGTCAAACCACCCGAGTGGGGTTTGGATGAGGCTGCGGTCGTTGCCGTAGTCGAATCTAGGTTCCGCAAGGGGGGTTAAGTCGTAACAAGGTAGCCGTAGGGGAATCTGCGGCTGGATCACCTCCTAAAGAAATCATGCTTGGGTAAGCGGTTGCTGAACAAAACGTAAAATTGCCGATGTCAACACGGAAACTCGGGCTCATAGCTCAGTTGGAAGAGCGCCGCCTTTGCGAGGCGGAGGCCGGGGGTTCAAATCCCCCTGAGTCCACTGGGCAGGAAGCATCCCTTCCTGCCTTCAATGCACCCGGAGATGAGAGTCACCGGGGAAGGGCTGAAGGTCTTTGACCTGAAGAAGCCGTGTAAAGGTGCGTACTCTGGACGTTAAATGAGTTCAGCGGAACGGCGATATGCCTGTCAGTGGATGGCTCGGTTCGAGTGCCGAAGAAGGGCGTGCCAAGCTGCGATAAGCTCCGGGAAGACGCATGGAGTCTACGATCCGGAGATTCCCTAATGGGACATCCCAACACTTCGGTGTTGATCCGTAAGGATCGGGAACCCCCCGAATTGAAACATCTTAGTAGGGGGAGGAAAAGAAATCAACCGAGATGTCGTTAGTAGAGGCGATCGAACACGACGGAGTTCAAACTGAATCCCGCAAGGGAGATGTGGTGTAGTAAGCCTACCGTCCGGATACCAAGGCCAAATGGAAGTCCTCTGGAATGTGGTACCAAAGAGGGTGACAGTCCCGTACATGTAAGCCGAGGTGTCCTGGTAGTGTCTTGAGTACCGCGGGTCGGAATTCTCGCGGGAATCTGGGGGTCATCAACCTCCAAAGCTAAATACTACTCGAAACCGATAGCGCATTAGTAGCGTGAGCGAAGGCTGAAAAGTAACCCTTGAAAGGTGGTTAAAAGTGCCTGAAACTGATAGGTGATGGTGAGTTACGGCGCGAAAGGATCTTCCACGTGAAGGAACCCGTCGCGAGGCGGTAGTACGGGCGTGGTTGCCGGTGTCGTAACGTACGTTTTGAAGAACGGGCCAGAGAGTTTATTCTGCAGGCGAAGGTTAACCCAAAAGGGGAGCCGAAGGGAAACCAACAGGTCCGTAGCCTCCGGGCATGGGACGACGTATTAAAAGTGCGTGGAGTCTGCAGGATAAGACCCGAAGCCTAGCGATCTATGCGTGGGCAGGTTGAAGCGTGCCGAAAGGCGCGTGGAGGACCGCATGCGGTTTTGATATGCAAATCATTCGCGTGACCTGCGTATAGGAGTGAAAGATTAATCGAGCTGGGCATCCGCTGGTTCCTCTCGAAACATGCCGTAGCATGACCTGGCTGGAGATAGACGGTGAGGTAGAGCACTGATTGGGGGAGCTGGGGGAGAAATCCCTCACCCCCCTGTCAAACTCCAAATTCCCCGTCGTCGAAGAAGGCTGGCAGTCCGCATTACGGGGTAAGCTTGTAATGCGTAAGGGAGACAACCCAGACCGTGGTTAATGTCCCTCAATGTAGGCTAAGTGTCAACACTGAAAGGCGTCCCAGGCCAAAGACAACTGGAAGGTGAGCTCAGAAGCAGCTATCCTTTAAAAAGTGCGTAACAGCTTACCAGTCGAGGTTTGGGGCACTGAAAATGGACGGGGCTAAAGCCTACTACAGATACCACGGACCACGCGCAAGCGTGACGGCGTAGAGAGGCGTGCTGCCTGGGCAGAAGCAGGGGCGTGAGCTCCTGTGGACCGGGTAGCAATGAGAATTCTGGCATTAGTAGAAGCAAAGTTGGGTGAGAATCCCAACCGCCGGAGGGGCTAGGTTTCCTCGGCAATGTTCGTCAGCCGAGGGTTAGTCGGTCCTAAGATGTGTCGTAATTCGAACACGTCAAAAGGGAAACAGGTTAATATTCCTGTACCATTCATCCGTAGCGGTTTACCGCCCTGACGCTTCGGGATATGCCGGACAGGGTCGTCGCCCTGTCCAAGCGTTCAAACTCGTGGAGTACCGCCATGGTGAGAAGCGAGTGAAGACGTGATGGGGTAACCCGGCAAATTCCTGGAGCCCGTGAAAAGGGGGATGAATGTCCGTACCGAGATCTGACACAGGTGCCCCTAGCTGAAGAGGCTAAGGCGTGTCGGTGTAATCGTGTTAAGGGAACTCGGCAAATTGGCCCCGTAACTTCGGGAGAAGGGGTGCCTGCCTGGCGATCAGGCAGGTCGCAGTGACCAGGGGGCTCTGACTGTCTAATAACAACATAGGTGACTGCAACTCGGAAACGATTAGTATAGTCACTGATTCCTGCCCAGTGCGAGTATCTGAACACCGGGTTCAACCGGACGAAGGACTCGTAAACGGCGGGGGTAACTATGACCCTCTTAAGGTAGCGTAGTACCTTGTCGCTTAATTGGCGACTTGCATGAATGGATTAACGAGAGCCCTACTGTCCCTAACACGAAGCCGTTGAACATTTTATCCTAGTGCAGAGACTAGGGACTCCAGATGGGAAGTGAAGACCCCGTGGAGCTTTACTGCAGCCTGTCGCTGTGTTACGGTATTCCTTGCGCAGCGTAGATGGGAGGCGTCGATCCACCCCTTCCGGGGGGTGGGGAGCCAACAATGAGACACCATCCTTGGTTTACTGTAACACTAACTCTCTTACGAGAGGACAACGGTAGGTAGGCAGTTTGGGTGGGGCGCCACACCCTCGAAAAAATATCAAGGGTGCCCTATGGTCAACTCATGTGAGTCAGAAACTCACAGGAGAGTGTCAAGAGCATAAGTTGGCCTGACGCGATTTCGCATAGCAAGAAATCGCGAGAGGAAACTCGGGTCTAACGAACTAATGAGCCTTGTTGATGAGGGCCATTAACGACAGAAAAGCTACCCCGGGGATAACAGAGTCGTCGCCGGCAAGAGCACATATCGACCCGGCGGCTTGCTACCTCGATGTCGGTTCTTTCCATCCTGGCCGTGCAGCAGCGGCCAAGGGTGAGGTTGTTCGCCTATTAAAGGGGATCGTGAGCTGGGTTTAGACCGTCGTGAGACAGGTCGGTTACTATCTATCTGGAGTGTCAGGAGTCTGAAGGTAAGATGGAAATAGTACGAGAGGAACTTTCCGTCGTCGCCTCTGGTCGATCGGTTGTCCGACAGGGCAATGCCGAGCAGCTACGCGATAAGGGATAAAAGCTGAAAGCATCTAAGCTTGAAACCTGACCTAAAAAGAGACTCCGTTGAGGACACGGGTAAAAGACCCGTTTGATAGGTCCGGGATGTAAGCACGAAGGCAACGACGTGTTCAGTCCGCGGATACTAACGTCCGATGCCTTCCGCTGAACTCAGACGAAATCCAGAATCGCGCACTTAATCCTGATGGTTTCATCCGGGTGCAAGGTGATTACCTTTATATGCCCGGGGGACTAACCTATAGGAGGTAACACGGCTTGCCAAGGTGGCGGAGCGGCCACGCGGTTGACTGCAGATCAACTACACCCCGGTTCAAGTCCGGGCCTTGGCTTCCGACCGGGCGCGAAGCGGCTGGGCGGGGAGAAAATCCGTAAGGATTTTCGACTCCGATCAAACGCGTCACACTCGGTCGCAACTGGTAATAGCGGCCACAGCAGAGGGGAAACACCTGGACCCATTCCGAACCCAGCAGTTAAGCCCTCTCACGTGTTGTGTGGTACTGAGGTGCGAGAGCCCTCGGGAAGCCCGACTCGCTGCTATTACCTCCTTTACACTGAAACCTGTTCTTCTTGTAGTTCTTCTTGTAGTTCTTCTTGTAGTTCTTCTTGTAGTTCTTCTTGTATATGACTGTGCGAGCGCCAGTTATCTGTTCCTGATCGTCCCTTTTGCGTAACGCACCTTTCTACAACAGTATCTTTTCACCGTCCGGTTCCGTCGTCATACGCCGGCACGGCCGGGTCTTCCCTTCCCGGCAGATATCCTGGAGACTGCTCTCAAAAAGCGAACCGGATTGGGGGAGGGGAAAGGAACGGCCTTTCCATCCCCGCTGAAACTCTCTTACAGCACCCTCCGGGACATCCGGCACGATGCCCGGTGCGACTCTTCCCCGTCCTTCGGAGTCACGGGTGTTCCAGGATCTTACGTCGAAGAGAGGGTTTCAAACCATGTCTGGATCTCAAGATGTGCCGCCACTGCGGTGGCACCATGCTATCTGTGGTTCTTATATATTATTTAACTTTCCCCATTTGTCATGGTAATACTATTTACTTGCCCCGGAGACCTGACGCGCTACGATATCGGCGGTGCCTCCGGAGATTGTGCTTCCGGGACGTTTGCACCATGGAACTGCCGTTCTTCCTGTATGCGGTGCAGTATCCGCGATAACACCCCCTCATCGGTGCTGAGCGAGACAACCGGATCGATGACGACTTTCATCCGTGGTTCCCTCTCGCCATAGCCGTACGTAACGGGGGGCTACACGACCACGAGTTTTGCCGCTTTCTGCTTCTCCTCCTGGAAGATCTCGCTGAGTTCGAAGAGGACGCCCGTATCGAGGTGCCGCTCCGCCAGGACAAAGATATCTCCTTCCTCCGTGGCAAAGTGCGCCTCGATATCCCCTCTCAGGCTGACGAGCGCCGGCATCCAGGCATCGTCCCTGAGCGGGATCTGCTCAAACCGGGCAAGCGCCTCACGGACCTGCGAGTGCTCCTCAAGCGAACGCCGGATCTCCTCCGGCACCCGATCGCGCAGGTATGCATACAGCGTGGCCTCCTCCGCATACATATGTCCCGGCAGTTCACGGCGGAGCGTGATGCACCGGACATCCCGGGTTTCAGGGTTGCTCTCGAGTTCATCGAAGAGGCTCCTGATCAGGTCGTGGTCGTCCCGGATCAACTCAAGAATATGTGGCATACATGGCCTCCGTCCGGAGAGCAATAGAAGGTATGGCAGATAACAATTTCGCAGGGCTCAAACCCGTTATCAGTTTCCGGCCGGAAAAAAATGGGAGCGCCGGTGCCGCGCACCTGTCCGCATCGGTCCGCTCGCTCGCTCAACGCGCCGCAACCGGGAGGGCGGCCTTCTTTGCGTCTTCGTAACTGCTTCCGAGGCTTGAGAGGTCGTCGTTGCTCATCTTCTGCTGCATTTCGGGGAAGATATGCTCCTCCTCCTCGCTGATATGGTGCTTTACGTTCTCCTGAATCACCGTTATCTTCGCCACCCAGACATCCTCCTTCGAGGTCGACGCGCTGTCGAGCTGGGAGAGCAGCGTCTTGACCGCGTTGTGCTCTTCGATCGACTCAAGCGCCATCTCCTGCATGCCCGAATCCATGAGTTTCGGGTATACGGCCTGCTCCTCGCCGATCATGTGCGGAATGAGGTTCTCCTTTAAGGAGCTGTACTTCTGCTCACGGTTGCTTGTGCCCTTGCTTGAGAGTTCCGAAAGTTGCGAGAGCACCATTTCATGCTCCTGCTTCAGGATATCAACAACATTCTGTGCCATCTGATCACTTCCCCCTGACAGGGAGGCCTGCATGGGCAGTCACGATATATATGAGTTATGTCCGGATCCGGGATCCTCTTCATTACCGGAGTAGGGCAGCGTCCGCCGGATAACTCATAAATGGGGCGGGTACATAAGGTAACCATATGCTGAAAGAGGAGCCGGACGCTTCGAACCCCGGGGTGAAACTCCGGCGCGAGCTCGGTTTGCCTGCAGTCGCCCTGTCGGGCGTGGGGATCATCCTCGGTGCCGGGATCTACGCCCTGCTCGGGGAAGCAGCCGGCATGGCCGGGAACGCCGTCTGGCTGACGTTTGCCATCGCAGCCACCATCGCCGGGTTCAGCGCCTTGAGTTATGCCGAACTCTCGTCGATGTATCCCCGTGCGAGCGCCGAGTTCGAGTATGTCTCTAACGCCTTCGGGCGGCGGCTTGCGTTCGTCGTCGGCTGGCTGATCATCTTCTCCGGCATCCTCGGCGCCGCAACCGTCTCACTCGGGTTTGCCGGCTACTTCTCGGACCTTGTCGGCTTCCCGGTCCTCCCCTCGGCGATCCTCATCATCCTCATCCTTGCGGGGATCCTCTTCTCCGGCATCAAGGAGACCGCCCGGATCGCCATCACCATGACGCTCATCGAGGTCGCCGGCATCGTCATGGTCATCCTGATCGGCCTCCCGCACCTCGGAGAGGTGAACTATCTCGAACTGCCCCATGGTCTCCCCGGCCTCCTGCAGGCGTCCGCGCTCGTCTTCTTTGCCTACATGGGATTTGAGGAGATGGTAAAACTCTCGGAGGAGACCAGAAACCCGGAGCGGACTATCCCCCTTGCCCTGATCATCGCGCTTGCCGTCTCCATCTTTCTCTATGTTCTCGTCTCCCTCGCCGCCGTCTCGGTTGTCGGATGGGAGCAACTGGCCGCCTCCCGGGCACCCTTCGCCGAGGTCGCGTCCGTCGCCCTCGGTCCTGCAGCGTTCACTCTCATCTCCGTCATCGCCCTCTTCGCCACCGCAAACACCGCTCTCCTGATGATGATGGCGTCGTCCCGGATCATCTACGGTATGGCGTCCTCTTTCTCGCTTCCCTCGGTCCTCGCCCGGGTTCATCCCCGGACACGGACGCCCTGGACGGCCATCGCCGCCGTCGCACTTGCCTCCATGGTCTTCCTCTTTGCCGGAGAGATCGATTTCGTCGCGAACATCACCAATTTCACGCTCTTTGTGACATTCGTCGTCATCAACGCATCCGTGATCCTGCTCCGGTACCGTGCGCCGGACGTGCCCCGGCCCTTCCGGATACCGGGGAGTATCGGAACCCTCCCTGTCATCCCGGTCGTCGGCATCGTCTCAAGCCTCTTCCTCCTCATCCAGCTGGACTCCCTGGTGCTGCTGGTCGGCGGGTTCCTGGTCGTTCTCGGCGCAGCAATTGCGCTTCTGGGGGAGCAACAGTTTCGTGAGGCGGCGTGAACGGAACCGGGCCCGGCGCCGGCATCCGGCCGGCCGCCTAACTTCCTCTCTTCTCGCTGGCCCGGTAGCGCTCGACCGGTCCGACCGCTTTCAGTTTGCCGTCCGCGAGGACGGAGACGGCGCCATGGCCGCATGCCACCAGGCACCGGCGGTCGGCCGGGGCGCGATCCTCGTCGTGCTTTCGGATTAACTCAAGCAACGCCTTGCGCTCCTGGCGTGCACAGTCGCTGTCGACGTTGACCGACGTCACCAGGAGGTCGGCCAGTGAGTTGTAGCGTTTCCGGCCCTCATCGAGGCTCCCGAAGTTGATCAGCGTATCGGCGGTGAAGACGATCCCGTGCTTCGGGGAGAAGAGGTAGACCTGGCCGTGCATGTGCCCCCCCAGGGATTCAAGAACTTCGAACTCAACGTCCTCGACCGCAAAGCGGCCGAGGATGGGGAAGATCGACCGTGTGCCGAGCGCTTCTGCCGGGAAGAGTTCCGGGTTCTCCGGCGGTGTGAAGTGTGAGAAGAGGTTGATGATGGTCGTGTAGACCTCTTCGAGGATCGAGGACTCGCTGCGTGAGCCGTAGGCACGGTTCGCCCGGCGGATGATCTCCCGGGACCCGGTGTGCGTATACGCCGTCGCATCGAAGAATCCGGCCGCCCCGCAGTGGTCCGCGTCGGCATGGGTGATATAGATCCGGTTGATCCTGGTGAGATCCCCGAGGCCGTAGTGCTGGAACATCCGCACGGCGTCCTCGTGATAGATCCCATATCCCGTATCGATCATGACGGTCTCGTCCGGGGCGCGGAGCAGGAAGATGTTCCCGCCGCCCGGCATCTGGAAACAGAAGATCTCGACGCTATCGCTGATCGGGATGCGCTGGACATCCGCATAAAACCGCTCTCCCGTGGTGTCCCGGAGCGTCCTCCCGGTGAGCAGGATCCACTCAAAGACTTCCCTGGGGTCCTGGCCGCGGCTGTTGAGTTCCTGGACGATGTGGTTGACGTCCTGCAGGAGGGAGAGCAGAAACTCATCCTTGGTCGTCCCGATCAGCCCCCGCACCGCCTGTGCGAACCTGACGTAGAAGACGGTGTCGTCGAGTTTCTCGCCGGTCGTGTCGTACTCGAGGATCTCGAGCCGGTAGCGTGACTTGAGCCGGTCGAGCAGGTCCTCCACCGCAGCAGTCTCTTCGATGTTCAGGCTGATGGTGACCCGGCCGGAGCAGGAGCACCGTTGGTCGTCAAAGTCGATGTACGCGATGTTCGCCCCGGCCCCGGTGATGTAGGTGAGAAGTTCAAAGAGCGACCCGGGTTGGTGGGGGAGGTATACGGAGAACTTAAGAAACCCGAGCGTGGGCAGCGATTCCTGGAGGTAGCCGATCGCGTGAAGGTCTTCCTTCATCCGGCAGTAGGTCTCCTGGGTGGCGGTCACCTCAAAGAAGACCGTGGCGGGATCGATCCTGCGGTCGTACTGTACGCGGATGATGTTGCCCGAGTAGGACTTGACAATCTCGGCCGCGCGGTGCAGCGCGCCCGGTTCGTCGGGCATTCTGGCGACAAAGGAGTATTTATTCACCCGGTTCACCTTATGATTTTTATAGGTGAGCGGTCGTCCTATAAGCACTTTCTCTTGCGGATCTACAAGATTGGACGAGAAAAATGGGGTGGTATGCCTGTTTTCGTATTGCTGCCTCGTTTGTGCCGGAGGGCGGCGCCGGCCGGTCACGCCGGGGCAATCTTTTCGCGCACCGCCTGCGCCCAGGCGCGTACGGCCTCCAGGTTGCGGAAGTCTCCCGTCTTTGCCCGGATCATCTTGATGATCGCACGGTCCGTGAACGAGAGGTGCCCGCTCTCCAGCCTTCCGGGGAAGAGACCGATATCGACGGGTTTTACGAGCATTCGGACCTGGTCCATCGACATCTCCGCCTTCTTCAGGGACTCGGGGTTCCCCTCTTCGATCGTCAGCCCCACGGCAAAGAAGGCGACCGGAATGGTGCGCAGGTACTGCTGGTTTCGCTCGATGAAGACCTGCGGTTCCGGGAGCCATTTCCCCATGTAGATCGGGCTCCCGATGATGGCCGCCCGGTAGGAGGAGAGATCCGTGATTTCGTTCACCGGTCGCACATCGACCGCAACGCTTGCTTTCCTGAGTTCATCGCCGATCGTCTCCGCCACCTCTACGGTCGAGCCGTAACGGGTGGCATAGGCAACAAGGATCCTGTCTGCCATAATGCCATTATCTCTCATCCAGCTGGTCTTATTCGTTGCGGGACGATACGGGTTAGGTTCTTATGGGTTGATCACCCTTCAGGGTTCGATGGCGACGAGAGAAGAGGGTACCGGAGTATGGTACCACAGGGGCCAGGCTCTCTGCAGCACCCGGGACTACGATAAAGCGGTCGTCTGCTACGACAGGGCTCTTGGATCCTCCCCGAAGGACCCGGTTCTCTGGCGGCGAAAGGGTTTTGCTCTCATTAAAGCCGGCCGCTACGCCGAGGCGGTTGCCTGTTTCGATCGAGCGCTCGCTCTCGACCCGCAAGATGCGACGGCCTGGCAGAGAATGGGTTACACTCTTGCCTGCATGGGGAAGAACGAAGACGCCGTCGCCTGCTGCGATGAGGCGCTCAGGCAGGATCCGGACCATATCCTCGCCCTGCAGAGCAAGGGCTGGGTGCTCGGGGTCATGTGCCGGTACGATGATGCGGCGGCATGCTATGAGGCCGTCCTCACAATCGACCCGGAGCGGGGGTCTGCAGCCTGGCACCGGGAGCGGATGCGGGAGAGGAGGGATCTTGAGGCGCTCGCGTCCGAGATCCGTGAGGCGGAGCGCATCGTCGACCTGCCGGCCTGCATCCGCGAGGTCGTCCGTGAACGGGACTACGGCAACGTCGAACTCGCCCGGGCGGTGCTCAGGGAACTGGTCGGGCGGGCGGAGAGAGCGGCGGTTCAGGGCCGGTGAGCCCGTTCCCTCTTTTTTGTAGACGGTGCTGGTATGTCCTACTCTGCCCGCAGTGCCTCGATGGGATCGAGGTTCGAGGCCCGCCACGCCGGGTAGACCCCGGTGACGACGCAGATCGCGGCCCCGACAGCCATGGCCATCGGGACGTAGCCGATGCTTGCCGGCGCAAAGAAGTACTCGGTTGATCCCACCATGCCGAGGACGACGATGTAGCCGATGACGATGCTTGCGACGGCGCCGATGGCCGCCCCGACGAGGCCGAGGATCCCGGCTTCGTAGATGAACATCCGCAGGATCTCGGTCCGCTGCGTCCCGATGGAGCGGAGGATCCCGATCTCCCGTATCCGTTCGTTCACCGACATCATCATCACGTTGAAGATCGAGACTGCGGCAACGAGGAGCGAGATCCCCGCAATCGCCATTACGAACGTCGTCATCGTGGAGACTGTCGCGGTGATGCTCTCCATCATGCGGCTGCTGTCCTGGACGGTGACGGTATCCTCCTGCCTGTTGAGTTCCTCTTCGATCGCCGTCTTGACCGCATCGACGTTCTCTATGTCGCTCACGACGACGTTGACCTGGTCGTACTCTCCTTCCCCGCCGTAGATGCCGACAAAGAGCCTGTCGGTGCCGACGATCGCCATATCCGTGGAGAGGTCCATCGTCATGCCGCGCTCCTCGAGGATGCCGACGACCCGGACGGTCGTGGTGGACCCCTCGTCGGGATCGCCGATATCGATCTTGCTCCCGATCTTGAGGCCGAGCCGCTCTGCAAGCGTCGGCCCGACGACCACCGAGGTCGTGCTCTTCGGGTACTCTCCCGTCTCGACCGTGAGGATCTCGCGGATGATCTCCGCATCGAGGCCGTAGATCGTCGCCCTCCCGGTATCCGAGCCGATCTCGACCCGGTCAGACTCGGACCTGACGGTATAGGCCGTCCCATATTTCGCGGTGATGCGCTCGATATCCCGGAACTGGTCTTCATCGATCACATCGTCATCGTCATCGGAGGATGAACCGCCCCCGCCACCCGGTCCCATCATCATGCCGCCCCCGCCGCCGCGGTAGGGAGTGACGGTGAGCTTGTTTGCCATATCGGAGAGTTCTTCCGTGACCGAGAGCGTCATGTTCGCCCCCATCATACCGATCGAGGCGATGGCGACGACGCCGATCACGATACCGAGTGCGGCAAGAACCGACCGGAGGAAGTGGAGCCGGACGCTCCGCATCGAGAGCGCGAGGATGATGTCCTTCCCGATCATGCCACCCTCCCGTCGCGTATCGTGATCGTCCGGTCCGCGTACCCTGCGGTCTCCGGGTTATGGGTCACCATGACGAGCGTCCGGCCTCGGCCGTGCAGGTCGGCAAGGATCTCCATGATCTGGAGGCTCGTCCGGGAGTCCAGGTTGCCGGTCGGCTCGTCGCAGAGGAGGATCGCCGGATCGTTGACGAGCGCCCGCGCGATCGCTATCCGCTGTTGCTGGCCGCCGGAGAGTTCGTTCGGCTTATGGGCCGAGAGGGACTTATCGATCCCGACCTGGGCGAGGAGGTTCCGCACCCGGCCGGTATCGTCGTTCCTCCTGTGTTTCACGATGTAGGGGTATTCGACGTTCTCGTAGGCGGAGAGCAGCGGGATGAGGTTGAACTTCTGGAAGATGTAGCCGATCGATGAGAGACGGAGGCCGGTCAGCTCCCGGTCGTCCATCTTGCGCGTGTTCTTCCCGGCGAGAAAGAGGTCGCCGGACGTGGGGCGGTCGAGGCACCCGATCTGGTTGAGGAGGGTTGACTTCCCCGACCCCGACGGCCCCATGATGGCGACGAACTCCCCCTCGTCGATGGTGAGAGAGATCCCGGAGAGGGCCGTGACGTCGCCTGAGGGGAGGGGATAGACCTTCGCGACGTTATCGAGTTCGATAACCGGACTGCTCATGGTTCATCCTCCCCGGATTACTTCCGCATCCGGGCACGAAGTTTCCCGAAGTAACCTTTCCGCCATCCGACGACGACAGCCACGCCCCCGACGATCACGAGGAGGATCTCGAGGACCGGGATCTGTCCAAACCCGCTGCCGAACGAGCCGAACACGCCCATGCCCCCTCTGCCGCCCTGGGGGCCGCCGGCCATGCCGGACGGGACCTGGCCGTTCGAGTCCGCCATAGACGCCTGGCTCGCGGAGTTGAGCGATACGGTCACGGTCTCGGTGAAGGCCCTGCCGTCCGCATCACGGTGTTCGACGACGAGTGGGATGGAGGATGCGCCGCCTGCGGTGCACGTGACCTCGAAACTCGAGAAGTCGTCCGGCTCAAGCCCGCCGACGACGTAGACCGGGTAAGGGTCGGTTGCTGTCGCCGGGTCGTCGACGGTGACCTTGACCGAGTAGGCATCTTTGAGGCCGGCGTTGGTCACGTCTCCGGTCAGCGTGATCGTACTGCCGCTCCGGACGACCTCGATGTTGTTGACCACCATATCGGGCGCCACCGCCCGTCCGCCGACCTCGACGGGGACGGTCAGGGTGGTGTGGTGCTCATTGATCCCATTCCGGTAGGAGACGTCGAAGGTGAGCTCGGTCGACTGCGACGCCGTGATCTCGAACGAGGCGTTCTTCATCTCATCCGGCGCGAGGGCGCCGAGGAAGACGGCCGTCCGGGTGTTCGTGACGCCTTCGCCGGACGGGGTGACGGTGACGCCGTTCACGCTCCCCTCGCGGGGGTTCCCGATGGAGAGGACGATGGTGTCCTGGCTGCCTGCCGGGTAGGTCTCCGGGGCGTCGACGACGGAGACCCGGATCTCCGTGCTCTCGACTGTCACCGGAACAGAGTAGCGGATGCTCCCGCTGTCCCTGAGGTCCAGGTAGAAGGTCGGGTAGTAGATGCCGTCCTGGCCATCGGCCCTCACGGTGAAGGTGAACGACATCGTGTTGCCGGGGCCGATGGTACCTACCGAGTTGTAGGTTTTGTCGTTGACGACGGCGATCCCATCCGGGTACAGTTCCGCCCTGCTGATGGCGACGCTGCTCGACCCGGTGTTCTTGATCTCGACCGTCACCGTGCCCGTATCGCCACGCATGAGCGTATTGGGGTTGACGGTGACGTTGGTTACCGCGATCTGCGCTTCCGCCGGCGTCGTCGTCTCCGCGGCTGCGGCGGCGCCCGCGATAGTCGATAAGATGAGAACCAGGATGCAGAGGTGCGGCCTCATCGGTTCTGCCTCCGGAACTGTTCTGATAACGTTCTTGCAGATTTCATGGTCTTTCACGTACCTTGGATCTATTGATCTGTTGTCGCGCCCTCCCGCAAGATCCGGGAGGGTGCCTGACGATGTAATGTATGTTTTACATATTGTTATTTATTGTTTACTTTGAGTGGTCCGTTGTATCAGGGTAGAGTGCACAACCGGCATCCATGGAGTGCCTCCCTTCTCCCGTGCGAAAACAGAACGCCTCCTGTGAGGCCGCGCGCATTGTGCTCGGGAAGAGGAGAGAGGTGGAGTGATGATGAGGTTCGGGTGAATATGCTCCGGTCGAGTGTGTCATGAGACCTGCCCGGGTCCCGGCGGGCATGCCACACGATATGACGCCCGGTGACTCCCGCCACCGTCGGAGAGTGACGGAACTCTCCTCTTCCGCTGCTCTTATACCCGTGGGGATGCCTCCCCATCGGTTCGGGTTGTAGTGGCGGCCCTGCAGTGGGGGCGGGGCCCGCCTGCTACGTCGTGTATGTTATACATTTTGTTATTAATAGTTTACTAAATCCTGCAGGTGCGGGTATGGTGCCAGAAGAAAAGCGGGCGAATACCAGGTCATTCCGGCGGCTTCAATCCCGGGACGCTGTCGTAGATGAAGATCTCCTCGATCGTGACGCCGAAGAACCGGGCGATCTTGAAGGCGAGTTCGAGCGAGGGGTCATACTTCCCCTTTTCGATGGCGAGGATGGTCTGCCGGGTGACCCCGAGCTCGTTTGCGAGCCCTTCCTGGGTCAGGTCGTGCATCGCCCGGTAGACCTTAATCCTGTTCTTCATCGGTATCCCATTCTCCGTATTTGCGGGCGTAGTACATCCTGAATCCGACGTAGAGGAAGATCATCAGGCAGAGCAGCGCCATCTGGAAGATCGCAAACCCGCCGAAGACGGGGAGGTCGAGCGCGTCCGGAGGGATCATCTCGTGGGGACCCGGAGGGTGCGGCCGCAGTCCGAGCGGCCTTGAGAACGCAACGACCGCACTCCCCAGGCTGACCGCGAAGAAGACCACCCAGAAGACCTCCAGTGTCCGGAGTGCCGCCTTCTGGGTTATCACCGCTGTTCGTTCGTCCTCTATCGTCTCCTCGACCTTCCTCCGCGCTAGATAGATCAGGAGGACGCCGAGGACGAACGCAACCTGGATCAGAATCGGTCTCTCAATCTCCACCGAGAGCCAGAAGATGCCGACCTCGATAAGCGCAACAACACCGGCCAGGAGATAGAACGTGTTTCGTTTCATGGGCAGTCGTTGTACAGAATCTTGGGCATTTTGTTATTAATGCGTAACCCCGGCGGACCGCTCCCGTCCGTCGGCGAACGGCAGGCCGATAGATGTTATCCACACCGGATCCTCTTCTGCTTAACAGTCGGGCTGAAGTACAACCGCCCATAAAGTACTTAAAATAGGCTTGCTGTCTTAATTCTATCACAGGATACAGGAATCTCATGCCAGCCCGGTCTGTACGCCCCGGTTCAATCCTCGAAGAGACCTCGGGGGAGGTCCGGGAGATACTTGGGAACGATTTTGACTCCCTCACCGTGGAGAGGGTCGTGATCGGGATCTTCTTCACCGGCGTGAAACTTAACGACGGCTCCGGTGGCCTCTGCTTCACCCCGGTAAAAGAGATTCCGGAAGCGGTCTGCTGCCCCAGCTCGGCCCGTGCCATGCCGTACCCGGGCCGCTTTGTGGGGCGAAGCGCCGGGGAATTTCTCCGCGACCTCCCCCGTGCGCCTCCGCTCAAAAAAGCAGTCGGCATTGCAGTCCTCAACGCACTTTCCGAATCTTGCTGGAAGCGCCGGCCGGGAGCGGGCTACGTCCGGGAGAGCGGGCTGGACGCGCTTGATGCCGTGCCGTTGCCTGAGGAGGGGTATGTCGTGGTGGTGGGGGCGCTCGTGCCGATCATTCGACGGCTCAAAGCGCGGGGGAAGCCGTTCGGGATCCTCGAGATCGACCTATGCACGTTAAAGCCCGATGAACTACCCTATGCCGTCCCCCAGGATAAAGCGGATGCGGCGGTCCGCAGGGCCGATATGCTCGTCATCACCGGGACCACCCTCATCAACAACACGCTCGAACCCCTGCTTGCCCTCGCCCGGCCCGGGGCTTCGATCATCGTTGTCGGGCCGACCGCCAGCATGCTTCCAGACGCGTTCTTCCGGCGCGGCGTGACGATGCTGGGAGGGGACAGTGTCACCAGCCCCGATGCGCTGCTCGATACGATTGCTGAGGGCGGTTCCGGGTACCATTTTTTCGGCAGATCTGCGGAGAAGACGATCATCCACCGGTCGAGCACCCGGCAACCAAAATAATTACAGGTCGGCCCGTCGGAGTAGCCGAACTACCTCGCGCCTCCCGCCGGGGCCGGGACTTACAGCAGGTCGTAGTTCTCGTCTGTCTCAGAGCGCATAACTGCCTCGATGTACTGGAAGCCGATCTTCCAGATATAGGGCCGGTGTGATTCGGGTTTGGGGGGTGGCGGCGGAGATGAGTCGAGACTGCTCGGATTACCCTTATGTGCCTGTAAATCTATTGTACGAGTTATTATGATAGACCGTGACGATAGGCAGGGATACTTCTGCAGCGACCTGGTGGTTTATGTAAAACCCGCCTGGATACCCGTGCCGAAACAGGCTTTTGTCCCGTTATTGGTACGGAATGTGGTTGTTGAGGGATGAAAGCATGGCGGTTGACTATATCTCCCTCTGGAACAAGCAGCACGAGATGGCGAACCGCCAGAGGCAGATCTGGGACGAAGGCAAAAGTTTCTGGGAAGATCCGCAGAACATCAGCCGGTTTGTGGATCGGCTGATAGGGAGCGATCGGTCGCGCATCGAAAACCAGATTGCGGCGATGCAGATCCCTCGCGGGTCTACGGTGCTCGACATCGGGGCGGGTCCGGGGACTCTTGCCGTCCCCCTTGCTCTTGCGGGCTGCGACGTCACGGTCGTGGAGCCGTCCGCCGGGATGCGGGCCGCGATGAGGGAGTACCGGGAAATGACCGGTGCCCCGGAGATCCGCGAGATTCCTTCCCGGTGGGAAGATGCGGACCCTGCGGAGGTGGGGAAGCACGATGTCGTCGTCGCCTCATTTTCCCTTGCGCTGGACGATATCGGTCCTTCCCTGTTGAAGATGGATTCGGCAGCGAAACGATCGGTACATCTGTTCTGGTTCTTGACGCCGCCCACGTGGACTGCGGCGAACTTCAAACTCTGGCCGAAACTTCATGGAAATGAGTATACTGCCGAGCCGACGGCAGATCTTCTCTGGAACTGCCTGTGTCAGCTTGGGATCTATTCGCATGTGCTGGTTGAACACGTGGAGAAAGGGCAGTGCTACCCAGCCGAGGAGGAAGCCGTTGCCGACTATTGCCGGCGTCTCTACGTCCGCGACGACCGTCAGCGGGAGATCGTTGCTTCCTTCGTGCATGAGCGAGTCGTGCAGACACAGGCAGGGTTCTGGATTCCCGGGGTCTCGAAGACGGCCCATATCCGGTGGGAGAAGGAAGAATGATCCTATCCCCGAACCACGTTCAGTCCATCACTGTGTAATACGATCCCCGGGCGCAATTGCCGCACATGATCGCCTCTTCGGCCACAATCTCTTTGTCGTCCAGGATCGTTTCGTCGCACCTGCTGCAGCGGGTCCGGTGCTTCGGGAAGCCGGGGAGGTCGCCTTCCGGAATCACGACCCTGACTCTCTGCACCCTGAAGAGATCCTCCGGTGCATCATGCAGCATCGTTCCTGCTTCGTTCATATCTTCTGGGCCGGGCTTCTCCGGCCGCTCCTTCTCCAGGGCCGAGACCCTGACGGCATCCTGTGTTGCCAGGTTGATGAACGTAGCGGCAAACTTGCCGTAGGGCCGGTATTTCAGCGTGCGACGACCGAGCGAGCACCCCGTGATCGCCTGGACTGCATCCGTAATACTGAAGAAAGACCCGGTGATCCGTTGCCGGGGTTGGTGCATGTCGTGCTGCGAACAGGTCTATCTCCCGGGAAACCCGCAGCTGCCGACGTCGTGTCTTATGAATATCGGCGTTCTGATCTCAAATCGGGAAATTCGCTGAAGGGAACCGAGCAAGGCTCTCGCGCGGTGACAGGGAGTGATGCGCAACCGTAACGCTCCCGGCCGGCACAACCCCACCTCTCTCCCGGAAAAAGATGAATTGTCTCACCGGTGCGCGAAGTAGGCGCTCACCCGGCCGCCGTCCACCGAGTCGATCCGGGCAAACCCGATCCGCTCGAACTGGACGACGCGGTTCGTCTCGCCGGCGACCAGCGGCTCGCAGAACCCGGAGAGACCACCTTCCTGCCTGATGAGGGTACAGGGGATTCCTGTCCCCGCCGGGAGCCACTGGATGATCGGCGCCTTTTCGCGCCGGGCATCCTCAAGCGAGTCGCCGGCGTAGGAGACCTGCAGCACATCCCCGACCTGCTCGAGCCGGATATTATAGAGGTCCTTTAGCCGGACCATGCTCTTCCCCTCGATATCCGCCTTCGGGAGGAGGACCCTCCCCTCGGCGACCAGGGTCCGGACCCCGCGGGAGGGATCGTTCGGGTGGAGGGCCGCGTGGGCCTCGTGCCGCGGAGCGCCCGCCACCGTCACCTCGACCGGGTCGGGCACGAAGAAGTAGCGGTTCGCCTTCGGGTCGACGAGCTCCTTGTTTTTGGCATAGAGGTTCTCCCACGAGAACGATATATCGGTCTCGCCGATCCCGATATCGACCATGGCGTTCCGGACCGCCTCAGGCTCGATACCCCGGCGTGCGATCGCTCGCATCGTCCCCAGGTGGATGTCGTCCCATCCGGTGTAGAGCCCGCTCTTGATCCCCTCGCGCATCCCCGACGTCGAGAGGACGACGCCGGATATCCCCATCCGGCCGTAGTGGCGGTAGACCGGCGGCTTCCAGCCGAAGTAATCGAAGATGTAGCGCTGCCTTCTCGTGTTTGCTATGTGGTCCTTTCCGCGGACGACATGCGTGATCCCGAGGAGGTGGTCGTCCACCGCGACCGAGAAGTTCATCAGCGGGAAGACCGTGGCATCCACCCGCGGGTGGAGAGGTGCGTTCACGATCCGCATCGCGGAGTAGTCCCGCATCGCCGGGTCGGGGTGAGTGAGTTCCGTCTTCACCCTGACGGTGACGTCGCCCTCGTAGAACTCCCCATCGAGCATCTGCTGCCAGAGTTCCAGGTTCTCCTCAACCGTCTGGTCCCGGCAGGGGCACGCCTTCCCCTTGAGTTTGAGTTCCCGGAAGCGTTCCGCGTCGCAGACACAGACATAGGCTCCGCCGAGTTCGATGAGGTTCCTGCAGAGGTCGTAGTAGATCTCAAGCCGGTCGCTCTGGTAGACGATATCGGTGATCCCGAGTCCGAGCCACTTGATATCCTCCTGCACCATCCCGTATGCTTCAGGGTCGACCCTCTTTGGATCGGTATCCTCGATACGGAGGACGTACCGGCCCCCATACCGCCGGACATAGTAATCGTTCAGGATGGAGGCCCGGGCGTGCCCGAGGTGCAGCGGTCCGCTCGGGTTCGGTGCGAACCGCATCACCACGCCGTTCTCCGCGCCTTCGAGGGCGGGGAGCTCGCGGCTGCGTTCGTGCGTCTCGGTTTGGTCGGCCAGGAGTTCGGGGGCGATCTCTGATAGACGGTTCTTCCGGTCGATCCGGCTCATCGCCGCCACCTCCGCGATCACCTTTGCTGCAAGAGGGCCGATCTCCCGGGCCCGGCTTCGGAACTCCGGGTGTTTGCCGAGCACCGTACCGATGACCGTTCCGCTCTTAGGGGTGCTATCATGCTTCACCGCGTTCGCTAACGCGTGGATGAAGAGCAGATGCTCGAGATCACTCTCCATGATGTCAGTTGCCCCGGTCTATGAAGTAGTCGGCGATCTCCGTAAGGAGGCGTTTCTCCTCCGAGTCCGGGAGGATTGTGAGCGCCTTTTTTGCGACGACAGCCTTCTCAACAGCTATGGCCCTGATCTCATCGATGATGCCTGCAGCCTCCAGCCGGGCGATCAGGTCTTCGATCTCCTCGCCCGAGAGATCCTTCCGATACGGGGCGAGGTCGAGCCCCTTCTCGCGTGCCTTGATCGCTATCAGGGTCTGCTTCCCTTCCCTGATGTCTGATGCACGGTCCTTGCCGCTCTTCGCGGTGCTTGCGAGGAGGTCGATGAGGTCGTCCTGTATCTGGAAGGCAACGCCGCTGTTTAACCCAAACTGGTAGAGGGCGTCGGCCTGGACCGGGGTCGCACCCGCGAGGATTCCCCCGATTGCGGCAGACGCACCGTAGAGCACGCCGGTCTTCTTGCTGACCATCTCCAGATAATCAAGTTCCGAGACGTCCGCCCGCTTCTCAAACGCCATATCCATGCTCTGTCCCTCACAGATCTCGGCGCACGTCCGGGCGAGCATCTTCGTCGCCCGGATCTTTGCAGAGTCCCCGGCATCCGAGAGGCAGATGAACTCGAAGGCCTTTGCGTAGAGGACATCGCCTGCAAGGATAGCGGTCGGCTCATCCCAGACCATATGCACCGTCGGGACGCCGCGCCGCGCGACGTCGCCGTCCATGATGTCGTCATGGATGAGGGTGAAGTTGTGGGTCAACTCCAGCGCGAGAGCCGCCGGGAGCAGGTCGTCCGAGCTCCCTTTCCTCACCGCATCCGCAGAGAGGATGACGACCGCCGGGCGGAGACGCTTCCCGCCTGCAAGCAGCAGGTGGGCGCTCGCCCGGAAGAGGTCGCCGTGGACGTCTGCGAAGTAGCGGTGGATCATCTTGTCGATTCTGTCAGCATTCTTCTCCAGGTAGTCTTCAAGCATCGTCATGCTCTATCTCCTACTTTATCAGCACGTTCTGCCCGTTTCTCATGATGTGGAGATCGTTTCCGAGGGTGTACCCGATCTCCTCCGCGAACCTCGCATAGCCCCCGGTCATACCGATATCGCCGTGCGACGGGACGACGTGCTGGGGATTTAAGAGGTGCAGGAACTCGTAGTGGTCCTCTTTGTAAGCATGGCCCGAGACGTGAAGGTTATCGAAGATCCGCACACCTGCCATCTTGGCACGGGCCTCGACAAGGTAGCGCTGCCCATAGTTCATCGGGTTCGGGATCACCTTTGCGGAGAAGAGGATCTTGTCGCCCTTCTCCATCTTGTAGGGGGTATCCCCCATCACGATCCTCGTGAGGATAGCGCCCGACTCTCCCTGGTGACCGGTGACGATCGGGAGGAACTTGTCCTTCCCGGTCTTCATGATCCGCCGCAGCGTCCTATCGACGGTCCGGCGGTTACCGAACATCGAGAGGGACTCGGGGAAGCCGACCAGTTTCAACTGTTCGGCCGCCGAGCTGTAGCGCTCCATCGACCGCCCGAGCAGGACCGGTTTTCTGCCGATCTCGTGGGCGCACTCGGCGATGGTCTTGACACGGGAGATGTGCGATGAGAACGTGGAGACAAAGAGGGCGCTCTTATCGTCCTCGTAACTCGTGATGGTATCCCGCACGAGGTCCCGCGCTATCTTCTCGCTCGGGCATCGCCCGTTGTCGGCGATGTTAACGCTCTCCGTGATGAGGGCGATCACACCTTCCTTCCCGATCTGCCGCAACCGTGCAAAGTCCGGCGGCTCCCCGAGAACCGGCGTCCGGTCCAGTTTGAAGTCGTTTGCGTAGACGACCGCGCCTCTTGGCGTATGCAGGACCGGAAAGACGGTGTCGATGATCGAGTGCTGGGCCCGCACGAACTCGAGCGTGAGTTGCGGGGAGATGGTGTAGCGCTGTCCGGCCTTCAGGGCGAAGAGTTTATTGTTCACCCCGAACTTCTGTTCGCCTGCAATCTGCTGCCGGATCAGTTCCGAAGTATAGGGCGTGCTGATGATGGGCGCATTGTATCGGTGTGCCAGTTTCGGTATGGCACCGATGTGGTCCAGGTGCCCGTGTGAGCAGACGATCGCCTTGACACTCCCTTCTACCGCATTCATGATGGTGTCATCAGGAATGGCCTTCATCTGGATCAGGTCCAGGGAATGCATGTTCTCAATATCAGCATCCTCGTGGATCATCACCTGGTCCAGACGCAGACCCATATCAAAGATGACAATCTCTTTTCCGCAGCGGACGGCAGTCATATTTCTGCCGACTTCGTTATACCCGCCCACTGCTATGATCTCGATATCCATGTAGCCTCCTTGTTGAGATTTTTTGTGGTTAGTCACTGATTTCAATCATTTGCCGGGTCAATCCGGTTATATACGCCCGTGTGTGACGGAGGTCCTGTGGTCTTCGGGATCCCGTCAGGAACATCGCCACGCGAAGTTCGCGGTGTATCGCCTCAACGGCTGCAAAGAGCGCTTCTTCGCTCTCCATAGCCGGTTTTAGGAGGGGGAGCGCCATGCCCCCGAGATCCGCCCCGAGTGCGACAGCCTTCGCGATATCGACTCCTGAACGCAATCCGCCCGTCGCAATGATCGGGCCTCCTACCGTCCTCACCTCACAGAGGCTTACCACCGTCGGTATGCCCCAGGAGAGAAACGCCTCCCCGAGATCGGCAAGGTCGGAGCCGTTTGCCCTCAGGCGTTCTATCTTCGCCCAGGACGTGCCTCCGTGGCCGCCGATATCGATGGCGCTCGCCCCTGCGCCCCGGATTAACCTGGCAGTCTCGGCTGATATGCCGGAGCCCGTCTCCTTCACGATGACCGGACGGGAGAACTCTTTGCAGAGGTTGCGGAGCGCTTCGAGGCACCCTTCTGCGTTATGATCGCCTTCCGGCTGAATCGATTCCTGGAGGGAATTGATATGGATGGCGATCGCCTGTGCATCGATCATCTCGACAGCCCGCTCTGCCCACTCGATGCCGTGGTCGCGGAGCTGGACGATTCCGAGGTTCGCACAGAGGAAGGTATGTGGCGCTTCCTCCCGCACGACGGCGAAACTCTTCTCCAGTTCGGGCTTTTCCAGTGCCGCTCGCTGAGAACCGACGCCCATACCGAGGTTATACCGCTCGGCGACGCGTGCAAGCCGCCGGTTTACCTCGAGGGTGTCCGGATGTCCTCCGGTCATCGCTGCAATGAAGAGGGGGGAGCCGAGGGGGGAGCCGAGGAACCGTGTTTTCAACTCGATTGCATCCATATCGCATTCGGGAAGAGCGTTATGGACCAGTCTCACGTCCTTAAACCCGGCATCACCGGTCTCGATGGGTTTTTCACAGCAGATGAGCAGGTGATCCCGTTTCCTTGAGGATGTAGCGGTATCTCCTGTCATGCTCTGCCTCGCTTTGTCACGATCGTTCCGCCGTGCTCCGTGCCGTCCAGGAACCGGCCGATCTTCGAGATATGGAAGATATGCGCATCGGTGCCGGCATCGGCCAGCGCGAGGAGTTCTCTGATCTTGCCCTGCATGCCTCCGGTCACGTCGGTGCTCGCCGATCCGCCGATAGCAAGCGACGCCGCTCTACTCCGGTCGATGTACGGGACGATCGATCCGTTCTCCAGCACGCCGGGAACGTCCGTTGCAAGTCCCACGCGCCGGCTCCCGAGAGCAACGGCAAGACGGGTCACCAGCTGGTCGCCTGAGACGATGCATGATCCCCGGAGAAGGTCCATCACCACGTCGCCGTGCAGCACGGGCACAATGCCGTGTTCTGTCATCTCGGCGATATGGCGGGTCTCGAACGAGACCAGGCGCCCGTCTTCGGCGAGAGCCAGGTCGAACGGGTGGATGCCGATTGCTTCGACGCCCGCATCCCGCAGGGCTCCGACGACCGCGGCGTTCAGGCTCGAGACGGCGGCGTGCGTCTGGTAGACGCCGGGGACGTTCTCCCGGGTGAGGCCATCGTTGATACGATAGCGCCGGGCCTCCGGGTGTCCGCACGACCCTGCGCCGTGAACGAGCACGAGTGCGGAGGCTCGCCGGGCGGCGAGCTCGTCGGCAACCTCGTGCAGGCGGGCGTGATCGATCGCGCACTCGCCCGACTTGTCGGTGATCACGCTTCCCCCCAGTTTCAGTATCACAGTCTCACTCATGCTTCTCTTTTCTCGCGCCGTCGGTGTCTATCGTGGTGATGATTGCTTTTCCCTCGCAGGCCTCGATGGCCCCGGCAACCCGGCTCTTTGCCCGCCGCGGGCAGAGGGCGATGATGCACCCGCCGCCTCCTGCCCCGGTGATCTTCGCCCCGTAGGCGCCGCTCGCCCTTGCCGCAAGCACGAGTTTGCTGCTTGCGGGGTGCCCCACACCAAGCGCTTCCAGGAGGGCGTTGTTCATATCCATGCACTGCCCCAGGTCCTTTGGGTTGTTGATGTTATGGAGGGCGGTAAGCGTCACGGCCCCGATGGCATCCAGTATCGGGTTTGCAATCTCCGGGTGCTTCCTCTGGAGGTTCCCGACCTGTTCCACCATCTTTGCGGTGCTGTGCGGCACCAGGGTATTCCCCACGACGAGCTGTAAGCCCTGCGGAGGGAGCCGCCGCTTGGAGTTCCCCGTGATGAGGACCATCCCGCCATTTGCGCAGACGTAGGTGTCGGTAGGGCTTGCCCGCCCTTTCTGGACCTTCTTCTCGATAGCGTACGCGACATCAGCGATATGGTCGCGGGTATGCCCCAGACCGAACTCGTCGTTGATCGCAGAGAGCGTCGCCACCGTCACCGCAGCTGACGATCCGAGCCCGGATGAACTCTGCAGTTGCGAATGAACGTAGACGCTTCCCCGGACGCCCATCCGTTTGAAACACTCGTCTATGTAGGGCGATTTCGGGCGCGTCGGGTTTCGGGATTGCCTCACCGTGACATAGACACGAGGCTTTATCGCCATCGCGACCCCTGGCTTCCCGTAGACCACTGCATGCTCGCCGAAGAGGAAGACCTTACCCGGCGCGCTCCACGTTGCCAATTACACCACCGCTATCGCCGCGTACCCCACTACCTGATCGAGGTCTCCCGTCACATCGCCGCTGGTCGTGTACCGCAAAAGTTCCCCACGCTCTGCACCGAGCGATCGGCAGGCGATGCACATGCTCGCGATCGGACCGTATCCACAGACCGTAGCGCCACTCTCCCGGAGCCGTCGGTAAAACTCCGGTATGTCCAGAGTCGCGAGCGCATCGATCGCGGAGAGGTCCTGTCTGCGTGCTACCCTGTCCGGGATGTAGTGGGAGAAGTCGCTTGAGGCGACGATCCGCACGTTCCTTCCTGTGCGCTCGATCGCCCGGAGCACCTGCTCCGCAAGACTTGCCGCCGCCCGGTAACTCTGGTCGCCCATCAGGATGGGTGCAATCCTGGCTCTTGGGAACCGATACTTGATGAACGGCATCTGCACCTCGAGCGAGTGTTCGTTCTGGTGGGCCGCCTCATCGATCTCGATACCCAGTACATCGACAAACTCCCTGTCGAGATCGACGATCCCGAGAGGCGTCTCCCACGGCACGGCGGAGGCGCAGGTCGTGTACCCCCGGTGACTTGGACCGACGACAACAAACGTGCCGTCAAAATCAGGTGGTATGCTAGAGAAGGCACAGGCCCCGGTCTCTCCCGAGTAGACGTAGCCTGCGTGGGGAGAGACGATGCCCCGGGCATCGATCCCGGGGGATCTGCTCCGGAAGAACGTCTCCAGCAGTTGCTCCAGATGCCGGGGCTCGGCAGGATAGAACATTCCCGCTACACTGCATGGGCGCATATCCATCAGATGAGCTCGTGTGCCTTCAGGTCTTATAACTCTGTCTCAAAGTCTTCGGGAGTGAGCGATGTGGCTACACCGCGCAGGTGGAGCATCTCTTTGGTCAGGAGATAGTAGATCATCGAGAGTGCTTTCCGTCCCTTGTTGTTTGTCGGGATGACCACGTCGACGTACTTCGTCATGTTGTTGGTGTCGCAGAGAGCGACGATCGGGATCCCTGCCTGGACCGCCTCGGTGATCGCCTGGGAGTCACCGATAGGGTCGGTCACCACGATCACGTCGGGTTCGATGTACTTGTTCAGGCGCTGGTTGGTGAGCATCCCGGGGATGAAGCGGCCGATAACTGCCATGCCGCCGATCGCATCGGCGAACTTCTTCGCCGGGTACTGGCCGTACTGCCGGGACGTGACGACCAGGATCTTCGCCGCCTCGTATTCCGAAAGGAACTTCGCGGCGGTCTTGACCCGCTCGTCGGTCGCCTGGATGTCCAGGATGTAGAGCCCATCCCCGCGGACGCGGTAGATGAACTTCATCATGTCTTTGCTCTTCTGCTGGGTGCCGATGTGCACACCGGCGGCGAGGTATTCCTCGACGGGTACCAGGGGTTCTTTCAGTTCGATTTCAAGCTCATTTCCAGTCAAGTTAGATCAGCTCCTCTATCCGAATCAGTTCGTTCAGTTTGGCTATTCGCTCCCCGCCGACCACACCGGTCTTGAGGAAGATGCATTCAAATGCGGTGGCAAGATGCGCGATCGTCGCGTCGGTGGTCTCTCCGGACCGGTGGCTCATGACCGTCTCCATACCGCTCTCCTGAGCGAGGTGTATCGCCTCGAAGGTGTCGGTGAGGGTTCCGATCTGGTTCGGTTTGATCAGCACGCAGTTTGCCGCGCACGTCTCGACGCCTTTCGTTATCCGTTCGACGTTGGTCACGAAGAGGTCGTCTCCGCAGATCAGGCAACGGTCCCTGACCTGATCGGTCAGTTCGGCGAACGCATCGAAGTCCTCCTCAAAGAGGGGGTCCTCGATGTAGATGAGGTTGTAGCGGTCGACCAGGTCGGCCATATAAGCGATCTGGTCTTCACGGCTCCGCGTCGCATCCTTGTAGCGGTACTGCTTGCCGTCCCAGAGTTCGCTTGCCGCCACGTCGATCCCCATCCGGACCTCAACGTTCATCTCATCAGAGACTGTGGCAATTGCTTCACTGATGATCTCGAACGCCTCGATGTCGGTTATGGCAGGCGCCCAGGCGCCTTCGTCCCCTTTACCGGAGAGTTTGCCCTGCTTCTGCAGCATCGTTTTCACTGCCCGGTGAACGGCAGCGTTCACGAAGACGCCCTGCGATGCGCCGGAAGCCCCGGTGGGAACCACCAGGAACTCCTGGATGGACGTGGCATTCGGGGCATGGGCACCTCCGCCGATGACGTTCCCCAGGGGTAGGGGTGTTTCGCCGGCAAATGCGCCGCCCAGGTACCGGAAGAGTTCCAGGTTCAGGGACGATGCAGCCGCCTTTGCACACGCAAGCGAGAGTGCTACGGCGACGTTCGCGCCAAGCGAACTGAAGTCGGGTGTCCCGTCGTTCTCTCTCAACAGTGCGTCGAATGTGATCTGATCGCGGGTGTCCTCACCGATGAGCGATGGAATCAGGTTCTTTTGTGCATCATCGATAGCCTCGCGCGACGGCCGTACCTTCGCCTCGTAGGTTCCGGTGCTGGCGCCGCTCGGTGCGGCAGCCCGTCCAAAGCCGCAATCTGTGTAGATCTCGGCCTCGACGGTCTCGTTTCCGCGGCTATCCAGGATCGTTCTCAGGATAATCTGTTCGATGGTCGTCATCAGATCAACTACTTTCTCTTCACCGTAATAGGGATCACGTCTCGATCGAACTCTTCAAGCGCGATCTCGAGCGGCTCTGTTTTTGTCGTGTTAACCAAAACAGGTGCACCCATCGATATCTGCAGAGCACGAGCCCCTATAATTCGTGCTCGTTCGTATCGGGTATATGATTCCATCGTGTAGCCTCAAAATCATTAATGATAAAATGGGGTCGCTGAGATTTGAACTCAGGTCACAGCATCCCGAACGCCATAGGATGGCCAGGCTACCCCACGACCCCTCTCATTGATACGGGTTCAGGTCCTCCACCAATACCTTGTGTGTCAGCAGCATCCGCCTGCAACAGTAACGTTCCAGACCGAGATCGTCGAGGATCCGTTTTGGATCCTCGCCCGCATCCCGCCGCTCCTCAAACTCCTTCCAGGCTGTAGAGATGACCTTACCGCATGTAAAACATCGTACGGGTATCATAATAATGGTCCTGCATCCCTTATATCTCTTTTGCTCACCGGTAGGACTTCTGGAACCTTGCCCGTGCACCCGGGCCGTGCGGCTTCTTGGTTTCCTTCTGCCGTGAGTCGTTCACGAGCAGCGTCCGGTCGTACGCGAGAAATACATCCTTAATCTGGGGATCGTTGTGCCACTCTACAATGCCGCGCGCGAGCGCCGTCCGGACTGCCTCGGCCTGGCCCATCGTTCCGCCGCCGGCAACATCGATCGCCGCATCGACGCCGTCGAGTGCGTTTGGAACCAACAGCAACGGTTCGGCGATCTTCATGCGCGTCAACTCGGTCCCGTAGATCTCGAGAGGCACTGAGTTGATGCGGATCCGGCCGTTGCCGGGCTTTAAGGTCGCTCTGGCGATTGCCGTTTTTCTCTTACCGCTTGTATTGATGATCTTTGCCATCCCATCACCCTCACTTAATATTTTGCTCCGAGGTTGGTGCTTATCGCCCCGATCGTTATATACCTTGGGCTGCTCAGCCGGTCGATATGGGCCATGTCAAGCGTCTCGGTCTCCATCCCGACGAACTCCGTCGGCACCCCGACGTAGGTCTTGATCCGCTTGAATGCGGCGACGCCACGCTCGCGCTTGTACGGGAGCATGCCCCGGATGGTGCGCTTGACGATATGGTCGGGCCTGCGCGGGAAGAACGGGCCGCCTTCACGGGATCCCCGTTCGCGCTTCGTGTGATAATTCGCGAGCACATGCGCCCGGTTTCCGGAGACGATTGCCTTCTCGACGTTCACGAGGGCAATCTCCTCGCCGGCAAGCGCACGCTGTGCGACGATGCTGGCCATTCTCCCGAGCAGTAATCCGTCTGCATCGATAACCGTTACCATTCGTCTCACCTGAGGATCCGTACCATGCTCCCCTTCGGGTTATCCCGGAGGAGGTCCTCGATAGTCATACACGTCCCGTTGGCACCGGTGATCTTGCTCACCGCAGCCTCGGAGAAGTCCAGCGCGGCGACCTTCACCGGCAGGTTCAGTGCACCGCTGCCGAGCACCTTGCCCGGCACCAGGATCGTCTCGCCTTCGTTTGCGTAGCGGTCGATCTTGCTGAGGTTCACCTCGGCGTAGTTCTTCCGGGGTGCATCCAGCCTCTTTGCAATCTCGCGCCAGATGTTCGCCTCATGTACGCGTGACGCGTCTTTGAGCGTCACGATGAGGGCGGTCAGCCGGGGGTTCGATTTAGTCTCGGTTGTCTTCTTCATTCAGTCCCCTCTCCCGTTATCTCGTTCATCACGTCTACCAGGTCGTCTGATGATCTCTGTATGTATTGGAGCGCTCTCTCGATGATCTCCCGGACGGGCATCGATCCGTCGCTTTCCACCACGAAGATGAATATCTCTGCATCGAAACCGATACTGATGGCCGGCTCGGTGCCGATGCCGCCGGCAAGGCATGCCCGCTCGCAGAGTTTGCAGAGGGAGCAGAGTTCCTGCCGCCCTTCGATGACCCGGACGTTACCCTGTCCGGCCTCAAGCACGCCGCGTGGACATTCGTCGATGCACATGCCGCACCCGTCGCACTGCTCACTGATGGCTATCTTGGGGTAATTCTTGTACCCGCAGGCGGTGGTCGCCTGCCACTTGGCATGCTCCTTTCCGGTGCTGACGATAGCATACGCCTCAAGAACGATCTTCTGCTCTTTCGCGAGATCGATGATCGGGATCTTCTCCTCTGCCGGTGGGGCGTCGGGGTCCTGGGGTATCAGGTCGCTTGAGTAGACTGTCTTCGGCCCTTCGACGGAGAGCGTGTAGGTGGCGGTGCAGACCGGACACCCGACGCCTTCGCAGGCGCATTCGCCACGCGGCACGTAGCGCTTCAGGTCGGTCCGCAGGGGGATGAGCCCCAGCCGGTGCGCCAGCATCTCATCGAAGAGGACGCTTGTGTTATCGTAGATACGGACATCTTCGATGGCGAGCGTCGGCACTTCGCTGATCATCGCCCGCCGCAACATATTGGCAAACGATGTGGAAACGCCGGTTATGGTGAATTTGGCGACTCTCTCGTCCAGTCGAGAAAACGCTATCTCCATTACACTCTCCTTCCTCTCCGGCCGCCCTTGCCGCGGATGCTGTCGTGGGGCACCGGGGTGACGTCTTCGATGCGGCCGATCCGCATCCCTGCACGGGCAAGGGCGCGGATCGCTGCCTGAGCGCCGGGGCCCGGGCTCCGCTGCTTGCCGCGTCCGGGTGCGCGGACCTTCACGTGGACGCCGGTGATCCCCTTGTCGCGGGCGTTCTGTGCGACCTGGATTGCCATCTGCATGGCTGCATACGGCGAGCTCTCGTTTCTGTCCTGCTTCACGACCATGCCGCCGCTGCTCTTGGTGACGGTCTCGGCCCCGGAGAGGTCGGTGACGGTGATGATGGTATTGTTAAAGGAGGCAAAGATGTGTGCAATGCCCCATTTCTCTTCTGCCATGATATTACCTCATTCCTGCACGGGCGATGCGGCTTCTCTCGGGATGAACGTCGTTCGTGAACGGGGAGGGGCCGTAGTAGGTGATCTCCTGCTCTTCTGCCCGTGCAACCCGGTAGCCCGGAATGGTCACCCGGCGGCCGGCGATCGCGATGTGGCCGTGGGTGATGAACTGGCGGGCCTGCTTGGGGGAGCGTGCGAGCCCCTTGCGGAGCACCAGCGTCTGGAGACGGCGATCGAGTTGCTGCTCCACCTTCAGCGCGAGGATGGCGCCGATATCGGCGCCTTCGCCGACGAGGCCGTAGCGGTAAAGGTGGTTGGTGAGCTCCTCGGTCTTCTTCTGGTACTCATCCTGGCCGATGCCGCCTGAGCGCAGCGCCACCAGCTCACGGGCGGCAGCGCGGTACTTCCGCAGCACGCTCTGGGCTTTCCAGAGTTCACGCTTGTTCCTCAGGCCGTAATCGATGATGAGCCGCTTCTCGTCCTCAAGTCGTGTCTTTTCGAACCGCCGCTTGGGCGTCGCGTATTGTTTGTGGTTTTTTCCTGGATATCCCATTCAATCACCGCTCAATCTTTCTTTCTCTTGACGCCGACGGTCGTGCCGGTCCTTCCGGTAGACTTGGTGCGCTGACCGCGAACCTTCTGCCCGGTCTCGTGCCTGATGCCGCGGTAACTGCGCATCTTGCGCATGCGGTTGACATCGTCGTCATTCATCATGGTAAGATCGGTTCCGAGGAGGTGGCGGACTTCTCCGGTGTAGATGTCCTTTGGCCGGTTTACCATCCAGTCGGGCACCTGTTCGGTGTACGTATCAACGGCGTTTGCGATCCGCGCGACCGACTCGTCATCGAGTTTGCCGAGGATAGCGCGAGGGTCTACGCCGGCGAGGGCGGTGATGGTGCGCGATGTGTGCGGACCAATGCCCTTGATCCCGGTCAGTGCGATATGCACTGCCTTGGTGCCGTCGAGGTCAGTGTTCCTGACTCGAACAAAGTACTTTATCTCTTCATCATCCATGTGATCGCCTCATCATCGACGTTGTCGGTGAAAGCGCTGAGGGAGGGATTTGAACCCTCGAGTCCCAGGGGGACACAGGTTTAGCAAACCTGCGCCATACCAGGCTTGGCTACCTCAACATAGAACTTCGCATCTTTCGACACTCGCAACACACGGGGTGCTGCTCCAGACACAGCATTCTATGACTTGTGCTTACTAATTTTAGTGAGCTATCCTAATAACATTTGCGGTGGTTTCAGGGGGCGGGGCGGGCCCGCCGGACCCCGCTCCCGATCAGCCCCGACGCAACGATGGGGAGTGCAATCGTGGCGTCGCAGAAGCACTGGACGCGCGGTGACTCGGGTGCCTCCTTGCCCCAGCTGATCGCCTCCTCAAACGTGCACCCGGAGAGGCCGCCCCAGTGAGGGGCGTCGGTGGTGTACTGGACGGCGTAGGCATGCCCCCCCAGGTGCTGCTCGTGGATCGAGGCGATGACCTGGGTCTGCTGGATGAAGTTCTTCGGCACACCGCCGCCGACGTAGATGACGCCGGTCTTCTTCGACTCTTCGACCATCCGCGTGATCTCGTCGGTATCGGCGATCTGGTCGATATCGACCTTGACCCCCCGCCGGCGTGCCATGACGAGGCCGATGCCGATGGATGAGTCGCCGAGGGCAGGGATGAAGATGGGAACACCGTACTCGGCGCAGGTGGCGATGAGCGACCGGCCTTCGGGCTTCCGTTCACGGAGCCATTCCCCGAGACGCCGGATGAACTCCCGCGACGAACCCCGGAACGGCGCGATCTCGTCGGCGAACCGTGCGATCTCAGCATCGATGCTCCGGAACTCCTCCTCGTACGCGAAGACGTCGTAGATGCGGTCGATCCCCTCCTCGAAGAGTGCCGCATCGTCGGCGTGGTGGTGGCCGAGGTAGTGCCGTACGCCGAGGTGCTCGCAGGTGTCGTGGAAGATGTTTGCACCCGTGGAGACGATGACGTCGACGTAGCGGTTCCTGACGAGCTCGATCAGGATGTTCTGCATGCCCGCCGGGATCATCGCGCCCGAGAGTCCCATGAATATCGTGCAGTCGGGATCGTCGATCATCCTGGTCCAGACGCCGAGCGACTCCCCGAGCTTTCGCCCTTGAAAGCCGGTCTTGCTCATGGACAGAAGGAGTGCCGTTACGTCCCTGTTCGGTTTGACTGGCTGCGTTGGTCTCATGGAAAAGTCCCGATACCTGTTTCTGGCTGCGAACCCTTAATGATTGGCACCGGTCCGGGGCGTATGGATGTTCCGGTATGATTGTGCGCCGCTCTCCTGGCGCCGGGCCCGCCGGCGGATGGAAGAGGGGGCCGGCCAGGGTTCACGCAGGCTGATGCGCCGGATTCTTTTTGGGCGTGGCGGACGCCGAGCGATCGTCCGCGAACGGGTGCAAAATGGTCTGTTCACCACCGAGCAGTCTCCACCCGCCGGAGGAATCGCTCGACGACCCACTCGTTCCTGACCTCCGGGTGGAAGAGAAGGCCGTAGAGGGGGAGCGAACGGTGCCGGATCGCCTGGATGCACCTCTCCGAGGCGGCGAGGGGTATGAACCGGTCCGGGACCAGGACAGCATATTCATGCACCTCATACGCGGGAAAGGTCTCCTTCTCCGCAAAGAGGGGGTCGGGCGCGAGCACGTGGACGTCGGTCATCCCGATCTCGCAGCACGGCTCGGTGCCGCCGCCGAAGGCCGACGAGAGAACCCGCATGCCGGAGGATATGCCGAGCACCGGGCGCTCGAAGAGAGGAAGCCATGAGAACCGCTCGGGATGCCCGGCAAACCCGGTGTCCTGGAGCGCTGTCCCGCAGAGGACCACGGCGTCCGCGGCCTCGATCTCCGGTGCGCTGAGGACCGCGTAGTGGCGGGTGGTGAACTGCGCTCCGGCCTCGCGGAGGAGCCGTTCGACCGGCCTGACGAACTCGTCCCGGGAGAGTGAGCCGTCCCGATAGCAGAGGTCGATGAGCAGGATCATCGCGCCACCAGCCTCGCCCGCTCGATCCGGAGGACGCCGTTGTAGTTCCGGTAGACCGTTGATGCCCTCTCGATCGCGATCCGCCGGGAGAAGAACGGGGCGTCGGTGACGAACGTCTCAAACTCTCCTCCTTCGCCGGTGAGCGTGATCCCGTACTTCCGGGCTATCGTGCGGAGTTCGTCGAGGGTGCGGCGGTCGATCTCCCTTCCGAGCCAGGACTCGTCGAAGGGGCAGGCGAAGACACCGGCGATGATGACCGCAAAGCCGGCGTCGATGAGACTCTCCATGTAGGCCTCCTGGTCCGCATGCCAGAGCGGGTTGAAGCACCAGAGGCCCAGGTCATGGCAGACCCGCTGGACTCGTGTCGCCTGGTAGACCGAGAGGATCGCCCCGGTGACGACGCCTCCTATCCCGAACTCTTCGCTGGCCTGGAGGAGGGCCTGCTTCAGGTCCAGGAGCTCCGTCTCCTTCTCTCCTGCCGTCTCCACCTCCACGAGCGGGAGCCCCGCCGCCTCAGCCTGCAGTGCGGCGAGGCGGATGTTCGGGGTGTGGAACATGTAACTCTCCGGGTTCCTTGAGACGACCGTGATCAGGCAGGCTACCTCCTCTTGCTGCATCGCCTTCCAGCAGGCGAAGAGGGAGTCTTTCCCGCCGGAGAAGAGTACGCCGAGTCTCATGGATTGTTCCGGTACCTTTCTGTCCGGGGCACGGATAACTCCTGCGGTGGCAGCCTCTGCGGGGCCCTGTCTGTGGTCCGTGAGCGGGGCCATAGTGCCTCGTTTCGCGCAACCGCGAGATTGCCGGGAGCTGTTGGCGGGGAGGATCAGGATTATATGGTGTCGGATCTTCACTCCGTGTGAGCGCACCCGGGTCATATCACGGGAGGCATAGAACATGACGGCGAAGCATGGGAACCCAGAAGAACAGCTTGAAGCGGTGGTTGATTGTGTCCTGGTGAACTACCGGGGAGATCCCGAATCGCGGGAGCGGCTCGTCCATGTGATCCTGGCGTGGGCGGAGGAGCACCCGGACGAGTGGGATGAATTGCAGGCACGCTGCCAGCAGCGTCACGAAGCGCTGGCCTGAGGCGGTCCCGGTACCCGTTCAGGTCCGGGACGGGCCCCTGTTCCAAAAAGGTGATGCCAGGACCCTTATAGGGCCTGGACAAGCGCGTTTCTGGTAACGACGCCTGTTATCTTGCCGTTCTGCATTACCGGGACGGAACTGATATTCTTCTTGAGCATCAGGTCGATGACGTCGGAGATGTCCGTATTCACATCCATCGAGATCAAGGGTGTGCTCATGATGTCACGCACGAGGAGGTTCCGGATCCGATACTCCTGGCGGGTATCTTCCACCATATCCTTGAAGGCGTAGAGCGCTTTTGCGACATCGGTCTCCGTGACGATACCGATGACCTGATCGCCCTCTTCGACGATGAACCGGTTGATCTTGCCGTCCAGCATCCGCCGCCGGAGGTGGACGGCCCGCTCCTCGACCTGGATGGTGTTTGCCGTTTCCACGACGTCCGTGAGGGCCCCAGCCGGCCGGAGCACCTTCAGGAGGTCGCCTGCCGTCACCTGTCCGATGAGGCGGTGCTCGGCATCGAGCACGACGACGAGTTTGTAGTGCTGGAGCAACGGCACCAGAATATCGAGGCTCTGGTCCGGGTACGCGGAGGTGAAGTTCTCCTCGACTGTGTTCGCGACATGAATGGATGTGGCTTTCAGCGCCTGAGTCTTCTTGCTCCCGAGCGTCTCGGCGATTGCCGCCCGAGACGTAGTGCCGATGACCGTGCCGTTGTTGGTCACGATGAGCGGATCGACGCCCTCATCGAGCATCTTCTCGAGCGCTTCGCTGACAAAGGCGGACTTTGCGATGGTGACCGGTTTTGTCATCACGTCTTTGACAAGAATCTGATATTTCTCGCTCATTTTGCCACTTCCTTAATGATATCATCTCTCTTGAGCACGCCCCGGAGATCACCGTCCTCCGTGACAACGAGACTGTTGATCTGGTTCTCCAGCATCAGCCCGACGGCATCCTGGATAGACGCATCGGGGGGGATGATGATGACCGGACGGCTCATGATGTCTTCTGCGACTGCTGATACCTCGACGACGTATCTGAAGCGTTTCTGCCCTCCGGGCTCATCTCTCCGGAGGCGCGTGACGTCTTTGCTGGGCAGGTTCATCCGGTCGTCCAGATACTCATAAAATGCGAGGTTACTCTCCGTAATGATTCCTGCAAGGCTTCCATTGTCGTTAACGACAATAAGTTTATCGTTTTTCCCCTTTATCGTGTCGATGACATGGTCGAGTGAATGATACCGGTTGACCGTGACCGCATCCTCCATAAGATCGCCGACCCGGGCAGGGAGCCCGCGCACATGGGTTGAACGCATAACATCCAGTTTGGTGACGATACCGGTCACCCTGCCGTTGTCGACGACGGGCAGCCCTGATATGTCCTTATCAAGCATTGTGGCTGCAATGTTGCGAATACTGGTCTCCGGCGTGACCACGATAGGGTTCTGTGCCATCAGGACGCTGACCGGGATCCGGTCGATCGGGCGCCGCCGCCACATCGGTTCCGTCTGCCTGAGCCGGTAGGCGATATCCTTCTTGGTGAGGATACCGCGGAGTTCATCCCCTTCCATGACGGGGAGCCTCGACACACGGTGTTTGAGCATCTGGTTTCGCGCATAGGCGACGTTGTCGGCCGGTGCAACGACGTACACCGGGGCAGACATCACATCAACGGCACGCATTCTTCTTCACTCCTCTGCAAATGCCTTTACAAGGTCGTATTCCGTCACGAGTCCGACGAGGTGCGAGTCCTCTATGACGGGGAACGCCCCGACACGACGCTGGATCATCTCGATGGCGATATTGTGGATGTTCCGGTCCGGCGTGGTGGTGTGGAGTTCCCCGGAGAGGAGCGACCGGACCGGTGCTCCCATCACCTCAGCGGAATCCCCGGTTGTCAGCCGCTCGAAGGCCTTTCCCTTCCCGAGGTAATTCATGATATCGGTTGCGGTAACGATACCGCAGAGAACGTCGTCCACGACGACCGGAAGCCGTCTGAACCTGCACTTCACCATCTCCCTGCAGACGCTGCCGATCGGGGTGTCGGGGCTGGTGACGCGCACCGACGCCTTCATGACATCCTCTACCCTGCGGCTCGAGTGCTCGGTGGTGAGCACCTTCATCACGTCACGCTCGGTCACGATTCCCTTCAGTTCTCCGTCAGCGTCGGTAATGGGGATCCCGCCGACGTTTTTGTTGACGATGATATCGACCGCATCGGCGATGCTCCCGGTGATGGGCATGGTGACCAGGTGCGGGGTCATGATCTCGCGGAGACCTTCGTTGATTGCGGCAAGAAAGTTCCCCCCGTGTTTCACCTGCACGAGGTTCGACTTGTCGCCGCCGCCCATGAAGTCGATGATGTCGCTGACGGTCACGATCCCTCTGAGATGGTGCGTCCCCGCGTCGACGATCGGCAGCCTCCGGAACCCCTCCCGGGTCATGATCTCGACTGCCTGGATGATCGTGGTGGTCCGCTGGGCCGTGACGACGGATCGCGTGGCGATCGCCATGATCTCGCCTTCGTGATCGGCGATCCGTGTCTTGAAGTCGACGGGTCCGCGGTCGTGTTTGCCCGGCATCTTGAGGAGCCGGTCACCTGGCTTCTTCTCTGAGTTATTCGAGTTCGATTGCATGGTATCACTCCTTTGGGGTTGAGATAATCGGGAATGCCTTCACCGGGGGAGACAGGTCAGGACGTCGTGGCGGTCGATGACGCCGGCGAGCCTCTTTCTCTCATCGATGACCGGGAGGATACTGATATCGTGGTCGACCATCAGTCGGCTCGCCGTCGCAACCGGGTCGTCGGGCGCGACCGTGATGACGGGGGTCGTCATCACCCGATCCACGGTGGTGTCGGCCTGGTTCTTCACCGATGTGCGGACGTTTCCGGCGCGCAGGAGGTCCCGGCGGGAGATGATGCCGATGACTTCGTTCTTCTGCACCACCGGAAACGCGATAAAGCCGCTTGTGACGATCAGGTTATAAATGCGGTGTATGGGGTCCTCCGGGGAGCAGGTGACGGGTTGGCGCGACATGACGTCCTCGACCCTGCCGCGTGGTTCGTTGCGGGAGATCAGGACCGGGAAGAGTTCGGAGAAGAGCACTCCCCCCTGGAGCGCATCACTTTCGTCGACGATTGCGGCACTGTTTGTATGAGCCGTCATGATGGCGAAGGCGACCTCTGCAAGGGGCGTATCCGGGGCGACCTGGGCGGCCTCCTTGATAAAGCCCTTGACGGTGATGTTTGATTTGGTGTCCATCACTAATAGGACGTCGGATATGTCGAGGTAACCCATCAGCCGATCTCGCTCATCCACGACGTAGAGTTCGCGAAAGATGTCTTCCCGCAGGACGCTTCGTGCTTTCGTGACGTAGTCGTCATAGCGCAGGGTGGGAATATCCCGCATCAAGTTTGAGGCCACTTTCATAGCAACTGTTCCTCCTCCCGACAGACGGGACAGAGCATAAGGTTGTCGACCCTTGATAAGTCGTCGGACATATTCCCGCACCGGTCGCAGACACCCATAGCATACTCTTCCTCGCGGTTGATCTCGATGAGGTCTGCCAGCAGCTCGTTCACCTCAGTCGCGATGGTGAGGATATCCCTGACCGTCACGATCCCGACCACCGTCTGATTCTCAACGACGGGAAGCCTGCGAACGCGGTGCTTCACCATCATTGCCGCCGCATCGCCAACCAGTTTCTCTGCACCGATCGTGATCAGCGGGGTACTCATGATCTCGCTGACATGAATCTTGCCCGGTTTTAAGTCTTTTGCTACGACCTTACAGTTGATGTCCTCCTCCGTGACGATCCCGGTGGGCAGGTTATTCTGTAGCACGATGCAACTGCCGACTCCATCCCGGCACATGGTCTGCGCCGCTCGGGCGACTGTCTCCTCCACATCGATGGTCGTCGGATGGCTCTGCATGACCTCCCTGACCGGTATGCGTGTCTCGAAGCGGATGGTATCGTTATTATTCATCATGGGATTCTCCTGATCTGGTCGCTATATGGGCTGATTCTTCGGGTGCAACTGTATCTAGGTTTTGACAGTATAAAAGAATTCTCACGCTCCCTGATTGCTTTTTTCCTTCAGAATGAGGAGAATGCGCTGCACGGAACATATAATTATATTTATTTGGGAGTTCCATAACACACCTAAGTATAGGCAAATCGGCCTACTTGAGGGAGATTAATGACGTTCTTAGTTCGTACAAAACAGAAGATCTCGCGGTTCTTGAAGACGCTCTTTAAGAAGCGAGCTTCCCGCATCGGGATCTACGGGCCTCCCAATGCCGGCAAGACGACGCTTGCAAACAGGGTCGTGCGAGACTGGGTCGGCGACGCGGTCGGGCCGGTCAGTGAGGTGCCCCATGAGACCCGCCGTGTACGGCGCAAGGAGGATATCACCATCACAAGCCAGGACGGCCATTCGATCACCATCGATATCGTCGACACGCCGGGTGTGACGACCAAGATCGACTATAACGAGTTCGTCGAGTATGGGATCAATAAGGAGGAGGCGATCAAGCGGGCGCGGGAGGCGACCGAGGGCGTTGCCGAGGCGATGCACTGGCTCCGCGAGGATATCGACGGCGTCATCTACATGCTTGATGCCACGCAGGACCCGTTCCAGC
>OFEK01000224.1_pt1 | contig 76159 bp, 75 predicted proteins | sample 1521131 | NCBI WGS metagenome assembly OFEK01 (sample SAMN05720209, study PRJEB24109) | activated sludge metagenome | isolation source: Anaerobic digester | place: China | collected 2015-12-16 | reverse complement strand
CCGTGCTCTCAGAAAACTGAAGGAAAAGGGGAGGAAAGTCGGCAAACTCCGAAAGTTATGTCGATAACTACGACTGCATCGCTCTGGAACACCTGACCATCAAACCGATGGTCGAATCGCTGGAGGCAAAACTCCGCGGCAGATCCCAGGCTATTCTCGATGCCGCGATGGGCCGGAGGGCCGGAGCGGGAGAAGCCGGAGGCTTCGACTCGCGTGGTACAAAGCAAGAGAGTTCATACGCTACAAAGCTGCGAATGCTGGTAAGTATGTCCACATTATTGATCCGGCCTACACGACCCAGGACTGTTTCCTCTGCGGGCACCGGGAGAAGAAAGACCTCTGGCAGCGGACCCATGCCTGCCCGGTCTGCGGCTACACAGTCCCCCGGGACCTGAACGCCGCACAAAATATCCTGAAACGAGCATCCGTAGGGTGGGGCACACCCGAATCGACGCTTGTGGAGATCGGGACCGCTACACCGCCAATTCCAGCGGTGCAAGTCCCGGTCGACGAAACAAGAATCTCCCGGCTCTAGCCGTGGAGAGTGTCAAAGGTCCCGCCCCGACGCGGGGACGATCCGGACGTTCATCTTCTCCGAGCCGATGATCAGGATGCCCTCCCCCGGCTGGAAGTTGAGAAGGTCTTTCTCGCTCACCTCGAAGAACTTGGCGTTCTCCTGGGCCTGCTTCTTGTTCTCGGCCCGCATGCAGAACTTCACGGCGATGTTTGCGAGGATCTCCTCGTTGAAGTGGGCGATGAGCTGGGACGCGAGGATCAGCGAGACCCCGAACTTCCGCATCTCCGTGGCATACTTGTTCAGCACCGCCTTGATCGACGTCTTCGAGCCGCTCTTCTGGCTCACCAGGAGTTTCGCCTCGTCGACGATCACAAAGAGCCGGAACTTCTCCCGCTCGTTCTCCGTCCCGCGCGGGATCTCGCCCGTCGCCTGGAGGGTGTAGTAGATGCGCCGGAGGAAGAGGTCCGCAAAGAGGTAGCGCAGGTTCTCCGGGAGGGCGTTTAAGTTGATATGCGTGATCCCGCCGGATAGGATCGTGGGGATCGAGATCTTCTCCTCGCCCGAGAAGAGTTTGTAGTCGAAGATGTCCTCGAGATAGGCCGGGATCGCCTCGTCTTCGCAGTTCATGATCTCATCCTCGATGTCGTCGAAGTCCAGCACCCGCGTCCAGGTCTCGGTCTTCCCCGTAATCCCGGAGGCCCGGTAGCAGTCCTTGATAATGTTCTTGATCTTCCTCCTCTGCTGGATGCCGAGCGTCGGGAAGTTGATCGATATGGCGTCGACGAAGTCGGAGGTGGCCCGGAGCGGTGTGATCTCGTCGATATCAGGGTCGAGTTCAAGCGGGTTGAAGTAGTACTGCCCGCCCTCGCGGATCTTGTAGGACCGAATATCTCCGCTGCTCGCGGCCATGTCCCCGTGAAAGTCGATCAAGACGACCGGCATCGCCTTTGTGGCAAGTTCGGAGGCGACGCACCGGATCGTCTCGGTCTTGCCGGCGCCCGAGCCGCCGAGGATGATCATGTGGCCGTTGTTGAGCAGTCCCGGCGACCAGTTGACCCGCCGCCCGTCCTGTGCGTGGCCGAGGAAGACGTCGAGGCCGCCGGAGCGCAAGGATTCCGGCGCCGGGGCCGGCGTCGGGGCAGGTGCGGCAACCCGGCGGCGGGGTGCGGGCGGCGGCACGGGTGGAAGCACCACCTCCTCCACCGCCTCTTCTTCCTCGTCGTCGGTGAAGATTGCATCGTCCCACTCGTCCTCCGCCCCCTCCTCGACCGGAGGCACGGGCGTCGCAGCCGGGACCTCTTCAGAGACGGGGTGAACCTCTTCTTCGGGAAGAAGCGGCTCCGCCGCCGGGGCCGGGCGCTCGGTGACGATCTTCGCGGCAACGTCGGCCATCAGCGCCCGCCCGAGGTCGCGGAGGCGTGCATCATAGAGGGTCCGGTCCTTGATGATGAACCGGGAGAGATCGACCCCGTCGTCCTCGCGCACCACTTCAAGGACGTAGATTGCATCGGCGAGCCCGGAGAGCACCCGTGCCAGCTCGCGGCGGTGGGCCGGCGCCGCCCGGATACGGTCGTAGTCTTCGCCGCAGGAGAGGTAGCGTAGAACGGTGAACGTCGAGTGGAACGACTCAAGGAGCATGTCGTAGTATTCCCGGACCTCGGGGTCGATCGTCTCGAGCACTCCCTTGAGGATGTACGCGAACTCCGGCGGGAAGGTGTAGACAACGCCTTCAGCCCTGGGCTCGTCGAGGTCGTAGGCGTAGGCGAGGACGGCGCACCCGGCGGCCTTGAGCCGGGCGGCGAACCGCTCGCACTCCTCGTAGAGGCCGGGACAATTGTTGAGGAGAAAACCGACGAACGTTTCTTCGGTGCGGGGGAGCGTGGATGGGAAGGTCTTGTTGAGATACGACCCCTTCACGGTCCCCGCGAGGAGAGCCGGAACGACCCCGTGGATCTCGCAGGCAAGATCCCGGATATTCAGCGCTCGAATCCGGGCCTCCATCAACGGCCGGGCGATCGCTTCCCCCGCAGGGGTCGCCTTGATCACCGTCGTGCCGTGCCAGGAGACGGACTCGATGAGGCCGACATGCGCGAGCGCAAAGAGCGGCCCCGACGTATAGGCGTAACAACTCTGCTCGACCACGCCCTCCCCCTCTCCCCGGGACGACGAACTGTTCAGGGCGATGTGAATGTAAAGGAGCGTCTCTACGATGTCGCGAACCTCCAGCGTCCGGAAGTCTCGCAGGTATTGGACGACGGCGGGAGGGAACGACTCAACCAGAGCCGGGATCTCGGTATCCACGTAGCCCATCGCTTTCAGTGCTTTGGTAAGGTCTGTTGACACGGGTTCACCAGAGGATGCGTTCTCGTGGCGCCGGAGTGCCCCGGGCCCCCAGTTGAGAGCAGATCGGGGTCGATGCTGTCATGGTGCGCTCTACGGTACCGCTTCACACGATGCGGGTCTCGGGGCAGCCGCTTCTGTGAAGCAGGCGGTTGAAATAGTTTTGCTCTGTAGCCTATTAAATATAGGCTATTTACAAAATCAGCCACATCTCGGCGGAATACTCGCGTACCGGAGGAGACGGCAGGGAGTCCCTCCTCCAGCCCTGCGCGAGAGAAGACCGATTCCGTGCCCGCGATCCCGGGTGTCTTATCTCCCGCAAAATCACGTATCTCCACGCGAATCGATGGAAAATCCTTTTGAATCTCCCTACCGTACGCATACTGACATTTTTATATTATTAAAATTATATATATTGGTAGTCGAGGAAGGTGCCCCGTGACTACCCTTACCGAAGAACAGCGAGTGACTATCCTGATGGCTCTCCTTGCCGTATCAGTCTTCCTGACCTACTACTTCCACGCAGTCCTGATGCTCGGAACGGTCTTTTCGCACTTCTTCTACATCCCAATCATCCTGACCGCGCTCTGGTGGGAGAAGCGGAGCATACTGGTCGCCGTCTTCCTTGGTGGACTCGTCGTCGTCAGCAGCCTCCTCTACAGGCCGGACCTCCTGACCCTGAACGATTACGGACGCGCCCTGATGTTCGTCGTCATCGCCTTCGTTGTCGCCTCCCTCTCAGAGCAGCTCAAAGGGCGGGAGCGGGAGGTGAAGAAACAGAGAGACCTCATGCAACGCTACCTGGACGTGGCGGGCATCCTCTTCGTCGTCATCAACGCCGACCATACCATCCGGCTCATCAACCGTCACGGTTGCGAGTTGCTCGGCTACCGGGAGGCGGAACTGCTCGGAAAGGACTGGTTTACAACCGTCGTCCCTGAAGCATCCCGGGAGGCTCGGCAACAGGTCTTCGATACCGCGATCGCCGGCGGAACATCTTTTTCCGGCCAGCGGGAGAACCCGGTCGTCACGCGGAGCGGGGAGGAACTTGTCCTTGCGTGGCAGGACACGGTGCTTGCCGGAGACGACGGCAGGTCGACCGGGATCATCGGCTCGGGGGCCGATATCACCGATAGAATCAAGGTGGAGGAGGCGCTGCGGTCGGCCCACGACGAGGCAAACCTCTACCTTGACATCATGACCCACGACATCAACAACGCGAACGCCGTCGCTCTCGGCTATACCGACCTGCTCGTCGAGGGGCTGGAGGGGAGAGAGCAACAGATGATCCGGAAACTCAGGGGCGGCATCAGCCGGAGCATCGAGATCATCCAGAACGTCACAACGATCCGGCGGCTGCACTCTCACGAGACGGCAACGAGACCCGTCGATCTCGACGCTGTCATCAGGAGGGAGATTGCCCACCATCCCGATACCGAGATCGTCTACGAGGGAAAGCCCGCCTGGGTCATGGCCGACGACCTCCTCCCGGAGGTCTTTGCAAACTTGATCGGCAACAGCATCAAATTCGGGGGGTCCGGGGTCGAGGTCGTTGTCCGGGTCGAAGAGAGCGATGGGGCGGTCGAGGTCTCGGTCGAGGATACCGGGCCGGGGGTGCCCGACGAGGTCAAACCCCTCCTCTTCTCCCGGTTCGTGCGCGGCACGAGCGCCAGAAGCGGGAAAGGGCTCGGCCTCTACATCACGAAGATGCTTGTTACGCGCTACGGCGGCCGGATCCGGGTCGACAACCGGGTGCCGGGTCACCCGGAATGCGGCGCGGCGTTCCGGTTCACCCTCCTCCGGTGTGGCCGACCGTGGGAGCCGTCCCTGGCCGCTGCATCGGCAGCGGCCGGCCGGGCGATCACCGCCAGATCCTGACCGGGTCGATGGCGGCGTCGACGATCAGGGAGAAGTCGAAGGTATCGAGCCAGCCCGCCTTTGCAAACATCTGCATGAAGCAGACGCCCACGACCTTCGCTTCCGGGTGGGTGCCGACGACCGCACGCACCGATTCTTTCGTGACCGGGACACCCGGCATCGCAAGCCCGCCCATCAGGACGATCACCTTCGGGTCGAAGCGCCCGGCGGCTTCCGAGACCTGCATCCCGACGTTTCCGACAGGCCGGAGGACCTTTGCTGCTGTCTCATCCACGTACGGCACGTAGACCTGCTCGATCGGGAGATCCCGGACAGCGAACCCCAGGAGTTCGATGAACGGGGTGCAGGTGCCGGGGCAGCCGTAGTAGACGACCTGGTCGCCCTCGTTGAGCCCTGCCTCCTTGAGATACGCTTTGAACGGCCGGAGCATGCCGGGGACGCCGGAGAGTCGCTCTTTTAATTCCATGAAGGTCTGGTTGTCGCCGGGGGTATATACCGGTTCTGGATGGGGCGGAATCAGAATCCCGCTTCAACCGTCCAGTCCAGCCACTGGGCCGACCGGAGTTCCTTCGCCGTCGCTTCATCGACCCCGTAGACATTCCGGTAGAAGTCCAGCACCCATTCGTGCACCCGGATATCCGCGAACCGATCCGGGTAGGCGGCCTTCGCGATCACTATCGCCTCGATCGGGTACTCGAGCCGCTTCGCCCAGTTGTAGGGTGTCCAGGGGAGGGCGTAGACCCGTTGGTTCTTCACGGCGGAGAGTTCCTGCAGATTTTGGTAGTAGGGAGCGGTATAGAGTTCGCTTGCCGGATGGTAGCCCTGGGCGGTCGGGAGGACGATCACGTCGGGGTCGAGCGCGAGGATCTGTTCGATCGATACGACGACAAACGCCCCGGTCCCTTCGTAGGCGTTCTTTGCGTTCGCGATATCCTCGATGAAGTACGATTCGATCGTATCCCTGCCCCAGGCCATCCCGGCACCGCCGCCCTGCCGGGCGCGCGGCGAGAGGCCGAGCTGCATCACGCGGGGTTTTTCATGCTCTGAAACGTTCGCCGTCCGCTTCCGGATCTCCTCCATCTGATCATCCAGGTAGGTCGCAAGCGCATCGGCATCCGCCTCACGCGAGAAGACCTCACCGACGAGCCGGATCTCCTCGCCGATACAGTCAACGTTCGGGCTCTCCTGGAAGGGGGGGCCGACGAGGATGACAAGAGGGATACCGAGGGACCCAATCGTTGCAACCGTCTTCTCAAGGCTCTCGTCCGACCCTGCCCTGAACGACGAGGCACCTTCGCGGAGGATGACGATGTCGGGGTCGAGCGAAGCAAGCGTCTCATAATTGATCCCGGTGCCGCTCGCGACGACCTGTGGGAGACCGGCAAGTTCCGGGACCAGGTAGCCGACCGGGTTCATGCCGCCGGAGTAGTCGTCGATCGTCCCATCCGTCCTCTCGAAGGAGTAGTTGTAGGTCTTCTGGCAGCAATCGCCGCCGAGGCCGGCGATCCTGTCCTGCATGTCGAATCGGTAGAGAAGCCCCTCGACGAATCCGTCGTCGATGACGACGACGCGCTCGATGGTTGCCGGCAGTTCCACCGCCCTGCCGCGCATATCCGTCACGATCCGGCTCCCGTCCGGCTCCGCCGGTGCAGTATCCACAGACGTCCCCGTGCACCCGCAGAGGAAGGCAAGAGCAGCAAGGCAGACGGTGAGCAGGAAAGGCCCTGCAGGAATTTGGTTACGAGTCATGCTAAACGGTTGGAGCAAGTAGCACAAAGATGTATTCATTTTACACCAATGGCGTGAATAACAGACGTGCATGGCATCAATTGTTACCATTTATATAATTAGTAATACAGAGAGATGAGATACTGCACCGCCCGCACGGGAGGAGATCACATGACAGAGCCCAGAGACTTCAACAGCCTCCTTAAGAAGTTCGGTTACGACACAGCCGGGGGGTTCGACGAGGGGAGAAAGATCGCCGTACTTCTCGGGCTTGCCGCCGTTCTCCTCGCAACAGCCTCGGTCGCGGTCGTCCTCGGCGCCTACGACATCACCGTCGCGGACGTATACAAGACCATTCTCGTCCATCTCACGCTCGGCGACGTTGAGGGGCTCCCAAAACTGCACAACACCATTATCTGGGACATCCGCGTGCCCCGGATCATCCTCGCCGTCTCGGTCGGCGGGGCGCTCGCCATCGCAGGCGCCGTCTTCCAGGGGGTCTTCCGAAACCCCCTCGTCGAACCCTACATCCTCGGCGTCTCGTCCGGGGCCGCATTCGGCGCAGCACTCGGGATCGTCTTCCCGGCGATCTTTATCTCGATTCAGATGCCCGCGTTCGCCTTCGGCGCACTCGCCGTAACCCTCGCCTATCTCCTCGCCCGAAGCAGGGGCGAGACGCCCATCGTCACCCTCATCCTCGCCGGCGTCATCATCGGCTCGATCTTCTCCGCGTTCGTCTCGCTCCTCAAGTACCTGGCAGATGACACGGCGCTCCGCGAGATCGTCTTCTGGTTGATGGGCGGGTTCTACTACGCGACCTGGGACGATGTCATCCTCCTCGCCCCCGTGGTCTTCATCTGCTTCATCGTCCTCTGGGCGCTCTCGTGGAAACTCAACATCCTTTCGATGGGCGACGACGAGGCCCGGGGGCTCGGGGTCAACCCCGAGAAGTACAAGTTCGTCGTCATCGCGCTCGCGACCGCCGTCACGGCATTCGCCGTCTCGCTCGTCGGGATCATCGCATGGGTCGGGCTCATGATGCCCCACGCGGCGCGGATGCTCCTCGGACCGGACAACCGCTTCGTCATCCCGGCATCCCTGATGATGGGGGGGTGTTACCTGATCGTCTGCGACACCCTCGCACGGACACTGACGAGCGCCGAGATCCCGGTCGGAATCCTGACCTCCATCCTCGGGGCGCCGTATCTCTGCTACCTGCTCCGCAACAAGGGCAGGGTGATCTTCGGGTGACTGCCATGCTTCACGTCCAGGACATTCGTTTCGGGTACGGGGGCACCCCCGTGCTCTCGGGAGTCTCCTTCTCCGTCGGGAAAGGAGAACTCTGCGGTCTTTTCGGCCCCAACGGGTCGGGAAAAACAACGTTATTCAAGTGCTGCCTGCGGTTCCTCAACGCAGAACGGGGTAGCGTGCTGATGAACGGCGAAGACGTCGAGCAGTGCACCGTCGAGCACCTCGCACGGCTCGTCGCCTACGTGCCGCAGGAGCACAGGCCGCCGTTCCCCTACCTCGTGCGGGAGGTCGTCCTCATGGGCAGGACGCCGCATCTCGGCGGGTTCTTCGGGGTGAAGAGGCGCGACAAGGAGATCGCGATGGACGCGCTCGCTACCCTCGAGATCGGGGATCTCGCGGATCGGCCCTACAACCACCTCTCCGGAGGCCAGCGGCAGATGGTGCTCATGGCCCGTGCGATCGCGCAGGATACACCGGTCCTCTTCCTCGACGAACCCACGAGCGCGCTCGACTTTCAGAACCAGATGCGGATCTGGCAGATCATGCGCGATATCGCCGGGGAGGGAAAGACAATCCTCGCCTGCAGCCACGACCCAAATCATGTCGCGTGGTTCTGCGACCGGGTCGTGGTTGTGGGCTCGGGGTCCGTCGTGGCCGAGGGAAGGCCGGAGGACGTGATCTCGGAGGACGTGCTCGCGATGATCTACCAGGACGCGTGCACCGTCCGGATGCTCGACGGCGTCCGGATGGTGATGCCGCGCTGCGTGGCGGAGCGGCACGAGAAACAGGGGAGCGAACTTCCCCTCCGCGGCAGATCCTTTACCGGGGTGTTCGGTGAGGCGGACGCCGGAACATGAAACGGAGCATGACAATGACGTACACAAATATCGACTGGAACAGCGTCTGGAAAGTCCTCTACGAGAAGAATACAGAATGCCGGGGAACCGGGGAGTGCGCCTCGCTCTGGGCGTCACGGGAGAAGGCCCGTACGTTCCTCGCACAGTCGCGACAAAGCCCCGAAAGGATCGGCTACGTGCTTGACAGCCTCCCGCTTGAGGCCGGGTCGACGGTGCTGGACGTCGGCGCCGGGCCCGGAACGCTGGCCGTTCCCCTCTCGCGCCGTGTCGCCCGCGTGACCGCCGTCGAACCGGCGGCGGGGATGGCCGACGTGATGACGGAGTATGCCGGAGAAGAGGGCGTATCGAACCTTGATATCGTGCGAAAACGCTGGGAGGAGATCGACCCGGCGACCGATCTCGACGGCCCCTATGACCTCGTCATCGCGTCCTATTCCCTCGGAATGCCGGATATCCGGGCCGCGATCGAGAAGATGTGCGAAGCCTCCTCACGATGGGTGTACCTCTTCTGGTTTGCCGGGGCGACCGCCTGGGAGCAGGCGATGGTCGACCTCTGGCCGAAACTGCATGGAAAGGAGTTCCGGTTCGGCCCAAAAGCCGACGTCCTCTTCAACGTCCTCTACTCGATGGAGATCTACCCGCACGTGGAGACGATACGAAGGGAGCACGTCCGCAGGTTCCCGGATCTCGATGCCGCCGTCGACGAGTTCCGGGAGCAGTACCGGGCAACTTCCCCGGCACAGGAGAAAATTCTCCGGGAGTACCTCTCCGCGATCCTCTCGACGAACGGGGACGGCCTCATGCACTCGGGAATGATGACCCGGATGAAACTCTGGTGGGAGGTCGACGGGTGCCGGTGAGAGAAGGGTGCCGCAGGATCGGTGCCGCCCTCCTCCTGGCGGTCCTGCTGGTCCTCTCCGCGGGATGCACCGGAGCGGAGCAGTCCGGGGGAGGAACGGGGCCGGGACCAGATGACGCCGGGTACCGGACGGTCGTCGACTCCCGGTGCGTCGAAGTCCAGGTGCCCGCGAAGGTCGAGCGGGTCGTCACCGTCTCCGACGGTCTCGTCGAGAGCACGATGCTCGTCCTCGGCGAAGAGGAGAAGATCGTCGGGGTCGGGTCGTCCTGTCTCCAGAGGGTCTTCAACTATACCTACCCGACCGTGGGCGGGGAATCTTACGAGTACCGGGACGGCATGAACCCGGTAACCTACCTGAGTCCCGGGATCCGCGACCTCACGAGGGTAGGAGAGTCGGGCGCGGCCATCAACTACGAGACGCTTGCCGGGCTCGACCCGGACGTGGTGATCCTCCGGGTCGGCTCCTGCACGCTCCGGTCGATGGACGACGAAGGTGTGCAGAAGGCCATCCGGACGATCGAGGCCCTCGGGATCCCGGTCGTCGTCCTCAAAGCCCACCCGTGCTTCGACGAGCCGGACCTCTCGACGATCTCCGACGAGATCCGGATCATCGGCTCCGTCTTCGGGAAGGAAGAGAAGGCCGGCGGACTCGCAGACTACCTGGAGTCCACGACCCGGATGGTCGTCGAGAGGACGAAGGATATCCCGGATGCCGGGAGACCGACCGTCCTCATATTCGGGGCATCGCCGACCTCCCGGAAGGCTGGGGGGGCCGGCAACGTGAAGGGGACCAACACGGTTGAGTCCTACTTCATCGAGGAGATCGTCCACGCGAAGAACGCCTACCGGAATACAGGGAGCCCCACCATCTCGGCCGAACAACTCCTCGCCCTCGACCCCGACATCATCGTACTCGGCACGGCGAACGGCTACCACCCGCCCGTGGAACTCTACTCGGCGCCCTACTACCAGAACGTCGACGAACTCTCGGCCATCAAGAACCGCCGGGTCTCATCGTTCCCGTGGGAGCCCTGCAACTGTGCCAAACGCCTCGAGTACCCGATCGATGTGATGGTGATCGCGAAGGCAGCCTACCCGGAGCGGTTCGCCGACGTCGTTCTTGAGGAGTGGCTCCTTGAATTCTACGAGAACGTCTACAACGTGGATCGGGTGACGGCAGAGGGCCTCCGGTCGGCACAGTGGATGGACTGGTGCGTGGAGAGGTGCCCTACGTGCGGGTGACCATAACGGGTGGATGGAACAAAGACCGGATAACCCAGGTCTATCCTGGTACAGGATGTTAGGATGTTGAACGGTTGTAGAAGAGAATAAGGAAGTGAAAAACAGTATGAAGATCGCTATCTGCGGCAAGGGAGGCAGTGGAAAGAGCACCATTGCCGCGCTGCTTGCCCGCGAGTATGCACGGAGGAGCCGTGCGGTGCTGGTCGTCGACACCGACGAATCGAATCTCGGGCTGCACCGTCTCCTCGGGGTGGATGCGCCTTTGGACCTTATGGGCTACTTCGGGGGCAAACGGGCGATGACGGAGAAGATCATGGCGGCGATGCCCGCCCTATCGTCCCTGGACCTGGTGGGGGAGACGTGGACCATCGACGATCTCCCCCCCGGCCACGTTGCCCAGAGAGACGGGGTCCGGCTCGTCGCCATCGGGAAGATCCACGACGCCGACGAGGGGTGCGCCTGCCCGATGGGGATGCTCGCCCGCCAATTCCTCGAACATCTGGACACCGGCGGCGACGGTGTCGTCATCGCCGATACGGAGGCCGGGATCGAGCACTTCGGCCGGGGCGTCGACCAGGGGGCCGACGCGATCCTGATGATCGTGGACCCGTCGTTTGAGTCGCTCCGGCTCGCGGAAAAGGTCAGGGATATGGCGGCACGGATCGGCGTCCCGCTCTACTACATCCTAAACAGGATCGACCTCTTCTCGGCCGCTCGGCTGCGTAAGGGGTTGCCCGACTCCTCGCGAATCGTTTGCGAGATCCCGCAGGACCCTGCAATCCTTGCCGCGGGTCTCGACGGCCGGGCGCTGGATATGCGCCACCCCGAGATCGCCGCGCTCGCGGACGTGCTGGACGGCATACTGGGGGTGAGGTCGTGATCCTCCGGCCCAGTCAGCGGGAACAGGTGCTCCCGCTGCCGGTTGCGCTCATCTCGACCGTCTCGGAAGGCGGCGTGAGAAACGTCGCTCCCTGGTCGAACCTGACCCCGATCCTCCGGCCCCTGGACGAGATCGTGCTGGCTTCCTGGATCAAGCGGGACACCCTCGACAACATCCGCGCCACGGGAGAGTTCGTCGTGAGCATACCCACGGCATCGATGGTCGATGAGGTCATGATCTGTGCGCGGAACTATCCGCCGGACGTAGATGAGTTCGAGGAGGCCGGCCTTGCGCCCCGGCCGTCGGTGAAGGTCCGCCCGCCCGGCGTCAAGGGGTGCCTGGCCTGGATGGAGTGCGTGCTCAAAGAGGAGATCGCCAGGAAGAACTTCTCGCTCGTCATCGGGGAAGTGATCCACCTCGAAGCCGACGACCGCTACTTCAACGATTCCGGCGAGATGGACTTCGAACGGGCACAGCCCCTCTCGGTCATGCTCGGGCGGGAGGGGATGTGGTTCACCCGGCCCATCCGGTCGGGACGGTTCGTCCATTATGTGGAGATGACAGCCGGCCGGACTCCGGTGCACCCGGATCAGAATACCCCGCACTCGGAGAGATGATAGAGCCTGCGGACCTGTTCGGCGGTCTCGTTCGAGACCACCTCCCGGATGCGGACGAGGATGGTCTCGACATCCTCTTCGGGCATGCACCCGAGGTCTTCCCGCCCTGAGAGGATCTGGTCGGCGAGGTAGCCCCAGTCCTCGTCCGAGAGGCGGCCGACCCGTTCTGCAAAGTCTTCCTCGTCCGCAGAGATGTGATTTGAGACCGGCGGGAGGATCGAGTGGAACTCGTGCCCCGACTCCGGGCAGAGGATGCCCTCGTATTCAGGCGCCAGTTTCCGCAGAATAGCAAAGTCTTTCTCGTCAAGTTCACGTGCCATGGTTTCGTCTGCTCCAGGGGCTCTGATACTCCATCCGGCCTAAAAATCTTCGCTCGCTACGGGACTACGACTCCGAGAGGAGTGTTCCCGCCCGCGCGATGTTCTCCGTCCTGGGTTCCTCAAAGAAGAGCGTAACCTTCTCCGGGTCGACGCCGAGCGTCCGCGTTATCGCGGCGGTGATCTCGTCTGCGAGTATCCGTTTCTGCTCAAGCGTTCGCCCCTCAGCCATACGGATGGTCACAACCGGCATGGTTTCTCAGAAAAGTGTGAGACGGAGCAGTATTTATCACTGCGGGAAGGTGCCGGGCAGGCAACCAGGGGCGGGGTCCCGTCGTCCGGCATGCCTCCGGCGATCGTGAGTTCTATGATCTCCCGGACCATCTGCCCGAAGGTCTCCCGCTGCCGGTTCGCACCCGTGATCACGGCAGCCGCACCATGGATCTCCCGATCGAGTACCTCGCCGAGTGCCTGCCGGGGGTCGTTCCCGGCCGGGACGCACTGGAGGAGGAGCGTCTCGGACCCGGGCCGGCCGTCCCGCGCTCCCGCCGCGAGCACATGCAGGTCCGCGATATCGTCGGCGATCTGCATCGCCCTCCCGACAGAGAGACCGTACTTCGCGAACTCGGCAACGACCGGCCCCTCCGCTCCCGCCGCCATGGCCCCCCAGGCAGCGGCGAGCGAGAAGAGGCACCCGGTCTTCTGGCTGATGATCGCATCGTAAAGGTCAGTCGCCGGGATCGCCGGGAGGTGCGGCCACCCGAAGATCTCCCGGGCCACGCCCCGGGCCATCTTCTGCTGGACCGATGCGAGCATCGCCACGTATCCGGCACCGTAGGGGGCGACGAGCGCGTACGGGAGGGCCAGGATACCGACGGCGTCGAGGACCGCACGACCCTCCCCCCGGGTGAGGTGGAGGGAGGGAACGCCCCGTCTGACGATGTCACCGTCCAGCATATCATCGAGGATGAGGCTTGCGGCGTGGGCGAGTTCGACGGCACAGGCGAGGTCGAGCGCCTGGTGGTTGGGTGCCGTCGCCCAGGTGAGATCGGCGTGGATGCGGAGGAGGAGCCCGGCGCGCATCCGCTTCCCCTTGATGAGGAGCGGGAGGACGCCCGGATCGACCTCGCCCGTGCCGTTCGCCACCTCCTCGATCCGCCGGTTGACGGCAGGCCTGATCCCCTCAAGGAACTCGCGAAACGGTATCATGGCTCATCACTCCCGGGACCCATCTGCTCCCCGTTAAGATGCCCCGGCGGTAAAAAAGGTGTGGTCGATCTCACGTCACGGGTAGCTTCATTGGCGAGAAGACCCCTGACCCTTCCGGTGACGTCATGCCGGTGAAGTTGAGGGGGGTGAATGAGCATCGAGAGAGCGATAGGACGCCTTGAGGTCGGCGATCCGTTCGGGGACTGGCTCGCAGGCGTCCTCGGCGACCGGATGCAGGAGTGGTGCGGCGGCGTCCGGGTCTACCGGATAGAGCCCGCATCGCATATTGTCTGCCGGTACGAGTTCGCCGGCACCGCATTCAGCGTGGTCGGCAAGTTCTTCGGCGCGCCGACGGGTGCGAAGACACGCTACGACGCGGACGCGGCGATGAAGCACGAGTTCGACCGGCTCCGGCGCGCAGCCGGATGGATCTGTGTCCCTCGCGCGCTCGCAACAAACAGCCGGTTTCACTCGGTCCTCGTCACCGAGCACGTCCCGGGTCTGCCGATACGGGATCTCCACGCGGCGGGGGTCTCCCTCTATGAACCCCTGACCGGCGTCGCGCATCTGCTCCGGCGGCTCCACGACAGTACGCGGACCTCCTGCAACCGGGCGCGCGATTTCGCCTACTTCCACGCGGTGCTCGACCAGACCGGCCTCGCGGAACCTCTGCGGGAGCGGTTCAACCGCCTGCTCGGGACGTGGTGGCGCAGCCCGCGGATCGGCCCCGACGCCGGCTGCATGGTCCACGGCGACGCCACGCCCGGCAATTACCTCTTCGACGGCAGTGTCTGTGCGATCGACTTCGAGGGGTCCCGGGACCACGCGCACCCGGTCCGCGACCTCGGGATTCTCGCCGCGGAACTCAGGGCATCGGGTGGGAGCACTACGACTGCCGAAGACTACATCGGCCACCTGCTCTGGCATTACAGCCGCGATGAGGAGGAGTTCCGGCACCATACCGCCGTCCTCCCCTTCTTCATGGCGCTCGGCTACCTCAGGATAGCCCGGCTGCCCTGGCGGACGGGAGAGCGTGACTGGCTTCTAGCGGAGGCGGAGGCGTGCCTTGCCGCAAGCCCCGGGTAGCGGGGGTTCTCTTCGACTGCTATGGGACGCTCATCGATGTCCTGACCGATGAGCGCGATATCACGACCTACCGGTGCCTCTCCCGGTGGCTCCTCTACCAGGGTGTCTGGATAGCCCCCGAACGCCTGCGGGCATGCTACGCCGGCCGGGTGCGGGAGGCGGCCGAGCAGACCGGAAAACGCTATCCCGAGGTGCGGGTCGAGGAGGTCTTCGCCGGCATCTGCGCTGATTACAGCGTATGGAAGGTCGATACCGAGCGGCTCGGCGTCGAGACCGCCCGGGCGTTCCGGGCCGCGTCGCTCCGGCGGCTCGACGTCATCGAGAAGAGCCGGAGGCTGCTCGACTACTTTGACACGGAGAAGAAGGGGGTCGTCTCGAACGGGCAGCGGGTCTTCTCGGAGCCGGAGATGCGGGTGCTTAACCTCTACGACCGTTTCGATCTCGTCGTTTTCTCCTCCGACACCAGGCATCAGAAGCCGGACCCGCGGATATATACGGCGACTCTCGGACGGATGGGGCTTGCCGCCCCGGATGTCCTCTTCATCGGGGACAACCCCGAGAACGATATTACAGCACCCCGGAGGCTCGGGATGCAGGCGCTGCACGTGGAGGAGGCATGGAGACGCTACGGGACATAAGGCGGCAACGCGGCGGGCAGGAAGGAGTTGAAAGACCGGCAGGCAACTCAAGAGCATCCCTGCCCGGGGATCCGCATGCCGCTCTTACGGTAACTGCGCCCTGATGTGCTGCACCGTCTCGGGGTACTGCCTCCGAAGCCGGTTGGTTTCGAGGTTCTCCCTCACGATCCACCTGATATCCTGGTCGTCGAGGGTCGCGAGCTGCCGCAGGTACTCAAAGCCGATCCCGGGAAGGGCGATGATGACCAGGCTGAGCGTGGAGCCGAGCGACTTTCGAAGCGCGCGGAACGATTCCGACTGCCGCTCCTTTGCCATATAGACACGGATCAGGGTCTTGCGGTGGAACCGGAGTGCTGCCTCCGCGAGCTCCGGCTCAACGAGCAGATCCGGTTCGGCAACGCCTGTGACCGCGGCCCGCATGGCGAGCCAGGACCCTCCTTCCACCCAGCCCTCCAGCTCAGGGACCGTCATGTCTCGCTGCCTGGAGAGGAGATCCTGGATCGCCAGTGCCACCGCCTCCCTGACCTGCCACCGTGGATCGACCGACGTCTCCGCGAGATGCGTGAGCGCCGCCCCGGCACATGCCGGCGATACAGACCCAATCGCCCCGATGCCCCGAACACCGCAGAACGAGAGGAACTCATGCGGGTCACCTGTCGGTGCGTCCTCAGGGGAGATACAGGCAAGCTCGACACAGAGGGTCCACAGGACCTGGCGATCGTCGGCATCGGCAATTGCAAACTCCCTCACGGTCTCGCTGAACGCCCCTGCGAGCTCCAGGTTTTCCCGGGGCCCCGGCAGGTTGCTTCCCGCGACCAGGTAGGTGAGGAGATCCTCGGCGTTCCCGCTCGCGAGGAAGCTCACGAGCAGCCTGGCGACCTCCCTGATATAGGTCTCTTTGCGGGTCATTGTCCGCAGAGATCAACGACCCGCAGACAGTAAAAATGATCCCTACCGGGCGGTCAGGGTTGCGACGAAGGCGTCGAGTGCCGCGTGAACGTTCTCGCCGTTCCGCGCGGAGATGAAATGCACCGCTTCCCCGGGGAGAACCCGGCGGATAGCCTCGGGGACCGCGCCCGGAGAGTCACACTTGTTTGCCATGAATGCGAGCGGCACATTGAGGGACTTCAGGCTGTCGTAGAGGTGCTGTGTCGTCGCGTCCACCCCTGTGGTTGCATCAACGACGATGATCGCGCCGTCCATTCCCCGCGAGAGGACCTGCCGGACGAACTCGAACCGATCCTGCCCCGGCGTCCCGAAGAGGTAGACCGCGCGGTCTCTCACCTGCAATCTGCCGAAATCGAATGCAACAGTCGTGGAACCTTCGTTCGAGGTTGCTTCGATGTGGCGGCTCCGGGGATCGAGTGCCTGTATGAAACTGGACTTGCCTGCGTTGAAAGAACCGAATACGACAATCTTGAGCCTGCCTTCTGCCATCAGCCCTGTATTGGCATCGGAACGTTTTATGGTTTCGCTATAGCGGCGCCGTGGCGAGGATAGAACCGTTCCCGGGCCAGGGAGAGGATATTCCTTTCCACCCGGGGTCCAGAAGAGGAAGGAATTGACACCGGGAGAGGACGGAACCTCCGGTCCCCAACTCCGGGGCTCATGCTCCGGTTCTGCGAACCGTCCCACGTCCCGGCAATCGCGCTCCGGAACGTCGCACCCTGCGGCCAGTCGCCGTTCGCCCCGGGGGTGCAAACGGCCTTCGCTGCTGAAAAGAGATATACCGCCAACTCCAAGGTACCGGTATGGGTTCGGAGGAGACGGATGCCGTCGCGCAGGAGATCATGACCGCCCTGGACACCCTCTTCCTTGCGGAGAAGCAGGCAAGACTCCAGGTCTCCGCTCTTGAGGGGCGGCAGTACCCCCTGGCCGCGACGTTTGAGATGGTCCAGGAGATGAAGACCGGCGGCGCCATCGAGGAGCTCCTCGCCGGGTTTGGTTTCGAATACTACACCATCGACGACGATGCCGAGCTCTGGATCTCGGACGAACACGGGTTGATGGTCTTCCTCTCCTTCAACGCCCCGGACGGGCGGTATTACAACTACAGGGTCGTCGCGTTCGACGTTGTCGGCGAGGACGAGGAAGAGACCGCGTGAACCGAACGGGCGACGTGCACCCTTCACCTGCCGTCCAGAGAGAGGGGCGCGCCAAGCACTATATACCGTAAACGAGATCTGATCTGCACTATAAGAGTTGGTGGCATGAAGATGGAACGTTCTGTAAAACGCCTCATGGAAGACAGGGAGAGACGGGGTGAGGAGAATCTCGGCAAATATATCGAGCAGCTTCTGCATGAGAACATCTCCTACCGGTTACGGGCGGCCGAGGCGCTGGGGGGATGCGCCGATGCCCGGGCGGTCGAGCCGCTGATCGCCACCTTGCACGACAGCGAGAACGAGGTTCGCTGGGTCGCGGCGCAGGCGCTCGGGAAACTTCGCGATGCGCGGGCGGTCGAACCGCTCCTGCCCCTCCTCATCGACCCCGACCGCTGGGCGCGGCGCGGCGCTGCCTGGTCGCTCGGTGAGATAGGCGACCTCCGTGCGGTCGAACCGCTCCTGCCCCTTCTTACCGACAGGAAGAAGGACGTCAGGGTTGCCGCCGCCGATGCACTCGGCAAACTGCGCGACCAGCGGGCTGTCCCCGTCCTCTCCGCCGCGCTCGAGGGCGAGGAGGAGCCGGAGGTCAGGACGGCTCTCCGTCGCGCCCTCCGCGAGATCACCGGCGAGGCGAGTCTTTGACCGGATGGAACGAAGGGCAAACGAGGCTCTTTCGGTACTACCCGGAGGACTTCGGTGCGCTCCCCGTGCAGGTCGCCCACATGGATCTCGTCTTCGACGTCTACGACGGCCACACCCGGGTCGTCTCCGCCCTCACCGCCCGGACCCGTGAGACGCCGCTCGCATCCCTCGCCCTGAACGCCCGGGACCTGGATATCCTCCATGTCGCGTGTGACGGCTACACCGTTGCCTACACCTACGATCGGGACGCCGCGCTCCTCACCGTCACCTTCGACCCCCCCGTCCCACCCCGGACCCGATTCACCCTCGATACCGAGACGATCTGCCGGCCGAGCAGCCATGTCCTCGAGGGCCTCTACTATGACGGGTCCTGCCCCGCCGGGCAGCCCGTCCAGATCACCCAGTGCCAGCAGTGGGGGTTCCAGCGGCTGGTCCCCTGCCTCGACGACATGACCGCCAAGTGCACCTACACGACGACGATCGTCGCCGATGACGGGTATACGCATACCATATCCAACGGCGACCCGGCAGGACCGCGGCTCCCCTGCGGCCCCGGCCGATCCGTCCAGAGGTACGAGAACACCACGACACCGATGGCTCCCTACCTCTTCTTCCTCGGGGTGGGATGTTACGACACCTACCGACGGGAGTTCGAGTATCCCGACGGGCGGACGTTCTCCCTCGAACTCCTCACAAAACCTGGTTCCGATCCCGGTGCGGCAGAGCATGCGCTCGATATCCTCGCAGATGGGGTGATGTGGGTCCACCTCTTCACCGGCCCCGCCCGGTACCGCGACCGGGAAGTCAGGGAGGAGATCTGGCGGCTCACACGGGCGCGGGACGCGGCAAAGCGCTCCGGGGAGACCGGTGCCCTTGAAGCGGTGAGGAAAGAACTTGCCGGGCTCGTTGTGACCATCACCATGGGGTACGCCTACACCGGAGCGGTCTACCGGGAGATCGCCATGCAGAACTCCGACTTCGGCGGGATGGAGAACGTCGGGAACACGACGATCGCCGCAAACCGGCTTATACCCGGCACGGACGTGACCGACCCGGCCTTCGAGTACATGGTCAGGGTGAAGGTCCATGAGTATTACCACAACGAGAACGGCTCTGAGGTGACGGGGAGGAGCCCGTTCGAGATCTGGCTCAACGAAGCCGTGACGGTCCACATCGAGAACCAGCACCACGCCTTCTTCTTCGGCGAAGCCTACTCCCGCCTCCAGACCGTGCTCGACCTCCTCGAGCCCGGGGCCGGGACGCTCGTCCTCGACCGGGGCGCGGGCTCGATGCCGATCGAACCGGACGGCTTCAACGATCCAAACGACCTCATCACCGGCGTCACCTACGTCAAGGCCCCCGAGTTCGTCAGGATGATCGAGACGCTGATGGGAAAGGAGAGGTTTGCAGAAGGGCTCGCCCTCTACCACGACCGGTTCCGGCACGGGAACGCCTCGCGCGACGACTGGATACACTGCATGGAAGAGGTCGCAGGAATGGGCTTTTCGGGAATGGCGGCGGTCTGGCTGAAGGAGACGGAATACCCGGTCCTCACCGTGACCCCCGCCTACGACCCGGCGGCCCGGAGGTTCACCCTCGCCTGGCGCCAGAGCCGAACGCCTGGCGGCCGGACCTGGGAGTTCCCGTTCCGGTTCGCGCTCGTGGATGCCGAAGGCCGGGACCTCGCGGACCGGACCATCCGGGTTGCGGCCGAGGACGGGAAGATCAGCCTCGACGACGTCGACCTCCCGGCGTTCCTCTCGCTCAATCGCGGTTACTCCTTCTACGGGAAGGTGGCATACCGGCCGCCGGAGGACGAACTCTACCTACAGGTGCGCAAAGACACCGATATCGTCGGTCGGTTCACCGCGTTTCGTGCGCTCGCTGACCGGGAGATGGTACGGCTCCTCGAGGACCCGGGCGCGGCCATCCCGGCACGCTTCGTCGACCTCTGCATCGCGCTCCTCGCCGACGACCGTCTCATGGAGGAGGCGGGCGGACAGTTCCTGACCGTCTTCCCGTCGGTCGAAGACGAGCGGTTCAGCCATCACTACCGGGCGCTCCACGACGCCAGAAAGAAGATCTTTTCTGCCGTCGCCGCCCGTGGCCGCGATACCCTCCTTGCAGTCTCCCGGCAGGCGGCGACGGGCGCCCCGGGGGGGTCGGGTTGCCTGGAAGAAGAGGCCGGAGCGATCCGGCGGCGGCAGAGGAAGAACGCCAGCCTCGCGTTTCTCGCGACCCTCGATACCCCCGAGGTCCACGAACTGCTCCTGTCCCGGTTCCGGGAGGCGACGGCCGCAACCGATCGCCTCGCCACGTTTCGGCTCCTCCTCGAGAGCAGTGCCCCGGAGCGGCTGGAGATCCTTGCGGCGTTCGCCGCCGGGTCGGCGAAAAGCCCTGTCGCGTGGGAATCTTTCCTTTCCACGGTCGCCGCGAGCGACTGCGACGACCTCGTCACGATCCTCCGCGGGATAGAGTCCTCGCCCGCCTTCTCGATCGAGCAGGCCGACCAGCAACGGGCGCTCTATGGGCGGTTCGCGCTGAACAGGAAGCGGTCGCTTGAGACCGATGAGGGGCGGGCATACCTCGGGGAGATCCTCCGGCGGCTTGCCCCGGTCAACGAGTACAGCACCGTCCGGGCGCTGGACGCGTTCGCGTTCATCGATGCGATGGAGCCCCGCCACCGGGTGCCGGCGGCAGGCGTGCTCGCGGACCTCCTCGCCTCCCTCGACCCGGACGCTTACCCGGCCGTCTATAACAACGCCCGCCGTTTCCTCCTCGGCGCCCCGGCGGCAGCCCGGGCCTACGAGGCGGAGCACGGGAAGATCCCGGCGCTCCGCGGTCTCAAAATCTGATTCACCCGTACTCGAGGATCAGCCCGACGCCCGTCTCACGGACGTTCGCGACCTTTGCGAGTGCAACCTTCGCCGCAAGGTCGGTGCAGTGGCAGGGGTGGAGGGCTGCCGGCTGCACCTCCGAGAAGTAGTCGACGACCCCCTGGATCCGCTCCGGCGGTGCGTCGAGGAGGTGGAACCCGCCGATGACGTCGGCGACCCGGTCTTCGCCGCAGACCTCGCGCGCCTGCTCGATTATCGAACAGACGCCCGAGTGGGAACACCCCGTCACGACAACAAGCCCATCGGGGGTCTTGCAGGCGAGCGCGGTGTCGTCAGCGATGGTGTCGTCCCGGATACCGTCGGGGGTGTAGATATAGCCGTGAGGAGGCGTCCGCTCGAACTCGAACCGCCGCTCGATCTCGCCAAGGAAAACCAGATTTTCGGTCAGCCAGAGGGGGGCCGCGGTAAGGAGAACCCTCCCGTGCCGGAAGAGTTCCTCGACCGAGAGGTGGGATCCGATCTCTCCCGCACCATCAAGGCTCCGGGTGAGGAAGGCTTCGGGGTGGGCGATGAATGTGGGCTCGACCCGTTCGTGGCCCTCGATGATCCCCTCGGTATGGAGCCGGAGCAGCGCGTCGAGACCCCAGGTGTGGTCGAGATGACCGTGGGAGAGGACGACCTCTTCGATCCGGAGGAGGTCGATCCCCATCTTCCGGGCGTTCTCCACGAGAATGCCCGAGTAGCCGGTATCAAAGAGGACGCGGGTTCCGCCGTCTTCGATGTAGATCGAGAGCCCGGGCTCCGCGAGGAAGTAGCGGTCGGTGAGGGTGGCGTTATCAACGAGGACTGTCAGTCTCATATGCAGCGCTCCCGGGGCCCCTCGAACGCTTTCCGGCCGTGAACGAATCCATGCAGATACTGGGAACGTTGCAGTTAAGAAGGTTTCCCGGGGGCGATCCACTGCGCCCGTTCTTTGAGCGCCCGGTTCATGAGCAGGAACCCGAGGTGGGTTGCCCGGAGGGTGTCGGTGAGGTCGACGACGGGCACCAGTAGACCGGTGAAGATCTCAGCCTGGACGAACCGGGAGCCGTCACCCTCGGGGATGATGGTAAACCGGTGTTCGCCGTCGAAGAGCCCTGCGATCAGGACCCGGCCGATCCACCGGAACTCGCGGTCTTTTGCGACCCGCAGCACCCTCGGCCGAAACCACATGCTCCGTCGCCCGGGGGGCCGGATCTCGACCAGAAGGCGGGTTCCCACCCAGAGCTTTCCCTCGATAGACCGGATGAACGGGTTCCATTCGGGGTAGGAGGTAAAGTCGGTCAGCACCCCCCAGATGATCTCGGGCGAGGCGTCGATGACAGTCTCGGCCCGGACTTCCCGGACCAGGACCCTGTGGGGTTCCGGCAAGGGTGCGGTCATACGCTCATCACGATCGCACCGGATGGACCGTAAGGGAGAAAAGGCTTTCTTTTCCGGGAATACCCGGCGTCGCCTCTTCGCGGCGGCCGGAGGAAAGAAGTCGTACCACGCGAAACCACTTCTTTGGAGTGATGCAGTATGGAAGCATCGGATGCAGTCTTCTCCCCCGGGGAACCGGAGGAACTGGAACCGCTCGGCCTCGCGGTGGGCGCGCGCCTCCCGATCGGCCGCCTGAAGGACCTGCAGGAAGATCACGGGTTAGAGGTCATCCTCTACTTCGATGAAGACCTTGCCCGGAACTCGACACTTACTGCGGACGTTACGGATTTCCGGATCGTCCCCGTGCATGCCCGGCCGTTCATGCCGCTCGTGGTCTTCCTGCAGGTGATGGCGGAGCGGGACCCCGAACTCACCCGCCGGATGCGGGAAGAGCCCCCGCTCGCCGAGGTCCTGGAGACCGGGACGATCGACCGCTACGTCGGGTGCGTCTGTTGCACAGCGCAGTACGTGAAGGCGCTCCTGCTCTAACCGCCGCCCTGGCGGCGGGTCGGCCTGCCGCGGGCGGTTGGGGCCCGGGTCCCGAGCTCGAATCCGGCGAGGACTCGCCGGCAGGTGCAATGAGCCCCCAGGTGGCAGACGGCGCCCCCCGTCACCTCGAACCGGAGCGGGAAGTCGAGCCCGGGGATCAGTTCCGGGAGGTCGCCGAACCCGAGCGTGATATGCGGTGAGTAGCGCTCATACGCGGAGATCTTCTGGAACCTGCGGAGGCAGTCGGCGGACGGTCCACTCACCTCTCCGAGAAAGTTCTCTGGCACGGCCGGGGGTGCCGAGTAGGGCGCTACCGCGTTCATCACGGTCTTGTGAAAGAGCTGGAGGATCTCCGGCCGGAGGATATGCAGGACGGAGACGGTCTCTCCCGTGCCTCCCCGGCGTTTCGCGATGGCATCGACGGTCATCGCCATGGGGGAGCACTGTCCGGCAATCCGGCCCACCTTCGTGACGATCTCCGGAACATCCTCACGCCGCACCGGGAGCATCGCAACAGAGATGTGCGGGAGGCAGTTCTCCCTGTCGAGGCGTATCCCTCCGTCCGGGTTGCCGGCAAGCAGTGTCCGGTTCGCGCTGATCGCCATATCCATGATCGGCCCGGGCGGCAGGAGGACGATATCGACGGCAACCGTATCGGGAAGTTCGTGCATGGGGCCGATCAGGTGGTGAGGAGAGAAAAGGGTTTTCCCCAATGGAGGATCACGGTTCCCGACCACAACGCTTCCAGCCCGTACCGGGCGCCGCTCACCACCTCACGCCGAAGACCGGCTCCTCCTCGACAATGTTGGTGATCCTCCGGACACTCGCCTCGACGGGAAAATTCTCTCCGCTGCAGAGCCCCATCTTGAGTTGTTCCAGGCCTGCAGCCACCGAATCATCCTTCGATTTGACGCCGTTCACCGTCACCCGGAACGTCAGCGTCACCAGCCACTGGATCGTCTCCATCTCTTCCCCTCCAGATGTTGGCGGTGTATACCGCCGGAGGGAGATAAAAGCAGCTCACGGTCGGGAGAACTCTTCGCCGGCCCCCCGGGCAACGTCATTCTCCCGTGCCGGTTCCCCTGCAAGCGGCAGATAGGACCGGGCAAGCGTGGTGAGGGAGGATCGGTGCATGAGAACGGAGAGACAGCGCGGGGGCATGGGCATACCGGGGTTATGATGACGCATAGGAGGTATAGAACGTGATTGGAAGCACACGTCGTTTTCGGTTACCCACCGGGTCGACCCGTCCTGCACTCTCCTCTCCGTATCCCGATCGTAATATACCATTATGATTATAAAAGTATTTTCGAGTACATAGACCTATCACGCAGAGTCCTGAGCCGGCAGGAGTCATGCACAACGGATATATATGAACATCAGCGATCCGGGAGCTCAAAGAACCATACCCGGAGATACTAGAGATGGTCCCGGAGTCCGCGACTGCCCCCGGGAGGGGCATGGAGAGGCGCACAATCGGCTGGGTACCGGGCGTGCTCATCGTACTTCTGGTGCTCATGCCGGCAACAGCAACCGCACAGGCCCCGACGGTAATCGTCTCCAACTACACCGTAACCCCCGCCGTCCTGATGCCCGGGGACGAAGGGACGATCACGGTGGTGCTCGCGAGCACTGCTTCCCCGGCCACGGGGTCCCCGCTCGAGATCCGGCTGGATGGCGGCACCGGAGGGACGAACACTTCGGCAGAGACCCCGGAGAACGCTTACATCGAGAATGTGCTCTTAAACGGCGAAGGAGTCAAGGTCCTGACCGGGAGTTTCCAGGAGATCGGTGAGATCGGCCCCGGCCAGTCCTTCCCGCTCACCTTCCAGATACGCGCCCCCGGAGAGGAGGGGCTCTACTTCCCGGAGGTCTGGGTCCGGGTGCGCGATGGAGCAGACGTGCGGTACCCGATACCGGTGAACGTCAACTCGGCATACGCCTTGATCAAGAAACCCGCGCTCCGGGTGGAGAGGACCGTCCCGGCATCCGTCGATCCGGGCGATCCCTTCAACGTCACGCTCACCATCTACAACGAGGGCCAGGCGAGCGCAAGCGACGTCTTCGTCAGCGTCAACGCGACCTCCGGCGGGATCACCCCGAAGAACTCGGAGAACTACTACATCGCCGAGCTCCGACCGGGAGGGGAGTCGGTGCTGAACCTGACCTTCGAGACCGACACCAACGCGCCGCTCGGACTTACACCGGTCCTCGTCACCGTCGACTACCGGAATGCCGACCGGACAGCCTTCCAGCAGGTGGCGACGGTCGGTATCCCCATTATCGGCCGCGCCGAGATGGGCATCGCCTCCATCAGGACCGAGCCCTCCCGGATCACCGCCGGGGACCAGGTGGACCTGACGGTTCGGATAGAGAACACCGGGACGGCGGACGCAGGGTCGGTCCGGGCAACCATCGAAGACCTCTCGCTCCCGGGTTCGAAAGAAGCGTTTCTCGGGACGATAGAACCCGGCAACGACGGTCCGGCCGTCTTCGCCCTGCAGGCCGACCGGGAGGGAGAGTTCCCCTACACCCTCACCATACAGTATACCGACGATTACGGGGCGCACACAACAGAGCAGGCCTTGAGCATGACCGTTGCCGAGTCGGACGCGCTCCCGTTCTTTGCCGCCGTGGCCGCCATCCTCATCGTCGCTGTCGTAGCCGCGGTCTTCTGGTACCGGAGACGAAAGGAGGAGTGACGTGCCTGTATTTGCCGGCCTCAGGGTCTCCGCATTTCTGGCATGGAAGGCCATCCAGCGCGGGAGCAAGGGGACGCTCGCCCTCACCATCATGATCATCGCCCTCATTTTTGTGAACTTAGTCTTCCTCCCCTCCATCATCTCCGGGGTCGTCGAGACCTTTAATACCCAGTCGATCGACTTCGACTTCGGAAACCTGGTCATTGAGCCACGGGAGGGCAGCCAGTACATCGATGACGCGACCGGTCTCCAGAAGAAGGTCCAACGGGTGCCGGGAATCACCGGCACGTCACCGAGGACGGCCGCCGGGGTGACCTACTTCTACAAGGGCAGAAACGCCGCAAGCACCCTCTACGGCATAACCCCGGAGGACGAGCGATCGGTGACGAAGATCGCCGACTACCTGACCGAAGGGGAGTTCCTCTCAAACGGTGATACCGATGCGATCATCATGGGTGCGACCCTCGCGGGGAGGGAGGGGGAGGAGGGGGGCGGCCTCCCCACACTCGAGGGGGTCATGGTCGGCGACCCGGTAGAGGTGGCCTATCCGAACGGCGCAACAAGGACCTACCGGGTGAAGGGGATCTACGAGACCCAGTCCTTCGGTGTCGATACGTCGGCTTTCATCACCAATCGCGAGATGAGCGGGGTACTCGGCCTCCAGGACCAGGCGTCCGTGATCCTGGTGAAGACCGAGGTGAACGGCAGGGAGGAGGAGTACCAGAGAGAATTGCTCTCCTACGGCATCCAGGAGGAGGTCCGGACATACCAGGAGAAGGCGGGAGGGTTCGTCGACCAGGCGATACAGAGTTTCAACATCATCAACGCGATCTCGACCATGGTCAGCCTCATCATCGCCGTCGTGGTGGTCTTCATCGTGATCTTCATCAACACCGTGAACCGGCGGCGGCAGATCGGGATCCTGAAGGCGATCGGGATCGACCAGCGGATCATCATCAACTCCTACGTCCTCCAGGTGCTCTTCATCACCGCCGTCGGGGCACTGGCCGGGATAGCGTTGAATGCCGGCGTGACGACCTACCTGACTGCCTACCCGCTCGTCTTCCCCGGCGGCCCGGTCTACCCGCTCGTGGAGGCGTCGGCGATCCTCCGGAGCATCGCCAGCCTCTTTGCGGTCTCGGTGGTGGCGGGCTACATCCCGGCGTGGCGGATCGCCCGCGAGGATATCCTCTCCGCAATCAGGGGGTGAACGAATGATCGTCGCAGAGAACCTCACCCGGGTCTACACAATGGGCAGGGTGGAGGTCCGGGCCCTCGAGGGCGTCTCCCTCTCCGTTGCCAGGGGAGAGTTCGTCGGGATCATGGGGGCGAGCGGCAGCGGGAAATCGACGCTCCTCCATATCCTCGGGCTCCTCGACCGCCCCGACTCCGGCAGGGTCACGATCGACGGGACCGACGTCCTCGCCCTCTCCGACCACCGGCGGACCCTCTTCCGGCTGAACCGGCTCGGCTACGTCTTCCAGGACTATGCGCTCATCGGGGAACTCACGGCACTCGAGAACGTCTACCTGACGTCGCTCGTTCGCGGAGATCCAAAGGAGGGTTATCTCAAAAAGAGCGCCGAGATCCTCTCCCGGGTCGGCCTCGGCGATCGGATGGACCACCGGCAGAGCGAACTCTCGGGCGGAGAGCAGCAGCGCGTGGCGATCGCCCGGGCGCTCGTGAACAGTCCGAGCATCCTGCTTGCCGACGAGCCCTGCGCGAACCTTGATAGCCAGACGTCAAAGAGCATCCTCGACCTTTTTGCACGGTTAAACGAGGATCTGGGCCAGACGATCCTGATGGTCTCGCACGAGGACTGGCACAAAGAGTACTTCTGCCGGGTCGTCACCCTGCGGGACGGTCTGATCGAGGATGTGACGGAGTGCAGGAAAGCGTGATGGGGATGTGCTCCTCACCCTCTGCAACCTACCGGTGATCAAGCACCGGCCCAAAGGGCTGGTCTCCTTTGCGGCCTCGCGCCGTGTGGGGGCGAACGGCGGCGGGGCCCCGGGACCGGTTGCGCCCGACCATGAGGACACACAGAAAATGAGCGGCAATACAATTTTATATCACACTCTATATACAACCCCGGCCGGTGAGAGGCATGCAGGAACAGAAGACGTTCAGGTGCAAGGATCTCGGCCTTGCGTGCGAGTTTGAGGAGAAGGCGGAGAACGAGAAGGAGCTGATGAAGCGGGTCGAGGGGCACGTCCAGACCGCCCACCAGATGAACCCGGAGCACCCGGAGACGCAGGAGAAGATCCGCAAGGCGATGAAGTGAGGGGAACGCCCCCGAACTTTTTTTTCTGACGGTCGTTCGCACGATAGCTGGAGGGCTCCCCCGGTATGGGGCCTCAACGAAGGGAGCAGCAGGTTCTTTTCTGATGAGGACTACCGGGACGGGCATGGCACACCATACAGGCTTTCGGCACACACCGGAAGACGAGGCAGCCCGCAGGCGCTGGCAGCACCCCGAGTCCACCCTGGAGGGGATCGGGCTTACCACGGGCGATACGTTCATCGATGTCGGGTGCGGGGACGGGTTCTTCGCGCTCCCGGCGGCGCGGCGGGTCGGGCCGCACGGCCGCGTCTGCGGGATCGACGTCGACGCAGAGGCTCTCGATCTCCTGCAGGAGAAGGCGTTCCGCGAGAGGCTCGACAACGTCGTCCTCCACCACGGGGCAGCGGAGGAGATCGTTCTCTGCGACCGATGCGCGGACGTGGTCTTCATCGGGATCGCCCTCCACGACTTTGCCGACCCGGTCAGGGTGCTTGTCAACGCGAAGGTGATGGCAGCCCCGGAAGGCAGGATCGTCGACGTGGACTGGAAGAAAGAACCTCTCCCCCTCGGCCCGCCGACCGCAAAGAAGTTCAGTACGGAGCATGCGGCGTCCCTGATGGCGGAGGCGGGGCTCCGGGTGACAGGGGTCGCGGAGGCGGGGCCGTACCACTACATCATCACGGCGTTGTCCTGATGACAAAAATAGAAGGGTTTCGGGGTCACTTCAGGTTCGCGAGACGGCCGTAATCGACGGCGTTCACGAATGCATCGAGATCCTGCTTGGAACCGTCCTCGACGCTGACGTAGACCATGAACCGCTCGTTCACGCCGATCCAGGTGCCGTAGGTGGCGGGTTTGGAGAAGAACTCCCAGGAGGGGTGGCCGCCGACCGTGCCCGACCTGTAGTAGCCCTCGGTCGTCTCGAACGAGACGAACGAGTCCCACGACTCCCAGTAGCCCACGTCGTAGTAGGCCGAGTCCTGGATCAGGACCGCCGCCACGGCGTCACCCTTTGTGTACTCACGGGACGCAAAGGTCCACTGGCCGTCCTCGACCACCAGGGAGGCCCCGGATGGTTCTTCCGCAGTCCAGCCGGCAGGCGCACCGGGCAGGAACGGGATCAGGGTCGCAAACGGAACCGCGGATACGCTCCCCGCTGCGGCACCGGAGACGGTGGTGCCGGCGGCGGGAGTGGTCGTGGCCACGGCGGTGCCGGTTACGGAGGTCCCGTAGGTGGTTGTCTGCGGTGTGGTGGTGTCCGACGGCGCCGATGTACAGCCTGCGGCAAGCAGGCAGATCCCGAGCATGACAAGAAGCGCCGGGAAGATCGTGTTTGAAGAGAGTGTTCTCATAATGATGCCCTCAGTGAGACCAGATTGATAGAATAATATTTATAAATTGTCATTTAGCGATACGGCGCGGTATGCTCGAACCGGGTGCGTTTTGAAGCGTTCACCAACCTCATTCGCGACGGCTGAACGGAAAACGGCTGAAACAAGATGGATCGGGGGGAACCATTATAAAGGGTTTAAGAAAAGTATTTACCATATCTGAGCAACCTTACCGCATGGTTCAGAGAAAGAGTATCTATGGTGCCCTGGTTGCAGGACTCCTCGCACTGTGCCTGCTCGGAGCCGGTTGCACGTCGCAGCCGGCGGAACAGCAAAACGTGACCGCGACCCCCACCCCGGAGGCGACCACGGCCGCTCCGGAGACGAACGCGACAGCCACCCCCGCCCCGGCGGAGGAGTACGTCTTCAACGAGACGAACTACAACGAGACGGTCACCCTCCCGGTCGGGAGCGAGATCACGATCCGCCTCGCCGAGAACCCGACGACCGGCTACGAGTGGAACGTCACCTCATATGAGGGGCTCCAGCTCGTGAACGAGACGCACGACGCGCCCCAGACCGAACTTGTGGGCGCCGGCGGGGTGCATGTCTGGGAGTACATCGCTGCCGAGGAAGGCGCCGGCGAGTTCTCTGCAGTCTACATGCGGCCCTGGGAGAACGTGACCGGGAACGAGACCGCATTCTCGATGGCGTTCACCATCGAGTGATCCTCGAGTGTGCCCCCCGCCAGGCTCGCGGGGTAGGCACCCATCTTCTTTTTTACGCATCCGGCACGCCCCATCAGGCTGTTGCAGGCCATTCCCGGATCCCGGCTCAGGCGGGCTGCTATTATATACACTCACGCATATTCCCCCGCCGAGGAAGGATCACCCGTGCGGCCTGCTCCTCTATGCTCCCTGCAATCTGCGATAACCGCTTGGCGTCCACACCATAGAGAGCCTGTGGCCCCAGGGTTCTGAAGAGCCGTCGGGAACCCTTCTCCTCGAACACAGGGGGTTTTCCGGGCCGGCACTCCGGAGGGGAGGGGACCGGGGAAGCTTCCAGGAGGCTCAAAGGATGAACGAACGCAACTTCTATGCTCCGGTGCTGGCGCTGATTGCCATCGCGCTCCTCACCGGTATCGTATCGGCCGCCGAGCACCAGGTTACCAACGCTTCGGTGGATCAGGTTTATTCGACGGTCGTCGACGACCGCATCCTCTGGTCCGACAATAGAACCGGAGATTATGATGTGTACCTCTACAACGCGACCACCGATAGTGAAGAAGCAGTCACCCCGCCGGAAGGGGATCAATTCGCCACGGCGCTCCCGGCCGGGATGGCGATGAACGGAGACCGGATCGTCTGGGAGGACAACCGGAGCGGGAACCGAGATATCTACCTTTACGAGATCTCTACCGGGCAGGAGACACGGATAACAAACGGGACCGGCCATGAGATCAGCCCCGCTATTGCCGGAGACTGGATTGTCTGGCAGGATAACCGGAACGGGAACTGGGATATTTACCTCTACAACATCGCCACGGGGGAGGAGACCCGGATCACCGAGAACGAGAGCGTGCAGATGACCCCCGCCGTCACCGAGAGCATGGTCGTCTGGAACGATGTCCGGAACGGAAACTGGGACATCTACATCTGGCTCCCCGATGAAGCCGCGCCGTCCGCACCGGGACCGGCCGGGACACCTGCTCCGACTGCCCCGGGGCCGGATCGAACGCCCACCCTGCCCGGAACACCCGTGACACCCGGTGCAACCACTCCGCCGACCGTGTCACCCTCGCCAAACGCAACGACACCGGAAGAGACACTCCCGCCGACCACAACGCCGACAACCGTGCCGCCGACAACCCTGCAAACACTGCCACCGTTGACGTTTGTGACCGTGCCGCCGACAACCCTGCCACCGTTGACATTCGTAACCGTGGTACCGACCCAGCCACCGGTCATCCTATGACCGGATCCGGGACCGGCGTTGAGACACCCGGTATAACCACCGGATTCGCGGCTCATACCGCGTGACTCTCCCGAAGGCCCCTGAATGAGCCGGGTCACCTCGATACCCCTCATTCCGGGAGATCGAGGGTTGGCATTCGGCGTATCACGCGCACAGGGGTCCGGGGGCCGGGACTGTTCGGGTCGGTCGGTGGGACTGTGCAGACGCGAGACGGGTCGCCAGCAACCGCACAAACATCATGTGAACGGCGTATGGATCGCGATGCGGCACACGGAGACCGGAAAACGCATCTGTCCGCCGGAAAAAAAGGAGACGAGAGGGTATATCGACACTCGTTACGCCAGGTAGTCATCCGGGCGTGGGATCTGTTCTTTTAAGCCCTTGCGCTTGCGTATGCTCTTGACCACGTCGTTCACGATACCGGCGGGGACCAGTTCGAACCCGGCGAACTCGGTGCTCCACATCGCGCGTCCTTCGGTGGCCGACCGGACATCACCGGCAAACCCGAAGAGCTCGGCGACCGGTGCCCGGCCGACGATCGTCATGGTATCGCCTTCGCTCAGCATATCGAAGACCTGGCCGCGCCGACCCTGGATCTGCGAGGTCGCCGCACCCATCTGCTCGCTCGGGACCGTGATCTGGATCTTCTGGATAGGCTCAAGGAGCGAATCGCCGCCCAGCAGCAGGCCTGCCTTGACGGCGCTTCTGACCGCCGGGATGACCTGAGCGGGACCGCGGTGGATGGCATCCTCGTGGAGCTTCACGTCCACCAGCCGGATCTTCAGGTTCTGGACCAGCTCATCGGCGAGCGGGCCGCCGCGGAGCGCTTCACGCCAGCCGTCGAGGACCAGTTCCATCGTCTCGTTCAGGTACTGGATACCCTTCGTCATGTCGATGAACATGTTGGTGCCCTCGATCGCCTTGACGTTCTTGGCCTCGTCCTTGTCCATACCGGCAGCAGCGAGAATATCACGCCGCTCGATCGCCTGCTGGTTCATCGAGACCTCGCCGTCCAGGATCATCTTCACGATCGCCGGGTCCATCGGTTCGAGTTCAAGGTAGAACCGGTTGTGACGGTTCGGCGACTTTCCTTCGACCGGGCCGGCCCTGCCCGTGATCGTCTCACGGTAGACGACGATCGGGGGGGAGGTGAGGATATCGACGCCCTTGTCGCGCTTGATACGGCCGGTGATGATCTCAAGGTGGAGTTCGCCCATGCCGCTGATCAGGTGCTCGCCGGTCTCCTCGTTGATCGAGACCTGCACCGTCGGGTCTTCCTTCCCGACCTGCCGGAGAACCTCGACGAGCTTCGGGAGGTCCTTCATGCTCTTCGCCTCGACGGCGACGGTCATGACCGGCTCGGAGTAGTGCTTCAGCGACTCGAACGGAGTCATCTCGATGAGCGACGTGACGGTCGAACCGACGATGGCGTCCTTCAAGCCCGTGACGGCAGCGATGTTCCCGGCCGGGAGCGCATCCACCTCAATCCGCTCGGCACCCATGAAGATGCCGACCTGAGCGAGGCGGTTCGCGCGCTTTGCCGCACCTATGATGTAGCACTCGGTGCCCCGGCGGAGCGTTCCCGAGAAGAGACGGCCGGTGGCGACCTCGCCCGCGTGCGGGTCAAACGAGATATCGGTGACCATCATACAGACGGGTCCGTTCGGGTCGCACGCGACCATGGCCTTCCCCTCGGAAGTATTGTAATCACCGTGCCAGATGATGTGGATACGCCGATCCTGGGCCTGGAGGGGGTTGGGGAGGTGCTTGACCACCATGTCGAGGAGGACGGCGTGCAGCGGACTGTTCTTCGCCAGCCACTTCATGTCGCCGGTGTTGCACTTCTCATAGACGTCCTTGAACGAGACCCCGCTGCTCTTCATGAAGGGGACCGAGACGGCCCAGTTGTAGAGCGCGGAACCGAAGGCGACGGTGCCCTTGGCGGCATCCAGCTTCCAGCCGTCGTTGTACATCTTCTCGTTCATGCCCTTGATCAACTTGTTGACCTTGTCGATCACCTTCGCGAGGCGGATCTGCATCTCCTGCTCGTCCACCTTCAGCTCGTTGATCAGCCGGTCGACCTTGTTGATGAAGAGAACCGGGCGGACACCCTCCTTTAAGGCCTGCCGCAGCACCGTCTCCGTCTGTGGCATGGTCCCCTCGACGGCGTCGACCACGACAACGGCGCCGTCCACCGCACGCATGGCGCGGGTCACGTCGCCGCCGAAGTCCACGTGGCCGGGGGTATCGATCATGTTGATCAGGTACTCCTCGCCGCCGTACTCGTGAACCATCGAGACGTTGCTCGCATCGATGGTGATGCCGCGTGCCTGTTCCTCCTCGTCGGAGTCCATGAAGAGCTGCCTGCCGGCAAGCTCCTCGCTGATCATCCCTGCTCCTGCAAGCAGGTTGTCCGAGAGTGTCGTCTTTCCGTGATCGATGTGGGCGACGATACCGATGTTCCGGATGTGCTCCGGTTTGTCCATCAGATCCGTCACCCGCTCTACCATCTTCTTTCGTCTGGTCATGAATTACACCGAAAAAATAATAGGGGGGTTTAGCGGGCAGCTTTTGCGATACGTTCTCTCTCTTCTTTCTTCGAGACTGCATAGGAGCGGGTATCACCGTTCGCGGCAGAGATCAGCTCTTCGGCAAGCGCCTCGCTCACGGTCTTCTTCTTCTTGTGGCTCGCCTGGAGGACACCGGCAGTGATGAACCGGAGCGCAGTATCAACACGGCGCTGGGGTGCGGTATCGACCGACTTCGGGACGTTGATGCCACCGTACTTCAGCCGGACGGTCTCCTCACGGGGCCCGGTGTTCGCGACTGCATCCACCAGCACCTGGACCGGGTTCTTCTTCGTCTTCTTGTTGACGATCTCGAAGGCCTCGCGGACGATGCGGATGGTGAGTTCTTTCTTGCCGGTGTTCTTCTCGCTCTGCATCAACTTGTTGATCAGGCGTTCGACGATCAGCATGTTGCTCTTGTTGAACTGCTGGCCGACGAGCTTGCCGCAGGAGTGCGGCACGATCATCGTGTGCAGGTTTACGTAACGGGCAAGGCTCGGATCCTGGATCTCGACCTCGCTCATGTCCCAGCGGTTAAAGAGGAGTTGAGGCGTTCCTGCTTCCGCCGGCTGCGTGGTTCCTGCTTCTGCTTCCACCATACCACTTACCTCCGCGGCTTCTCCTTGCGCCCGATAACCATTTCACTCAGGCTGACGTTGTTCACCTTGGTCACGACGAACCGGACACCGGGGATATCACCCATCGACCGGCCCAGCCTGCCGCCGATCCCCTCGATCTCGACCTCATCGTGCTCGTCGATGAAGTTGATGGCACCGTCGCCGACGGCGAATGCGGTCACCTGACGACCGTTCTTGATCAACTGCACGCGGACGCACTTCCTGATCGCAGAGTTCGGCTGCTTTGCCTCCACACCCACCTTCTCGAGAACGATCCCGCGGCCCTGCGGTGCTCCCTCAAGGGGGTCGGATTTCACATCGAGCCCGAGCTGGCGCCGCACGTAGACGGTGTCGTGCCATCTGTTGAACTTTGCGTCGCGCTTCAGTTTTCGGGCTGCAAATTTACCATTTCCCATCGAATACCCTCGTATCGGTTGAATTTGTAGATAGGAGCAACTCCTGGTGTGCTATAAAACAACGCGCGTCGCGGATTTATATATTGTGGAACCCGGCTGCGCGCCGATCTTTCGCCTTAACTATTTGATCGGGAGATGATATAATATTATATCCTGACGAGCAACCTTCATGGATGAGAACCCGGATATACAAGGAGGTTTTTTTCGAGGCAACCCATCGCCTGATTCACTATCAGGGGAAGTGTTTCCGGCTGCACGGTCACCAGTGGCGGGTAGAGGTCTGGATCGAGGGTACTGCCGATGAGCGCACCGGGATCGTCCTTGACTATAACTGCATCAAAGAGGTCGTCGGGCGGTTCGACCACCAGGTGATCCTGAACGCAGAAGATCCCATGGCTGCGTGCATCGAGACGTTCCACCCGGTCGTCACCACCGAGGGCGACCCGACGAGCGAACTCCTTGCAGGGCTGATCGCGGAGATGATCGACGCCGAAGCCGCACGCCAGGGCCGCGACGCCCGCGTGGCAAAGATCCGGGTCTGGGAATCGACGTCCTGTTACGCAGAGCGCACCTATGATCGTCAGTGAGATCTTCCGGAGTCTCCAGGGGGAGGGATTGAACCAGGGGCGGCCCTGCACCTTCATCAGGCTCGCCGGGTGCAACCTCCGGTGCGCCTGGTGCGATACCCCCTACGCCCGGGAAGGAGGCGAGGAGATGAGCGTGACCGAGGTCCTCGACCAGGTCTGGCTCCTGAACGGGAAACATATCTGCATCACCGGCGGGGAGCCGCTCCTGCAGCGGGAGGAGGTTCTCGAACTCCTCAAGAAGTTCAGCATTCATGGGTATAACGTCGAGATCGAGACGAACGGCACCCGGGACTTCCGCGAGATGCAGACCTATGCGTCCATCTGTATGGACGTCAAGTGCCCCTCTTCAGGCGAGAGAAGCGACATCCGGCTCCTCCCCTTCATCAGCCGGCGCGACTGCGTCAAGTTCGTGGTGGCGGACGAGGACGACCTCTTCTACGCCCGGGCGGTGATGGCCGGTCGCGAGATCCGGGGCGAGGTCTTCATCTCACCGGTGGAAGGATGCGACTACCACGCCATCGCGGACTATATCGTCGAGGAGAACCTCCCGGTGAGGTTCCAGGTGCAACTCCACAAAATCCTGGGGGTAAAATGATGAAGGCAGTCTGTCTTCTCTCGGGCGGCATGGACTCCACCACGCTCGCCTACGTCGCAAAGGATATGGGCTACGATATCATCGCGCTCCACTTCACCTACGGGCAGCGGACGGCGGCAAAGGAGCGCGCGTGTGCTCAAAGAATCGCGACCCTGCTCGATGCACAGGAGTTCGTCGAGATCAGCCTCGAACATTTCACGAAGATCGGGGCGTCGAGCCTGACCGACACCGCGATCCCGGTCGAGGCGTATGCCGGCGAGGAGGAGGGGATACCAAGCACCTACGTCCCCTTCCGGAACGGCAACCTCCTCGCCATCGCGACGAGCCTCGCCGAGGCCCGGCGGGCGGGAGCGGTCTTCATCGGCGTCCAGACCGGGGACTACCCGGGCTACCCCGACTGCCGGCCGGAATTCATCGAGGCGTTCCAGCGGGTGGTCGACCTCGGCACGGCGGCGGAGCCCCGGATCACCCTGATGACGCCCTTCGTCCGGATGTCAAAGGTGGATATCATCAAAAAGGGCCTCTCGCTCGGCGTCCCCTACCAGGAGACCTGGTCCTGCTACCAGAACAACGATAAAGCATGCGGGATCTGCTCATCCTGCCACTACCGGAGAGAGGCGTTCCGGGAACTCGGCATCGAGGACCCGATCACCTACGAGAGGTAACTATGGAGATTTACCACGGAAAGCGGCTTACCATCGAGAAGAAGGAGATCACCCTCCCGAACGGGAAGAGAACGGAGCGGGTGGTCGTCCACCCCGGCGGAGCAGTCGCCATCCTTCCGGTCATCGGGGACGACTGCTACCTGATCCGGCAGTACCGGTTTGCTATCGACGACTACATATTCGAGGCGCCGGCCGGGACCATCGACGAGGGCGAGGAGCCGCAGGAGACCGCGTATCGCGAACTGATCGAGGAGACCGGGATGAAGGCCGAGACATTCGTCCCGAAAGGCTGGATCTACCCCTCCCCCGGCTACACCGACGAGCGGATCTGGCTCTACCTCGCAGAAGGCCTCTCCCCCTGCTCCGACTACTCAATGGACGACGACGAGGTGATCGAGGTCGTCCGCGTTCCGGTCAGAGATCTTGCGGTGATGATTGCAGACGGCCGGATCGTCGATGCAAAGACGATCTGCCTCGCCTGCCGCTGCGTGCAATGACGGCGCATGGAGCGTGCCCGGAGGGGACGCGGCGAATGTGCGCATATTTATGCCTTCCCCGGAGAAACACATAGTAGCTTCGATATATGAACAACCTTTGGCAAGCCGGGTGAATCCCCAATGGAAGAAACACAAACACAAGAGATGGATACGCCGCGAAAGCGCTACGAATTCAAGAAGATGCTTGAACGGCTTGCGGAGAAGGAAGGGAGCGGTACCGAGCTGATCACCCTCTATATACCTCCGGATAAGCAGATATACGACGTGACCGCGCAGCTCCGCGATGAGTTCGGACAGTGCGCAAACATCAAGAGCAAACAGACCCGGACGAACGTCCAGAGTGCCATATCCTCAATCCTCTCCCGACTGAAGTACTACAAGCGCCCGCCGGAGAACGGCATGGCGGTCTTCTGCGGCACGATCAACATCGGCGGCGACCGCACCGACCTCGACTGCGAGATCATCGAGCCGCCCGAACCGATCAACACCTACATGTACCGGTGCAGTTCTTCGTTCGAACTCGAACCGCTGCAGCAGATGCTCGGGGAGAAGGAGATCTACGGCCTGATCGTCCTCGACCGGCGGGAGGCCTACATCGGCTTTTTGCGGGGCAACCGTATCGAGCCGGTCCACGGAGTCACCTCGACGGTCCCCGGCAAGCAGCGAAAAGGGGGTCAATCGAGCGTCCGTTTCCAGCGACTGCGGCTGATCGCCATCAACGAATTCTACAAGAAGATCGGTGACCGGGCGAGCGATATCTTCCTTGCCGAGAAGGACTTCTTCGAGCGGTTCAAGGGCGTGCTGATCGGCGGCCCGACCCCGACGAAGGAGGAGTTCGAAGCGGGCGGCTACCTCCACCACGAGCTGCAAAAAAGGATTATCGGGCTCTTCGACGTCTCCTACACGAATGAGAGCGGGCTTGCCGAACTCGTCGAGAATGCATCGGATGCCTTGAAGGGCCTTGATATCATCAAGGAGAAGAACGTGATGAACCGGTTCCTCCAGGAGCTGGTAAAGGACGATGGAGCATCTTCCTACGGTGAGGAGAGCGTCCGGAAGAACCTGGAGCTTGGTGCCGTCGACACCCTCCTCCTCTCAGACAAACTCAGGCGAGCCCGACTGAAACTTGCCTGCCAAAACAGTGACTACACCGAGGAGCGGACGGTCAGCCTCGAGCCGGGCAAGCACATCAAGGACCTCGACTTCGGCACCTGCCCGAGCGACGGCTCCCCGCTCTACGTGGCAGAAGAGGCCGACATCATCGACGAACTGACGACCCTCGCGGACCAGAGCAGCGCGACGGTTCGGATCATATCGGATGACTTCGAAGAAGGCTCGATGCTTTATAACGCATTCGGCGGGATCGCAGCGATCCTGCGCTACAGGACCGGATACTGATGTTCCAGGAGAAGTACCAACAGATTGAGCGCATGCTCCGCGCATGCACCGGTGAGGAGGACGCCCTCCTCACGACAGGCGGGGATCACGCCGATCTCGCCTCAACGATAGCGTTCAAACGTGCGAAAGTTGAGAAGCGGGCTCCCGCAAAGATCGCCGCCGATATCGCGGAGAAACTCTCCGCGGACCCCTCGCTCGGCGATATCAGGGTCGAGGCGACCGGCCCCTACGTCAACTTCCGGTTCGGCCCCACACTCCTCGCCGACGCCGTCAGGGAAGCCCTTGATCCAGGCTACGGGGCCCTCCAGCGCCGAACGGGCCGGGTCGTGCTCGAACACACGAGCGCGAACCCGAACGGCCCGCTCCACGTCGGGCACATCAGAAACACCGTCATCGGCGACTCCCTCGCCCGGGCCTTCCGGAAGGCCGGACACGCGCTCGAGGTGCAGTATTATCTCAATGATATGGGGCGCCAGATCGCCATCGTCTCCTGGGGATTCGACCACCTCGATATCCCCCGCAAGGAGGGCGAGAAGCCGGACCATTACGTCGCCAGGGTCTACATCGCGGCGAACCGGGAGATCGAGAAGAATCCGGAGATCACAAAAGAGATCGACCACCTCATGCAGCTCGTGGAGCGCGGCGACGCGGAGACCGTGAAAAAGTTCCGCACAGCCGTCTCCCTCTGCGCGGAGGGGATCAAGGCGACCCTCGCGGCCTTAAACGTTCACCACGACCGGTTCGTCTGGGAGAGCGACTTCGTCCGGATCGGCGACGTCGACCGGATCATCGAGCGGGTCCGGCGCCTGCCGCAGGCCCACGAGGACGAGACCCTCTGGGTCAACCTCACCGAGCAGGGCTTCGAGAAGAAGTACATCCTCCGGCGGAGCGACGGCACGTCGGTCTACAGCACCCGCGACCTTGCCTACCACACCTGGAAGGGACGCAACTACGACAGGATGATCGACGTGCTCGGCGCGGACCACAAACTGATCGGCGCCCAGCTCCGGGCCACCCTCACACTCCTCGGCGAGCAGCCGCCCGAGATTGTCTTCTTCGAGTTCGTCTCCCTCCCCGAAGGCTCGATGAGTACCCGAGCGGGCAAATTCGTCTCGGCAGACGAACTCATCGAGGAGGTTGCCGCGAAGGCGTATGACGAGGTGACCACGCGCCGGCCGGAACTCTCCTTTGAGGAGCGGTGCGCCATCGCAAAGTCGGTCGCCATCGCCGCCATCCGCTACGACATCGTGAAGGTCTCCCCCGAAAAGAGCACGGTCTTTGACTGGAAGGAGGCTCTCGACTTCGAGCGACAGAGCGGCCCCTACATCCAGTACGCCCACGCCCGGGCCTGCAGCATCCTCGATAAGGCCGGGGAGTTTACGCGGACATACACGCTTGAGACCGAGCACGAGGTCGCGCTCGCCCGGCACCTTGCCCGGTTCCCGGCCGTCATCGAGCAGACCGTGGAGGAACTCCGCCCGCATCTCGTCGCCGCCTACGCCCGCGAGCTCGCCGACCTCTTCAACGCCTTCTACCACTACGATCCGGTCTTGAAGAGCGAGGGCGAGACCCGAAACAGCCGGCTCACGCTTGTGGACGCGGTCAGGAACACCCTGCAGGAGTCCCTCGCGACCCTTGGTATCGATGCGCTCAGAAGCATGTAAGGCTCTGCGGAAGCAGGGCTACCAGTTCGTCAGCCCCGCCTCCTCGGCGGCCGTCAAGCCCTGCATGTGGAACAAGCGGGCGCTCAGGGGCGGGGAGATGTGCTACAAGGCGCAGTTCTACGGCATCGAGAGCCACCGCTGCGTCCAGATGACCCCGACCCTCAAATGCAACCAGCAGTGCCTCTTCTGCTGGCGGTCGTTCGAGCACGAGGTCGTGGAAGAGGAGGAGTGCCCGCCGGAGGCGATCATCGCAAACCTTCGCCGCCTCCAGAAGAGGGCACTCTCGGGCTACAAGGTCTCGCCCTACGTCGCGCCGGAACGGTTCGCCGAAGCCCTCGCCCCCACGATGGTCGCAGTCTCCCTCTCCGGGGAGCCCACCTGCTACTCGCGGCTTGCTGACCTGATCGACGGCCTCAACGCCGACGGCTACACGACGTTCCTCGTCTCGAACGGCACCCGGCCCGAAGTCCTTTCCCGCTGCCGGCCCTACCAGGTCTACGTATCCCTCGACGCCCCCGACCGCGAGACCTACCTCCGGCTCTGCCGGCCGCAGGAGGACTACTGGGACCGGATCCGCGAGAGCCTTGCCGGGCTTGCCGATCGGCGGTCCGCCATCCGCACCACCGTGGTCCGGGGCTACAACGACTTCTGCCCCGAAGGCTACGCGGCGCTTTACCAGGATTCCGGGGCCCGGTTCGTGGAGGTAAAGGGTTATATGTATCTGGGGTACAGTAGGAACCGGCTGCAGAAGGACCAGATGCCTGAACACGAGGATGTCAGGGAGTTTGCGGAGAAAATTGCGCAGCATTGCGATTATGTTATCAGAGACGAGAGCCCGGCAAGCCGGGTCGTCTGTCTGGAGCGGAAGATATGAGATTCGATGTTGAAACGTTCAAGCAGAAGGCGAGAGAGGACTTCGAGCACGCATGGCACGAAGGGCCGTCGGTCCTGACCCCGGCAGGGGTTGCAGGCCGGTACCCCCGGCTGAAGTACACCCGGGCGACCCCGCACCCGATCTTCGAGATCGTGCAGCGGCTCCGCGAGACCTACCTTGCGATGGGGTTTGACGAGGCGATCAACCCCCTGATCGTCGAGGAATCGGACATCTACCGGCAGTTCGGCCCTGAAGCAATGGCCGTCCTCGACCGGGTCTTCTACCTCGGCGGCCTGCCCCGCCCGAACGTCGGGATCGCGAAGAAGCAGCTTGAGGGGATCGAGGGGATCCTCGGCCGTGCGCTGACGCCCCAGATCGAGGAGAAGCTCCGCGAGACCCTTCACGGCTACAAGAAGGGGACGATCGACGGCGACGAACTGACGCACGAACTCGCGGCCGTGCTCGAGGCCGACGACGCGACCGTGGTCCACATCCTGGATGCGGTCTTCCCGGAGTTCCGGGCGCTCGCCCCCGAGTCGTCGCGGAACACCCTCCGGAGCCACATGACGAGCGGCTGGTTCATGACGCTCTCCTCCATCTGGGAGAAGCGCCATCTCCCGATACGGCTCTTCTCGGTCGACCGGTGCTTCCGGCGCGAGCAGGAAGAGGGGCCCACCCGCCTGATGACCTACCACTCGGCCTCCTGTGTCGTCGCGGGGGAGGACGTCACCCTCGAAGAGGGGAAAGCCGTCAGCGAGGCCCTCCTCTCGGCCTTCGGCTTTGAGGAATTCCGGTTCCAGCCCGACGAGAAGCGGTCGAAGTACTACATGCCCGACACCCAGACGGAGGTCTACGCCCGCCACCCGGTCCTCGGCTGGGTGGAGGTCGCCACCTTCGGGATCTACTCGCCCTCGGCGCTCGCGGAGTACGGGATCGGCGTCCCGGTGATGAACCTCGGCCTCGGCGTGGAGCGGCTCGCGATGATCGCCTACCGTTCGAACGACGTCCGCGAACTCACCTACCCGCAGTTCTTCCCGCAGGACCTCTCCGACCGCGAGATCGCGGGTGCGGTCCACCTGCGTGTCGAACCCGCATCGGCGGTCGGGAAGCGGATGGCGGATGCGATCCGCACCACGGCCGCCGAGCACGCCGCCGCCCCCGGACCCTGCGCCTTCACCGCGTGGACCGGCGAGATTGCCGGGAGAGGGGTCGAGGTGATCGTCGAGGAGCCCGAGTCCAACACGAAGCTCTGCGGACCGGCCTGCGCGAACGAGGTCTATGTCCACAACGGCGCGGTGCTCGGCGTCCCCGACACCGAGAAGTGGGCGGAAGTCCGGCGTGACGGGGTCTCGACCGGCATCACCTACCTCGACGCCGTGGCAAGCCTCGCCGCCGCCCGGATCGAGGAGGCAGCACGGTGCGGGGAGGGGACCACTGTCCAGGTGAAGATGTCGAAGCTCCCCTCCGACGTCAACCTGCGGATCGAAGAGTACGCGATGCGCTACGTCACCGACCACAACAAAAAGGTGGACCTCCGGGGCCCGGTCTTCCTGACGGTCCGCTCCGTCATCCCGGAGCAGCAGACTTAACAAAGCCTTTCTCCCGCCCCGGCCTCTCTTTTTTTCCGGCGGTTTTGTCCCTGTCCGATTCGAGACATCTCCGAAGCAGCGGCAGCACGTCCCGCTGCGAGACCAGGTTGAACCGGGCCCGGCTCGGCGCGAGCCCGACCTTGACCGAGTAGGCTTCGGGGGACATCGCCGCAAAGAGGTCCTCGTCGGTCCGGTCGTCGCCGATGGCAAGGACGAAGTCCCAGGCCCGTCCCGTGATCCAGTTCAGCGCCGCCCGCCCTTTGTTGACGACATTGTTCTTGATCTCGATCACCTTGTTCCCGTCCAGCACACCGACGTCGAGGTTGGAGGTCAGGTACAGGAGATCGTCCTTGAGCTCCTTCGCCCTCTGCGCACCGAGCACCGGTTCAGTCCGGCGGTAGTGCCAGACGAGGGAGTAGTCCTTCTCCTCGATGAAGGAGCCGGGCGTGCGGTCCGTATAGAGTTCAAGAAGCGGCTGGATCTCCGCTTTCCACTCGTCCGAGAGTGCCTCGGGCATCCGCCACTCCCCGGATCGCTCTTTCACCCAGACGCCGTGCTCGGCGATGAGCCCGATATCCATCTCCCCAAACCAGTTCTCCAGCGTATGCCGGTCCCTGCCGCTGATCACCACCACCTCGTTTTCCGGCGTCTGAATCAGACTCTGGAGGACCTCCCGTGTGGCCTCGCCCGGAACCGCCTTCTGCGGTTTTGCGGCAAAAGGCACCAGGGTGCCGTCGTAGTCGAGGAGGAGGAGACGGCCCTTGCCGGCCCGATAGTCGGCGACCAGCTGTTCCCTGATGGCAGGGGTGACAATCTGCTCGGACCGCTCGACCTGGACGGTCCGGGCGTCGCCGAGACGGGTGAGGAAGTCGCCGACCCAGCGCTCGATGTCGTAGCGCATCAGTCTCCTCTGCATGATCCGGTTCCGCTCGATCTGCTCCTTCTCCGGCATGGCGAGCGCCGTCTCGATCGCCTCGATCACCGCGTCCTGGTCGTTGGGGTTGACGATGATCGCTTCGCCGAGTTCCTCGGCGGCCCCCGCCATCTCGGAGAGGATGAGCACCCCGGTGCCGTCGGTCCTGCTCGCGACGTACTCCTTCGCCATCAGGTTCATGCCGTCCCGGAGCGGCGTCACCAGGGCGACGTCGGCGGCGCTGTAGAACGCGACGAGCGTCTCGAACGGGAGAAAGTTGTAGAAGTAGCGGACCGGGGTCCAGTCGGTCGTCCCGTACTTCCCGTTGATCCGGCCGACGAGCTCGTCGAGCCGCTTCTTTAATGCCTTGTAACTGTTGACGCTCGTCCGGGACGGGACGGCGACGACGACGAAGGAGATCGTTCCCCGGTACTCCGGTTTCCGGTCAAGAAGCGCATCGAAAGCCTCGAGCCGGAGCGGGATCCCTTTCGTGTAGTCGAGCCGGTCAAACGAGAGGACGATCTTCTGTTTTCCGTACCGCTGCCGGACCTTGGCGATCTCCTTCTGGACCGGGTTGCTGCCCGCAGCGTCGGCGAACCGGTGGTAGTCGATGCCCATGGGAAAGAGGTCGGTCCGCACCACCCGGGTGCCGGTCCTGACCTCGCCGAAGGTGTGCTCGTAGCCGAGGAGCCGCCGGACGCTGGAGAGGAAGTGGCGGACGTAGCCGTAGGTGTGAAACCCGATGAGGTCCGCACCGAGGAGGCCGGCGAGGATCTCCTTCCTCCAGGGCAGGTGCCTGAATACCTCGAACGACGGGAAGGGGATGTGATGGAAGTAACCGATCTCTGCCTCGGGAAGGCGTTCCCGGAGCATCTGCGGCAGGAGCATCAGGTGGTAGTCGTGGACCCAGATGATGTCGTCGGGGCGGGCGACCTCCATGACGGCATCGCAGAACCGCTCGTTCACCCGCTGGTAGACCTGCCAGGTCTTCGGGTCGTAGTCGGCATAGAGGTTGAAGTAGTGGAGGAGCGGCCAGAGGGTGTTGTTGCAGAACCCGTCGTAGTAGTGTTTGATGTCGTACGGAGAGAGAAAAACCGGGTGGCACTGCTCCTTCCTTAATGCCTCGACGATCCGTTCCCTCTCTTCGTCCTGCTTTCTCTGGAGGTTCATGCCGGGCCAGCCGATCCAGAGACTCTCGTACGACTTGTAGAATGAGCCGACTCCGGTGGCAAGACCGCCGACACTCCGTTGCAGGCGGAAGTCGCCGTTCTTTTTTGAGAGACTGACCGGGAGCCTGTTCGATACTATCAGTAACCTGTTCATAGTTCGACCTGCTTACGATCGGATAGATTGATCGCATCACAAAGATTCTCAACTAAAATTAAGTTTTTGGAGAAATCTCCAAAAATTGCAGATATCGCGCTTCCGGCAACCATTTCTCCTCCCCGGCCTTCCCGACGCCGGCAGACACTTCAGACTTCGCACATGGTCGGATGGGCAGGTTCTGTCGGGGCATTTGCGGTAGCGGTTGGCGGAGGGAAGGTGGATTGGGGTGGGGGCGGTCAGAGCAACTGGACCGCGGTCATCGTATGTCAGAGGCCGGGGCGCGGAGAAAAAAGAGGATGCCGATCTGATTTCCGGGGTCACGCCCGGGCACGGATTCTCCGTGATTACGCACCTGACGGTGCTCGAACTCCTGCCCTACAGGCAGTCGCACTCACGAACCATCGCGTCCTGCGCCTCCATCCACTGGAGCGCCCGGCAGATCCACTGGCCCCCACCGCCCGGCGCTCCGCGCCTCCTCGCTCACACCTTCAGTGTTCATGCTCCGGCCTGTTTACGTGGGGTTCTGGTCTCCTGCCGTTGAAGTGCAACTAGAGGGCAGACCCCTGTGTGGGGCCGGCCCGTCCCCCTGCCTCCCCACCCGTAAAAGTTATATTATTCCAACACAATGTTAGGTATAGATAACAGGTGACGTGATGAAGACGCGATACGCGGTACAGATTGCGGCGGGAGCGATTATCGCAACTGCCGGGCTCCTCCTCCCGTTTCTCACGAGCGGGATGGAAGTGTTCTCCTCGGTCCTGGTGACGATCGGCCTCGTGATCCTCATGGTGGCCGCCGTGCGGCACTGGAGGTTCCGTGACGAGCCGGAGAAGGATGAGCGGATACAGAGGATCGGTGCATACGGTATCTCCTGGTCCTGGTTCCTCACCCTCATCTTCCTCGCGGTCCTCTTCTGGGTGGACTACCTCGGTGTCCTTGCCCTCACGGTCGATAGCGTGCTCCTCTCGACCATCCTGCTGATGGGGCTCTCGGCCCGCATCTTCCAGTGGTACTTCTTCCGGCAGGGGGACGTAGCATGAGAAGAACAAGCACGATAATCCGGCTCCGGAAGGGGGACGCCGGGTGAAGACCCGGATCAAGGAGCTCCGGGCGAAGGCGGGGCTCACCCAGGAGGAACTGGCGCAACAGGTCGGGGTCCGGCGGGAGACGATTGTCTTCCTCGAGAAGGGGAAGTACAACCCCTCCCTAAAACTCGCCTACAAGGTGGCCCGGACGCTCGGCTCCACCATCGAGGAGGTCTTCACATTCGAGGAGGAGGACCTGGCGTGACCGGACGCACGGTCCTGGACTGAGCGGGATACGCAGCGTCAACTACCCTGAGACCCACGACCATGATGCCAGAACGCCGTTGAAAGACGGACGAACCCGATTACGGGTTGGAGGTGACGTTTCCCGATGGCTGCCCGGCACCGGGCAGGAGAGCGGATCTCCACCCGGAGGACGACGACAACAAAACCAACTGAGGAACGCAAAAATGTATTGGGGGCATTTTTTACGTTAGGAATAGAAGAATAAAAGCATTATGATTTTGAATTTCTTTAATTTAATTCCCGATTCCTGATTAACCTCAAATTTTTGCTTAATCTCAAAAAAATAGTTTTTATTACATCCCGAAGATAATTTATGACGATGTCCCGATCATTCGGGATGAGCGCGGCGCCCGGGAATGATCATTCCGGTTTTCGAGAGAATCGTGCCATTTCATTCCCCTCTGTCGGCCCCTCCCCACCGACGCCGCATCTCGGGGCACCGGCCCGATCCGGCCTGCCGGAGTTCCGGACCGTCGCGACCCACGATCGGCAGACCGGGCAAAATGCCGGCCCCTTCCGGTCGGTATCTGCGATGGTATTCGAGAAGTGCATGGCACACCGGGGATTCTCGCAATGGGCGAGCCCGAAGGTGTGGCCGAGCTCGTGCACCGCCTCCACGACGGCCCGGCGCCGAAAGATGCCGGGGTCCTCCGGGAGGTTGTAGAACGATTGCCTGAGGCGGTGCTGGGATATGATGGCGATTCCGCGGTTCGCAATCCCGAAGACGAAGTTCATGCCCGCCAGGTAGAGATCGGCGTCGGTGACACCCAGTGCCCGGTCACACCCGGCGGCCTCGCCGGAGAGCAGGAGGGACTCAAGCACCATCTCAGCGTCATACTGGCTGCGGGCCGGGTTCCACGCGGTTGCAGCAAGCGGGATCCTCTTCCCGACCACCACGTCTGCGGAGAAGTACTCCTTCAAGGACTCCTGGAGCCACCTCATCTCCGCCGGATTGACCCTCCCGATAGGAACAAGGACGATACTCATGCAGGCACTCCCGCGCAGCGTACCGACCGGTGGGGACTTGATGATACCGGTCAGGAACCGCGATCACCATCCCCTCTAAGAAGACCGAAGAGCCGTGCGAGCGAGACGATGTCCTGCCGGTTATGCTCCACCACCGGGACGAGCGGGCCGGGGTTGTTGGTCCGGCGGTAGGACTCATAGAACTCCGGAACCACCCGGCTCGGAATATCATCCTCCCGCTCAATACCGAGAACTCCGGTCTCAAGCGCACAGAGGCGGCAGGACCCGAACGTTCCCCTCCAGCGCCTGCGTGCGGGGTAGAGGATATCGAAGTGCGGCAGGGCCAGGTCTGCCGGGATGCCGTGGCGGGTGAGCCGCTCGCCGATATAGGGGAGATCGAACGCCCTGCCGTTGAACGTGACAAGGGCCGCCCCGTCCGCTTCCAGGTATGGGACAAGAGCGGTGAGCGCCGCCGCCTCCTCCCCGACAGAGCGGAGCAGGTACTGGCGAACGGTGAGCGACCCCTGTTCGAGCCGGCCAAGGCCAATGAGGATGACCGGCCGGGCAAAGAGCCCCAGTGTCTCGATATCCAGGAAGAGAAGGTCTCCGGCATCATGAAACCGGCTGAGCTCGAGGATGAGCGGATCGGAGCGCCGGTGCCGCCGCCCGATCCACTCCGCAAGGCCGCGGGTATCCCCCTGTTCCACCGCATGAAGGAGCCGTGCGGCGTCCCGGCAGTAGAGCGGGTGCCGGGCAAGGTCGGCGACCGTCCGGTAACCCTGCCGCTCCAGCCTTCGTCCGGTCGCCTCACCGATCCCGGGAACGAGCGTGAGGTCGGCAAGGACCGCCGAGGCCGCCCGGTCCGGGTCCCGGCCGTTGAGGCCCACGGCGGACCGGGACTCGATGACGTAGCATGTGCCGGCAGGAGAGGCAACCTCACGGCCGCAGAAGACGTCCTCGACCCTCCGGTTCCGGTTCGTTGCAATGAGGCCGTCGTGGAGGTGCCGGGCCCGCTCGTAGTCGGAGAGCGACGGTGGCATGCGCTCCCACCCGGACGGGGTGCTCCTGCACGGGCCATCGCGCCATCCCTGATTGAACGGGTAAGCCATTCTGCCGACAGAGAGTTGTGCCTCCCGGCATTCAAATGTAACCGCCGCGTCGCGAAAGTGAACGGGAACCTGCCTCCGGCATCACCGCTGCAGATGCTGCTCCGGTATTTCAGCGTGTAGTTCGGGTTCAGACCGGCCACCGCAGCGTTCGCATACGCGTGGCAGGCGTTACAGACGGCGATAGGATCCTCTCCCTGCTCGCCTGCCTTCGCTGCCATCGCGCACTTCCTGACGGTCAGGAGCGCCTCACCGAACAGGGATTCCCGGACCTCGTACCGGTACTCGGGACCGAAGAGCACCCGTGTCGCCGCCGGTCGGCATCCAGAAGGCGCGGGCGATGACGCCGACATTCCTGCTCTGCACCTGCCACACCGCCCGCTCAATCTCGTTGTAGAGCAGGTCGTCGGCGCCGTCGCGGATAGCCCTGCGGTAGGCGGGCGGCAGCCCGGAGAACTCCCGGGCGGCCAGCTTCCACCGCACATCTACCGGAATCCGTTCGAATACGTCCATATCGTTGCCTCCTGCTGCCCGTGATGGTTTCCTGGTCGGTGCGGATGCACCACAACGCACAATACGGTTATCCGGGTGCTGCGCCCACCGGCTACCACGTAAATACTTTTACGGGCAACAATCAGAGAGAGCCATGACCGCCATACACGCGTTCCTGATCGATATCGACGGTGTCCTCTACGTCGGCGACCGGCCGATCGAGGGTGCAGACCGGGCACTCCGGGAACTCGACCGGCGGGGAATACCCTACCGGTTCGTCTCGAACACCACCCGCCGCTCCCGCGCCTCAGTTGCCCGCCGGCTGGAAAGCCTCGGCTACACCATCCCGGAGGCCTGGGTCATCACCGCCCCGGTCGCCGCCGCGGCACACCTCAAGGAAGGAGGCCGGACACGCTGCTTCCTCCTCACCACCTCCGACGCCCGGACCGACTTTGAGGGCGCGGGCATCCGGGCGGTCGAGGAGAACCCCGACGCCGTCGTGGTCGCCGACGCCGCCGAAGGGTTCACCTACGAGAACATGAACCGGGCGTTCCGGCTTCTCCTCTCCGGCGCAGACCTCGTCGCGCTCGAGAAAGACCGTTACTGGATGGGGTCGGACGGGTTGATGCTCTCGGCCGGCCCGTTCGCGGCCGCCCTCGAGTACGCCACCGGCAGGGAGGCAGAGGTGATCGGCAAACCCTCCCCGGCGTTCTTCTTCCGTGCGCTCGCAGAGACAGGGGCGCGTCCCGAAGAGGCCGCGATGGTCGGCGACGACATCGTCACCGATATCGGTGGTGCCCAGGCCTGCGGAATGAGAGGGATCCAGGTCAGGACCGGTAAGTACCGGGAAGAGACGCTCGCGTGGTCGGGCATCACACCGGACCTCGTCATCGACTCGCTTGCGGACCTGCCGGAGTACCTCTGAGGCGAGGACGGACTTACTCCCGGACGATGTACCGGGCCGGGGAGGAGGCGCCGTCCCCCATCCCCTCCCCCCGGAGCCGGGCCATGGCCGTCTCGCAGTACTCCGGGACGATATCGATGCCAATGAACCGTCGCCCAAGCCGATGGGCGACGAGCGTCGTCGTCCCTGCACCGTTGAAGGGGTCGAGCACCAGGTCCCCCCGGTAGGAGAAGAGTTTGATCACCCGCCGGGGGAGCTCCTCGGGAAACATCGCCGGGTGCCGGTAATCCCGCATCCTCGCCTCCGCCGGGAAGGCCCATCTCGCAAAGACCCACTCTTTGAACTCGTCGCCGGTGATATCGATCTTCTCTTTCTCTCCGGTCTTCTTATGCGTCTCCTTATCGAAGACCTCGATGAACTCCCAGGTATACTTCATGTACGGCATCGACGGCGATTTCCAGCTCCCCCAGGCGGTGTACCGGGCGCTATAGGTATTCTTCTCCCAGAGGATCTCCGCCTTCCAGAGGAAGCCGATATCGAGGATCTGTGACGAGATGACATGGTGCGTGGGGATGTAATCGGAGAAGAGAGGTTGTACGTTGACCGCCATCCGCCCGCCGGGTTTGAGAAGACGGTAGCACTCCTGCCAGATCGCTTTGAGCCCCCTGAAGTAATCGTCCCACTCGCAGGTATCGTTGTTGTCCGCGTAGTGGTGTCCGAAGTTGTAAGGCGGGGACGTGACGACGAGGTCGACGCTCCGATCCGGGATCTCCTGGAGCACCGCTGCGGCATCGCCGCAGATGATGCTGTCTACGAACTGCCGGACGGCGTGAGGCTCAGGAGTGTATACGGCATGCTTGCTCCCGGCGCCACGCCGGATCTTCCTTTTCTCCTTCCGGTTCGCTATGCCTTCCCACGGCACCCCGACATGACCCTCCGGGGTGCCGGTGGATCACAGGAGGGGTTAAGCGTAACCCTCTGCCTCACGCGGGGTGCGGGGTGCCGGAGATGTTGTGACGGCGTATGTCAACTTACTCATCTGGCTCCGCCGAACGATGGTCGGGTACCGGGCGGCCCGCTCAGCCAGAGAGGCAAACGTGGTGAATGCAGATCTTTCCATATATGAAACAGGGTGGGGCCGGTATTTAACCGCAAGCCGTGCGCGGGGTGAAAGTGGAGAACCGGGAGTGTGCCGGCGATCCCGCCCCTATCCGCCAACATTCCTGGACCTGTTCGTCAAATAAAACGGATATTCACACGGGTTTTGGTGAATTCTCGGTTATTCCGGCTATTCACCCTCCTGCCGCTGAAACGGCAACTGTTCCGTTGACAAGTGTTAATTGCATCCCCTGCGAATACATGAAACGAAGTGTCGTATGCTGGATATCAGTGATTTGCACGTGAGCGTGGATGGCACCGAAGTGCTCCACGACATCAACCTCCACGTCGGGCAGGGGGAGACCCATATCCTGATGGGGCCGAACGGCTCGGGAAAGAGCACGCTGCTCAAAGCGATCATGGGGTTCGGCGGCTATACGATAACATCGGGATCCATCATTTTTAAAGGGCAGAATATCACCGGGATGCCGATCCACGAGCGGGCCCGTCTCGGGATAGGCATGATGTTTCAGCACCCGCCCGCGATCTCCGGGCTGAAACTCGGGAAACTGCTCACCGCCACATCCCACATGGGGGAAGAGGCGATAGAGGCGCTCGCGCAGTCGGTCAACATGGAGCACTTTCTTTCCCGGGACATCAACGTCGGGTTCTCCGGCGGTGAGATCAAACGGAGCGAGGTCTTACAACTGAAGGTCCAGCAGCCCGACTTCCTCATGCTTGACGAGCCGGAGAGCGGCGTCGACCTCGAGAACATGAACCTCATGGGCAAGGAGATCGCAAGCCTCCTCGAAAAAGACGTCCACATCGTCAACCGGCGCCGGAGCGGTCTCATCATCACCCACACCGGCTACATCCTCGATTACCTCGAGGCCGACCAGGGCCACGTACTGATCAACGGCCAGATCCGGTGCCACGGGAACCCCCGCGAGATCCTGCGGGTCGTCAAGGAGAAGGGATACGGAGAGTGTCTGCGTTGCAAACAGATGTAACCGATATGGAGCACCTCTCGGAGAAGGACCGGGAGCGCCTCGCCCTGACCGGCCTTGAGGTCGGGATGCAGAACCGGTGCGGGAGTTTCTTCCAGGTCGACCAGAAGGTGATCCAGACCACCTGCGGGGCCGAGGGGATCGAGATGCTCCCCATCAAGGTCGCCCTCGAGAAGTACGACTGGGTGAAGGACTACTACTGGAACGCCGTTCCGAAGGATAAGGACAAGTATACCCAGTTCGTGGCAAAGCAGGAGAACCCACAGGGCCTCGTCGTCATCGCCCACGAAGGCGTGAAGGTCGAGATGCCCCTTCAGGCCTGTCTCTTCCTCCGCGAGGAGCCGGTGCAGCACGTCCACAACCTCTTCATCGCGCGGGAAGGCTCGGAGATTCACATCATCTCCGGTTGCGCGAGTTCCTGGCAGAAGGAGCACGGGGCGCATATCGGGGTGACCGAGATCTACGTCGGCAAAGGCGCCAAAGTCACATCCACGATGATCCACAACTGGAACCCGGGGATCAGCGTCTTCCCGCGAAGCGCCACCGTCGTCGAAGAGGACGGCACCTTCCTCTCAAACTACATCTGCATGCAGCCGGTCAACCAGGTCAACATGTACCCGACGGCACGCCTGGTCGGGAAGAACGCCGTCGCCCGGTTCTCGAGCATCGTCGTTGCGACGCCGGGTTCAACCCTCGATCTCGGTTCCCGGACCATCCTTGCCGCCGAGCACACAAGCACCGAACTCATCACCCGGGCGATCACCACCGGCGGCACCATCATCTCCCGGGGCCACATCCTCGGCGAGAAGGACAACACCCGGGGCCACATCGAGTGCAAGGGCCTGATCTTAAAAGACGGCATCATCCACGCCATCCCCGAGATCGAAGGGACCCTGACCGGCACCGAACTCTCTCACGAGGCCGCGGTAGGTAAGATCGCCCGCCACGAGATCGAGTACCTCATGGCCCGGGGACTCTCCGAGGAGGAGGCTACCGCAACCATTATACGCGGGTTCCTGGATGTAAAGATCAGCGGTCTGCCTGCAGTCCTGCAGACTCAGATCGATGCCGCGATCGATAAAGCTGAATCAGGATTCTGATTCGTGAGAGGGTATGACAGAGGCCGATCCCTGCCGGAAAGAGCGCGAGGAGATGGTGGAGTTCCAGATCCGGGCCCGGGGGGTCAGGGACGAGCGGGTGCTTGCCGCGATGGAGAAGATCCCGCGCCACTTTTTCGTGCCGAAGGGCTTTGAGCGTGCCGCCTACGAGGACCGGCCGCTTCCCATCGGGGAGGGGCAGACCATCTCTCAGCCCTACATCGTCGCCGTCATGACCGAACAACTCGCTCTGTCGCCAGAGGACCGGGTACTCGAGATCGGGACCGGCAGCGGCTACCAGTCCGCACTCCTCGCTGAACTCGCCGGGACGGTCATCTCGATCGAGCGCCTCCCGGACCTCGCCGACCGGGCGCAACAGAACCTCGCCCGGGCGGGAGTCACCGGCGTTACGGTCGTCGTCGGCGACGGCACGGAGGGGTATCCGCCGGAGGCGCCCTACAACGCCATCGTCGTCACGGCCGCATCGCCCGACATCCCCGACCCCCTGGTAACACAGCTCGCCGAAGGCGGGCGGCTGATCGCTCCCGTCGGGCCGCGGGACTGCCAGGACCTCATCAAACTCGTCAAGCGCGAGGGCAGGGTGGAGAAGATCCCGCTCGGCGGCGTCTGCTTCGTGCCGCTGATCGGGCAGTTTGGGTGGCGGGGAGAGGACGGCCTGTGACGGTCTACGACATCACCCGTCCCCTCTCTGAGGATACCCTCATCTACCCGGGGGATATCCGGCCCCGGTTCAACGAGATCGACAACGGGCAGTACCGGGTGACAGAGATGACCCTCGCGACCCACACGGGAACGCACATCGACGCCCCGTCTCATTACCTCGAGGGCGGGCTGACGGTCGATGCAATCCCGCCCGAGAGGCTCGCAGGACCGGCGCAGGTGCTCGACTGCAGCGATGCGGAAGGGATCATCGGTCCCGGCCACCTCGCCGGCCGCCTTTCCGGCACCCGGACGCTCCTCTTAAAGACCTGGTTCTCGGGACGGCAGGAGTTCGATCCCGGGTACCCGGGGCTCTCCCTCGAGGCGGCAGAAGTCCTCGTCGAGGCCGGGATCACCTGCCTTGGCACCGACACCCCGTCGATTGAGGAGTTTAACGGCGACGGCTCGGTCCACCGACTGCTGCTCGGGAGCGAGATGGTCATCCTCGAACTCCTCGATCTTGCGGCGGTCCCGGAAGGAGAATACTGCATGGCAGCGCTCCCGTTGCGGATCAAAGGCGCGGACGGGTCGCCTGTTCGGGCGATCCTCCGGGATAAGGAGGAATTGACGTGACGTTCTGGCACGATGCTATAGGAAAACTCGAGACGATCCTCGCGGACAGCGGGTGCGAGGACGGGATCGTGACGCTCAGGGTGAACTACGACGCAGATGTCTGCCAATACCCGAAAGGGGTCCCGATGGAGGGGCATTTCGGCGGGAAGCGGGGACAGTTCATCACGAGCGAACCCGTCCGGGCCAACACCCGGATCTCATTCATGTTCGGCGCACCGCTCGCAAACCAGAAACAACGAGCGGCGGCGGGCGCGATCGTCAACGCCGTCTCGGCGTTCCTCTGCCTCTCGCGGAAACTCCGCCCCTGCACCCCCGACTGCTACGGCCCCTGCCTTGCGGAACTCTCCCGCGAGGTCGCCGGAAAATGCGTCTACCTCGTCGGCCCGATGCCGGTCCTCGAGCGGGCCCTCGGGAATCAGGTGGTCGACTCGCCGGAAGCGGCCGATCTCTTCCTGGTCGCCGGCGACGGCATGACGACCGACGCGGGGGTCGCCTGCATCGACGAGTACCGGGGACGGAAGCGGATGATCTTCCTCGGGCCGTCGACCGCCGGGGTCAGTGCCCACATAAATCTCGAACACTGGTGCCCTCACGGCCGATGAATACCTTTTTTTAGGGAAGAAATGAGTATACAGGAGTATGCTTTTCGGCTCTTCCGGAATCCGGCGGGAATTTGACCCCGGTCTCGTCGATCTCGCGCTCCGCATAGGAGCAGCCACTGCAGGCGGCGCATCGGGCGTCGTCGTGGGCAGGGATACCCGCACGACCAGCGAGTTACTGGAACACTGCATCATCGCCGGGATGCTCTCGGCCGGTGCAACCGTCTACACCTGCGGCATCGCGCCCACCCCGACGGTCGCACACGCGACAGGGTACGTGGACGCAGGGTGCATGATCACCGCCTCGCATAACCCCGAGTCCTACAACGGGGTAAAACTGCTCAACCCCGACGGCTCGTCGTTCACCCTCCGGCAGCAGACAGCGATCGAGGAGGCGCTCAGGAGTTCCCACTGGAAGAGCTGGGACGAGCAGGGGCGCGTCCTTCCTACCGATGCGGTTGATGCGCACCGGGACGCAATCCTCGACCGGATAAGCCTCTCGCGACCGATCAGGGTCGTGCTCGACTGCGGCAACGGTGCGGGAGGTGTCGTCAGCCCCGACCTCCTTGCAGCGGCGGGGGTGACCGTCGTCGGGCTGAACTGCAACGTCTCCGGCCGGTTTGCCCGGCCTTCGGAGCCGCTCGAGGCGAACCTCCCCTACATCGGGGAGCTTGTCCGGAAGCGGGAGGCCGCATGTGCGATCATCCACGACGGCGACGCCGACCGGATGATGGCCTTCGACGAGCGGGGCCGCTACATCGACGGGGACCACCTCCTGATGCTCTTTGCGAAGTACCTCGACCGGAAGCGCGTCGTCACCACCGTCGACGCCTCGATGGCGATCGAGGAGGTCGCGGAGGTCCACCGCACCCCCGTCGGCGACAGTTTCGTCTCCGAGGAACTCCTCTCCTGGGGAGATTTCGGCGGCGAGGCGTCGGGAAGCTGGATATTCCCCGAACACTCCTTCTGCCCGGACGGGATCTACGCCGCGGCCCTCCTCTGCGAGATCGCGTCCGAGTGGTCGATTGCAGAGGAACTCGACCGGATGTCGAGGTACACCCTCCTTCGGGAGTCCTACCGCATCGGATCGCCCCGCGAGGTTATGACGGCGATGGGAGCCGACGAACCGACCCACGGGGTCCGGTTCGAGGACGAAGACGGCTGGTACCTGGTCCGGGCAAGCGGGACCGAACCGAAGGTCCGGATCACGGCCGAGGGAAGGACGCGCGAGAAAGCGAAAGAGATGCTCGATCTGGGACAGGCCGCCCTGGAGCGAGCGAAACGGAGTCTGGAGTAAGTCTATGCAGTGTGTCGTACTTGCAGCAGGAGAGGGGAAACGGATGCGCCCGCTGACCGCCCGGCGCCCGAAGGTGATGCTCCCTATCGCCAACCGCCCGATGATGGAACACCTGGTTATCGCGGCCCGCGATGCGGGGATCACCGACTTCATCTTCGTCGTCGGCTACTTCGAGCGGGAGATTCGGAACCACTTCGGGGACGGCAGCGCCCTCGGGGTGAAGATAACCTACGTGACCCAGCGGCACCAGCTCGGTACCGCAGACGCCCTGCGGGCTACGGCAGGAATGGTCAACGACCGGTTCCTCCTCTTAAACGGCGACATGGTCCTCAAAAAGGACGATATCAGGGAACTCTGCCGGGGGAGTGCCCCGTGCGTCGGGATCCACGAGACGGACCACCCACAGGACTATGGCGTGGTGACCGTGGAAGGGAGCCGTATCACCGGTCTCGAGGAGAAGTCGGAGCACCCCAAGAGCAACCTGATCAACGCTGGTGCCTACCTCTTTGACCCCGGCATCTTTGACCTCCTGACCGGGATTAAAGTCTCCGGCCGCGGGGAGTTCGAACTGACCGATGCCCTCGAGACCTACATCAGGGACGGGACGCTCACCGGATACCCGCTGGATTACTGGCTCGACGTCGGACAACCGTGGGACCTCCTGGATGCAAACGAAGCGCTCCTCTCCTCGATGCACCACGAACAGTGCGGTACCGTCGAAGACGGGTGCACCATCCCGGAGGGGGTCAGCATCGGGAAAGGAACGGTGATCCGGGCCGGGACCTACATCGAGGGAGCCTGCACCATCGGCGAGAACTGCGTCATCGGCCCCCACGCTTACATCCGGGGCTCGACTGCTATCGGCGACGGCTGCCACATCGGGCACTCGACCGAGATCAAGAACTCCATCATCATGCCGGGGACGAAGGTCCCGCACTTCAACTACATCGGCGACAGCATCGTCGGAAGCGGGTGCAATTTCGGGGCGGGCACCAAGGTCGCAAACCTCCGGCACGATAACGGGCCGGTGAAGGTCTGCGGGAAGACGACCGGCCGGCGGAAGTTCGGCGCCATCATCGGCGACAACGTCCTCTTCGGGATCAACTGCTCGGTCAACGTCGGGAGCCTCATCGGTAGCAATGCGAGGATCGCCCCCCACTCCCTCGTAGAGGGATGTATCGAGGAAGGATCGATCATCAGGTGATATGATGCAGGCAGTCATTTTAGCAGCGGGAGAAGGGAGCCGCCTCCGGCCGCTGACCCGGAGCAAGCCCAAAGCCATGCTTCCGGTCGCGAACCGGCCGATCATCGAGTACGTCATCGACGCCCTCCTCGAGAACGGGATCCGGGACATCGTGGTGGTGGTCGGCTACCGCAAGGAGGACGTCATCCGGCACTTGAACAGGCTCGACGCCCCCATCCAGGTCGCCGTGCAGGAGCGGCAGCTCGGCACCGCCGACGCCCTCCGGGCGGCCCAGACCGAGATCACGGACGACTTTCTGGTCCTCCCCGGCGACAACTACATCAACGCGGAGTCGATAGCCCGGATCAAGAGGGAGCGGAACGCCATGCTCGTCGCCGAGCACCCGAACCCCTCGAACTTCGGGGTCGTGGTGATCAGGAACGGTCTCGTCCGCGAGATCATCGAAAAGCCCGAGGATGCCCCGACGTTCACGGTATCGACCGGGATCTACTCGTTCACACCCGATGTCTTCTCCTACCTCCATACAACCGAGATCCCCGACGCCCTCGCCGCCATGATCGCGACGGGCAAGCGGATACGGGCGATCCCGGCGGACGACTGGCAGGATGCCATCTATCCCTGGGACCTCCTGAAGCTCAACAGCCGGATGCTCAGGGGGATCACGCCCGAGATCGGCGGGATGGTCGACGCATCCGTCATCCGCCGGGGCACCGTGCATATCGGCGCCGGGACGACCGTCGGCCCGAACACCGTGATCTACGGTCCCGTCACCATCGGAAACAACTGCAACATCGGCCCGAACTGCGTCATCATGCCGGACGTGAGCATCGGCGATAGGGTGGTGCTTGAGCCGTTCACCTACGTCGCCGACTCCCTCATCATGGGCGACGTCAAGATCGGGTCACACTCGCGGATCGTCTCGGCGGTTTTCGGCCAGGGGTGCATCCTCGCCGACCACACCACCACCTACCCGTCGGCGAGTTTCATTGAGGTCGGGGGCCGGGTCCAGAAGGAGGAGTTCGGCGCAGTCCTCGGTGAAGGGGTCCGTGCGGCACCATTCACAACATTTAAAAACTGTATTGCAGGTAACAATGTTATCATCGAGGAGGGGAAGACAGTGAGTGGTCTCATCGAGGACGCCACCCGGGTGATGTAGATGTGCGGAATTGTCGGCTACATCGGTAGACGGGAGGCGACACCAATCCTGATCCAGGGATTGAAGCGGCTAGAGTACCGGGGCTACGACTCGTTTGGGCTCGCAACGGTCGGGAGCGCGATCGAGGTCTACAAGAAGACGGGCCGAATCTCGGACGGCGAGGCCGGGGCCGCCGATCTGCACGGGTGCACGGGGATCGGACACACCCGGTGGGCCACGCACGGCGAACCCAACGACATCAACGCCCACCCACATACGGACTGCATGGATAAGATCGCCGTGGTGCATAACGGGGTCATCGAGAACTACAGAGAACTGAAACGACAGCTCGAAGGGCGCGGCCACACGTTTCGGTCCGAGACCGATACCGAGGTGATCGCCCACCTCATCGAGGAGCACTACGACGGAGACCTCCTCAGTGCGGTCAACGCGACCCTCCCCCTGCTCAAAGGTTCCTATGCCCTCCTCGCGATCGCGGAGAATACGCAGAGGATCGTCGCCGCCCGCGACGCGAGCCCGCTCGTTCTCGGCATCGGCGATGCCGAGGTCTTTGCTGCCTCGGATATGACGCCGCTCCTCGAGTACACCGAGCGCGTTATCTACCTGGAAGACGGCGACGTCGCCGACATCAGGCCCGGCAGTTTCACCATCTTTCATGGTGGCGAGAAGGTGGAGCGCCCGGTCGAACTGATTAACTGGTGCGTCGAGGATACCCGGAAGGGTGGGTTCGCTCACTATATGTTAAAGGAGATCTACGAGCAGCCCCAGTCCTTCTACGAGACCATCCGGGCCGGTATCGACGATAAGGTGCGGCAGATGGTCACGGAGGTCGACGATATCACCCTCGTTGCGTGCGGGACGTCGTATCACACCGCCCTGATCTTCAAGTACCTGGCGGAATCGCTCTGCTGTATACCGGTGCGGGTCGAGATGGGGTCGGAGTTCAAGTACTTCACCCCGCCCCTCCACGGTCTCGTGATCGCGGTCTCCCAGTCAGGAGAGACCGCGGATACGATCGCCGCCTTAAAGATGGCGAAAGCTCGCAACTGCCCCACGCTTGCCATCACCAACATGCAGGGGAGCACGGTCACCCGTATCGCAGACGAGACCCTGCTTATGCGGGCCGGCCCTGAGATCGGCGTCGCCGCAACCAAGTCCTACACGGCGCAGCTTGCTGCGTTGATGCAGATCCTCAACGCCCGGTGCGAGGGCGTCTTCGACGATGTCCTCTCTCATGCGCACCTCGCTATCAGCGATGTTCTCCTCGGCGAGATCAAGGAGGCGGTCACCCTCTGTTCAAAGGCCGAGCACGTCTTCTTCGTGGGAAGAGGGGCGTTCTATCCGGTCTCGATGGAGGGCGCCTTGAAGATGAAGGAGATCAGTTACGTCCACGCCGAGGGGTATGCGGCGGGAGAACTCAAGCACGGGCCGTTCGCCCTCCTCACGGAGGAGACGCCGGTGGTCGCCATCTGCACCCCCGGACCGACCTACGATGTTATGGCTTCGAACATCAAGGAGATGAAAGCCCGCAAAGCCCCGGTCATCGCGCTCGGCGTTGCCGGCGATACGGAGCTCGCTGAGATAACGGACATCTTCATCCCCATCCCGAACACACACCTTCTGGTGCAGGTGCTGACCGCGTCGGTCACCCTCCAGCTGCTCGCTTACCACACGGCATGCGCGTTGCAGCGGGACGTCGACAAACCGCGGAACCTGGCAAAGAGCGTGACCGTTGAATGATAGAATATGGACGTAACGCCCTCGGCGAGGGGGCGGTGATATTCGAGCCGGTGACCATCGGGTTTCCGTCCCGCGACCGGATCGGCGAGAAAGGCTACCCGGGTGCCACCATCGGGAGGAACGCGGTCCTCCGGTCGGGGACCATCGTCTACTGCGACGTGACGATCGGCGAGGAGTTCCAGACCGGCCATAATGTGTTGATCCGCGAGAAGACGACCATCGGGGACCGCGTCGCGATCGGGACGGCGGCGGTGGTCGAGGGTGACTGCACGATCGGTGACGATGTCCGCCTCCAGAGCCTGGTCTATATTCCTACCGGCGCCCGGATCGGCAACCGGGTCTTTGTCGGCCCGAACGCCGTGCTGACAAACGACCGCTACCCCCCGGGCCCCCACGAGTCTCTCCGCGGTCCGGTGATCGGGGACGACGCCGTCATCGGTGCGAACGCGACGATCCTCCCCGGCGTCGTCGTCGGCGAGGGAGCGTTCGTCGCCGCCGGTGCGGTGGTGACAAAGGACGTCCCACCGGGGGTGCTCGCGGTCGGTGCGCCGGCACGGTTCCGGCCGCTGCCCGCGGAGGCAAGGCGGTGCCGGTGAAGATCCCCATCGCCCGACCGCTCGTCGGGGAGGAGGAGGTCGAGGCCGTCGCCCGCGTGATGCGGTCGGGGATGCTGGCCCAGGGATCGGTCGTCACGGAGTTTGAGTCGCGGTTTGCGGAGTACTGCGGTGCTGCCCACGGGATTGGCGTCAACTCAGGGACGACGGCGCTCCATGCGGCCCTCCTTGTCGCCGGCGTCGGGCCGGGGAACTCGGTGGTCGTGCCGGCGTTCACGTTCTTTGCGACGGCGTCCGCGGTCTCGATGTGCGGGGCGACGCCGCTTTTTGCAGACGTCGATCCCGCGACATTCAACATCGACCCGGAGTCGGTCGAAAACCTCATCCGGCCCGAGACCCGGGCGGTCATCGGGGTCCACCTCTTTGGGCAGCCGTTCGACGTCGCCGCCGTCCGCGAGATCTGCGAGGACCGCGACCTCGTCCTCATCGAGGACGCGGCCCAGGCACACGGTGCGGAGTATCACGGGAAGCGGGCGGGGAGCCTCGCCGACATTGGCTGCTTCTCGTTCTACCCGACGAAGAACATGACCACCGGTGAAGGGGGCATGGTCACGACCGACGACGACCTCCTTGCGGAGAAGGTCCGGCTCCTCATCAACCACGGGCAGAGCAAAAAATACCTCCATACCGTCATCGGCTACAACTACCGGATGACGAACATCGCCGCCGCCATCGGCCTCGTGCAGGTCGAGCGGGTCGAGGGATTCAACGAGCGGAGGATCTACAACGCTCGCTACCTCGACCGGCATCTGGCAGGCACGGGGCTCGTCACTCCTCACGTTGCGCCGGGCGTCCGGCACGTCTACCACCAGTACGTGGTGAGGCTCCCCGCTGGCTACCCGCTCTCGAGGGACGCGTTCATGACCGCTCTTTCCGAGCGGGGGATCGGGACCGCCGTCCATTACCCCATCCCTGTCAACCGGCAGCCGGTCTACCAGGGCGAAAACCCTTCCTGCCCGGTCGCAGACGACCTTGCGGCATCGGTCGTGAGCCTGCCGGTCCACCCCTCGGTGACGGACGACGAACTGGCCTGTATCTGCGATGTGATCCGAGGACTGCAGTGAACTGTTAATCCCGGACATGTCGCTCACAATCGAGCCATAAAAAGACTAAAGCGGACCCCCGGCAAACTTCATTGCTATGCGCTACATCGTCACCGGCGGGGCCGGGTTCATCGGCTCAAACCTTGCAGATACCCTGGCACAGCACCATGACGTCGTCATCATCGACAACTTCGCGACCGTGCCAGGCCGGGTGAACATCGAGCACCTCCTGGACCACCCCCGGGTGACGTTCGTCGAGGGGAGCATCACCGACCTCGACCTCCTGATGGAGGTCTTCCCCGGCGCGGACGGCATCTTCCACCAGGCGGCCATCCCCTCGGTGCCGCGGTCGGTGAAGGACCCCCTTGCCTCGAACGAGGCGAACGTGACCGGCACGCTCGACGTCCTCGTGGCGGCGAAGGACTGCGGGGTGCCCGCCGTCATCGCGGCGTCGTCCTCTTCGGTCTACGGCGACACCCCGGTCCTCCCCAAGCACGAGGGCATGGTCGGAAACCCGCTCTCCCCCTACGCCGTCACGAAGTTCGCGGACGAGTGCTACGGGAAGGTCTTCTCGGACCTTTATGGTATCAGGACGGTCTTCCTGCGCTACTTCAACGTCTTCGGCCCCCGGCAGGACCCGAAGTCCGAGTACGCGGCGGTGATCCCGAAGTTCGTCACCCGGCTGCTTGCCGGCGAGCCCCCGGTCATCTACGGCGACGGGGAGCAGACCCGCGACTTCACCTTCGTCGCCGACGTGGTGCAGGCGAACATCAGGGCGATGGAGAGCGACGCCCGCGGGGTCTTCAACGTCGCCGGCGGCCGCCGGATCAGTCTGAACGAGCTCGCGTCGATCCTGATGGAACTCACCGGCACCAGGTGCGAGCCCATCTACGAGGCGCCGCGCGCGGGCGACATCCGCGACTCGCTCGCCGATATCAGCCGGGCCCGGGAGGCCTTCGGCTACGACCCGCAGTACCCGGTCGAGGAAGGGCTCCGGCAGGCGGTGGCCTGGTTCCGGGAGCGGGCGTAAGAGAGGTCTCGCCGGCAACATCCCCCCCGCCCGCCCGGATACTCCTGATGCCTGACCCATTTACTCAGATTCAAGTCCAGAAGTACAGTTTCCACCAGACTTCTCCCCGGCGCCCGCATAACGAACCATAGCCTTCAAATGCAAGACCGGGAAATATTCTACACCACTAACATTCGCGGGAGACCCGTCAGTATGGTTCAGGGAGCACTCAAGGATACAACCGTCTGCGTCGTCGGCCTGGGATACGTCGGATACCCTCTCGCCGACGCGTTCTCGCGGCATGTGAAGACAATCGGCTACGACCTCGACGCGAAGAAGATCGCCCGGATCAACGCCGAGCCCGGCAACAACGTCCTCGCCACCACGGACCCTGCCAGGATCGCTGAGGCCGACGTCGTGATCATCGCCGTCCCCACCCCGGTGACGAAGGCGAAAGACCCCGACATCTCCTACGTGGTCTCGGCCGCCGAGACCGTCGGCCGGCACATGAAGGACGGCGCCATCGTCGTCCTCGAGTCGACCGTCTACCCCGGCCTCACCGAGGAGGTGATGGTCCCGACCCTGGAAGAGGCCTCCGGCAGGACCTGCGGGAAGGACTTCTTCGTCGGCTACTCGCCCGAGCGGATCAACCCGGGCGACGTCGACCACACGCTGGAGCGGATCACGAAGATCGTCTCCGGCATGGACCCGGCGACCACCGAGCGCCTCGCCGCCCTCTACGGCCTCGTGACCAACGTCTACGTCGCCCGCGACATCCGGACCGCCGAGGCGGCGAAGGTGATCGAGAACGTCCAGCGCGATATCAACATCGCCCTGATGAACGAGCTCTCGATCATCTTCCGCAGGATGGGGATCGAGACGAAGGCGGTGCTCGAGGCCGCCGGGACCAAGTGGAACTTCCACAACTACCGCCCCGGCCTCGTCGGCGGCCACTGCATCCCGGTCGACCCCTACTACCTCGTCTACAAGGCCGAGGAACTCGGCTACCACCCGCAGGTGATCCTGGCCGGCCGCGCGATCAACGACAGTATGCCCAAGCACGTCGCCGATATCGCGATCAAGGAGCTGAACCGGGCCGGCAAGGTGATCCGGGACTCAAAGGTCCTCATCCTGGGCCTGACCTACAAGGAGAACGTCCCCGACACCCGCGAGAGCCCGGCCGGCGAGATGGTCCACGAGCTCAAGGAGTTCGATATCGACGTCTACGGCTACGACCCGCTTCTCTCGCCCGCGGAGATCGAGCGGTTCGGAGCGAAACCGGTCGCCTCGCTCCAGGGGCTCGACGGCCCGGTGGACTGTATTATTATTAATTCGCCGCACGGGGTGTTTGCATCGCTGACGCTGGATGCGGTGCTTGCGATCTGCAACGGGAAGCCTATCATCGTGGACGTGACCGGAATGTTGCGGAAGAACGGCGAGGTGCAGAAGGGGTGCGTGTATCGTACCCTCTAACTATACTTTTGCAGAAAAGAAGAAAACAACGAATGCCCGCAACTTAAAAAAAAAGGATTAAATTAGCGCCGAATTTCTGCATCCTGCTCCCCAAAACGATAAATACCAATCAGTGATATTAATGCTATGCTTCTCTGGATCGGCCTGGGGCTCATCATGGCTGCGCTCATACCCTATAGCATATTCTTCGTCGGGATCAGCATCGGCAGAAAACCCGGAGCGCCGCCGGCACTCAAGGAGTATCCACCAATAAGCATTGTCATATCGGCATACAATGAAGAGGCTGTTATCCACAAGCGTGTCGAAAACATTCTCGAATCCTCGTACCCATCGGACAGGTACGAAGTGATCTTCGTGGATGACTGCTCCTCCGACAACACCCGGGCGCTTGCAGAGGAGGCGTTCAGGAAGGCCGGTATCACTCACCGGATCATCGCGAATACCGAGCGCCTGGGCACAAACCGCTCGTATAACAAGGCGATGCAGCTGGCACGCTTCCCGATCGTCGTCACCACGGACGCGGACGTCTTCTTCGAGCGAAGAGCGCTCGAACACCTGATTGCCCGGCTCGTCAGCGATGATCGTATCGCTGCGGTCTGCGGCGACCTCCACCCTCTCCCCGGCGACGGCTCTCATCCCGCACAGATGGAGAGCGCTTACCGGAACTACTACGGGCGGATGTGCAGCTGGGAGAGTGCCGTCGACTCCACCTACACGTTCAATGGTGCGCTCGTCGCGTTCAAGCGTGATCTCGTGACCAGGATCGACGACAAGCGCGGGGCGGACGACGCAAACACGGCGTTTGAGGCGATCCGCCGCGGGTTCCGGGCGGCGTACGAGCCCGGGGCTCTGGTGTATGAGGACATACCCCGGGACTTCCACAAGCAGTACCGGCAGAAGATCCGCCGGGCAACCCGTCTGATCGAGGCGACGACCGCGAACCTCGATCTCCTGAGGCACGCCCGTCCGTTCTCGCGGTTCTTTTACCCGCTGCGGATCTACATGTACCTCGCAACGCCGGCCCTCTTCTTCGTCGGCAGCGCCCTCTTCATCGTAGGGCTCGCCCTGGCATACCCGATCCTCGCTCTCGGGGTGCTCTGCCTCGCCGCCCTGGTCGGTTACTTCCGGAGGAGCAGCACGCTCGTCTCCTTCGCCACGAACCAGGTCTACCTCGCCAAAGGACTGCTCAACCTCGGGAAAGACATGCGGGTCTGGGAGAGCACGTCGACCAAACCGGGAACCGGGTAGCCGGCCCGGCATCCCCGTTGCCAGGGACCCTGGAACCATCGATTTTTATCCGCGACACGTTCCGGCATGATAACCCGGACCATGCAAGAGAAATATATCATCCTGCAGATAGACTCTCTTATCCATGTGCGGCATTGCCGGGCAACTGCACCTTGCGGGAGGAGCGGCCGATCCGGATCTGGTCCGGCGGATGTCCGACCTCATCAGGCACCGCGGGCCCGACGGGGACGGGATCTACGTAGACGGGACGGTAGCGCTTGCCCACCGCCGCCTGGCAATCATCGATCTCTCCAAAGAAGGGCACCAGCCGATGCAGAACGAGGACGGGACGCTCCGGCTGGTCTTCAACGGGGAGATCTACAACTACCGGGAGCTCATCGAGGAGCTCGCCTCGTGCGGCCACCGGTTCCGGTCAAAGACCGACACCGAGGTGATCCTCCACGCCTACGAGGAGTGGGGGGTCGAGTGCCTCGCCCGGTTCAACGGGATGTGGGCGTTCGCCCTCTGGGACGGGCGGCGCCGCGAGATCTTCTGCGCCCGCGACCGCCTGGGGATCAAACCGTTCTACTACGCCATGGCCGGCGGCTCGTTCCTCTTTGCGTCCGAGATCAAGGCGCTCCGCGCTGCTCCCGGCGTCGGGAGACGCCCCGACGAGGAGATGGTCGCTGCGTTCCTCGCGTGGGGCCTCGCGGACCACACCGCCCGGACGATGTTTGAGGGAGTGCTCCAGCTCCTCCCGGCACACTACATGATCGTCGGGGAGAGCGGGATCGTGGAGCATGCGGCGTTCTGGGAAGCAACCTTCAGTCCCGCCCTTGAATCGGAGCCCGGTTCCGACGAACGCCTGTCCGGTGAGTTCTTAAGCCTCCTTGAAGACGCGGTCGACCTCCACCTGCGTAGCGACGTGCCCGTCGGGACCTGCCTCTCCGGCGGACTGGACTCATCCACCCTCACGGTGCTCATCAACCGGGCGCTCCGCCGCGGCTCTCCCGGCAGGGAGCCCCCGCGCCAGAACACGTTCTCGGCCTGTTTCGAGGACAAACGGTGTGACGAGAGCGCCTACATAGATATCGCCGTGGAGAACTCGGGTGTCAGGTCGCACCGGGTCTACCCGGCCGCCGATGCGATCTGGGCGGATATCGAGCACCTGCTCTACATCAACGACGAGCCATTTGCCGCCCTGACGCTGTACTCCCAGTACTGCGTCATGCGGCTTGCCCGGGACGAGGTGAAGGTGGTGCTCGACGGGCAGGGAGCCGACGAACTCCTCGCAGGCTACATCGCCTACCAGTACTGCCATATCAGGGAGCTGGTCCGGGGATTCCATATCCTGCGGGCCGCACGCGAGACCCTCGGGACACTCAGACACCACAGTGATTTCCTCTCGTACACCCTGACACAGCTCTTTGCCCGCAAGAAGCACCGGAGCCTGATCCGGATGGAAGGGTCAGGCACTCCCCGCTATCACGGCACCCTGAGCGAGGTCCTGGAGACCGACCTGATGCGGGCGAACCTGCCGTATCTGCTCCACTGGGAGGACAGGACGAGCATGGCCTTCTCGATAGAAGCCCGGGTGCCGTTCCTCGACTACCGGGTCGTGGAATTTCTGGCGTCATTGCCCGCCGACCAGAAGATCAGGGGCGGCGTGACCAAGTTCATCCTCCGGCGGGCGATCCGGGGGCTGGTTCCCGAAGTGATCCGGTGCAGGATGGACAAAAAAGGGTTCGCCACTCCCGAGGAGGTCTGGATGCAGGGGGACATGAGCGAGAAGGTTCTTGAGATTCTGTCGTCCGAGGCGTTTAAGAGCCGCCCCTACTGGGATGCTGACGCAGTAGCAGAGAGTTACCGGGCCTTTCTCCAGGGGAAGGCGCCCTACTCGTCCGAGATCTGGCGTATGGTCTGCTGTGAACTCTGGCTGCGCCGGTTCATCGATCCGGCAGCATAGCCCCGGCAAGGAGGAAGGGAGATCTCCTCTATCAGATCTGGCCCAGGCGGACGTACTGTCTCAGCCCATAACTCGCAAAACTGTAGGTATATTGTATCGCGCGGACGATGCCGGACGGCCCCTTTCGGTAGAGTCCCATCCCGATGAGCATGTTCCTGAAATAGTGAAAGACCAGTTTCACGTTCCTCACGAGCAGCGCCCGCGAGGATATCTTCATGCCCTGGAGGTCTTCTGACGCGTTCCGTCCGATCGTCTCGAAGCGCTCCTTCTTCTCCGCAGGATAGTCCTCAAAGTAGCCGCGATGGTGGTAGATCGCCTTCGGGACGAACCGGATCTTTCCGTTGACGACCGCTTTCTCGTGGATCGCGCCGTAATACCGCAGCCTGTCCCTCTTCGCAAGCCTGACGTGGATCTCGGGGTGCCCGCACGGCGTCTCAAGGACCGTGCCGTCAGGGAGGACGTCGTGCCTGAGGAACGAGTAGGCGTCGTACTTCGGGGAGGATGCAAGGTCCCTGAGGCTCTCGAGAAGCCCCGACTCGAGCGTCTCGTCGGGATCGAGGATGAAGACCCAGTCGTTTCGCGCCCGCTCGATGCCGCAGTTCCGCTCGATGGCAAAACTGCCGGAGAACTTCCGCTGGATCAGGACGGCGCCGTACTTCTCGGCAACGCCGGCCGTATTGTCCTCGCTCTGCCCGTCGACGATGACGATCTCATCGACGTACGCAGAGAGCATCTCGAGCGACCGGGCGAGAGCCTCTTCTTCGTTCTTTGTTATAAGGCAGGCTGAGATCCCCATGCTATCACCGCTTCCTCTCTCGATTCTCAACGTTCTCGAGGGTTCTCGTATAGATGCCCTCTACGGTGCCGGCGATCCGGGCCCACGAGAACCGGTCCACCGCCTTCTTGCGGGCCGCAACCCCCATCTCCCTCCGGGCGGCATCGTCGGTCAGGAGACGCGCCAGCGCACCGGCGAGCCCGTCGGGGTCTCTCGGCTCCACGAGGAGCCCGGTCCTGCCGTCGGTGACCAGATGCGGTATGCCCCCGACATTCGTCCCCACGAGAGGCCGGCCGCACGCCATCGCTTCGAGCCCCGCGATGCTGGTCGCCTCTTTGAGGGAGGGGAGAACCACGACGTCCGCCGCCGTATACCACGACGGCATCTCGGCGTTCGGGACCGAACCGGCAAAGATGATCTGGTCCTCGACCCCGAGTTCACGGGCCCTCTTCCGGAGCAGGGCCAGCTGGTCGGGATACGATCCCCCGACGACGAAGAACCTGGCCTCCGGGCATTGCCGGAGAACCGCCGGAACCGCCTCAACCAGGTATCTGACACCGTTCTTCGGCTCGAGGCGGCGGGGGCAGAGCACGATCCGGGTGTCCGGTGCGAGGGCGTACTGCTGCCGGAGGTCCCTGGGCGGAACCTCCGGCGAAAATTTATCCGTATCCACCCCGTTCGAGACGAACGTGATCTTCTGCCGGGGAACCCCGAGCGACCCGACCGCCCCGGCAAGTTCGTCGCTGGGGGTGATGATCTGGTCCATACGGCTGTAGACCCACCGGTACAGCCCTAACATCCTTCCCCGCTCGAGGCGGTCCAGGAACCCGGAGGTATGCTCGGTCGCAATCCCGGGCACCCCCGGCTGCAGCCTCGACACGAACCCGTCGGGGAATACGTAGTGCGAGTGCAGGAGATCGATCTTCTTTCTCCTGATGATGCGCCGGACGCTGAAGTATTCAAACAGGGCAAATGCCGGATACAGCAGCACGGTGTTCCGGGGCAGGTAGACCCTGACGACGTGGAGGCCGTCGATCGTCTCTTCTCCCGGAGCAAGGAGGGAATCGCGGAACGTAACTATGGTGACGTCGTTCCCGAGGTCCCGGAGCGCTCTGGCAAGCTCGTAGACATGTGCTGCGATCCCCCCGACATTCGGGAGAAAATCGACCGAAAGTATGCAGATATTGAGCCCCATTCGCTCCCCTAACTACATTTACATCAGGCTCATTATATGTCTTCCCAGATGGGGGCCGAAAGAGCAGCTGGCCCCGGCGGGATAATCGCAACAACAGCGCTATATATGGCACCGGACCAATGAATGGAATACCGCACCAACCATGCAGGTGAACCATGAGCGGCGTTGCAATTATCCTCGGGACACGGCCTGAGATCATCAAGATGTCTCCGATCATCAGGGAATACGAAAGGAGAGGAGACGACTACTTCATCCTTCATACCGGCCAGCATTACTCCTATTCGATGGACAGGATCTTCTTTGAGCAGCTGCATCTCCCGGAGGCGCGGTACAACCTCAACGTGGGGTCGGGCCTGCAGGGGGAGCAGACCGGAAAGATGCTCGGCCAGATCGAGCGGGTCCTGATCGAAGAGGAGCCGCGTGCGGTTCTCGTCCAGGGGGACACCAACACGGTGCTCGCGGGAGCGCTCGCCGCAGTGAAACTCCATATCCCTGTTGGGCACGTCGAGGCCGGCCTGCGGAGCAACGACCGGAGAATGCCGGAGGAGATCAACCGCATCCTGGCGGACCACGCTTCGGATTACCTGTTTGCGCCGACGGAGGCGTCGCGGCAGAACCTTGTGCATGAGGGCATACCTGATGAGAAGGTCTTCGTCTGCGGCAACACGGTCGTCGATGCGCTCTTCCAGAACCTCTCGATCAGCGAAGAGACGATAGATCCGCTTAAAGAACTGGGGGTCTGCCCGGGCGGCTACTTCCTCGTCACCGCCCACCGGCAGGAGAACGTCGACGACGCGAGAAGACTCGGGAATATCCTCAAGGGTCTTGAGCGTATCGCGGCCGATTACGCGATGCCGGTGATCTATCCCATGCATCCCCGGACGAGGAAGATGATGGAGCAGTTCGGCTTACGGGCCGGCTCCATCCGCTGCGTCGAGCCTCTCGACTACCTCTCTTTCCTCCAGCTAGAGAAGCACGCAGGACTGATCCTGACCGACTCCGGTGGAGTCCAGGAGGAGGCATGTATTCTCCACACGCCCTGCGCGACGCTCCGGGAGAACACGGAGCGGCCGGAGACGGTGGCTGTCGGGGCGAATATCCTGGTGGGGACCGACCCGAAGGCGATTTCGGAGGGGGTGCGGACGATGATGGAGAGAGAGCGCGTCTGGCAAAATCCCTACGGCGATGGGACGGCAGGAAAGAGGATCGTGGAGATCGTCGGGACAGAGGGTCGCTTCACATCAAAAGGAAGGGTAGTATGAACCTGAAACTCCGCGAACGCGCAGGGGTCGCGGTCATGCAGGCAGGGCGGAGATTCGGGATTGGTACGGTCAGGATCCCATTCGGCGTGCTCCACGGGAAACGGTGGCAGTTCACGTCCTCTATCCCTTCCTGTGCACTTGGAACCTATGAACAGCATATTGCAGCCGTGCTGCAGGACAGGTTGAAAGAAGGGATGGTCTTCTTCGATATCGGTGCAAACGTTGGATACTATACCCTGTTTGCCTCCACCCTCGTCGGCGATGACGGGCGGGTGGTTGCGTTTGAACCGGAGCCGGAGAACATGCGCCTGCTCATTGAGCACACCAGGATCAACAGGAGCACCAACGTCTTGCCTGTGCAGAAAGCATTATCAGATGCTCCCGGCATACTCCGGTTCGACGGAACCGCACATACGATGTGCAGGTTGTCTGACGGTGGCAATATCGAGGTCGAGTGTACCACTCTCGATGCATTCATCCAGGAGAGCGGGGTCCCCCCGGAGATTCTGAAGATGGATATCGAGGGAGCGGAGGTGCGTGCGTTGCACGGCGCTGATGCCTGCCTATCGGAGATCCGGCCGGAGATTATACTCTCGATACATGACGGGCTATTAGATGAGTGCCTGGGCATCCTCTCGGGATATGACTATACCGTTGAGCAACTCTCGCCCGACGACCTGTACTGTGTGCCGCTGGAGGAAAAAAGGGGTAAGAAGCCAATCAATTCGCACCCGCCCAGATTTGACGAACCCTCCCGCGATTAACCTGTTTAAACAAAACTCCCCAGGAGAACCGAGATAATCTTCAGCTCATATTTTCTATCGAATTTACTCTTTTTATCCCTCAGAACCGTATCAGAGAGAGCCAGCATCGTCTCCAGAAGGAGCGCTACCACAATAATGCCCCTTTTTATCGTATTCAGCGAAGCGTAGTTCCTGATGTAGTAGAGTTCGCTCTTGATCGACCAGTATCTTGCCCAACTCTTCAGGTTCAGGTTCTTAATGCAGGATTCGCCCTTGTGAATGACCCCGGCACCAGGATTCAAGAGCAACTTCCAGCCACGCTCGGCAAGTTTAGACCCGATGATGTACTCCTCCCAGTAGAGGAAGGTGTTCTCATCGAAGAGGCCGACGTCTGCAATCGCCCGGCTCCGGAACAGAATGCAGGAACCTCCCAGAACACCGAACTCTTTTGGTCGATCGAAAGCGTAATCGTAATTAAAGTGTCTCTTCAAGATCCGGTTCTCTTTAAACAACCTCTGACCGATAAAGGTGTAAACGAATATGAAGTCGAGGAAACCAGGGGTATTTCCCGTGCAGGTTCTTTGTATCTCACCAGTCGTTGATTTGAGCACCGGGCTCACGGCCCCGATACGGTTATCCCTGCTGGCCGATTCGACAAGTTTATTGAGCACCTCTCTGTCATTGAGGATGACGTCGTTATTCAGGATGAGAATATATTCGGATGTAAGGATATCGAGGGCAAACCTGATGCCGATGTTGTTGCCCCTGGCGTAGCCGTAATTCTCATTGTTTTTAATCAGTATAAGCCGCCGGCGAGGATCTAACTGATGATACGTGGATAGATCGGGCCTGCACCTATCGGCTTCACCCTCTGACAGTTCAAATAGATGGATAGGGGTGTCATCAGCAGGTTCTGCCTCATCGGTCCCTTCGCAAAAACGCCGGATATTCTCTATTGAGCGATCAGTCGAGCGGTTATCGACCAGTACGATATCGTAGTCGGCATTGGATAGCTGGTGGACAGATCGGATACATTGAACCGTATCCGTCCATCCGTTCCAGTTTAAAATTATGATTGCAACGCGAGGCATTATGCTCATTTATATCGATTATACCTATCATTATACATTCTGCTATCGTACAGGATATCTTGCACACGAGAACCGTTCTTAGATCATTCCCGGGCTGGAGATCCACCGGAGCGAGACATCCCCGCCTTCATTGTCCTGCGGCATGCACCGTAACCGGTTCTGCATATCATACTGACGTTGTGCCGCCCCTCCGTGTTGCCTTGATGATATACTGAACCGTTAAGAACGACCCCGCCGGTAGATACCTGCCCAAAGAGTTATTCAGCCTTCTGTCAATCTTATCGAGGTGTCCACTCCCGAACTTCGGTTGCACCGAGATAACACTCAAACCAGCTTGTTGAAACAGGTTACACATCTCCCGTCTCGTGAAAAAACGGAGATGCGAACGATCCAGAATCCCTGCGTCCGCGTACTCAAACTTATCATAGAGCACCAGGTCGAGCAGTACCCTGTAATTCTTAATGTTCGGAATACTGGCAATGATATATCCCGTGCTATTAAGGAAAGATGAATAGCGCTTTAGAACGGCAGCAGGATCCACGAGATGCTCCAGAACATCACCTAAAATGATGTAATCAAAATGATCTTCTTCGAAGGCCGGTTCGATCTCTTCGACGTCACCGACCAGAAAGCCATCAAGTTGATCGCAATTGCCTCGTAAACAATCGTAGTTAATCTCTATTCCGACGATTTCTCTGGCTTTATTGAGTTCTCGTAATGTTATAAGCGTATTTCCATTCCCACAACCGATTTCCAGCACACTGTGGTCCCCATCGGGGATGAAAGAAATTATGTCCCACCGAATGCTGGAGAAATAGCCGCTCTCTTTATCCTGATACAGTTCGTTTCTGGACATGCTCTTCACCGGATGAGGTTATCTCTCGAGCTTCTTCCCACGGAGTTGCAACTCAGCAGTCTTATCCCTCGCAATGGGGTTTGAGGAAGAGACTGCCGACTCCGGGCCAGGTTCTCCAGTAAAGTCCTGTCGGAAACCGTTGTTCTTGACCATCAGGCTTGCCCGCAAAAGGCTCTCAAACGTCCCGGCGTCGCTCCAGAACCCCGGAAGAACCGAGAACTCCATCGCCCCCCGCCGGATGTAGGCGTTGTTCACGTCCGTGATCTCGAGTTCGCCCCGCCCGGACGGCTTGAGTGTCTTGATGATTGCAAAGACCCCGGCATCGTAGAGGTAGAGCCCGGTCACCGCGAGGTTCGACTTCGGGGTCCGGGGCTTCTCCTCGATCCCGAGCACCTTATTCCCCCTAACCTCGGCAACCCCGAACCGGTGGGCATCGGTGACCTCCTTCAAGAAGATCTTCGCCCCGGACTCGAACGCCTCGACATCTTTCCGGATATCGTCCTGGAAGATGTTGTCGCCGAGGATCACCGCGACGTTGTCCGTCCCTGCCCAGGACTCCGCGAGCCCCAGGGCCTGGGCAATCCCGCCGGCACCTTCCTGAATTTCGTAGGTGAGCCGGACCCCGAACTCCTTGCCCGAGCCCAGGAGCTCGAGGAAGTGGCCCACGTGCCCCCTCCCGGAGACGATCATAATGTCCTTGATCCCCGCCGCAACGAGGGTCTGCAGGGGGTAGTAGATCATCGGCTTGTCGTAGACGGGCAGCAGGTGCTTGTTCGTCACCTTTGTCAGGGGGTAGAGGCGGGACCCGGTCCCGCCCGCGAGAATGATGCCTTTCATGGGTCTTCTCACCGTTGGGCGCAGGTAGTCTTCGAGCGCCTCTTTCCAGGGGCGCATGGGGCTTGTCTTCGTGTTCACGAGCACTGAGTAGGCCGGGCGCTTCGCCTTCCGCGGGAACTCGTCGCTCGTGCAGGGGACGATGTTCGGGGCAAAGGCCCGGGCAAACTCGTACCACGAGCAGACGCCGTCGTTCGTGACATGGTAGATCCCCGGTGGGCAGTCGGCGATCTCGGCTGTCTTTTGGGCCAGGTCCGCCGTGTAGGTGGGCTTCCCCGCCTGGTCGGTCACCACCCGGACGGTTTCATTCTCACGCGAGAGGTGCCGGATCGTCTCGACGAAGTTCTTGCCGTGCCGGCCGAAAAGCCAGGAGGTCCGGATGATCCGGTAGTCGTCCATGTTCTGTGCGATCTTCTGCTCGCCGCGGAGTTTCGAGGCGCCGTAGACATTGATCGGGTTCGGTTCGTCGGACTCGACGTATTCCGTCTTTGTGCCGTCAAAGACGTAGTCGGTGCTGTAGTGGACGAGCACCGCGCCCACTACGCGGCAGGCGGCGGCGATGTAACCCGGTGCGTCGCCGTTGACGGCAAACGCCGTCTCGGGGTCGTCCTCGCACCCGTCGACGTTCGTGTACGCCGCCGCGTTGATGACGAGGTCGGGCTTCATCTCAAGGATATAGGCCTTCACCGCGGCCTCATCGATGACATCGAGGTCCGTATGCTCGCAGAGCCGGGCGCCGGGGAAGACCGCCGCGAGGTCGTGCCCCAGCATGCCGCCGGCGCCGAGGATCAGGACGCCCCTTTCTGCCTGCTCAACGTTCTGTACGCTCACTGTATCTTCCTCATCCAGAAACTTCCAGGCTGGATCTTCTCACGGTTGTAGGTGCTGAACGCTTCCTCAAGGAGCTCCGGGTGGCTCCTGTGCATGTAGTAGCCGCCCCAGACTACTTTGAATGCAGGATTGTACGTTAAAAACGCCTGGAGGAGATACTGCTCTGTCCAAAAAAGATGGTGCCAGCAGATCCACTCTTTAGGGTATTCAAAAGGTAAGAAAATATCGTGAACGTGAATAAGTACACCTTTATTCAGTCTCGGCAGGATCTCGTTATATTCGTATTGGACATCGCTGCCTACTTTTAAGACGTGGCTCGAGTCGATAAAGAGAATATCATTCTCACCCAGCCTCTCGAAGACCGAAAACGGGACATTCTGCACAGGCTCTTCGATCAGGCGGGATAAATTTGGAAAACCATCCTGCAATACGCGATTTGGATAGGGTTCAATGGCGATTAACTCGCAGGCGTACTCTGGATCTTCTTCCTTGTTCTTCCGGATTGCCGATGCCGCCAGGTACGTGGAGTTCCCGGACCCGATCTCGATGATTCTTTCTGGTTTAAAATGTCGTATGGTGCAGTATAAGATCTCGCCATCAACGCTCTCAAAGCCGCCATTATTTACGAAGTAATCGAACGGCCTGCCGGTTTTGCGGGTTGGAAACCGGTCATATTCCGGTTTGTAGTTCTCGTGGAACCGGGAGAGCAATGCAGTCTGGGACTGCTCATCCATATCAATCCCGACTAATGACGATGATCTCTCCCATAATCGATCATCCAGATGCCTGACATCGGGTATGGGCTGATAGAAATGGTTCGGCACAATATGAATCCCTAACCGCTCCCACAGCCCGAACGACCTGCTCAAAACGGTGCCGAGCAACCATTGGTAGTATTTTATCAATTTCGTCACAGAGTCAACCTCATAATCATCTATCTTGTCTTCAGCGGCCGCCACCACCATTCGTTCTCTGCGTACCATTCGATCGTCGCCGCG
>OFEK01000221.1_pt1 | contig 76561 bp, 62 predicted proteins | sample 1521131 | NCBI WGS metagenome assembly OFEK01 (sample SAMN05720209, study PRJEB24109) | activated sludge metagenome | isolation source: Anaerobic digester | place: China | collected 2015-12-16 | reverse complement strand
TTGAACGCAATTATCCATGCCCCCTGCGACACCCGCGAAGCATGAAAACAGACTCCCGAGGGAGTCTATTTTCTAGGTAAATCCGTATCAAACCAGTTTGCGCGGTTGCGATACACGGGACCGGAGGGAAACCGCCGCGGTCGGTCCCGCCGGGAGGAACGGAAAGTGCCCCGGCGGTCCGCCTCGCGGGTTTCCCTCAAATGCCAACCCATAAGGGAGGCGAACGAGCGCTTCCTGCACTCGTCTACGCACGAAAGCTTTATATGAAAAGCCCCGAAAGCAGAAACGGCGGCGATGCCCCCATCCTCCGCGGGCAATTGCCTCCTTCCTTACGGAGCTGAGTCCGGAACGAAAATCCGGCTCTCCTGCACCATGCGTGGGTCAACACGGGGTTGACCCGGCGCACGACGACCATCAGGTATCATTGCGGGCCGCATAGCGGTCGGCAATCATGCCCAGGATCGCTCAATAGCCTCCCGGCGGCGGGACGGCGATGTAGGCGACTCCCGACCCCGAGTAGGCCTGAGTGTACCAGTTGGGGCCGCACCGGTAGTAGGTGGTCCGTCCCACGGACACCACCGTGGGGGTGCACGGGGGCGCCTGGTAGTAGACGGGCGCCGCGCCGCCGCCGGCTGCATAGCCGGTTGCCGCGCCCGCGGCATAGCCTACGGCCGCTCCGGCCGCACCCGCGGCCACGGCTGCCCCATACGGATAGGGTCCGCGGTAGTTGTCCCAGTGATCGTCGTAGTAATCCTGCCGGCTGGACTGGGCGCTTCGCCCGTAATCCTGGCGACTTTGCTGGCGACTCGCTGCGGAGTCCTGCCGAGTCTCCTGGCGACCCGCGGTGGCGTCCTGGCGGCTCTGCTGACGATCCCCCGAGCCCTGCTGACGGGCCTGGGTCCGTTCAGTCGCACCGGCCTGGCGCTGGCCCGTTTGCATGCCCTGCCCTCTCGCGCCCGCTCCCGCGGCCATTCTGCCGCCGCCTCCCGCCGAGAAGCCGCCTCCGCCGGCCACTCCCTCGCGGCTGAAACCTCCCCCACGGCCGCCGCCTGCACCCGCGTAACCTCCGCCTCTGCCTCCACCGCCGCCCGAAATACCTCCACCGCCTCCCCGGCCCCCTCGGCCGCCTCGCTGGGCATCGGCGTCAACGGCGAGAAACAGGACAAAAAGAAACACCGTGGCCACGGACGTCATGATCCGATATGTGCTGCGTTTCATTGCTTGCCTCCCTTCTTTTTTCCCGGCTTCGCTTTTGCCGGCTCGGGCCTGGCCGCTTTCACCTGCGCGAGGAAAGGAATCTGCCGGGCATCCGGAGGCGCGGAGAACACGAAGACTGCATCCGAGGGATTGGGGGAAAGGTTCCATTCCGAAAAATCGGCCCGGAACTGGGGTTGTCCCTTGTCGAGCTTGTACGTGATCACGATACGGCGTGGGAGCGGATCCCCCCTGGATGGAATCCAGATCTGGAAGTCCACCTCGTCGCTTCGAGCCGCGAGGTGAACGCACGGCACATCCAGGATGGTCGTCTGTTCGACCGTTTCGATCGAACGGACTCTCCTGTCCATCTCCCGGGGCAGCGTTGACACGTACATCATGGCCAATGGCAAACGCATCCCGAGATCCTTGAGGAAATGGATCACCGCGCCGTCCAGGTCGCCCGGTTTCGAAACTCTCGCGTAAACGTTGTCTTTTTCGCTGAAAATAGTGAGGTCCTTCCCATCGAAGAGCACCAGCCCCTTTTGGCCGTCACTGCGCTCGATGTCCGCCCGAAACCGGTCGGGACGCCGGAGGGTGACTTTCCGCACTTCCCCATATTCGATTTTCTGGCCGGAGAGTTGCACCACGTCGAACCCGGACCGGATAACGACACTGAACTGGCCCGCAGTGGAGAGAAAATGGGCCGCCTTGTTGAGCAGCACCCCGGCATCCTCCCCCGCGGCGGAAGGCTCCGCCGCCTTCTGCTGCCCCATCGCCGGCCACGCCGTCAGCAGGAAAAGACCCGTCGCCAGACACAATCCGCTGAAAATTCCTTTTTTGATCATATCTCCTCCTTTGCCATTGCGCTATTGGCTGCAGCGCTCTGATCGCGTCCGTCTTCCGTAACCCGATGTTGATGATCGGCATCACATTTCGGCTTTCACATCTGCTGCAAATCCCGCAGCAGCCGCTGGAACTCTTTGGACTCCTCGAGAATGCGACGGGCGGCAACTCTCAGTTCGTCCACCTCCTCCGGCTTGAGAACGAAGGAAGTGGGAAGCTGTTTCAAGTGTTTTCGTTGCGCTTCGTCGTCCAGGGCGTCGAATCTCACCTGCACCAGGTAAAACTCGATGTCGCCGCAGGAGCCCGGTCCCGTGGGGTAAGGCTCCGAGCCGCAACGCCCCTTGCGAATTTCTTCGGCCCAGCGGGCGAAGCTTTCCTGCAGCAGGGCCACCGTCTCCACGTTGTACCGGGCAATCGCTATGGTGGAGTAGGAGCTCAGCATGGCGCCGAAGGTCGGCACTCTCTCCGTCCGGTCCCACTTGGTGTCGCTTTCCGTCTCGGCGTTCACCACCACGAATATGATCTTGCGCACATTCTCCAGCCCGGCCAGTTTCAAGGTGGTCCAGGGGCTGCCCGCGAGCGTGACCCGCTCCAGCACGGCCCGCAGGCCCAGGTTGTCGGCAACCCCGCCGTCCACGAGGTGGATGTATGGTTTATTCTTCGAGTCCATGAAAGGCGTCATGTTGTTGGCGAGATCGAAGCGGCGCGAAGAAACGTCCCTGGGAGGAATCATCGCGTCTGCCAACGCCTTGGGCATGACGTAGCCGCAGGACCCCGCGTAATTGCGCAAAGTGATGGGGCTCAGGACCACGGGCACCGCAGAGGAGGCGGCGCACGCCCTGGCCACGGGGAAGGTGGAGAGATCGGAGCAGATCACATCGAAGGCTTCCTGCGTAAAGGAAATGCGGGTCCCGTGAACCATGTCCGTTGCGTTGATGAGGATAATGGGCTTCTTGTTCGCCAGGACGTCACCGAACGTTCCCCCGTCGAACACGTACTTGTCGTAGTATTCCGCCGCAAGGTCGCTCCGGTCGTAATATGCCGAGAACAATTTCCCCCAGTTGAAGGGATGGAAGAAGGTGCGTTTCGCAAGCTCGCCCTGGATGTTCTTTTTCAGGAACCGGGCCTCGAAGTCCTGGAAGATGCGATCCCGGAAAAGCCCGAAGTAGCCTGCCGTAAAGCTTCCGCCGGAAACTCCCGAGATCCAGTCCACCTCGTCCAGGAGGCGCCGGTCCCGGCCGTCGATCGTAACCCGGGTGTCCCTGAAGGTTTCCAGGACCCCGTAGGAAAAGGCCGCAGCCCTGGTTCCTCCCCCGGAGAAGCTGAGAAGCAGGAGCACTTGGTCGTCTTTGTCATGCGCGCTGAAATTCTCGCCCCGATAACCCGCCTGGGGATCGACCTGTTTCAGGGCCTTGTTTACCCTGTAGTGAGCGCAGCCGGATGCCGCGGCGAGCAGCGCCGTCCCGCAGAGCAGGACCAGGATCCTGTACGCGACCCGAATGAGGGCTTCCCTCGACTCGTCTCCCGGTTCGTTCCTCATCGCTGCTGTCCTCCAGGCAAAGACGGAACCCAATAGAGCATCACCATTGCCTCCGGCCCCCCCCCCCGGCATCCTCTCCGCGGCGTGGGAGAAGGACCTGCGTGCCTTGTCGCCGCGCCGCATCCCGTCACGCGCTGCCGCCGAACAGCCGGGAATTGTCTGCAACCGCTACGGATTGCCTCCCTGCGTCCGCGCGGCGGCGATCTCGTTTTCCCTCCATCCGCCGCCGAGGGCCTTGTAGAGCTGGACGACGGCCAGCAACCGGTTCAGCTGGGTGCGGGCAAGCGTGGTTTCAGCCGGAAAAAGGTTCTGCTGGTTCTGAAGCACCTCGTAGTAGCTCGCCTTTCCGGCCACGTAGCGCTTGAGGGAGACGTTGACGGCCTGGTCGTAAGCCTTCACCGAGCGGGACTGCTGAGCGCGGGCCAATTCGAGCTTTTCCCGGGAGATGAGGGCGTTGGACACTTCCTTGAAGGCGTTGAGCGCCGTTTGCTCGTACGTCAGCCGGGCCTCCTCCCATGCCGCTTTGGCCTGCCGATATTCGGCGACCAGCGCGCCGCCCCGGAATATGGGACCCGTCATGGTCCCCGCGACGGCCCAGAGATTTGCCGTCCCGGCCGAGAAAGCCGACAGCTCCGGGCTGACCTTGCCGAGCAGCGTGGTGAGGCCGATCTGGGGAAAAAAGTTCGCCACCGCGACACCGACCCGGGCATTGGCGGCGCGCAGGTTCTGTTCCGCCTGCCGGATGTCGGGTCGACGTTCGAGCAACGCCGAAGGCAGCCCCGCGGGAATCTCAGGCGGGCTTTCCTGATCGAGCAGGTCGGCATTGCGCTCCACGGGGCCGGGATTGCGCCCGAGCAGGACGTTGATCTGGTTTTCCTTGATCACGATCTGGCGTTCGAGCTCCGGTACGTTGGCGGCCACCGTGCCCAGCAACCCCTCGGCGCTCGACGTTTCCAGCTTTGATGCGACACCGTATTCAAGCCTCCGGCTGAAGAGCGTCAACGTATCCTCGAAGGATTTCGTGTTCCGCTTGGCGATCTCCAGTTCCAGCTCCAGTTCCAGGAGCTCGAAGTAGGCCTGGGCCACGCTGCTGACAAGAGAGACCACGACTCCCCGGCGCGCCTCGTCGGTGGCAAGGAACTGCGCCCGGGCCTCCTCGTTCAGGCGCCGGATGCGGCCCCACAGGTCCACTTCCCAGAAAACGCTCAGGTCCAGGAGGGCGGAATCCGTCGTCTGGCCACCGTTGGGACTGGGGGAGGTGAGGAAACTGTTTCTGCCCGTCGCAACGGCCCCGTCGTAGCCGATCTGCGGGAAAAACAGGGACCGGGCCTGGGCGGCGATCTGGCGGGCCTGCTCGACGCGGCTCACCGCCACGCGCAGGTCATAGTTGTTTTCGAGCGCTTCGGTAATGAGTTTCTGAAGGGTCTCGTCCTTGAAGATCTGCCACCAGGGGAGTTCGGCCAGCGAGGCCTGCTCTGCCGGAGTCAGCGCACTTCTGAAGTTTTCCGGGGCGGAGACCGCCGGCCGCTTGTAGTTGGGGCCGAGCGCACAGCCGGATGCGAAAGAGACCAGAAGAACCGCGAGGATCAGTTGCCTTGCAAGCCTTTCCATCGCTAGTGCCCTCCACCCGGACCCAGAGTCGGCGGTCCGTCCGTTTGGGGTGTTTCATGCTGTTTGCCGCGATGAGACAGCCGTTCGACCACGTAGAACGTCACGGGGATGAGGAAGATGGCAATGAAACTCGCTGCCAGCATGCCGCCGATGACGGCAAACCCCATGACCTGGCGCGAAAGTGCCCCGGCGCCGCTGGCCTTGGCCAGCGGGACGCAGCCCAGGATGAACGCGAAGGATGTCATCAGGATCGGCCGAAGACGCAGGCGGGCGCCTTCAAGGGACGCCTCCATGAGCGGTTTGCCCTGCTCGACCCCCATCTTTGCAAATTCCACGATGAGAATGGCATTCTTCGCGGCAAGCCCGATGAGCATGACCAGCCCGATCTGCGCGTAGATGTTGTTCTCGAAACTGCCGACCCACAGGCCCGCGAAAGCCCCCGCCACAGCGACGGGCGTGCCGAGAAGCACGCTGAACGGCAGGCTCCAGCTCTCGTACTGCGCGGCAAGGATGAGAAACACGCAGAGCAGGGAAAAACCGAAGATCACGACCGGCGACACGCCTTCCTGGGCCTTTTTCTCCTGGTAGCTCATCCCGAGGTAGTCAAACCCCATTTCGCGGGGCATGGTCTGAGCGAAAACTTCCTCCATGGCCTTCATGGCCTGGGCCGAGCTGAAACCGGGCTTGGCGGAGGCGTTGATCTGCGCGGAGCGATACAGGTTGAAGCGCATCGTGAATTCCGGGCCCGCCGCAGAATGGATGCCCGCAAGCGCCGACAACGGCAGCATGTTGCCGTCGCTGTTGCGCACGAAAAACTGCCCCATGTCGTCGGCCCGGGTGCGGTAGTCCCCCTCGGCCTGCACGTAGATCTGCCACTGGCGCCCGAACCGGTTGAAGTAGTTCACGAAGATGCCGCCCATGAAACACTGAAGCGTCTGGTAGACGTCGTTGAGCGGCACGCCCTGCTTCAACACCTTGTCGCGGTCGACGTCCACGGACACCTGGGGCACCACGGGGCGAAAGGTGGTGCTGACGCTGGCCAGCTCCGGCCGCTCCCGGGCCGCGGCAACGAATTTCTGCGCGTTCTCGGCCAGGAAGCCGATTTCCCGGCCAACGCGATCCTCGAGAATGAAGGTCACGCCACCGGCGGCACCGATACCCGGAATGGCCGGCGGCGAAAAGGCGAAGCCGATGGCCCCGGTGATCTCACGAAACTTCGCGTTCACGTGCGCCATGATGGCCTGGTACTTCTCCTCGGCCTTCTTGCGTTCTCCCCAATCCTCCAGCGTGATGAAGAAAAAGCCGCTGTAGGTGTTCTGCACCTGGCTCAACATGCTGTAGCCGACGATCGACGAATAGTATTTCACCCCCGGAGTCGTCTTCAGGATCTCTTCGGCCTGCCTCATGATCTCGTCGGTGCGCTGCAACGAGGCGGCGTCGGGCAGCTGCACCCCCGCATACATGTAGCCCTGGTCTTCCTCCGGAAGAAAACTGGTGGGAATCCCCTTCCCGAGAATTCCCGCGAAAACCGTGACGCCGGCGAGGAGCAGCAACGACACCGCGCTCTTGCGGATGAGCAGACCGCAGGTGCTGACGTAGCCCCCGGTCGCCTTGTCGAACACCCTGTTGAACCATCGGAAGAAAACGGCGAGGGGACCCCGCGACTCCTTTTTCGGCCGCAGCAGCAGCGACGCCAAGGCCGGGCTGAGGGTGAGGGCGTTGAAAGCGGAGATGACGACCGATACGGCGATAGTGACGGCGAACTGCTGGTAGAGACGCCCCGTGATGCCGGGGATGAACGCCGTCGGCACGAAAACCGCCGCCAGAATGATGGCGATGGCGATGACCGGTCCGGACACCTCCTCCATGGCCTTGAGCGTGGCATCCTTGGGCGTCATGCCGTGCTCGATGTGGTGCTCCACGGCTTCCACCACCACGATGGCGTCGTCGACGACCAGGCCGATGGCGAGCACCAGGCCGAAAAGCGACAGGGTATTGATGGAGAAACCGAAGAGGGGAAACAGTGCAAAGGTGCCCACCAGGGACACCGGTACAGCCAGCAGGGGGATCAGGGTCGCGCGCCAGCCCTGCAGAAACAGGAATACCACGATGATGACCAGCACCAGGGCTTCCACGAGGGTTTTCCGGATTTCCTTCATGCCTTCGGTGACCGCGAGGGTCGTATCGAGGGCGACCGCGTAGTCGAGATCCGGGGGGAAGCTCTCCTTGAGCCGCGCCATGAGGTTCTTGGCGCCTTCCGCGGCCTCGATGGCATTGGAGCCGGGCAACTGGTACAGCGCGACGAGTGCGGCGGGCTTGCCGTTCAGGCGGCCGATCAGATTATAGGTCTGAGCCCCCAGCTCGATGCGGGCAACGTCATTCAAGCGCACGAAGGAGCCGTCCGGCTGCGCCCGGACGACGATTTCGCCGAATTCCCGCTCGGTCTCGAGACGGCCCTGGGCGCGCACCGCGTAAGTAAACTCCTGCCCCGGCGGCACCGGTTCCGCGCCGATCTGGCCGGCGGGATTCACGGTGTTCTGCGTCTGGATGGCGTTGACGATTTCGGGTATGGTGATGTTGAGCTTGGCGAGTTGGTCGGGTTTCACCCAGAAACGCATGGAATACTGGCCGCCGCCGAAAACCGTAACGCTGGCTATTCCGCGCACGCGGGTCATCTGGTCGTTGATGTTGATGTAGGCGTAGTTGGCGAGAAAGATGCCGTCGTAGGTGCCGTTGGGCGAGTAGAGGGCGAACATGATGAGCGGCGCGGAAGTCGACTTTTGCACCGTCACGCCGTAGTTGCGAACGTCCGACGGCAGTTGGGATTCGGCCTGACTCTCGCGCATCTGCGCCAGGATCTGATCGGTGTTGGGGTCGGTCTTCACGTCGAAGTTGACGTAGAGGGTCATCTGCCCGTTGTTGGCGTTGAGGGAATACATGTAGTTCATGTTGTCCACGCCGGACATCTGCTGTTCGATGGGGGTCGCCACGGACTGCTCGACGGTGATCGCGTCGGCGCCGGTGTAGGTGGCCTTGACCTGGATCTCCGGCGGCACGATGTTCGGAAACTGCGCGATGGGCAACCCCGACATCGCCACGAGACCGATGATGACCATCAGAATGGCAATCACCATGGCCACGATGGGCCGATTGATGAAAAATTTGGCCATGGGTCCTAATCCTTCCTGGGGGCCGCGGTTGTTGCCGGCTTCGTTTCCGGCTTGGGGGAGGAACCCCGCTGTTGCTTGAATTCGGCATCCACGGCCCTGGGATTGACGCTCATGCCGTCCCTGACCTTCTGGATACCCTCCACCACGACGCGCTCCCCCGGGTTCAAGCCGCTGGTGATGACCCACATGCTGTCCACGCGCTCGCCCGTCTTGACCGGTCGAATGGCGGCCTTGTTGTCAGGCCCCACCACCGCGACCCGGTAGCTTCCCTGGAGCTCGAGGACCGCCCTCTGCGGAATCATGACGGCTCCCTTCCGGACGTCCATGACCGCGCGAACCCTTCCGAACTGTCCCGGACGCAGGAGATTCCGGGGATTGGGAAAAACGACCGCAATCCGAATCGTTCCGGTCTTCACGTCCACCTGCCGCTCGGCAAAGGAAACCTCCCCCTTGTGAGGGAAAACGCTGCCGTCGGCCAGGATCAGCTCGATTTCTTTGGCCCGGCCCTGGGGTACGCCCCCGGTCTTGATCATGTCCCGCGCCAGCGACAGGTATTCCTGCTCGCTGATGGGAAAATAGACCTTGATGGGATCGACGGTGGACACCGTTGTCAGGTCCCCCGTCTGTGTCGGGCCGACCAGATCGCCCATCTGGGCGTTGGCGCTTCCGGCGATACCGTCGACGGGCGAGGTGATCCGGGTGAAGCTCAGGCTCAGCCTGGCCTGCTCGACGGATGCCTCGGCCGCCTGCACCGACGCTTTGGCGGCGAGATTGGCCTGCACGGCGTCATCGAGTTCCTGCTGACTGATGGCGCTTTCCTTTGCAAGCGGCCGGTATCTCTTCACATCCAGCTCGGTCTTGCCCAGCCTGGCCTTTGCGATGGCCAGCTGCGCCTGGGCCTGGTCCAGGGCGGCCTTGAACGTCCGGGGATCGATTTCGAAGAGCAGATCGCCCTTCTTAACCGATGTGCCTTCCTTGTAGTTCTGAGCGGCGAGGTAGCCGGTAACCTGGGCCCGAATCTTCGCGTTCACCAGCCCCTCGGTGGTGCCGACCCACTCGGCGAAAACAGGCACGTCCCTCTGCGTAACGGTCACGACCTCGACTTCAGGGATGGATGGGGTCTGTGCCGGCACCTTCTCCCCCAACCCGGCAACGAGCAGAACGCAGGCGGCAGCCGGCAGGATCCCCCGGAAAAGCTTCTCCGCGACCAGCGGACGGAACAGGCGCCGCACATTCCCCGAGCGTTGCACTCCAAATTGTTTTTCATCTCGCATGAGACCACTCCTGAACAGACTGGATGGAAAAGGTTAAAACCGTCTCGAAAAATCCACTCCGAACGTCTCTCGCCCCCGGCGAGGGCCTGGGTCCGGAAAACCGCAGCAGAATGTTGGGTTTCGCTTCGCTCCACCCAACCCACGGCCATCCCATTCGTCATTCCCGTGAAGGCTGGGAGCCTGTTTTGTCTTCCCCGGCGGCGTCGTCCCGCGCACCGAGATCTTTGCGGTCGGCTTGCCCCTTGTAAAGGCTGACCAGCCGGGCGACGATCACGACCAGGTACATCTGGCCGAACATGGCCTCGGCCATCGCCAGGGCCCGGGCGGGGCCGTAGACGGGTACGATGTCGCCATAGCCCAGGGTCCCGAGCGTGACGAAGCTGAAGTAGATGGTATCCCACAGCGGGCTCTCACCGCTTCTGGCGAGAGGCGCCCCCTGGAGGGACAACGAGCCCGGCCAATGTTCCTCGAGAATGCAGAAGAGCAGACCGCACATGATGCCGATCAGAAGGTACGCGTTGAGAGCGGCGTAGATGCGCTCAGAAGTCACGGTACCTTCGCGCAGGAGGTAACCAAACATGACGCCGACCGATACCAGGCAAATCAGCGCACCGACCCCCTGGCTCGTCGCAAGGAGCGGCGGGTACCCCAGCAGGGTGTAACCGATCCTCGGGACAACAAGCAGCGCAAGAAGCCCGAGTGCCACCCAGGTCCCGAAGCGAAACAGGGTGACAAGGACCGCAGCCAGCATATTGAGCGCAAGAACGACCTCCAGGGGCCTGGTGTTGAGTCCAATCGCCCGGAACGCCGGCGCGGCCACCATCGTGACGACCAGCGAGAAGAACAGGCAGGCGAAACACCGCCGGCTGTAAATTTTCATCAAGCTGGCGATATCGGTCATTCGTCGATACTCCCCTGGGACCGTGGCTGCCCTCCCCGCCGGCTCAGGAGGGCCGCTCGGAATCGGCAATCTTCAGATGTTCGGGTGCTAAGGCGTCCATCGCGGCGATCTTCTTCGCGTAGAGGCCGATCCCCGGCAGGGAGCTCACGCCGTGGGCGAAGATGCTCAGCAGGACCGTCGCCATCACCGCGAGGGTGATCGTGGTTTCCCCCGGCAGGTGTGCCTCCTCCTCCAGGTACACCAGCCCGAGCACGATGGAAGCGAGCCCGCGCGGTCCGAACCATCCCATGAATAGCACCGTCGCTGCGCTGAGACGAGTTCCCACCAGTGCGACCGCAACCGGGAGCATCCTCACCGCCGTCAGGCTGATAACGCCGTACACCAGGCAGGCCGGGCTGAACCGGCCAAACGCCCGGGCAACCAGCATGCCGAAAAAGAAGAACACGAAGAAGTCGAGGAGCCGTCCCCACCCCTCAGTGAACTCGACACTCTCCTCCCCGGCCTTCTTGAACCCGATCTGGACGGCAAGCCCGGCGACGTACGCGGCGATGAACATGCTCGCCCCGACGGGCTTGGATCCCATGACGCAGAGGAGGGGCAGGGCGACCAGTCCCAATTGCCGCAGCGACCCCGCCATCCAGCCCTTGTCCTCGGCGAGGCCCAGGAGCCGGCCGCCCGCGAGCCCCACGCCGACGCCGACCAAGGTGCCGAAGCCGATCTGTTCCACCACGTACCGCATGAATATCCCGCCCGTCCCGGTCGTGCCCGCGCTTGCCAGGGCGATGAAGAACATGAGGAACGGGACGGACAACCCGTCGTTCAGACCCGCCTCGACGCTCAGCGCCTGGCGGATGCGCACCGGCACCCGCGGGCTGTTCACGATGACTTCGCCCAGTCCCGCGTCGGTGGGGGCGAGAATCGCCGCGAGGACGCCCACCTCCCAGATCGAGAGCCCGGGAAACACCACCGTCGCCGCCGCCGCCCCGAGCAGGATGCTCAGCACCATGCCCGCACTCAGCAGCCTGACCGGCAGCTTCTCGTTCTCCTTCAGGACCCGCGGATTGATGCGGGTGGCATCCGAGAAGAGCGTCAACACCAGGCCGACCTCGGCAAGCAGGAGAAACGCGTTCCGGTCCGCTTCCAGCTCATTCAGCACGGGAAGTGTCGAGACGAGCAGCATTCCCGCGGCAGTGAACACGATGGGCGCCGTGACGACGGTATGCTCAAGCCTCCTGGACGCCAGGCTGTAGAGGAAAACCAGGAGAACGAAGGCCGCGGCGATGATCATGATTCGACTTCCCGTCCGGAGACTCGAAACCCGCTTGCGCGGTTGCATTAACCCCAATCCAGCGATTATCCCGACTTACGGCACGCCTCGCCACCGGCGCGTGCGCGGTTCCATTACAAGGGGTCGGCGATCACGCCGGTCGGAAGACTTGATGCCCGCGTGTGCTCGGCCCCATTTCCCTCCCTGCTACACCCCGTCGCCCCCGGCGGCCGGCTCGAGGTACTTCGGCTCGACTTTGCGCCAGGTCCTGTCGGGGTCGAAGGACGTCATGGACCGCACGGCGGCATCCGTCTTCCCGCCCAGATCCTTTTCGTACACGACGCCGTCATGGCTCACCATGAACGTCGTGATCCCGGAGACTCCGTACTCGTCCGGCCAGGCGACCAGGGCGAACCCACCCACCATTTTGCCGTTCACCACGTAGCTGTAGGCACCCCCGGGGGCGTCCTTCCCCTGTGCGGTAAGGATCTTGTAGTAGTAGCCGAGATAGGGAGTGGGCTTGTCGGCCGGCTGCTTTCTCGTGTAGCCCCTCTGTTGTGCCGCAGCGACCAGCGGTCCGAGCGGACTCTGCGGCTCGCCCGGTTTGGTTCCCCAGTAGAGGCCGTCCTTCGTGCCGGGGTCACTCCAGAACTTCTGAGCGTACTCGGGCAGGCCGCCGCCCTTTCCCGTCATCGAAGCGTATTCGCGCTGGGCGTCGAAGTAGGCCAGGCAAGCCTGGATGACGCCCAGCTCATTCCTGCCGATGCGCCGATTCAGGATTTCCTGCTTGCCCTGTTTCGTGTCGAAGCGCCAGGCTTGACCGGCCTTCACGATGGGTATCGGAAGGGGCCAGCCGTCTTTTCCCAGCTCGAGGACCGCCTTTGCGTTCCCCTCCTTTTTCAGCTCGTTTTTTTCCTCGTAGAGTTGCACGAAAAGCTTGCGACCGTTCATGTCGGCGACTTCGTCCCCCGAGGAGACGATCTCTTGCCCTTCCGGCCCGAGAATCTCCGACAGCCCCTTCAAATCGCCGGCCTCCACCGCGACCACGAGGGCCCTCACCGCCGCTTCGGGCGACGCGAACGTTCTCTGGTGGACCTTCTGTTTTGTGCCGGCGGCCAGCGCGACGCCACAGCACAGAACCAATGCCGGCAAAGCCAGGGCAAGAGCCGTCAGCCCCCGGCGAACCCTGGAGCGTTGTTTCATATTTTGAATGAAGAGAAGCATTGTATAACCCTCCATCGGATCGGAACATGTCAAGGATGCTTTGTCTCCCCGCTGCCCGAGATGCTCTGCATCCAGGCGGGGCGTTCGAGCCGCTACCGGCGACCTCCACGACCGCCTCCCCGGCCTCCTCCGCCTGCCCGACCGCCGCCGCCGTAGCCACCGCCACGGCCCCCGCTGAAGCCGGCACCGCCGCGACCACCACCGCCGTAGCCGGCACCTCCGCGTCCGTAGCCCGAGCCGGCGCCACGGTAGGAACCGGAGGCCATCCCGCGGCTCATTTGACCGCGATCCGCATTCATTCGGGTTTGCCTGCCGTTCCCCATGCCGTCGAAGGCTCCTCCGGACGGTCGCTGCTGCGCCGGTCCGCGCATCGATTCCCCGCCGGGCCTTGTGGACGGGCGCTGCCCGGCCTGCCGGCGGCCCCTGTCACCTGCGCCGACCCCCTGTTGACGGCCGATATCGCCGGGCCCTCTACCGGCGCCGGCCTGCGAATGGCCGCGAAAATCCCGCCGGTTGTCCGCGGAACCCGCGCCTCTCTGGCCATACTTCTGCCGGTTGGCTTCATTCCGGTATGCCGCCCCTTTGCGATGCTCGGCCTGCGGTTGGAATTGGCCCGTTCGGACATTGGAAATGTTGTTGCGGTTGATGTTCGTGTTCCGGTTGACGTTGACGTTGACGTCGTTGTGTCCCCAGTTCCACGAGCCCCACCCGTTGTTCCAGGCCGCTCCAACCGCCACTCCGGCGGCGAACCCGAACGCACCGGCGGCGAAGGCCGCGCCTGCCGGGTAGTATGCATACGGGGGATAAGCGGGGGCCCACCAGGAACCGTAAACCACCGCGGGGTTGTAGGTCGGCACGTAGACCACGGTGGGGTTGGCCGGCTCGATGACGATCGCCTGGTCCTGAACGACGACTTTCTGTTCCCTGGTGGTCTTCAGGTTGCCCTGGTCCCTGGCCCTGCCGCGCAGTTTCTGGACGGTCTGCATGACGTCGGCCTGCTGCGCCACGAAGGCCTCACCCAGTTTCGAGGTCCAGTCGAGCTGTTCGCTCATCATGGCGAGGACCTCCGGAAACGGCACAAGAGCCTTCACGCTGAGGTCCCAGTCCATCTTGTCCAGGGCGGCGTTCAACTGCTCTCCCTTGAGGTTCCTGTTCTGCTTGACCCAACGGTCCGCCTGCACCACTTCGATGGGATAGGCCGCCGCGACCAGCACCTGGGCGAGCAGCGAATCGGGGTAAAGGGCGATCGGAGCAAGCATCTGGTCCAGCTCTTCCCGGCTGAATCCCCCCGACGCTCCCGCGCCCTGGCCGACGGCCGCGGGCGGAGCCGCAAGGAGCAACACGAAGAATCCGATCAGGACGACGTTCAGTTTGGATCTCATGTTCATGACTTCTCCTCCTTGTTTCGTCCCGTCAGGCACAACATGAGGACGATCATGCGGTGCGCGCTCCGGGTCCCATTCCGCACGTCGGCGGGATTCCCGCGCGCCGGCCCCCCGTTTGACCTTTCTCACGCGAACATCGGGACTTCTAAGGCTCGTATTTCCAGTCGCAGGTGGAACCGGCCAATGCTAAATCATGCGCGCTCGGGCCCCAAAAGATCACCCGGGGGCATTCCTCCTTCCCGGCGCATGCTGCCGGAATCCCATGCATTATCGCAGTCCTCGCTTATTTGCGGGGATTGATCCTGGTGATTTTGGATCCTTGTATGCCGACCCCGCCCATCAGACCCTTCTGGTTGAAAATGAAGGCGTAGACGCCTTTCTTCATGGTCGTCGTGGAAAGATTTTTCCCGAATCCCCGGTCGAGAACCACCAGGCTTGGACCGCTCCCGAGCTCCCAGCCGTCGCTCCGTTCGAGGTGGTTGAGCGATTCCTGGTCCATGAAGAACAACACGTAGCCGAACGATTGAGCCCCTGCCTGGAAACCGTAGGAGGCCGAAAGGGACCGATAGTAGGCAACCGTGCGGCCGCGTTTGCGCAACGCCCCCTCACCGGCCTGCCCGGCCACGACGAAGCCGGCCTTGACGATATTCGGAAAGATGAGCACCGCCTTTGCCCTGTCGGCCAGCGCCTTCGCTCCGGGCGTATTCCTGTAGAGAAGCGTCAGCGCCTGCGTCGCTTTCCGGTCGATTTCCCCCGCGCCGGCCGCCGATGCGGACCCTGCGCACGGACCGCTCAGGGGAACCGATACAAACATCACCACGGCCACTGCCAGAACTCCAGCCGAATTTGCCATGTTCCTCGTCTGCATGTTATCTTCCTTCTCTACACGGGAATTCCACGCCGGAGTTCCGGAGGGCCCGCAATGACTCGATTACCCCCTTCACCCAGGGGTTCCAAGGCGGCACCCGCCGCGCATCCCGCCGGCCGATATGCCGGCAGGATCAGAACCGTATCCGAAAACATCCGACCCGACCTATTACTGTCCACCATTCTGAACAGGAAGGGCCTGATCAGGTCAATTCCATGTAATTCCGTCGTGTTTTTTCGAGTGTTTCCAGGCCGCTCGAATGGGTGATCTCGCTGAACCTGATTTCCGGGCATTCCGCCGCCATCTCGATCACCAGGATCACATGCCGGTAGGGGTCCGAGCGCAGATGGCGTTCCAGGTCGGCCTGGGTTTCCCACCATTCCTCGAACAGGAGAACGTTGCGCTCCAGCAGCCCCTGGTAGACGTTGCACCCGAGACACCCTTGACTGAACCGCGTCCGCTCCACCATCTCGCACAAGGTCTTTCTTGCTTCGGCCAACTTGTTGGAAGCGAACTTCATGCGGAGGCTCGCATGAATCATGGTCGACCTCCTTTGACGGTCTGATCGATGGATGTCGCCCGGTGCAGTTCCGGACGTCGAGAGCGCATCTCAATCGGTCCCCTTCCCGACCGCCTGCGGCAGCCGGGCAGGACGCCGCGAAGACAGGAGGAACTCGCCCCCGAAACGGATACAAGCAGCATGCCCATGACCTAAGCGAGCTTCGTGCCAAGCAGAAAACAGCGAAGAAAAGATTTCAAAAAGTTTGCAATATCGGGAATGTTGCTTCCTAGGGGATGAGAAACGGCGCAAGCGTCAAATGAGACGGTCACGCAGTATTTCGGGACAGTCCCAAAATATCGTGATTATGACCTGGGCCTGCGAACCCCGAGCTTCTTCATCCTAGCCTCCAGCGTGGTGGGCTTGAGTCCCAGGATCTCGGCCGCCCCACCTTTTCCCGCAACTCGCCACCCGGCAAGGGTCAGCACGCGCAGGATATGCCGCCGCTCCGATTCCTCGAGGTTCAACACCTCCGCGGACGAGTCCTCCGCCCGGAGCATCGGGGGAAACGCCTCAAGGGTCGAACCCGAGCTCACAATCATCGCATGTTCCATGACGTTCCGGAGCTCCCGAACGTTGCCCGGCCAGGCATGGCGCTCCAGGGCATCCATGCTTCTCTTCAGGACCCGCTGAACGTGTTTGCCCATGCGCTTTTCGAATTGGTGGATGAAAGCCCAGACCAGCGGCGGAATATCCTCGGGTCGCTCGCGCAGGGGCGGAATCGCGATGGGAAATACATTCAAACGATAGTAAAGGTCCCGCCGGAACCTGCCCGCCTGGACCAATTGCGCAAGGTCCCGGTTGGTGGCTGCGAGTATGCGGACGTCCACGTGCAGGGACTTCGTGGACCCGAGACGCTCGAAGCGGCCTTCCTCCAGGACGCGGAGCATCTTGGCCTGAAGCTCAGGCGGAAGCTCACCAACCTCGTCCAGGAAAAGGGTCCCCCCGTCGGCAACCTCGAATCGTCCCGCCATTCGGGACAGGGCGCCCGTGTACGCCCCCTTCTCGCGCCCGAACAATTCGGACTCCATCAGGGTTGGCGGCAGCGATGCGCAATTGACCGTCACCAAAAGTCGCCTCTTTCGAGCGCTCAGGTTGTGGACGGCCCGTGCGATCAGTTCCTTGCCCGTGCCCGTTTCGCCGGTGATGAGGACGGTCGAGTCCGTCGGAGCCACCTGTTCGACTCTGAGCAGAACCTGCCGCATGGCGGGACTGCGAGCGACGATATCATCGTGAGGGGAAAGCAGGCTCACTTCCTCCCGCAGAACGATGTTGTCCTGTTCCAGCTGCCCCTTGAGCCTCTCAATTTCCAGAAGCCTGTTCTGCAATTGCTCCTGCATGAGTTTGCGTTCGGTGACGTCTTCGATCACTGCCAGGATACACCTTTGCCCTGAAAATTCGACTAAATCCGCCGACAAGCACCCGATGCGCCCTTCCCCTCCCTTGGTGCGGAACCGGGCTTCCATGGCGCGAAGGCTTCCATCGCTACGGATCTTTTCCACGGCCGCTTCCAGTTCCTGTGGATCCAGCCACAGCCGCATGTCCCCGACAGTGCGTCCGAGCACCTCATCGCGTGCGTACCCGGTGAACCGTTCGTGAGCCTTGTTGATCTCGATGTACTGCACATCGTTCAGGGACAACAGCGACATGGCGACCGGGCTGCCGTGGAACGCCCTGGAAAACTTCTCTTCCGATTTTTGCAGGGACAGTTCAGCCGACTTGCGATCGGTGATGTCGACCGAAACGCCCATGAGGCCATTCGGCCTCCCGGGGAGACTGTGCCGGGAGCGGCCGCGCCAGGCGATCCAGCGCACGTCGCCTTCGCCATTCACAACACGGTAGTCAAGACGCGCATCTTCACCCGGCTGCATCGCGAGATCGAATGTCCGGCGAAGCTCCTCTCGATCCTCGGCATGCACCGCGGAGAGCACCCTTTCGAAAGAAAGCTCCTCACCCGGCGCAAAACCGAGCAGTTCCCTGGTCTTCTCCGTGGCCCACATACGCCCGGTGCACCGATCCAGGCTCCACAAACCCACATTCGCCGATGCCGCCGCCAGGCTCAATCGCTCTTCACTTTCCCGCAGCTTCTGCTCCGCGCGCTTGCGCGCGATTGCGTTGGCGAAAACCTGGGCGCAAAGCTTGAGCCTGTTGACGAGTTCCTCCCGCAATTCCCGTTCCTGCCGCATCATGGCGAAGGTCATGGCTCCCAAGGCCACTCCTCCCGCCATGAAAGGAATCACCGAGGTGGACCTGGCACCCCAGCGGCCGAGCATCTCCTTGTCGAAGGAAGCCTCCGCCGGAAGGTCTTCCAGCCTAGGGATGAGCACAATCCGGCCCTGTCGCGCCTGCTCCGCCAGCCAGGGAAAATGCACCTGCGCATCCATGTGCATGAGATTGAGCCGACTCTCCGACGTCCGGTCTGCCCGGTCACCGTTCGACAGTTGGGTCTCGACCGCCGGTTCTCGAACAGGCGGGCCGTACTCGGGTTGGTGGATGTGCGTCATCACCATCGGGCCATCGGCACCACCTGTGACTTGCCAGACGGTCGAACGGTCAAAGCCCAGGCACTCACAGATACGGCGCAGGGCTTCCTCAATCTCGGCGTCCACCTGATCGGGAGGCAGATTGACGAAACGCGCGGAGATTTCGGCAATCAGCGTTTCAAAGCGTAACTGCGCGGCCAGGGCTTCCTCGGCCCGTTTTTCCTCCGTGATGTCCCGGTTGCTGCTCCGAATCCCCTGGAACTCGCCCTGATCGCCAATCACGGGCTGGCAGGCATGATCAATCCAGCGCACGGCCCCATCGCGTGTTTGAATGCGAAACCGTACCCCCCGGGATTCGGCTTTCCCGTGCTCGTCACGTTCATGTCCATCCCAGACCTCTCGATCCTCCGGATGGATGATCTTACGAAGCAGCGCGGGGTCGTCGACAAAGCGCCGTGCAGGATACCCGGTAATGCGCTCGCAGGAAGGCGAAATGTAATGAAGCACCCCATCCGGAGCAGACCAGTACTCCCAGTCGCTGGTGAAGTCCGCGACGGTGCGGTATTTCAATTCCGCATGGCGGAGGGCCAGGTTCGCCGCGCGTCGCTTGCGCAGGTTGACGACCAGTGTCAATATGAGGAGCGTCTGGACGAAAACGATTGCCGCTATGCCTATGAGCTGCCATCGATTAGCTTCCCACAGGGAGGATTCCTCATTCGATGCCGCCTCCGAGACATCGTTCCCCGGCGACGGCCCCGCCCCGCCGTACGCTGTATATCCGAGCCGGAGCGGTCCGGCCGTTTTCGCCCGGTATTTCAATTCGTTATTGCGCGAGCTCTCGAGTTGCCGGGGGGAAGAACCTTCGATGCTCATGCCGCCGGCCTTCAGAATGCACGGGAAACCAGGGTCGGCATTCCGGTATGCGGGGAGACCGTCTCCATGCGTGTCAAGGCTCAGCACCCGTTTCATCGTCTGGGGAGAGGACCCATGTTGCTGCGGCATGGACTGGGAATGGGCGGGCAAGGGACTCAGAATCAGGATCAGCAGGTTGATGGCAAGAACTATTACATTGATATCATTGACAAAATCAAGAAGAGGAACCGCCTGGTTCGTTGGGGGGGAGCTGCATGACCCTGCTCGATCGGCTTGCCGCGAATGGTCGACAACGTTCTCGCCGATATGTTTCCGGATAGTCTTGCAGGAAATGCGACGAAGCGCCCCCCCGAGAAATGAACCCCGCATGGATCGTTCCCCTTTCCGGCACCCTGAATGACCCGGAAAATGCTTGTCTTTACATTCTTGTGAAGCAATGTGAGCGGATTGTCGGTGGCTGAAGCCTGGAACAGTCGAACCGGAGGGGGCCAGGTCGTGTCCCCTGAGACGCGAAATCGAGCTGGGTTATCAGCCGACAGTTCGTATCTTCGTGTGATCAATATATAAGAAATCCCGGAAAAAACAATTGAAACCACGCCGAGATTTCCGTGAATTGCACACTTTGAAGGCCTCGCGAAAGGCTGAGGATCGCCGCACGGCAAAGCCGGACCGGGGTTTGGTCGAAGACGCCCGGAGATTGCGCGCGCGGGCCGCGGTCACGATATTTTGGGACCATCCCAAAATACGGCATGCTCCTCAGTCGGCGCACCTCATCAGGTTTCATCCGAACCAAAGAAACTTCTCTGACATTCCGAAAAGTTACAGAATCCTTTCAAGTCACTTTCCCGTTTGGCACGAACCTCGCTTATCCCGATTGTCATCACCAGTTTGGAACTCGATACGGAAGCGAATCATCCGAAACATCCCCCGGAGACATGAGACAATTCCCCGCGGTGGAGCCGGGTAGGCAACGCGGTCGTGATCGCCCCCGCACGAGGGGTCTGTCGAATGCGCGGTCGTTGTTCGATGCCGCCCGCTCGTCCATTGGCCGGCGGGGACCTGACAACCGACCTTTTTCAAGTCGAGCGCATCCGGGAAATGGAAAATTGTCCGCTGCTTCCGGTCGGTCCGATGCGGCCGCCATACAGGAGGAATGCGATGATCGGAGACCGGAAACCGGAAACGAAATACGCCGACAGGCAGGACATCGACCCGGATTTCACCATCGCGCGCCTGGGAGAGTGCCGAAGCACCGCCCGGGACATCTTCCCGGCAACGCCCGGGAGCCCGAAAGCTTTTGCCGGGCCGGGACTTTCGCTTTCTTGAGGACGTTGGCCGTCACCCCCGCTCAGGCCGGGGGCCGAAGTACCTGCCGGATTCGTGTTTTCGCGGAAAGTACGGTGATGGATTGCATGCCCGTTGTGGCCTTCGGGCCATGGGGATTCGCGGGGATGGCTCATTTAAGTGGATTCGCCGGTTCTTGCGGCAGGCCGCGACGTCTTCCCTCGAGATTAGCGTTTTGAATGCAAGGCATTAATATAATGGAATACGAACGTTTTGGCGGCCGGCCATCAGGCCGGGATTGCCCGGCATGCCCTTGAGGACCAGGTGAAAGGAGCAATCCATGAATGTGAAACGGGATTTTTTTGAGGCACTGTGCGAAGCGCTGGAAAGAATCGTCGGGTCACTCGACCATGAAGAAGTGATGAAAAGCATCGTGGAATCGACGATCGCGGCCGTGGGCTTGAAGGCGTGCAGTCTCCGGCTGCTCGACCGCAGGCGGCGCAAGCTCATCTTCGGTTCCTCCACCGGGCTCAGCGAAGGCTACATCCGAAAGGGCCCGGTTCTGATCGAAGAATCGGCCCTCGACAGGGAAGCCCTGGACGGCCGGACCGTCTACCTGGAAAATGCCCAGACCGATCCCCGGTTTCAATATCCCGAAAAGGCGAAACAGGAGGGCATTTTCTCCGTCCTGGTGGCCCCGCTGACCGCCGGGGGCAAGCCCGTGGGAGTACTGAGGATATACGCGGGCGAATTACGCCGTTTCGACGAGGACGAAATGCGGTTTCTCGAGGCCATGGCCCGCCTGAGCGGCCTGGCGCTGGAGAACGCCAGGTTGCACCAGACGCTTCGCATGGATTTCGAAACCCTGGTTGCCGACCGGTACAGGATAGACGAACACTGAAAGGAGACGACCGCCATGCTGAAGGTGGGAATCAATGGATTTGGAAGGATCGGTCGCCAGGTCATCAAGGCGGCCATGGAGCGACATCCGGATACACTGCGGGTCGTGGCCGTAAACGACTTGTTCGACGTACAGACCAACGCCCGCCTCTTCAAGCACGATACCAACTACGGCCTGTTTTCGGGAAGCGTGGAGTCGCGCGGAGACGATCTACTGGTGAATGGCTCGCCCATCCGGTCTTTTGCCGAACGCGATCCGGCCATGATACCGTGGGATGACCTGCAGGTCGACCTGGTGGTGGAGTCCACGGGCATTTTCACCACGGGCCCCAAGGCGGCGGCTCACCTGGAAGCCGGCGCGAAAAAGGTGATCATATCGGCGCCCGCAAAGCAGATCGACCAAACCATCGTCATGGGCGTGAACCATGAACAGTACGACCCGGAAAAGCACCGGATCGTCTCAAACGCCTCCTGCACCACGAATTGCCTGGCGCCCCCGGTGAAAGTCATCCACGAGCGTTTCGGCATACACAAGGGCCTCATGACCACGGTCCACTCCTACACCAACGACCAGCGGATCCTCGACTTGCCGCACAAGGACCCCCGCAGGGCAAGGGCAGCGGCCCAGAACATCATACCCACGACGACGGGGGCGGCGAAAGCCCTGTCGCTCGTCATCCCGGGTCTGGAGGGCCGGTTCGACGGCTACTCCCTCCGGGTCCCGACCCCCACGGTGTCCGTGGTCGATTTCACGGCCGTTCTCGAAAAGGAGACCGACACCGAAACCTTGAGGGCCGTCCTGAAGGAAGCCTCCGAGAAAGAGTTGAAAGGAATTCTGCAGTGCTGTGAGGAGCCCCTCGTCTCCAGCGATTTCAAGGGCAACCCTCATTCCTCCATCGTGGATATCGAGTTTACCCAGGTCCTGGCAGGCAACATGGCCAAGGTCGTCTGCTGGTATGACAACGAGTGGGGATATTCCTGCCGCGTGGCGGACCTGGCCGATTATATCTGCCGCAGGGGAGGGTTCTGAGACGCACATTCGACGCGCGTGACAATCCCGGAGAACTCCGACGGACAGGAGAAGACCATGCCCATCGCCGATTATGCAACGTATTGCAGGATGCTCGATCGAGCCAAAGAAAACCGTTTTGCCTACCCGGCCATCAATGTCAGTTCCCTCACCACGGCCAACGCCGTCTTGAAGGGGCTGGCCGAAAGCCGAAGCGACGGAATCGTTCAGGTATCCACGGGAGGAGCGGCATTCGCTTCAGGAACATCCGTGAAGGACATGGTGCTGGGGGCCATATCCATCGCCGAGCACGTCCACAGGGTTGCCGACCGTTACAACGTCTGCGTCGCCCTGCACACGGATCATTGCCAGGCCCAGATGCTGGAGAGCTTCCTCATCCCCCTCGTGGAGGAAACGGAGCGGCGTCGCAAGGCCGGGCTCCCCAACCTCTTCAACAGCCATATGTTCGACGGGAGCGCCCTGCCCCTCAAAGAGAACCTGGATATCGCGGTCCCGCTTGTCGAGCGCTGCCGCCGAAGCGACCTGATCCTGGAAGTCGAGGCCGGGGTGGTCGGCGGCGAGGAGGATGGAATCAAAGTGGAAGGAGCTCCCGCCGAGAAGCTCTACACAACCCCCGGGGACATGCTGGAGGTTGCCCGCCGCTTCGGTGCGGTCAAGGGAGCACGGTTTCTCCTTGCCGCGACTTTCGGCAATGTCCACGGAGTCTACAAACCCGGCCACGTCAAGCTCAAACCCTCCATTCTCAAAGACGGCCAGGACGCCGTGGAGAAAGCATACGGCAAGGACTCCCGGTTTTACCTCGTGTTCCATGGGGGTTCCGGCTCGCTTCCGGAAGAGATTCACGAGGCCATCGATTACGGCGTCGTGAAGATGAACATCGACACCGACACGCAGTACGCCTTCACGCGCGCAGTGGCCGACCACATGATGAAGAACTACGACGCGGTGCTCAAGGTGGACGGCGAAGTGGGCAACAAGAAGAAATACGACCCCCGATCCTACCTCGCCCTGGCCGAGGCGGCCATGGCCGAGCGGGTCAAGGCCGCGGTCGCCGCCCTGAGGGGAACCGGCACCACCCTCTGCACCGGGTAGCAGTGTCGATCCGGAGTCCTCGGAGGTAGCGGCGGCGCCCTCTGCGCCGGGTTGCGGTGCTCGCCCGGACACGTGACGGAGCGGCGGGGAGGACACGGTTTCATCGTGCCCATGATCCGGCCTGCAAGCCGTTGCGGGATGATTCTTCACGCATCCTTGCGAGCCGCCGCTCATGGCGGTCGCGGGCGGCACTGACGGAACGGAAATTTCCCCGATCTTCTTATCGAGTTGACAGGGTTGTTTCTCATATTGGGCTTTCCGCCCGTTCACAACCGGGGTCCGTGTCCCCGGGTCACCAAAGCGATGGAGTCGCAAGATGGCGAAGAAACCGAAATTGAAGCAATCGGAACCGGTCTCGTGCACCGGGGGCCGCGCGGACATGAGCCTCGACGGCTTGAGACGCACTTTTCGCGAACATGTGTTCTACACTCAGGGGCGGTTCCCCTCGGTCGCCACCAGGAACGACCTGTACATGGCCTTCGCCTATACCGTGAGGGATCAACTCCTGCACCGCTGGATCAAGACCGTCGAGCAGATGGCGGGAAAGGACCTCAAGATCGTCAGCTATCTGTCGGCCGAATTCCTCCTTGGCCCTCACCTGGAAAACAATCTGATCAACCTGGGCATTTACGATGACGTCCTCGGGATTGCAAAAGAAGAGGGTTTCGACATCCATGCCATTTTCGATCAGGAGGAGGAACCGGGGCTCGGCAACGGGGGGCTGGGCAGGCTGGCGGCCTGCTACCTGGATTCCCTTGCCAGCCTCGAGGTCCCGGCGATCGGGTACGGCATCCGTTACGAATTCGGTATCTTCGACCAGGAGATCCGCGACGGCTGGCAGGTGGAACGCACCGACCAGTGGCTTCGATTGGGGAACCCCTGGGAGCTCGCGCGACCGGAGATCACCTGCCGTGTGAGCTTCGGGGGGCGCACGGAGCCCTATGAAGACGATCGGGGCCGGTACCGGGTTCGATGGATTCCTCACCGGACCGTGAAGGGTGTCGCCTACGACACCCCCATCCTGGGATACCGCGTGAACACGTGCAACCTGTTGCGACTCTGGAAGGCCGAGGCGATCGAATCCTTCGAGTTCGAGGCGTTCAACGTCGGAGACTATTACGGAGCCGTTGACGAAAAGATCTATTCGGAGAACATCACCAAAGTGCTCTATCCCAATGATGAACCGGTCCAGGGCAAACAACTCCGGCTCGAACAGCAGTATTTTTTCGTTTCCTGTTCCCTGCAGGACATGATCCGCATCTACAAACTGGCCGGAGGCAAGCTGGACCGGTTTTCCAGCCACTTCGCCATCCAGCTCAACGACACGCATCCCGCCCTGGGCGTCGCGGAACTGATGCGCCTCCTGGTCGACGAGGAAGGCATGGACTGGGAACCGGCATGGGACGTCACCTGCAAGACCTTCGGCTACACCAACCACACCCTTCTTCCGGAAGCCCTCGAGAAGTGGCCGGTGGAGCTGTTTGCCGGCCTTTTCCCAAGGCACATGGAAATCATATACGAAATCAACCGGCGGTTTCTCGACGAGGTCAGGCGCAGGTGGCCCGGCGATGAGGCGCGGGTGGCCAGGATGTCCCTCATAGACGAAAGCGGTGGACGCTTCGTGCGCATGGCGCATCTCGCCTGCGTCGGCAGCCACGCCATCAACGGGGTGGCGGAGCTCCACTCCCGGCTGCTCAAGGAAGACGTGTTGCGCGACTTCCACGAGATGACACCGGAGAAATTCAGCAACAAGACCAACGGAGTGACGCCGCGGCGTTTCCTGGTTCTGGCCAATCCCGGCCTGACCCGCCTCATCGAGGGCAAGATCGGCGACACCTGGATCCGCAGGCCGGAGGAGCTCAGGAAACTCGAGCCGTGCGCCGACGATCCCGCTTTTCGCGAGGAGTGGCGCCGGGTGAAGCTCGAGAACAAGAAGAACCTGGCCCGGGTCATCCGGGAGCGCACCGGGATCGAGGTCGACCCGGCTTCGATGTTCGACATCCAGGTGAAGCGACTCCACGAGTACAAACGCCAGCATCTGAACGTCCTTCACATCATCGCGCTGTATGACCGGATCAAGCGCAATCCCTCCCACGACCTGTGTCCCCGAACCTTCATCTTCGGGGGGAAGGCCGCGCCCGGCTACTTCATGGCGAAGCTCATCATCAAGCTGATCAACTGCGTCGGCGACACGGTCAACCGGGACCCCGACGTGAACGGCCGCCTCAAGGTCGTCTTCTTCCCGGACCTGAACGTCAAGAACGCGAAATTCATTTACCCGGCCGCCGACCTGTCGGAGCAGATCTCCACCGCGGGGAAGGAGGCTTCGGGAACCGGGAACATGAAATTTTCCATGAACGGCGCCCTGACCATCGGGACCCTGGACGGAGCCAACGTGGAAATCCGGGAGGAAGTGGGCGCCGAAAATTTCTTCCTGTTCGGCCTGACGGCCGAGGAGGTCTACTCGCTTCGGAGAAACGGGTACCGCCCCTCGGAATATTTCCAGGCCAATCCGGAGCTGCAGCGGGTCGTCGAACGCATCGGTTCGGGTTATTTTTCCAACGGCGACCGGGAGCTTTTCAAACCATTGGTCGATGCTCTCATGTTCCACGACACCTTCATGCTGTTCGCTGATTTCGGTTCCTACGCGGATGTGCAGGGCCGAGTCGACGAGGCCTACCGCGACCGGGAACACTGGACCCGCATGTCCATCCTCAATTCCGCCCGGATGGGCAAGTTTTCCTCCGACCGCGCGATCCGTGAATACTGCGAGGACATCTGGAAGGTCAAACCGGTCCCCATTCTCCTGGAATGATGGGGATGGTGAGCGTTCAAGAAACGGCCCGAGCCACGCGGGTCCGGTCTCGGCGACAGCGACCTCTGCGTGATGATCAATGCTTACCGGAAAGACCTGGATTTTGCCCTCCAGGTGGGTCGGGCCGGGGAGTGGCGCCGTGTTGCGGATACCGCCCTTCCGAGCCCGGTGGACATTGCGGAGACGGGACGAGGACACCCCGTTTCCAGTCTCCGGTATCGCGTGAAGGCCCGATCGATCGTGGTTTTTGAGCGATGAGAACAGAGACAGTCCGGACGGACGCAACGAAGAGACTCGAAACCCGGAGAAGAACGGACTGGAAGGGAGAAATGGCATGTCAAAGGGGATCTACATCACCGGCACGGGGCCCGGGAGCGGGAAATCGTTGATCGTTCTCGGGGTGATGGAGTTGCTGGCACAGCACGGCCGAAAGCTCGGGTTCTTTCGACCCGTCGCCGTTGAAGGGGGCGGCGTCGATCGGCTGGCGGCACTCTTCACGAGCCGATACGCCATCACGGCCCCGGGTGAGAGCATGTTCGGCGCCAGTTATGCCTCCGCTCGAGACCTCATTGCCGGGGACAAGATGGACGAGTTGCAGAGTCGAATCATCGAGAAGTACGAGGCCCTGGAGCGGCAATGCGATTTCGTGGTCTGCGTGGGCACCGATTACAGGGCCGTGCACACGGCGCTGGAGTTCGAGCTCAACGTTGAAGTGGCGCGGAATCTCGGCACGCCGCTCACGCCCATTGTCGCGGGGCGGGGAAGAACCCCGGGGGAGATCGTGGATTCGGTGCGAATCCTGGCGGAGTTTCTGGAGGCACGGAAGTGCGACCTCGTTTCGGTGTTCGTCAACCGGGTTGCACCGGGCCATGTGAAGGAGGCGGCGACTCGACTCGAGGAAAATGCACCCGCGGGGATTCCCGTGTTCGTTTTGCCGGATCACCCTCTGCTCGACAAACCCACGGTTGGCGAAATAATGAGGGCTCTCGGGGCGGGAATGGTGCACGGAGACGCGAACCGGCTCGACCGTGAAGTGACCGGGTACAGGGTGGCGGCCATGGAACTGCCCAACTTCCTGGATCACCTGGTAGAAGGTTGCATGGTCATCACGCCCGGTGACCGTTCCGATATCCTCATCGGAACACTGGCGGCGGACGCGGCCACTTCCTACCCGGGGATTGCCGGCATCGTCCTCACGGGCGGCTTCAAGCCCGCGCCGCAGGTGCAGCGTCTTTTCGAGGGTCTGAGGCGTTCGCCCGTCCCGATCCTCCATGTGGACGCCGACACTTTTGAGACGGTAACAGAGGTGAACGCCGTGCCCGCGGGCCTCTCCCCCGAGAATCAGAGAAAGATCGCCGGCGCCCTCGGGGTCTTCGAATCCAACGTGGATGTGAGCCGGTTGGAGGGCCGGATCGCGGTCATGCGTTCCTCCCGCGTCACGCCGCTCATGTTCCAGCACGATCTTCTGAGCGGCGCGCGGGCCAAGCGCCGGCACATCGTTCTTCCCGAAGGCACCGAGAAACGTATCCTCAGGGCGGCGGAGATCCTCCAGCTACGGGACGCCGTTGACATCACGCTGCTCGGAAGCCCCAAAGAGGTCGGCGAGAAGATCACCTCCCTCGGCCTGTCCCTCCCCGGTGTCAAGATCATCGACCCAATGACGTCGGAGCTCCGCGAGGATTTCGGGCGGACTTATTTCGAGCTCCGGCAACACAAGGGGATTTCCCTGCAGATGGCCCTGGACGCCATGTCCGACGTCAGCTATTTCGGGACCATGATGGTCTGCCGGGGCATTGCCGACGGCATGGTCTCCGGGGCGGTCCATTCGACGCAGCACACGATCCGTCCCGCCCTGGAGATCATCAGGACCCGGCCGGGCTGCCCGATCGTCTCCAGCGTCTTCTTCATGTGTCTTTCGGACCGCGTTCTCGTTTACGGCGATTGCGCGGTCAACCCCGACCCCGATGCCGAGCAACTGGCGCACATCGCCATCAGTTCCGCTTCAACGGCCCGCAATTTCGGCATTGAGCCGCGTGTGGCGATGCTCTCGTACTCGACGGGGGAATCCGGCAAGGGAGCCGACGTCGAAAAGGTGAAGGAAGCGACCCGGCTCGCCAGGCGGCTTTGCCCGGACCTCAAGCTGGAGGGCCCGGTTCAGTACGATGCCGCCGTCGATCCGGACGTCGCCAGGGTGAAACTGCCGGAGAGCGAAGTCGCGGGCCGTGCCACCGTCTTCATCTTCCCCGACCTCAACGCCGGCAACAATGCCTACAAGGCGGTGCAGCGTGCGGCAAATGCCGTCGCCATAGGTCCGGTCCTGCAGGGGCTGAACAAACCGGTCAACGACCTGAGCCGGGGATGCACCGTCGCCGACATCGTCAACACCGTCGCCATAACCGCCATCCAGGCCCAGATGGAAGGAGACGCCACATGAGGGTGATCGTCGTCAATTCGGGCAGTTCCTCGATCAAATACGAAGTGTTCGCTCTGGACGACTGCTCCACGCTGGTGGACGGCCTGCTCGAGCGGATTGGGACCCGGAACGCCAGGTTCAAGCGCCGCTGGCTGACCGATTCCGGCCACTGGGAGGAAATGGAGGAGACCCGGCCGATTGCCGACCACCATGAAGGTTTCCGGTTCCTGCTCGATGCGGCCGTGCGCTATCCCACCACCCGTGTCGCCCCCGGAGCGTTTTTCGGATTCGGCCATCGTGTCGTCCACGGGGGAGAGGTATTCCATGAACCGGTGATCGTCGACGATGAGGTCGTCCGGCGGATCAAGGACCTTATCCCTCTCGCCCCGCTCCACAACCCCGCCAATGTCGCCGCCATCGAGGCGCTTCGATTGATCCGTCCCGATGTGCCCAACGTGGCTGTTTTCGACACGGCCTTTCACCAGAGCATGCCGCCCAAAGCATTTCGGTACGCATTGCCCCACGAACTGTACCGCGAGCATCACGTGCGGCGCTATGGGTTCCATGGGACCTCGCATCGCTACGTTGCGGGAGAAGCCGCGCGTTACCTGGGGCTGCCCGAGGATTACGCGAACCTGATCACCCTGCATCTCGGCAACGGGGCGAGCGCCACCGCCGTGCAGGGCGGCAGGAGCATCGATACCTCCATGGGCCTGACGCCCCTGGAAGGCCTCATCATGGGCACGAGATGCGGGGATCTGGACCCGGCGGTTCATTTCTACATTTCGAGGAAAACCGGCCGGTCCTTTGAAGAGCTTGAAGCCATGATGAACAAGGAAAGCGGGCTGAAGGGCATCTGCGGCACGAACGACATGCGGGAGATCCAGCGCCGCGCCGGAGACGGCGATGCCCGGGCGCAACTGGCCTTCGAAATGTTCTGCTACCGGATCAGGAAATACATCGGCTCCTATTCCGCTGCGCTTGGCCGGGTCGACGCCATTGTCTTTACGGGGGGCATCGGTGAGAATTCTGCCCCCGTTCGAAGAGAATGCTGCGATGGGCTGACGAACCTCGGGGTCGTGCTCGACCACCGCAGGAACGAAGAGGACTGGAGCGGTCTTCATGAAATCCAGAGAGAGGACAGTCCGGTGAAGATTCTTGTCATACCGACCGACGAGGAGCGTGAGATCGCGCGCCAGACGATCCAGACCATACGCCGGGCAGGCGTTGCGGGAGGAGCCCGGAACGAGTGATTCCCGGTGCGCCGGACGCGGGACCGCCTCGCAATGCTTCCGGCAAAAACTACATACCGGGCGGACGGCTCAGGTTCTCTACCCGGTAAAAGGAAGACCTGACATGATAGATGCGCGAAACTACAGAGTGGAAGACAAGCTCAAGAACGGCGCCGTCGTGACCATCAGGGCCATTCGCCCCGACGACGGGAACCGGATCGTGGAGGCGTTCGGGCACCTAGAGAAGGAAACCATCTATTCGCGGTTTTTTCGTTATAAGAGCCGGCTCACCGACGAAGAGCTCCGCGCGTTCACGGAGGCTGATTTCAAGAATGTCGTTGCACTGGTGGTCACGATACCGGCCGGTGGAGAGGATGAAACCGTCATCGGCTCGGGAAGCTATGTTCTGTATGGTCCCTCAGACGCCCAGGGCAGGGCGGAGGTTGCTTTTACCGTCGAGGAAGACTACCAGGGCCAGGGGATTGCAAGCCGCATTCTGAAACACCTCGTTCATATCGCCCGGGAGCAGGGGGTGCTGCGGTTCGAAGCCGAGGTGCTCGCCGAGAACCGGGCGATGCTTACGGTCTTTGCCCACAGCGGACTTCCCATGAAGACGTCGCTGGAGGAGGGTGTGGTGTACGTGTCCCTTTCCCTGCAGGCGCAGACGTCATGAACGAAGCGCCCGGCGGTTCGGCCGCTGAACAACCCACCCCAATGCACCGCCGCGTCAACGGAGGACTTCGATGACACTGCCGCTCAACAAGACCAAAATCGTATGCACCATAGGGCCCGCTTCGCGTTCCCCGGAGGTGATGAAGTCGCTGCTGATGGCCGGCATGAACGTCGCGCGGCTCAATTTCTCGCACGGTGATTTCTCGGGTCACAAAGGGGTGATCGAAGATCTCCGGGCCGCGGCCGCCGCCACCGGCCGCCGCATTGCCATCATGGCGGACCTTCCCGGCCCGAAGATGCGCATCGGCAGGTTCGGTTCCGAACCGATCAACCTGAAACCGGGGGACCCTTTCACCCTCACGACCGACGACGTGCCCGGCGACGAACGCAAGGTCTCCGTCAGCTTCTCCCCTCTCCCCCGGGTCGTCAGACCCGGCGACACGCTCTACCTGAACGACGGCCTGATCCAGGTGGATGTGGACCGGGTGCGGGAGAACGACGTCGACTGCCGCGTCGTGGTCGGCGGTGAGCTGCGCTCGTGCAAGGGGCTCAACCTCCCGGGTATCGACCTGGGCATCAGCGCCTTCACCGAACACGACCACAACTGCTTGAAATTCGCTCTCGAGAACGGTGTCGACGCGGTGAGCCAGTCGTTCGTCGAGAGCCCGGAGGACATCCGGGCGGTGAGGAACGCGGCGGCGGCTCTGGGCTACCGTCCCTTCATCATCGCCAAGATCGAACGATCCAGGGCGCTCGATCATCTCGACGACATCATCACCGCGGCGGACGCCGTCATGATCGCGCGAGGCGACCTGGGCGTGGAGCTCCCCATCGAGCAGATCCCCGTGGTTCAGAAACAGATCACGCGCGCGGCGAACATGCGCGCCAGGCCGGTCATCACCGCGACGCAGATGCTGGAATCCATGACGGCCAACCGGCGCCCCACCCGCGCGGAGGCGACCGATGTGGCAAACGCCATCCTCGATGGCTCGGACTGCGTCATGCTCTCGGGCGAGTCGGCCATGGGCGCCTATCCCGTCGACTCGGTCGCGACCCTTGCCAGGATCGCCGCCGCCATCGAGCCGCACCGCCCCATGGTCAGCGCCAGAGACCTGTTCAGGGGCATCGAGCTCAAGGGCAGGGTGCCCGCGGCAAGGCTGATCGACCTCAGTGTGGAGACCGTCCTGGAGTACGCCGACCCGGCCGCCGTCTTCGTTCCCACGCACCGCGGAGACACGGCCAGGAGCATCGCCCGGTTCCGCCTCCCGGCGTGGATCATTGCCGTCAGCTCGGAAGAAGCCACGTGCCGGCAGCTCCAGTTTTCCTCGGGTGTCTACCCCGTATGCGAGGCCCGGCACCCCGACAACTGGAATGCCTACGTGTCGGACTGGCTCAAGGCTCACGGGATGGAAGGAAATCTCGCTGTGGTGACCGAAGGCCCTTCGAGGCGCTATCCCGACACCAACAACCGCCTCGAGATCGTGAACATGGCCTGGCCGGAAGAGGTGGACGGCTGAAGGAACCGGTTCGAAAAAGCGCTGTCCGGCCGGCCGCCTTCGCAACGGGAGAAAATCCCGGGAAAAGGGACTGCCGAGCCCCTTTTCCCGAGCCTGGCGAAACGGCGTCATCCGGCATTCGATTCCCCGTTTAGAGGCAACGGCAACCTTCCCACTCCGGAGGAACGACCATGGAATACGTGATCGCGCTGCTGAGTCAGCAACCCTTGATGACCCTTTTTCTCGTAGTCGCTTTCGGATACCTGCTGGGCGAAGTGAACGTCAAGGGCTTTTCGCTGGGCGCCGGTGCGGTGCTTTTCGTGGCCCTGTTCGTCGGATGGCTGGCCCCCAAATCGGCGCCGGCGCCCCTGGTCGGGACGCTCGGTCTGGCCCTGTTCCTCTATTGCGTAGGCATCCAGTACGGCAAGCTGTTTTTCACGGGCCTCGTCAGCCCGGCGGGACGAAAGGCGAACCTTCTGGCCCTTATCGGGTTGATCGTCGCGGGAGCCGCGACACTGGCCTCCATGAACCTGTTCGGTCTGAAGCCGGGCTATGTCCTGGGAGTATTCGCCGGGTCCGGGACCTCCACTCCCGCTCTGCAAGCCGCCATGTCTTCGCTCGGCAACAGCGATCCCGCCGTCGGCTACTCGGCGACTTATCCCTTCGGCGTTGCCGGGCCGATCCTCGTCATGTACCTGGTCTTCTTCCTCTTCAAACCGAAGATCGAGGTGCCCAAAAGCGCCGCGCTCGATTTCATGGAAATTGCCGTACGGAACCCCGATCTCTTCGGGAAGAAACTCGGGGACGTGTTGCCCATGCTGCCCTCGCAAACCGAAATCGCGGCCGTTCGCCACGAAGGCCGGAACAAGTTCCCCGACCCCGCTCTCGTCCTCGGTCCGGACGACGTCCTGATGATCACCTCCGCCACCAAAGCCGGCCTGGAGGAGGCCCGGGAAATCATCGGCGAGGCGGCGCCGGGGAAGATCGTCATGGACCGTTCCGCCTTGGACTATTTCAGGGTGTTCGCCTCGAAGCGCGCCGTAGTGGGGACGGCTCTCGGCGACCTCAAAATCCCCGGAGGGTTCGACTACCAGCTCGTGCAGGTGACCCGCGGAGACAGTGACCTTCTCCCTCGCCGGGATCTCATCCTGGAGTTCGGGGACCGGGTCGGCCTCCTGGTGAACCGGGCCAACGTTCAAGCAGTCCGCGCCTTCTTCGGCGACTCCATCAAGGGAACGGCTGATTTGAGCTATATCTCCATCGGGCTCGGGATGGCGCTCGGTCTCCTGGTCGGCCTGATCCCCCTGCCCATTCCGGGGCTCGGGAAACTGACGCTGGGCTTTGCGGGGTTGCTCCTCACGGCGCTGGTGCTCGGTTACTTCCGGCGTTCGGGTGGTCTGCACTGGACCATGCCCCTGTCGGCGAACCTGGTGCTGAGGAACCTCGGGCTTACGATCTTCCTGGCCCAGGTGGGCATATCGTGCGGGCCGAAATTCGCGGAGGCGCTGGCTGAAAGCGGATTCCTGCTCGTCTTCGACGGGGTCCTGGTCCTCCTGAGCCTTGTGCTCCCCGTCATGATCATCGGCATGGTCGTTTTGAAGCTGCCGTTCGATGAGGTTTGCGGCGTGGTCGGCGGAGTGACGGGAAACCCGGCCATCCTCATGTACGCCGGCAAACTGACGGGTACGGAGAAACCGGACGTCGGCTACGCCATGATTTTCCCCGGAGCGACCGTGATGAAGATCCTTTTCGTTCAGATTGCCGCCGCCATCTGGGGAGGATAAACGCGAGGGCATCGAAACCGCCCGGGGCTCCGGCCTCTGCCGAGGGCCCGTTGATTTCGCCTCCGCGCTCCCGCGAGCGTCGTGGTTTTCGAGTTGGAGGATCAAACACGGAAGAATTCGGTTCGAGGAGGTTCGACCGATGAAAAAAGTCGTGTTGTTGAGGCATGGAGAGAGTGAATGGAACAGGGAGAATCGTTTCACCGGCCGGACGGACGTGGCGCTCAACGAAAACGGGGTCCGTGAAGCCGTGGATGCGGGGCGCACCCTGCCGGTTCCCGGCGTTCGGGGGAGCCTTGTCGGTTTGCGTTGAAGGCGGCAATATCGAATCGAAGGGAATAAAGCCCTGTCCGCCAGTTTCGCGGGTGGCGGAGACGGGGTTTATCGCCGCCTTCCGCCGATCCCCCATTGTTCGATCTCGAATGCGGATCGGTTTCAGCCACTCGATCAAAACAGACAGGAGTATTCCATGAAGATCCTGACCGCCCCCAGAATGGAGAGGTGCATCGGTTGCCACTCCTGCTCCCTGGCGTGTGCCCGGTTGGTGCACAAGGTGCTCTCGTGGGACATGGCGGGAATCCGGATCGCTTCCTCCGGGGGGCTCTCCACGGGGTTCGAAGCCAGAACGTGTCTAGCCTGCCTGCCTGCTCCATGCGCGGCCGCCTGTCCTACCGGCGCGTACGCGCAACGAAAGGGCGGGGGCGTCATCGTCAGGAAGAACCTCTGCATCCGCTGCGGCAAGTGTGCCGATGCCTGCCCGGTGGACGCCGTCTTTCTCGCCCCCGACGGAGAACCCTTCGTGTGCATCCATTGCGGACGGTGCGTCTCGTATTGTCCGCACGACTGTCTCGAACTGACGGACGTCGGAGCCGAAGGAGCGGAAGAAAGCAACGCTCGGGAGAGTGCGTCATGACCGGAGAGACCAGAGAACTATTCAGAGTGCTCGTCGTCGACCTTCCCGCCGGGCGGGGCGCCATAACCTTGCTCGAAGGCAGGAACAGCCTGGCCGGCGGGAGCGGCCTGGCGGCCATGCTCTTCGACAGATACGGGCTCCCGGACCGACCGTGGGACGATCCGGAACAGCCGCTCATCTTCGCCATCGGCCCCCTTACCGGCTACTTCCCGCTCATGAGCAAGACCGTCTGCGCCTTCAAGTCCCCCTATCACGATCAGTACGCCGAAAGCCACGCCGGAGGACGTTCGGCCCTCTCGCTCAGGTTTGCGGGCTTCGATGCCCTCGTGATCCGGGGCAAGGCTCTCGCGCCGTCCTGCCTGTCAGTGGGCTCGCGTCACCTCGAGCTCAAGGACGTCCATTTCCTTTGGGGCATGGATCTTCTCAGAACCGGCAAGATGTTGCGGCGCATGTACGAGGGCGCGGGGCACCGGAGCATCCTTCGGATCGGCCCCGCGGGTGAGAACGGCTCGGCCATGGCCTGTATCAACGTGGACACGTACCGCCACTTCGGAAGGCTCGGCTGCGGCGCTGTCATGGGAGCAAAAAACCTCAAGGGCATCGTCATCCTGGGCGACGGTTCGTCCCCGCTTCCCGAAGGGAAGGCCTATCCGAAGCTGTTCGGCGAAGTATACCGGAAGATGACCGACACGGACATGATGGAGAAGTACCACAACTTCGGGACCCCCATCAATATGGCGGTCTTGAACGGCATCAGCGCCCTTCCCATCAGGAACCTCCAGAAAACGAGCGATCCCGGCATCGAAGGGATCACCGGGGAAACTTTCGCCCGGGATACGCTGCTTCGCAATGCCGCCTGCGCCGGGTGCCCCGTGGGTTGCGTGCACCTCGGGTTCGTCCGGGAAAGGTTCATGGGAGAAAACCGCTACCTCTACCGGCAGGTCTCCTACGACCACGAGCCGATCTTTGCCGCCGGGGCCATGCTCCACGTGACCAACGCCTTCTCCGTGCTCACGCTTCTGGACACGGCGGAACGCGAGGGGCTCGACATCATGTCCGCCGGCGTTGCCCTGGCGTGGGCCACGGAGGCCCTTGAAAAAGGGATCGTCACCACCCGCGAGACCATCGTCCCCCTCAGATTCGGGGATGAAACCGCCTACCGGGAAGGGCTCCACCACCTCGGGGCCGCGTCCAACGATTTCTACCGGCTCCTCGCGCAAGGAACCATGAAGGCCGCCGAACATTACGGAGGAGCCGACTTCGCCTGCGTGCTCGGCCAGGAGATGGCTGGCTATGCCACCGGCGAGGTGTTCTTCGTCTCCCAGGCCCTCGGCCTTCGGCACTCCCACCTGGACACGGGCGGATACTCTTACGATCAGAAGAACAAGGAACCGGATGTCGACGGCGCGGTCCGGTTCCTGGTCCAGGATGAACAGGCCAGGGTGCTGCTCACCTCCATGGTGAGCTGTCTCTTCGCCAGGGGCGTGTACGGAGACCAGGTCCTCTCCGATTGCCTGCGCTCCCTCGGCCACCTCAACCTTGCCGACGGCCTCGGCGATGTCTCCCGCAACGTCCGGAAACTGCGGTGGCGAACACGCCTGCGCACGGGCTTCGACCCGCAAACCGTGTCGATACCCAGGCGCTTCCTGGAAGTCGAGACATGGAGGGGCCGGATCGACTCGGCGTACCTGAATGCGCTCAAGGACGCCTATGCGGCGGCGATCCTCGCTCTCGGACAGGAGGATGCGTGAGGAATCGTCCACCAGAAAGGATTTTCGATCATGGAACAATTCGCGGATTATGCACTCCGGGCACTCGGGGTCAGGCTTCCCGAAGACTACGCCCGGTTCATGGATATTCACGGAAAGAAGCTCTCGGATGATCCCGTCCGTGCGCAGAGCTGGCTCCAGGGGCTTGGGTCCGCGCATTTCGTGGTCGGGACCACCCTTGCCTTCCGCTCCAGGCTGCCCGGTTTTCGCCTCGAGAACGTGCTGATCGGCTATGCCGGCCTCAAGACTGTCGTCATCAACAAGATGTACGAGGAAATCGACGAATACTTCATGCTGGACACCCGGGAGGGGAGCGTCCACGCGATCGACTCTTTCGGAGCCGCAAACCGGCTTGCGGAGAGCTTCGAGGAGTGGATCGGCCCGGAGCTTCTGAGGGCCGTGCTCAAGGAACAATACAAGAGCAGCCTCACCGTCGTCATCTTCGATGACGAACAGAAGGCCGAAGAGGCGCGCCTGAAGCTTTTGGAGCTCCGGCGCGGGGGTTTCGTGGAACTGGAGGATGCCGTGGTCGTGGTGAGGGGACAGGACGGCACGGTCCGGCATCACCAGATGCACAAGCTGACGCGAAAGGGAGGGATCGCCGGGAGCATCACGGGGCTCATCGTCGGCAGCATCTTTTTCAGCCCCGTGATCGGAGCGGTCTTCGGAGCGGTTTCAGGAGCCCTCTCCGCATCGCTCACCGACATCGGAATCGACGACCGGTTCGTCGAAGATCTGTCTCGCAAACTCAAGCCCGGGTGCTCCGCCCTGTTCACCCTGGTGCGCAAGGCGGACCCCGAGCGCGTGAGAGAGGCGTTCCTGGGTTTCGGGGGAAAGGTCCTCGTGAACTCGGTGAGCAAGGAAAGGGAGACCGCCTTGCAGGAGATCCTCGATGCGGCCGGTGAGAAAACGGAGTAGAAAAACCGCCGCCGGGGGTAATCCGTCATGAACCGAGGGCGACCGCATGTCGACACGAGAAGCCGGGACTCTTGAAACCGGGCTACGAGCCTGTCCCCGGACAGCACATGGAGGAGGATTGCCTGTGGCTTGCGAAATCACTCGAATCGATGGGGCGCTCATGTATGTCAGGATCTCCGGCATCATGGAGCCGGCCGACCAGGAGTCCCTGCAGACCGTGGCCGCGAGGCTGATCGCTCAGGGCTTGAAGGTGCGGCTTCTCGTCACTCTCTATGAGTTTGAGGGTTGGCGGAAGGGGGCGGACTGGGGAGATATCGCCTTTCTCCTGGCGCACGGTAATGACGTGGCCAGGATGGCCATCATCGGCGATGAAAGGTGGAAGGACCAAGTCTTCGCCTTTGTCGGAAAAGGACTGAGGGACACCGAGGTCGAGTTCTTCCCGTTCTCGTCGGAAGGGGAAGCCGAGCGCTGGGCGCGGGCATGAACCCCGGAAAGCTCGGCCCCGCCGGAAAGGATGCCTGCCATGAATGATTTGCTGGCACCCGCGGCCAATCTGATGCTTCTGCTCTTCGTCGTGTCCGCTCTTCTCGGCACGGGATTGAGCCTGACGTTGAGGCAGATTCTGGAGCCGTTGCGCAGTATCCGCCTGGTGATCGCATCCCTGGCCGTAAGCTTTCTCCTGGTTCCGCTCATAGCCGTGGTCCTCACGCGAATCCACCCGTTGGAACGGCCGCTCCGGATCGGTCTCATCCTGCTGAGCATGACGGCCGGTTCCGAGGGCCTGCCCAAGATTACCGGAATCGTGAAGGGGAACACGGCTTATGCCGTGGGGCTCATGTGCATGCAACTGGTCGTTTCCCTGGTCTACGTCCCATCGCTCATTTCGGTGCTCCTGCCCGAAGTCTCGGTGGATCACGTCAAGTTGGCGACCAAGCTGGTTGTGTTGGTCTTCCTGCCCCTGGCGACCGGGCTGCTGCTCAAAGCGCGCCGTGAATCCGCGGCCGTGCGCCTGGAGCACTGGCTCCACAAGGTCTCCATGTTTTCCCTGGTTCTCCTGTTCGCCCTCTTCATCGCGGCCAACTACTCGGCGGTCCTGGCCATCCTCCATTTCGAGGCGGTCCTGACCGTGATCTTCTACCTTGCCCTTTCATTCATCGTCGGGTATTTGCTGGGCGGCCCGAATCCGGGCACGCGAACGGCCCTGGCGGTGGGCTCCCTCCTGCGCAGCGGAAGCATCGCGATGGTCGTGGCGAGCCAGGCTTTCGACGACCCGAGAGTGATCGTCATGATCATTTCGATATTCATCCTCATGCTGCCCGTCCTGCCTGTAATGATATGGGTGTTCCGCCCTCGCGGTTCGGCATGACGTGACCCTTTCCTCCTTCGGGCCTCCGGCGGGTCATGGACGGCCCCATCTTCGGCGGTCCCCCACGCCCCGGGACACGACTTTCTACCGCGATTTGAACGCGCAAGGGTGGGCGCCGGACTCGGCACGGACGTGCGTGAAGCGTGCCCGGGCATCACGGTATTCCCGGTGCGAGGGTTTGGAATCGGAATGCCCGGCCCGGACATGAGCACGATAAAACTTTGCTCATCTTACGGGTCCGGGCAGTCGCATACAGGGTGGGGCCAGGAGCTCCGCGGTCAAGGGCGACCCCAATCCCTTGCCGGTCTGGGGGAACGACCGGGCAAAGGGTCTTCCGCAGGTGTGGTCTCCGAGGCAGGACTCTAGGATTCCGCTTCCTCCCGGCCCTGGCGTCCGGGGGGAAGAAGACGGTCCTTCACGAAATGCCGCTCGCCGGAGGTATACTCGTCAACCCCTTCCGCCGTTATGGCGAGCTCGCCCGTGTCGGTGCGTACGATCCACCCCTTGGACTTCATGTACCAGATGTGAAATTCCATCAGGTGCTGGGGACAGCTGAGCAGATCCTCGAGATGGAGTATGCCGACTCCGGCCTTGGACGCATTGTTGCGCCTGGCCGTGTAGAGCAGGCTGAGTATACTGTGCCGGATAAGCTGGTCGGAATCGACGCCGCCGCCGGGATCGGCCTGGATAAACAGCTTCCACTGCGCCGCGCGGGATTCTTCATACCCGGCATCGTAGGCGGCTCTCTGCTCCGGGTTCGAAAGCACGCGAAAAGCCGTCGTCAGGCGCGAAAACTTGTCGGGATCGCCCGTGTGCGGATTGTCGGGATGGTAACGCTTGGCCAGTAGCCGGTAGACGCGTTCTATGGTTTCCTGGTCCGCGTTGGGGCTCAGCTGCATGCATTCATAATAGTCGACAAAGGATGAGGCGGGCACCGGTACCTCCTTCGGAACGCGTCTGTGACGCCGGGGCTGACGGCAACGGGCCGGGACATCGCGTTTGCGCCGTCGATGCGCCTGAGCCCGCAACCGTAAAAAGAACTGCTTCTCTTGACCGGACAACTCCACGGAGGCCGGGTCGGCACCCCAATGCCGTCGAGGCTTTCGTCAAGCGCCGGTCGCGTCGCGGAAACCGGGTCGGCATTCGGAGCGATCTTCCCCATTCACCTCCCCCTCTTTTTCACATGCCATTTTCGTGCCATTTCCTGAGCCTTGGCCACCTGGTCCGAAGTCATTTTGGCGCTGAGGGCTTCCAGGGCTATTCGCGCTCCTTCCTCGCCGTTCGAAGCCGCAAGGTTCAGCCACATGTGGGCCTGGACGTAGTCCTGCAGGACGCCTTCCCCCTTGACATACATGAGGCCAAGGCGGGCCTGTGCCTGCGGCAGGCCCTTCTCCGCCGCTTTGCGGTACCACCTGGAGGCCTCGTTCATGTCCCGCTGCGTTCCCCGGCCTATTTCATGAAAGAGGGCGAGGTTGTACTGAGCTTCGGGAAACCCGCCCTCGGCGGCCTTGCGGTACCACGTCACCGCTTCGGAGAGGTCCCTGGGCCCGCCCCTGCCCTCGTAATACATTTGCGCCACCATGAACTGCGCGGAACTGTCGCCGCTTCGAGCGGCCGCGGAGTACCACTTGAACGCTTCGCCGTAATCGCGCGTAACCCCCGTCCCCGTTTCGTACATGGCGGCGAGCATCTTCTGGGCATCCCTGTTCCCGCGCGCGGCCCCGGCCCGGAACTCCCTGAGAGCGGTCCCGTAGTCGCCCCGCTTATAGGCCGCCATGCCCGACTTCATGCCGGCATGGACCGGGATGGCCGCAAGAAGCAGCAGCCACAGCGCAAGAACAAAAGCGGCCATCACCCTGTTCAGCATGGGATTTGCACTGAAGGTTCGCGGATTTGACTTCATTGAGGCGCCGCGGCTTACGGGCTACCCCGCGATTTCGCCGCGGCTGTAATTGCGGATGAATGCGACCAACTGCTCAGACTGTTCCGCCGTGAGATCACCGAATTGGACGCCGCAACGCCTGTCCTCCGGGAGCCCGAGCCTGTAATGGCCTGAGAGGTCCACGTCGTACACGATCTTGAAAGGGATGCCTTCAACCGTCGACATTTCGTCGTCATGCCAGGAAATCCTGAGACTCGACGCTCCTTCGGTCTGAATGCCGCGGGCGGTGTAGCTGAAAGCGAGTCCCCCCGCGCTGATGTCGAGAAGCCGGCCCAGCTTCGGCAGGTTCGGCTGGAGCGTTGACGAAAAAACGGCGAGTGCTCCATCCATAGCCTTGAACCGCTTGTATTGCCTGGTCTCCATGTCGCCCTCCCGCGAATCACGCTTGCCTCGTGTCCGGCGCACCGCCGATCGCGAAGGTCTTTCGAGGCCTCCGGCCCGGGGAAGCGCCTGACGGCGCCCGATGCACCCACACCAACCGAAATCGCCATGAGCCTTCCCGCGAGGCTCCCCACTGTCCGGCGAGTCGCCGCCTTTTCCAGAAAAAAAGAATACTTACAAGCCCCCATCTCCCTAGGACCGGGCTCGCTCGAACGGATAAACCTCTAGTGCGCGGGCGGTCGTGAACGGCCCCGCCGGAGCCGACACCCGCCTTTCTGCGTCCAGACCCCTCTAATCGCTCATTTTACTGGTCTCCAAAGCAGATGCAATATAAAATTAATCACATTTTAATATATTACACAAAAAAATTGGTACGAAACACAGGATTTCATCGGCTTGGGCGGCGAGATATTCGTTCGCCCCCACGATAAGCCTCGAGGGTCTCTCCTGCGTCTTTCCCATCCAAGCGATCTACTTCTGGTAGATCGAGGTCGTCCCGGAGCTTTCCCTCGACGAATGGGAACACCCTCCAGGCGCCCGGATCGGTCAGGCGCGCCGGGGCTCGATCCCGACGAGGCACCGCCGCCCACGCCGCTTTCGTGACTTGGCACATAACATGCTTAACATTGACAGATGCGGCGCAGGGCCGAGAAATCTTCGCGTCACTTTCGGGCCATGCACCCGAATCGGGCTTCGGGTTCGAGCATGGCCTGTACCAACGGTTCGGTTTTCCCGCACCGGGTGCACGGAGTCTCGCCGGTGCGGAAGGGACGGTTTATGAAAACACAAGTGAAGACGTCACGCATGGACATCGGGAGGCTGGTGGCGGCCCCGGTGTTTGCTCTTCTCCTCTTCTTCAGCGCCCGGGGGCTCCTCGGAGGTCTGAGCTCGCTTTTCCCGCTGGATGCGGCGAAGGCACTCCTGCTGGTACACCGCCTGCTCATTGTTGCATTCTACGTGCTGATTGTCGTTCTCTATTTCATGAGAACCGCCGCGAGTTCAACGACCCGGTCCATCCCTGCCAGGTCCATTGCCGTGGGGGCAAGCTTCCTTCCCTTCGCCATCCCTCTGGCCGGCGGCGCTTCAGACGCGAGCCCGGTGGTGATGCTCGGCGCCAACGTGATCATGGCCTCGGGCATGGCCTTTGCGCTTGCGGCGCTTTTCGCCCTCGGCAGGAGCTTCAGCATTATCCCCCAGACGCGGAGCCTGGTGATGCACGGCCCCTATCGCCTGGTGCGGCACCCGCTCTATCTCGGCGAACTGGTGACGGTGGCGGGTTTCGTGCTTGCGGGCGTCGCGCCGGCCAAGGTGCTCATCTTTGTCCTGCTTGCGGCGTGCCAGGTTTATCGGGCCTTGCAGGAGGAAAAGCTCCTCGCGGCAATGTTCCCGGAATACGAAGGGTATGCTTCCCGAACCCCCCGCCTTCTGCCCGGAGTTTTCTAGCTTTCGGGAGTCATCCGTACGTGGAAAATACATTCCCGCGTGAGGCTGTTTTCATGCTTCGCGGGGGCACGAGGCCCGGCCTGATCGTGGGCACGGAGGAACCGTGCCCACCCTGCGGATCCGCACGGTACCCGGCGTTTATCCCGCTCGCGCCACCTCCGGCTACGTCTGACGGGCACATCGGTCCGTGAGAGCGGGGTTTATCCCGCCCCCCCTGACTACGTGGCCGGGACGGCAGGGGCAAGGATGTTAAAATCGTGGGCCGCGCCGGCGCGCAGCCCACCCTGCGCGACTCTCGGTTTTAGGGATTCATGTTCACACGGTTCTTGCTTGATGTTTTCCGGAAGACATGAGCGACCCGTCTTCTATTCGGAATGCGGCCGATTACGCTTCGAGCGGCGTCTCAATAAGAAAAAATGGCTGGACGCATGCCGCTTTATCGGATAATCTGAACTACAATCGAACGAAAACGATTCCTGGTGACTTTTCATGTAGTTGATTCACTATGACGTCTTCACGAACTGACGCGGGCAAGGTTCCGCCGGATGTCATGCACGGGTGAAAAAGGGCTGCGTGTGATTTTCCCCAGTCCCGGCTTTTGAGATAAGGCGCAGCGCCCCTTGCGGGCGCAAGCCGGCTGCCGGGATTTGGCCGATCGCCAAAAGGTAGATATTCGTTATTGCGCCGGCGCACGGCCATGCCGGAGCGGAACAGCCTCCGGCACCCTGGAGCGGTTACCTCCACCGTGATCGGCGGGACGTCCGAAAATTCGCCCTGTCGGGGAATGCCATGGATAAGCAGGGTTCATCAAAGCCCAAAGTACGCTTGCGCCTCATCGTGGCTCTGCCGGTTGCCACGTCCATCCTGATGCTGGTCGGAGCGCTCCTGATCTCCTACCTCATGCCCCAGCAGTTGCCGTGGCCGGGGCAGGATTCCATGCCGGACCTGAGGACGGCGGTCCTGGTTTCCGTGTTCTGCACCATCATCCTGTCGTTCGTGCTCAACCTCCTGGCCGCCTTTCTCATCAGCCGCAGCCTGAGGAGACTCATGGCCAGGGCAAGCTCCATGATTCCCGTGGGGTCGGAATCCATCCAGAAGTCCGAGGCCGCTAATGAAATGAAGGCCCTGGGGATCATTCTCGACGAGGTCGAAGTCACCCTCGACCGCTTCATTCAGGACAGCTACATCCTGGAAAACCTCCCCGAAGCGCTCATCACGGTGGACGCCACGGGGGAGGTCCGGGCGCTGAACCGGAGGGCGGCGCGACTGTTCAACACGGCGTTGTGGAACATCAGGGGGAGACGCCTGGAGGAGATCGTCCCGAAAAGCCTCCGCAACGAGTCGTTCCACCGGATGGTGCTCAAGGGTTTCGAGGGGACCGAAAGCCATTCGAGCCTGATCCGCCTGTCCACGGACGCCAAAGCGGAGCTTGTGCTCTGGGTGGGTGTCAGCCCGGTGGAATTGAGCGGAGGGCAGCGCGGAGTCACCATATCGTTCAAGGATCAGACGGATATCGTCTCGGTGAGAAACCAGATCCAGAAGTTGGAACGGCTTGCCGCCGTGGGGAAGGTCTCCGCGCATATCGCTCACGAGGTCCGCAATCCGCTCGGTTCCATCAAAACCCTAACGGAGTTGATTCGAGAGGACTTGAGGCCGGACGAGACGCAGGCGAAATATGCCGACGTCATTTTGGACCAGGTGGGCAGGCTGGACCGGCTCATCGAGGACGTTCTCTCCTTCTCCCGCAGCTCCCTGCTGAACGTGGAGAAAGCCGAGCTCCCCGTCCTGCTTTCCCAGATGATCGATCTCGCCCGGCACAGTTTTCCCGAAAAGGGCGTGAACGTCGAGGAACAATACGATCCCGTGCTTCCGCCCGTCTGGTGCGACCCGGAAAGACTCTGCCAGGCCTTCCTGAACGTTCTCATCAACGCGTTCGAGGCCTGCGCCGCCGGAGGGCACATCAAGGTTTCCGCCACGTACGAGCGGGGCGGCACGGCCAACGGGAGCGTGATCGGGATCCGGGTCAAGGACGACGGGCCCGGGATCCCCGAGTCCAATCTGCAGAAGGTTTTCGAGCCCTTCTTTACGACGAAATCGCACGGTACCGGGCTTGGGCTGGCTTGTACCTACAACATCGTCAACGCCCACGGCGGCAGGATCGAATTCGCGAACAGACCTTCCGGCGGAGCCTCGGTCCACATCCTCCTGCCGGAAAATCACACGCTCGAATCACCGTTGGAAGAACGGGTGGAGTACCATGGCTGAAAAAATTCTCATCGTCGACGACGATCCGGGCATGCAGATCGCCCTCAACGAGTTTCTCAAGAAGAGGGGCTACGAAACCGATTCCGCCGTTTCCGCCGAGGAGGCCCTGGACAGGGTCAAACACACCTCTTACGACTTGATTTTTCTGGATGTGCGGCTCCCCGGCATGACGGGAATCGATGCCATCTGCCGGATCAGGAATTCCGACGAACAGGGCGAGATCATCGTCATCACGGCCCACGGAACGCGGGACGTCGCCCTGGAAGCCGTCAGAAACGGGGCCTACGACTATTTCACCAAGCCTTTCAGCCTGCAGGAAATGGATGTCGTCATCCGCAGAGCCCTGGAAAAGAGAAAACTCCAGAAGGAATTGAACGAGTTGCGCAAACGCACGGGGACGACGGAGCCCATCGACCGGATCATCGGGCAGAGCGAGGGCATGAAACGGGTGAAGGCGATGGTCGCCAGGATCGCCCCGCTCGAGACCACCGTTCTCGTCACGGGAGAAAGCGGGACGGGCAAGGAACTGGTGGCGGACTTGCTCCACATGCTCAGCGCAAGGGCGAGCGGGCCCTGCATCAAGATCAACTGCGCGTCGATCCCGGAAACACTTCTCGAGAGCGAATTGTTCGGCTACGAGCGCGGGGCGTTCACCGGGGCCGTCTCCTCCAGGCAGGGGAAATTCGAGCAGGCGCACACCGGCACCATCTTCCTCGACGAAATCGGGGACATGCCGTCGAGCCTCCAGGCCAAACTGCTGCGGGTGGTCGAGCAAAAGCAGGTGGACCGGCTCGGCGGGAAGAAGCCGGTGAAGGTGGACGTGCGGGTGGTCGCCGCAACCAACCGCGACCTCCTGGAGCTGGTCACCCGCAAGGAGTTCCGGGCGGACCTCTACTACCGGTTGAACGTCGCCGCCATTCACGTGCCGCCGCTGCGCGACCGCAAGGAGGACCTGCCGCTCCTGGTCGGGCATTTCCTGAGGGAAATCAACGTCAAGCTGGGCACCGACCTGTCCGGGATTTCCAGGGAAGCCATGGAGCTGCTGTTCGGCCACGACTGGCCGGGCAACGTGCGGGAGCTTGCCAACCTGCTGGAGCGCGTGGCCATCGTCAACAGGGGAACCACGGTCTCGCCCGAGGCGGTGAGGATCGCCCTTCAGAAACACTCCAACACCCTGGCCGAAGAGGAGGGGCAGGCGATGACCCTCGGGGACACGCTCGATGAGCTGGAGCGGAATCTCATCCTCGACGCCCTGCGCAAATGCGGCGGAGTGCAGACCAGGGCGGCGGAAATGCTGGGCCTCAGCGCCAAGAATTTTTGGAAGAAGATGAAAAAGCACGGCATACGGTATGACGGTGAACGACATACCGAGGAATTCTCTCAATGAAACCCCGCCGCGCCTTAAACCCGCTTCCACGTTCTTTCCCCCCGGCGGATTCCATTTCGCCAAATGCGCGATTACGGGTCCTCTCTCCGTTGAGAACGATCTACCAATAGTAGACTCACTCGGCGCCAAAGGCGCGCACAGCCCCATTTGTCATCGCTGGCACGGTTGTTGCTACTCTAATCAGGCAAAACAGTTTGGTGTTTTCCGGGTCCAAAAATTCAAATGACAAAAAAGGAGTGCAACATGAAAAAGTTCATCAAGTTCTTGAGAGACGAAGAAGGCGTGACCGCGATCGAGTACGGTCTCATCGCCGCCCTGATCGCCGTCGTGATCATTGTTGCCGTTACTTCGGTGGGTACGAATCTCACGGAGGTCTTCACCAGGGTCGCCACCGAGTTGCAAACCGCGCTGGGTGGCGGTGGCGGTGGCGGCGGATCGTAGAGTTGTGGGGGTATCTTTGTGTGGGGATACGGTCCGGCCGCAATGGCCGGACCCGCAACTGTTTCCGACTGCCGGTTTTTGATCGCGCCGGTTGTCGAGGCGGGATGCCGAAGGCGACGGACGTATACTTGAACAGAACTCATAGCCGAGAGGTTCATACGATGAGAGGCGAAAACAGGTCCGGGTTTGAGAGTTTGATGGCCGGCCTCCGCGTCCTGCTCCGCGAGGAACGGGGAACCACCGCGATTGAGTATGCCCTGATCGCCTCTTTGATCGTGCTTGCCGCGGCGTCGGCCATGGCGGCCATGAGCGAGAGCGTCATCAACATTTTCAATTACTGGACCGACGCGGTTGTAAATGCCCTGCGCGGAGGATGAAGTCCCGCGCCGGAATCCGCACCGCCGAGATAGACTCTCCCCCGTTCAGTGCCGTCTTCCCTGGAACCTCGAAGTTGCGGGACCCCAAACTTTGCATGTCAAGAGTGGAATTCATCCACAATACGCTTCAGTTCATACCCCCACACCGAACTTGTGTAGTCGGCCCTGCCCCGCCTGAGCTTTTTGGTGTCTTTTTCAGTGTTTTGACAGTTTTTCTATTGACTTCGGGGAATGATAGGTGCTAGCAGTGGATCAATAATTAATGCTAGCCAGTAGAAACTCTGATTGTTAACAATTATCTTAATAGAGGTTTGGGCAGTCAAGATGTCGGTCCTGGTATGCATGTGACGGCGCTGGACCGGGGCAACTCTACCATTGGCTCGCTCCTGGCGTGTTCGGGTCAAGGGGTCCCTCAACATTCAGAGGCGGTCTCTCATGGCGGCATCGCTGAACGGCATCCTCGGAGTATTGCTCTGCGTGGTCCTGATCGTGGTCGCCGTGGAAGACATGTGCAAGCACAGAATCAGGAATGCGTACACGTTTTCGATGGTTGCCGTGGGGCTTGCGTTTCACGCCTTGAGCGGCGGTCCGGATGGATTGGCGTTCAGCCTGAAGGGCCTGGGCCTCGGGATCGTGTTTCTGATCTTTCCTTATCTACTGGGGATAATGGGGGCCGGCGACGTCAAGCTCATGGGCGCGGTCGGATCGATTCTGGGAGCGCGGGGGGTGTTCGCCGCGTTCCTGTTGACGTGCGTCGCCGGTGGCGTTCTTGCAGTCATTGTCATGGTCCTGAATTCGAAGCACACGATGAAACGGCTCCGTGCCGCGTGGACGGCGGTGCGAGGACTTTCGGCCGAGGGTCGACCGAGCGGCGAGGATACCGGCGCGGATTTGAAAAAACCCGGGCTTCCCTACGGGGTGGCCATAGCGGCGGGCACGATCGCGTTCATGGCCATGGAATGGCTCGGGTACGACGTTTCGCAGCGAATATGGTCGTGAACGGCTCCAAATTTCGGCGCAGTATTGTCCGCAACAGCCTGGCGAGGTGACACATGGCGAGATTCAGAGCGATATTTCCGCTGGCCCTGGCGATCGTATTGGCGCTGGTGGCCTCCGTTGTCGTCTACAAATGGGTGCAGATGAAGACCGGCGTGCAGACGGCGGTCGTCACGGAAAAGGCGGAGCCGGGCGGCGTGCAGGTGGCCCTGGCCAGTGCCGATCTGCCCTGGGGAACCAAGCTGACCCGGGAAATGGTGAAGATGGCGGAATATCCTCCCAAGCACCTGCCGGCCGGGTATTTTTCCGACCCGGCAAAGATCGAGGGCAGAGTCCTCATAAGCCCGGTCAAGCAGGGCGAGCAGCTCCTGGAGTCCAAGCTCGCCCCCCTCAGCGTGACGACCGGCGGGGTGTCGGCGGTCGTCAGCGTGGGCAAGCGGGCCATGGCCGTGGCGGGTGACAAGGTCATCGGGCTTGCCGGCTTCATCCAGCCCGGAAATCTCGTCGACGTTCTGGTCACCATCAGGGACACGCAGGAAAAGACCCCCAGCACGAGCAAGGTCGTGCTGGAAAACGTGAAGGTGCTCGCCACCGGCACGGTGATCGACAAGAAGGCGGGGACCGAGCCGGGCCCGGTGGACGTCTTCACGCTCGAGGTCTCGCCGGAGGAAGCGGAGCGGCTGGCGTTCGCGGCGTCCCTGGGCAAGCTCCATTTCGCCCTGAGAAACGTCACCGACACCGAGGTGGTTTACACCATGGGGACGACCATCGCCGACGCTCTGGATGCCTACCGGCCCCGCATGAAGATGGTGTCCGCCCAGCCCGTCGTGAAGTCCGAACCCGAAGCGAGGAAAGAACCGGCAAGATCGTTTTCCCGGATGGAAATCATCAAGGGCTCCAAGGTCTCGCAGGTCGATTTCGAAAACAGGCGGTGAGGGGGAAACCGCTTCGTGGAGAAACCCGAGGAGAGGAAAGGATACCTGTCTATGTGCAGCAGGCTGGGTTTGGTGGGGTTTGTGAAGGCATCCATGGTCCTTGCCTTCTCTCTGGCGTTGATCTCTTCTTCAGCGGTCCACGCCGCCGGGCCTGTCAAGGTCGTCAGAGGGGAACACGCCGCGAGGAAGATTCACCTCCAGGTGGGCAAGTCGGTCATCGTGCGGAGCGGCGCCCCGGTGGTGCGCACCACCCTGGGTTCCCCGGACGTCGCCGACATAGTGGCGCTCTCCCCGACGCAGATTTATATTACCGGCAAGGCCACCGGAGTGACGAACCTCACCCTGTGGCAGAGCGACGACAAGGTGTCCGCGATCTATGACATCGAGGTGGCGCCGGACACCATGCGGCTCAAGGAAAAATTGCACGAGATCCTTCCCGGAGAACGGGACATCAAGGTTTCGGCTTCCCACGACTCGCTGACCCTCTCGGGAACGATCTCCAGCTCGACCCACCTCGCCCAGGCCATGACGCTTGCCGAGGCTTACAGCGGCGGGAAAAAGGTGATCAACCTGCTCCAGGTGTCGGGCGTGCACCAGGTGATGCTGGAAGTGCGCGTGGCGGAGATGTCGCGCAGCCTCACCAACCGGCTGGGGATCAACTCCATCTGGAACGTGAACGGCAGCATGGGGGCTTCGCTGCTCGGGAACCTGGCTACCCTGGACAAGTTCGCCGGGTCCGCCTCCGGGTCCACCAGTGAATTTGCCTTCGCGCCCACGGTCAACTCGCTGTTTCACATCCTCGGGGGACCGTTCACGTGGACGGCCTTCATCGACGCCCTCAAGGAAGACGGCCTCGTCAAGGTTCTTGCCGAGCCGACGCTCATCGCCATGAGCGGCCAGTCGGCCAGCTTCCTGGCCGGAGGGGAGTTTCCCATCCCCGTGCCGCAGGGGCTCGGGACCGTGGGAATCGAGTACAAGCAGTTCGGCGTCAGCCTGGCCTTCACGCCGACGGTGCTCAACGACAAGCGGATGAACATCATCGTCGCCCCCGAGGTGTCGGAGCTCGACTACACCACGGCGATCAACATATCCGGGGTCGCGGTCCCGGGTCTCACCACCAGGAAGGTCTCCACGGCCATCGAGTTGAACGACGGCCAGAGCTTCGCCATCGCGGGGCTGCTCAAGGACACCATCCGGGAGGACGCAAAGAAATTCCCGATCCTTGGAAGCATTCCGGTGCTCGGCGCGCTTTTCCGCAGCGTTTCCTTCCAGAGAAACGAGACGGAGCTGATCGTGATCGTCACGCCGCGACTGGCGAAGCCCATAGACGTGGCCACCCAGCCGCTGCCGACGGACAAGTTCATCGAGCCCAGCGATTCGGAGTTTTTCTTCCTGGGCCTGTTGCAGGGGCGAGCCCAAAAGCCGGCCCCACGCGCGCCGCTGCCGATCACGGACAGGAAAGCGGGGTTCGACGGGGAGTTCGGCCACACCGTGCCGTAGCGGGGCGCGGTTGCGAATCTTACGAACATGCACTTCCTGGTGAGGGAGGGGGAGATAGATGAAACTCAAACTGGTCTTGGTCGCGGTTTTGCTCCTTGTCGCAACGGTCGGCTCCGCCCGGGCTTTCGAGCCCGATTGGCCCTTCGATCTTTACTGCTGCGGCCCGCCGCCTCCGGAGGACACTTTCGGGGACGCCTTCAGAAAGGCAAGAGCGGACCAGGCCCTGAACCCGGATGCGGGAAGGGACCTCGCGCCGGTGGAAGGGCTGGACGGGAGGGCCGCCGAGCTTATCATGGATAAGTATTACAAGAGTTTCGGGAAAGAAGGTGAATCGTCGGCCGGCAAGACGGGGGGGAGCTATTTGCCCGCGGCGTTCATCAAGCAGCAAGGCGGGAAGTAGGACCGGACCGGGTCTTCCCCGGCGTCTTCCGAAAGCCTCGAGGGAACCGGTATCCACCATTCCCGCGAATGGATGCGCGCCACGCGGCGCGCAACGAAGAACGCAGGTTGTCATCGTCATTCCCGCCGAGGCGGGAATCCGGAGGCCCGGGGATCGCGACAGACTGTGAGGATGTGCCGCGCCGGCGCATTTTCGCGGGCAGGCGATGATTCCGGGGACACTCCACGGATGCCGGACCGCACCGGCATGACGGCATGAGGAGGTTGGAAAAATGAAGACACAACGTGTCGTGCCCAGGTTCCGCAAAGGCGTGGCGGCCATCGAGTTCGCGCTCATCCTGCCGCTGCTCGTGCTCCTGTTGTTCGGCATCATCGAGTTCGGTATCATTCTCTACGACCAGGCGGTGATCACCAACGCCAGCAGGGAAGGCGCGCGGTTCGGGATTCTCTACGGCGCGGCCGCCGACGGCACCGCCACGCCGAAGAGTGAAGCGGAAGTCAAACAGGTCGTGCGCACCTACGCGCAGCAATATCTCATCACGTTCGGCACCAAAGTGCTGGGGGACAGTGACATCAGCGTGGCCGAGGAGACCGTGAATGCGCAGAAGTATCGCAAGGTCACGATCAGTTATCCCTACACGTTTATCGTGCTGCCCCGGTTCATCACGTCCTTTTTCGGCGGCGGCCTGGGGCAGGACATCAATCTGTCGGCAAACGCGGTGATGCGCTACGAGTACCAGGGCCCGGCAGTCTAGATTCAAGAGGGCTTCACCCGCGGGGAAGGAGGCTGGTGCGATGAAAAAACATGCAGTTTTCTCAAAATCAAGGCTCTCCGAAAGGGACGGAGCGACGGTGATCATTGTCGCCATTGCCCTCGTGATGCTCCTGGGTTTCGGAGCCTTTGCCGTGGATATCGGCTACCTGTACGTGGTCAGGAACGAACTGCAGAACGCGGCCGACGCCGGGGCGCTGGCCGGGGCGGCGGCACTCTACAACAACGACGGCACCGCGATCCAGCCGACGGCCAACGTGATCGGGCAAGAGGCGGCCATGCGCAACACCGCGGTTCGAACGGCGGTGGAGGTGACTCTGAACGGCAATTCGGGGGACGTGCAGCGGGGGCACTACTCATTCGCCACCGGAACGTTCACGCCCAATGCCTCGCTGCTGCCCGTGAGCCTCTGGAACGTGAGCACCGAAGAGCTCGACGCCAATACCGATTTCATCAACGCCGTGAAGGTGACCACCCACAGGAGCGCTCCGGCGGCGCCGTCGTTCTTCTCGAGGATTTTCGGCTACGATTCCTTCGCCCTGGCGGCCGAAGCCGTGGCATACATCGGGTTTGCGGGAACGCTGTATCCCCTTAACGTGGATAAGCCCATCGCCATGTGCCAGGAAAGTCTTCTCGATGCCGAGGGCAACTACTCCTGCTCCATCGGGCGCATGATCAACAGCGGCTCGGGCGCCGGGCACAACACCGCGGCGTGGACGAACTACAGCCAGCCGTGCGAAACCGCCAATGCAAACGACATGGCCCAACTGCTGGCCGGTTGCGGCGGCTCCAACCCCACACCCATCATTTTGGGCACGGGGATGGGAACCAGCGGCGGCATGCAGGACAGCACCTATCGCAAGAGCATCTTCAGCTGTTGGATCGATTCGCTTCGCGCCGGAAATCCCCTCCCGCTGGTTCTTCCCGTCGTGGAATGCCCCGGGAACAACCCCGGGCCCTGCTCGAAGGTGGTGGGGGCCGTCGAGGTCACCGTGGTCTGGATAACGGACGTGATCAACACGAACAAGCTCAACTATGACGAGGTGCCGTCGATGATGAACACGGCGGAAAAAGCCCCATGGGCGTGCAGCGTTCCTCTCACCAAGGACTCCACGCAGGCCCAGATCAACCAGTGCTGGAACGAGTTCGTGAGCTATTACAATCTGAAGAACGCCGACAACCAGAATGCGCCGATCGCCAAGAATTCCATCTACATGCTGCCGAGCTGCACCCCCCACGATCCCGAGGGCGGCACGGGCGGGAAGAATTTCGGCATCCTTGCGAAGATCCCGGTGCTCGTCCGGTGATGCCGGCCCGGCTGGATAAACGATTGAAAGGGGGATGTCTCTGAAAATGGAACCCATCAAGGAGCGAAGATGACTCAGGATTTGATTTCGGTGGTCCTGGACGTCAGAGACACTCCCACCCGGGCGGCGCTGGAGCGCGTGCTCAAATCGGTGCCGGGATTTGCGATCGGCAATCCTGACGACTCGGGTCCGGCGGATCTCCTGGTCATGGAGATCGGGTATGAGCCCGAAAAGGAGTTCCATGCCCTGCAGTCGCTTCTGAGCCTCGGGACGGTGGGAGAAGTCTTCCTCACGAGCTCCAAGCCGGACAAGGACATCCTGGTGCAGGCGCTGAGAGCCGGAGCCAGGGAATTCCTGTCTCAGCCCATCCAGGAAAAGGAGTTCCGGCAGTCTCTGGAGAAGTTCATCGAGCGGCGCCGGCTCAGCCTCAAGGAGAAGAAAACCTCGAAAAGCGGCCGGATCATCTCCCTGGTGGGAAGCAAGGGCGGGGTCGGGACCACCACCATTGCGGTGAACCTCGCCGGCAGCATCATCCGGAACGACCATTTGAAATCCGTGGCCCTTATGGACATGAACCTCCTGTTCGGGGAGATCCCCCTCCTGCTCGACATCACTCCGTCCTACCACTGGGGCGAAATCGCCAGGAACATCACCCGGCTCGACGCCACCTTCCTCATGAGCGTGCTGCACCAGCACTCCTCGGGCCTCTACGTGCTCTCCTCGCCCAGCCAGCTCGCCGGACAGCACGCGGCCACGCCGGACGTTATGGAACAGCTTCTCACCCTGATGCGCAGGGTTTTCGATTTCGTGGTCATCGACGCCGGCCAGACCGCGGACGACGTCTCGTTGAAGGTCCTGGAAATGGCGGACACGGTTTTTCTCGTCTCCGTGCTGAGCCTTCCCTGTCTCGCCAACGTCAACCGGCTGCTGAGACTTTTTTTCGACCTGGGATACCCCCACGAGGACAACGTGAAGGTGATCGTCAGCCGGTACGTCAAGAACACCGACGTGTCCCTGAAAGACGCCGAGCGCAGTTTGAACAAGAAGATATTCTGGACCATCCCCAACGACTACAAGGCGACCATGTCGTCCATGAACCAGGGGAAGGTGCTGTCGGTGGTGGCTCCCAGATCGCCCGTCACCGCCAGTATCGACGATCTTGCCGTCACCCTGCTCGGGAAGAAATCCAGGGATGACGGAGCCGGCTGGGGGCTAAAACTCTTTCGCCGGAGCCACTAGGCCCCGGCCGATCCGCCGGGCGCGACCGCCCGTGCCGTTTGTTTTTCCTGAATGGACCGACACCGCGGAGGTGATTTTACATGTTCAACTTTATGAACCGCAAACCCGAGCCGTCTTCCCGGGAAGAGAACGACGCGGCCATGGTCCGGGCCGAAGCGCCGGAAGAGCTCATGCGCAGGAGAACCAGGAAGCGCAGCATCATTCCCAACGAGTACTACGAGCTGAAAACTCGAATCCACGACCGCCTGATCGACCTGATCGACCTTTCGCTGCTCGACTCCCTCGACGTCAACGTGCTCAAGGTTCAAATCAGGAAGCTGGTGGAGAGAATACTCCTCGAGGAGGAGAATCAAATCCCGTTGAACCTCAACGAGAGGGATCATCTCTTCCGGGAAATCCAGGACGAAGTCTTCGGATTCGGCCCCCTCGAGCCTTTCCTGCAGGACCCGACGGTGTCCGACATCCTGGTGAACACGTACCGGCAAATCTACGTGGAGCGCTTCGGAAAGCTGGAGCTCACCGAGGCGAGGTTCAAGGACGACGGGCACCTCAGGAAGATCATCGACAAAATCGTTTCGGCCGTGGGACGGCGCATCGACGAGTCCTCGCCGATGGTGGACGCGCGCCTCCCGGACGGCTCGCGCGTGAACGCCATTATCCCGCCCCTTTCCCTCGGAGGCCCGGCGCTTTCCATACGCCGCTTCTCGAGAGATCCGCTCGAGATGGGAGACCTCATCACCCTGAACACCCTGACGCCCGAAATCGGCGAAGTGCTCAAGGCCATCATCAAGGCGCGGCTCAACGTCCTCATTTCGGGGGGAACCGGCAGCGGGAAGACGACCCTTCTGAACGTTCTGTCGCGGTTTATCCCCGAGGAGGAACGGATCGTCACCATCGAGGACGCGGCCGAGCTTCAGCTCAAGCAGACTCACCTGGTCAGGCTCGAAACCCGCCCGCCGAATATCGAGGGAAAGGGCGAAGTGACCCAGCGTGAACTGGTGAAGAACACGCTGAGAATGCGTCCCGACCGGATCATCGTCGGCGAGGTCAGGGGCCAGGAAGCTTTCGACATGCTCCAGGCCATGAACACCGGTCACGACGGGTCGCTCACCACCATTCACGCCAACTCGCCCAGGGATGCCCTGATGAGGCTGGAGACCATGGTGGCCATGGCGGGGCTGGAGATTCCGGGCGACTTTCTGAGAAGGTACATCGCTTCGGCCATCAACATCGTGGGCCAGCTTTCCCGCCTGGCCGACGGAAGCCGCAAGCTCGTCAGTCTCCAGGAAATCACCGGCATGGAAGGAAGCATGGTGACCATGCAGGAAATCTTCACCTTCGAGCAGACGGGGATCGACGCGGAGGGCAAGGTGAAGGGGAGATTCAAGGCGTGCGGCATCCGGCCGAAGTTCGTGGAGAAACTGGACGCCATGAGCATCGCCCTCCCCAAAGGCATTTTCGATCCCCGAAGAGTCAACGACATCTGAATCTCCCGGAGGGGCTTTCCATGGATGCCATGTTTACCGTCGTCTTGTTCGTCCTTTTCCTGCTCATCCTGGAAACGCTTCGCTACGCCCTGTCCGCGATCAGAAACCCCGAGGCCGTCAAGGTCCGCGAGCGCCTCAAATCGATGCCCGCATACGTGGACGAAGCCCCGGCGCCCGACATCGTCCGGCGGGAGCACCTCAGCGACATTCCCTGGCTGAACCGGCTCCTTCTCACCATCCCCGGGGTGCGAAGATTCAACCTGCTGGTCAGGCAGGCGAACACGGGACATCCGGCCGGATTCTACCTGCTGCTGGCCCTGGTGCTGGCGGCCGTCGGGTACCTGATCGGGACGAGCCTTTTGAAGATCCCATACTCCGGCTTGCTGTGCGCCGTTTTGCTGTTCTTCGTGCCGGTTCTCATTCTCATGTCGCGGCGCAAGCAAAGAATGGAAAAATTCCAGCGGCAACTCCCCGAAGCCCTGGATCTCGTGTCCCGGGCGCTCAAGGCAGGGCATGCCTTTTCCGGGGGCATGAAAATGGTGGCCGATGAAATGGACGATCCCATCGGTCCCGAGTTCGACAAGACCCTCGATGAAATCAACTTCGGGGTGAGCGTGGCGGACGCGCTCAAGAACCTCGCGGCGAGAGTGGCCTGCCCCGACCTGAGCTATTTCGTGGTGGCCGTGCTCATTCAGCGGGAGTCCGGCGGGAACCTTGCCGACCTCATCGCGAGCATCACCCACCTGATCCGCGAGCGGTTCAAGCTGTACGGGCGGATTCGCGTGCTGTCGGCCGAGGGCCGGGCCTCCGCGATCATTTTGATCGCGATCCCGATATTTGTCGCGGCGGCGCTCCTTGTCGTCAGCAGGAGCTACATCACGACGCTGGCCGATGACCGGATCGGGAGAGTCCTTATCGGCATAGCCGTCTGCATGATGATCTTCGGAGTGGTGGTCATGAGAAAAATGATCCGAATCGATGTTTGACCCCGGATGGACAAGGGGGCGAGGGCATTCCGCGTCCCGGGGGACAACCCCCGGCGGCTTCCGGGTTGCGCCGGGGTGACGTTTCGATCGGATTTTTCCATACAATCTCAAGGTCTTCCAAGGAACGGGAACGATGCCGCAAGAAAACATCCCTCTCATTGCCGCTGCAATGGCGTTTTGCATTGCCTGCCTGCTCCTGTTGAGCGTGACCCTTTACTGGCGCCACCGGGAAACCCGCAAACGGATCATGGAAAAGATCAGGCAGGACGGGCTGGAGCTCTCGGGCGGCGAAGCCGAGCCCGCCGTCCAGGAAATCACGGGTGTGAAGCGCGGCCGCATAATCGATCTTTTTTCGGGGGTGGGCAAGAGGCTGAAAACCGAGAAACCGTCGGAGCTGCGCGCGCAACAGCTCCGCTTCCTGAGGGCGGGCATCCGCATGGAGAACGCACCGGCCGTCTTCCTGGGGGCGAAGTGCCTGGGCGGCCTTGGCCTGGCCTTCGGTTTCCTGCTGCTCAAAACCGTTTTCTTCTCGCTCATGAGCGCGCGGCTCACCGCGGTGGCCGCCTGTGCGACCGCGCTGGTCGGCTTCTACCTCCCCGACCTCTGGCTCAGGCTCAAAACCTCCAGGCGCCGCAAGCAACTCCGCAGAGGCCTCCCCGACGCCCTGGACCTGATGGTCGTGTGCGTGGAAGCCGGGATGGGCATCGATTCCGCAACCTACCGCGTGTCCGAGGAGATGAGGCTCACAAACGCGCCCATGAGCGACGAACTGAAATATCTCAATCTCGAGCTCCGGGCGGGCAAGGCGCGACGCGACGCGCTGAGGAACCTGGCCTTGAGGACGGACCTCGAGGACGTCAATTCCCTGACCACCCTGCTCATTCAGACGGACAAGTTCGGCACCAGCGTGGCCCAGGCCCTGAGAGTGCATTCGGATTCATTCAGGACGAAAAGGCACCAGATGGCCGAGGAGCTCGCGGCCAAGCTGCCGGTGAAGCTCGTGCTTCCCTTGATTCTCTTCATCTTCCCTTCGCTTTTCGTGGTGATCATGGGACCGGCGATGATCCGGGCGTTTCGGACGTTCATGAAGTGATCTTCACTGCAGTGTCTTCGACAGCGAGGCAGACCGACAAATGATCGATTACCGGATCGGAATTTTCACATCGAGTATCTTGGGGACAGGCCGGAGGCGGGGCGCGGCGCGGCGCAATCCCCGCGCCCGCGGTGCATTCCTTGCCGTTGCGGTGGCCCTCTGCGCGTGGGGACTTCCGGGATGCTCCTCGAAGAACGCGGGCGACGGCGTTTCCCTTCAGAAACACTATGCCAGGCAGATCGAGAAGCAGAATGCGAACATCCCCGAGGAGATAAAAAAAGCCGAAAAGCTGCCGGAAATGAGCGAGGCCGACTACGAGAGGATGGGTGACACATTTGCCAGGCAGGGGGAAACCACCAAGGCTTTCATCAGCTACGAGAAGGTCCTGCGCAAGGAGCCGGACCTTACACGGGTCCGTCTGAAGCGAGGCATGATGTTTCTTGCCAGGGACATGAACGATGAGGCGATCAGGGACTTTCAACAGGTCCTGGCAAAGGAACCCGGCAACGCCCAGGCCTACGAGGGGATCGGTCACGCGCTCTTCAAGCGCAGGCGCTACGATGAGGCGGAAAAGAACTTCCGGGAGGCGGTGAAGCTGAACAACAGCCTGTGGATGTCCCACAATTTCCTGGGCATCGTCTACGACTACAAACAGCGTCCCGAGCTGGCCGTGTCGGAATACCAGGCGGCCATCGCCGTCCGGCCCGACGAGGGACTGCTTTACAACAACCTGGGGATATCCTACGCGATGATGGGGGACTTCGAAAAAGCCGCGGCCGCATTCCAGGAAGCGATGCAGAAACGGCCCACGAACCCTAAAATCAGCAACAACCTCGGCATTATTCTGTGCAGGCTCGGGCGGCAGTCCGAAGCACTGGCCGCGTTCGGAAAGGCGGGTGATGAAGCCCAGGCCTACAACAACCTGGGATGCGCCTACATGATGGACAGCGAATTCGAAAAAGCGGCGCGGGCGTTCGAGAGAGCCGTCAGTCTGAGAACCACCTATTATGCCCAGGCCAGCGACAACCTCAAGAAAGCCGAAATGGCCCTGCATTCCAGTGGTGCCCTGGGCCGGCAGACGCCGCCCCCCGGCTCCCCGGTGCCCGCGTCCGGGGCTCCCGCGGTTTCCAGGTCCCCGATTCTTCAGGAACTCAAACGCGAGCCGATCAAGGAGCAGAACCTCATCGAACCGGTCACGGCCGTGAAAGGAACGAAAGCGGCCGAACCGACGGACCCCGCGAAGGTGAAGAGCGCTTCCGAGCCCGCTCCGGCACCGCGGGAGCAGCCTCCCCCCAATCCCGTGACGATGGGGAAAGAGACAAGCGTCGTCGAACCGACGACCGGGAAGGAAACGAACCCCGTCAAACCGGAGGATTCCGCGAAGGCGAAGAGCGTCCCCACGCCCGCGCCGACGCAACGGGAGCAGGCTCCACCCAATCCCGTGACGATGGGCAAAGAAACGAGCGCCGTCGAACCGACGACCGGGAAGGAAACGAACCCCGTCATAACGGAGGATTCCGCGAAGGCGAAGAGCGCTCTCGAATCCGCGCCGGCACCGCGGGAGCAGGCTCCTCCCAATCCCGTCACGATGGGGAAAGAGACGAGCGTCGTCGAACCGACGACCGGGAAGGAAACGAACCCCGTCAAACCGGAGGATTCCGCGAAGGTGAAGAGCGCTTCCGAGCCCGCTCCGGCACCGCGGGAGCAGCCTCCTCCCAATCCCGTGACGATGGGCAAAGAAACGAGCGTCGCCGAACCGACGACCGGGAAGGAAACGAACCCCGTCAAACCGGCTGCCGGGGCCGGCAAAGAGAAGCCTGACGCTGAAGTGAAGGAAACCGCCGTCCGGGAAAAGACCGTCGCGGCACCTGCAGCCGCTTCGAAAGAGACGGGCGTTGCGGAATCGGGAGCGGTCGGGGCGGCATCCCCACCGGCTCCCCCGGGTGTTGCAGCCAACCCGTGACAAACGCGTACGCATTTCCGTGGTGTCGGTGTCCTTTCGATCCGGCAAGGAACGTCGTGGACACCGGCGATTTGAAGTTCCCGGCCGCACAGAAAATGAAGGGTGATCGCGGCACCCATGCAATATGGTGGTAAGACGCAAAGGGAGGCGGAGCCATGTTCAACAGTTCAAGCCTCAGGTTCTACCTGGTCAGCCGGTTGGCCGTCATATTCCTCTGTTTCACGGCGGCAGCCTGCGCGGCTTTCCTGTTTTTTGCGGGCAAGCAGGATGAGGCGGGGTTTCGATCCGAGGCCCTGGCGGACAGAGCCCGCGGGGACGCCGTTCTCTCCGAGCGGATCAGGGAACTTCGAGAGCGACTGGGAGCCCTCTCTTCCGACAAGAACGTTGTCGCCGGCCTGGTTTCAAGCGACAGGGCGGCGCTGACCGCAACCTTGAACGCACGGTACCCCCGCGCGAACGGGGTTTACTTCGCCGTCAGGGACGCGCAGAAAGAGGAATTCCTGCCCGGCGATTTACCCAAAGAAGTGATCGCTTCCCTGCGGGAATTCGAGAAGGGGAGCGCGGACGCGAGCGATAACGAGGAATACCGGAGCGGGACGGGGCGCGTTGTGTTTTCCCGTATCGTGTTGAGCCAGAACAGACGGATCGGAACCGCATATTGCGTCTACCAGCCCATCGATGACGACTCCATCGGGCAGATCCTGGGCCGGGAGGTCTGGGAGCATGTGTTCGTGATCACCCAGGGCGGCCTCGCCAGGATCGGCGCGCAGAAAGAGGCCCCCTCCCCCGCTCCCGACGACCTCGGGAGCCTGAAGCCCGGCGACATCCGGGACGGCGGGATCGGCGGGAGCGACGGCCTTGTCTCCCGGAGCACAGTTTCCTCCCTGCACGTCTACTTCGCGCCCTACGCGAAGATGCGGGATTTTCGGTTGAAGGCCCTTGCCATCGTCGGAGCGCTGGGTCTTGCCATGCTGCTCCTGTTCGTGTTCCTCTCTTTCCTGCTCGCCCGGAAAATCCTCGGTCCGATTCAGTATCTCGTCGGCCGCGCCTCGGCGGTATCGAGAGGCGTGAAGGTGGCTTTCACCCCTCCGGCTGAAGGGCAGTTTGCCGAGTTCCAAGGCTTGAACGAGGCTTTCGACAACATGCTCGACAAGCTGGACGAATACGAAGACAAGAGCCGCTACAAGGAATTCTTCGACAGTGTCAGCGATGCGGTTTGCATCAGCGACATGCAGGGCAACATCATCGAGGCCAACGAAACCGCTTATCGCGTGACTGGCTGCGGGCCGGTCGAGATGCGGACGAAGAAGTTGTGGGAGATATACGATGTGGCGCACCCCGACAAGGTGTTCTCAGAGGTCTTCACGGGTGGCGAAACCGTGTTCAAAGTCTCCCGGCGATCGGAGGACGGTCGCCTCCAGTCGGTGGAGGTGAAGGCGAAACTGATTTTCTACAAGGGTCACGAGTGCATTCTCACCCTGGCAAGGGACATCGGGGAGTGGGAGAGGGCCATGGATTCCATCAGGACCTCCGAAGCGAAATACCGGGCCCTCTTCAACACGGTCAGCACGGCCATGGCCATCGTCGAGAAAGACAAGACCATCGCGCATGCCAACGACGAATTCTGCAGGCTTTGCGGCGTTCGCCGCAAAGCGGTCGAGGGGTTTCTGTCACTTGAAAACTTCCTGCGGAAAGCGGATTGCGACAAGATAGGATTCTTCAACGTCGACAAGACCCAGGCTCCCCCTCCGATACCCCTGGACCGTTGGGAGTCCGAGCTCGTCAGGCCCGACGGCACCGTTCGCCAGGTGGAAATCCGGGTGACCGAAATGCCGGGAGTTTCTCAAATACTGATCGTCCTGCTGGACCTGACGCAACGGAAAGCCCTGGAAGCGCAGGTGCTCCAGTCGGAAAAGCTGGCCGCCCTGGGACAGCTCATCTCCGGGGTCGCCCACGAGCTCAACAATCCGCTCGCCAGCGTGGTGGGGTATTCGGAACTGGTGCAGGCGGGCCAGGCGAGCGCAAAGGACAAGAAGCACCTGGAAATCATCAAGAACGAAGCGTTGAGGGCATCCGCCATCGTGAAGGGACTGCTCACCTTTGCCAGGGAACGCAAACCCGAAAAACAGATGATCCAGGTCAATGAAGTCCTCGAGAGGACGGTAGGCCTCCGGCTCTATGATTTCAAGGTCAGGAATATCCAACTCGTCATGAACCTCGATCCTCAACTGCCGCCCACCCATGCCGACTTTTTCCAGCTCCAGGTGGTGTTTCTCAACATCATCAACAATGCGGAACACGCCATGGGCGAAAACGTGGGGGACAAGGTCCTGACCGTTTCCAGCCGGCTCATGATGGAAGGAAAGGTGATCGAAGTCGAGATCACGGACAACGGTTCGGGCATACCGGATGAGATGAAGAACCGGATCTTCGACCCGTTCGTCACCACAAAAGAGGTGGGAAAGGGTACGGGGCTCGGGCTCAGCGTCTCCTACGGGATCGTGCAGGAGCACCAGGGGCAGATTCTCGTCGAGAGCAACCTCGACAAGGGAACCGCCTTCAAGGTCCGTCTTCCGATCATGCAAACCGAGGCGGCGGAGACCCGCCGCGGCGAAACGCCGTCTCTTCCCAGGCCGCCGGGCATGGAGGAGAAGAAGATCGTGCTCGTGGTGGACGACGAGCCCTTCACACTGGAGCTCCTGAAGCAGTTCCTCGCCCAGTACGGCTGCCAGGCCATCCTTGCCGGTGATGCGATAGAAGGCCTGAAGGTTCTGAGAACATACAAGGTCGATGCCATTATTTCGGACATTCGGATGCCGGGGATAGACGGAAAGGGTTTTCTTTCGAACATCGAGAGCGAATTCCCGGACTTCATGAAGAAGTTCGTGTTCATAACCGGGGATACCGTGAACCAGGATATTTACAACATGCTGAGGGAAAAGAAGATCCCCTGCATTTTTAAGCCGTTTGGAATGAACGAGCTGCGAGAGGTTCTGAAATCGATCATGCATTGACGGCGCGGGAAGAAATGAACTTTCCCCGTTGCGTCGGACCCTCTCGGTTCAGTTGATTCGATAGACACTCCCTTCACGCAACAACTTCCGGATTGACCGATACCCCCCGGGAAACCTCGTCGGAACGGGTGCTCACCGAAGAGGAAAGGGTAGTGGTGCGCCGTGTCGACAGGACGGTGACGGAATGCACGCCGGGCTGGATGCCGACAGGATTGAAGCAGTCCCGGGCGCCGATTCGCCGTGCGGTTTCACGAGAGCTTCAATCACGTCATCCACGGGCGGGTTCAAGGGCGTGAAGGCGAAAAAGGCGAGCATCCTTCACGGACCATGTCGGAGTGCGGGGAAAATGCATGCTGCATTCACCCGAACGCTTCGACACCGTTTCGAAATGCAGAGAACCTTCCCGCCGCATGGCGTTTGCATAAATTTCAGAGGTTCCGGTCGATGTACAATTCATACTTCGGTTTCGCCTTCTCCCCGTTTGACGGCACCCGGGAGCGGCGATTCTTCTTTGCCGCCGAAGAGCATGCCGAAATAACCTCGGCCCTGCTCTGCTTCGTCGAGCAGAGAAAGAGCTTCGCGCTGGTCCGCGGGGATGCGGGAACGGGCAAGACCAAGATACTCCAGCATCTGCTCGGCAAATTGCCCGACTCGGTCCATCCCATCCTGGTTCCCTACCCGGACGTGGAATACATCGAGATTCTGCGCTACATTGCCAGGACCCTGGGCGTCGACCCCAAGTGGAAGGAAGACTGCGAACTGCTGAACGACATTAAAAAGGGACTGACGGAGGGGCACGCGCAAGGCAGGCAGTTCGTGCTGATCATCGATGAGGCTCACCGTCTTTCGCTGGGTTGCCTTGAGAATATCCGGCTTCTTTCCAATATCGAAACGAGCAAGTGCGCGCTGCTTCAAATCCTTTTCATCGGGCATGACGAAATCTGCCGAAAGCTCAACCGCAGAGAAATGCGCCAGCTTCGGCAGCGCATAGGCATCAACCGATACGTTTCCCCGCTTACGGCTTCGGAAACCAAAGGCTACGTGGACCACCGTCTGAAAATGGCGGGTTCAGGCTTCGACGAGTGTTTCGAGGGCGGCGTCGCCGAAACGATCCATCGCATGACCGGAGGGATCCCGCGCAATATCAATGAGCTGTGCCACGTAGCCCTCCGCATGTGCAGCATTCAAAAGTTCCGCAAGGTCAACAAGAGGGTGCTCAGGCAGGCCTGTAAAGCCGTGCACGGCAACGTCGGCCCTGTGCCGGAGCGGGCGGGCGAGGCCTTCGGCAGGAACCTCAGGCTGGGGCTCCTCGGGGGGGCTCTTGCGGTCGCCGTGGGGCTGTTCGTGGCAGAGTATCCGCGCGACCTGCAAAAGTTCGGCGCGGAATGGATTCACGGCCTGTATCGCGTCACATCCTCCGATTCTCCCTCGGAACGGGCTTCTCTGCCCGTCGCGCCTCCCGGGCACATGAAGACCGCCCGCATCCCTGCAGGCCCACAGGAAATCGCTCCGGACCCGGCGCCGTCAGCCCCGAACGAACCTCGATCCCCTTCCCCGTCTCCGTCCTCCCTGGTGACGGAGCCTCTCGATGAAAGCCCCGAGAAAGGCTCGGCGAGCCCCATGCCGGGCAAAGAGGCTCCTTCGCCCGCCACGGCCTCCTCTCCTCCCGAAACCGGTTCGAATATGGCTCAAGGCCGGCAGGCGCCCGGCCTCGGCCGGGAATTCGATACGGATCGGAAACCCGGGGGTGTTCAAGGATCGACGGCGGTCCCCGGCGCGGGGAATTCCGGCCCCGGGACCGCAAATTCAAAACCCGAGGGAAGGACGGTGGAATTCCCGGAGACGTTCGAAGTGGTCGTGAAAAGGGGAGAGACCTTGAGTGGAATTGCGGCGCAATGGTTTCCCGAGGACCCGAAGCTCGGAGAGAAGCTGATCATCAGGGCCAATCCAAAGCTCGGGGACAAGCACCGGATTCGGGCGGGACAGGCCTTGAGAATACCCAGAACCAACAGGATCGATGCCGGTTCTCCGAGAGCCGGACATCCCCCTTTCTCCTCCTCTCGTTCCGCGTGATCGCTTCTCCGCCGGCTTGCGTGCAAAACGGCAGCATCGAGCGGGACGTCATATCCTCGCCCTGCAATTGCGCGGTTCGCGGGGGCGGGTTTATCCCGCCCGCCTCGCCCTCCGCCGGTCCCTGGCTCGGCGATCCTGAACACGGACCGATGCCCGTCCGGCCTCACGGCTCCGCAAGCAGCGGGGCTGTTTTCGCTAGAGGTAGTCCCGCCGGAGCGCGACGAGCATCTCGTCGGTGAGCCGTTCCGCCTGGCGGAGCTCGGCGAACTTGGCGAGGAGATCGTTCACCGTCATTCGGCGCTTTTCGTCCAGGGTGAGATCGTCGATGATCCCGCCCCTGTGCATCATGATGGTGCGGCATCCCAGGTCCAGCGCCTGCTGCATGCTGTGGGTGACCATAAAGGTGGTGAGGTTCCCTTTTTCGACGAATTTGCGGGTCAGCTTGATCACCTGCGCGGCCGACTTGGGGTCCAGCGCCGCCGTGTGCTCGTCGAGCAGCAGAACCTTCGGCCGGTTCAAAACGGCCATCAGAAGCGTGAGCGCCTGGCGCTGCCCCCCCGAGAGAGCCCCGATGACGTTGTCCAGCCGGTCCTCGAGCTGCATTTCGAGCAGTTCCACTTCTTTTCCGTATTCCTGCCTGCGCGCTGCGTCGAGCCGGATGGCGGGATAGACCTTCCGTCCCCTGAGGTACGCCATGTGGAGGTTTTCCGCGATGGTCATTCCCGGGGCGGTTCCCATGAACGGGTTTTGAAAGACGCGCGCGATGTGTTTCGCCCTCTGGAAATCGGTCCTGTTCGTCACGTCTTCGCCGGCGATTCGGATCCCGCCCGTGTCCGGCAGGAAGGTTCCCGCGATGGCGTTGAGGAGCGTGGATTTGCCCGAGCCGTTCGTGCCGATGATGGTGACGAAGTCGCCTTCCTTTATTGTGAGGTTTATGCCCCGAAGCGCATAGACTTCGTTGGGAGTGCCGGTGTTGAATCGCTTGTGAAGATCCGTTATCTCGATCATCTGGATTCCCCGCGATCATGCCTCGCGACGGAGGAACTCTCCGGCGGCACACCACCCTTGCGTGTCCGCCGATCGCACCTCATCGCACCTGGGCCTCAGTTCTTTTCCGGAATCGTCACCGTGGCGACGGCCGTGACCTCGGGCGGAACGACGATTCCAAGCTCTTGTGCAACCTTGAGGTTGATTCCCATCGTGAGCCTGGTGTAGCGCTCGAAGGGAATACCCCGCGGATTCTCGCCTTTCAGGACCCGATCGACGAGGCGAGCCGCCTGGATCCCGCTGCTCGTGTAGTCGTATCCCAGGACGCTCAGCGCCCCGTCGCCCAGCCGCTCGACATCGCACATGAATATGGGGATCTTCTTCGGTCCCGCCGCCTTCACCACCGAATCGAACGCGGAGTACACGATGTTGTCCGGTACGAGCACAAAGGCGTCTATGTTCTTTTGAGCAAGGGACAGAGCGGCCTGGTAGATTTCCGAAGAATTGCTGACGGTGGCGCCGACGAGCGTCACCTCGCCATTGAAGGACGTCAGCGATTTGCGGAGCATCTCGACGTTGAAAACGGAGTTGGCGAAAGCGGGATTCCAGACGCACCCGATGGTGATCTTCCCCGGCTTGATCCGCCGCACGACGTCCATGAGCCTCTCCATGGGCGCCCATCCGTACACGCCGGTCACATTGGGAAGGTGCTCGGTATCGGATTTTCCGGCATCGATGATGAAAGGGTTTGCAACGGTGGCGAACACCACCGCCCGGTCCTTGATCTTGTGGATTGCAGCCTGTGCGCAAGGGGTCGAGATGGGGACGATGACCTCGCACCCATCCTGGACGAACTTGTCGAGAATGGCGTTCACGGTGGGAAGGTCGCCGTTTGCGTTCTGGAGATCGATCCGGCAGTTCTTCCCGGATTTGTAGCCAAGCCTGTCCATTTCAGCCACGAAGCTGTCTCGAGTGATGTTCAGAAGGCCGTTGTCCTCCACCTGGACGAGTCCGATGGCGCGTTGCCCGGCGACGGTCCCCCGGGACTGCCCTGAATTCCTGTAGCCGTATGCCGCCACCCCCACGACGATCGCCAGCGCGCAGCCGAACGCGACCGCATTGCGCCGCTTCGCGAAAAGAACGCCGAGAAGGCCCGATCGGAACCGGCCCGTACCGCCTCTCGTGCCCGTCATTCTGGACGCCGCGAGGGTGACGAGGACGAAGACCGCCGTGAGGAGCTTCAGATCGATGGGGTCCATGCCGACGTAGAGCGCAACGGAGATCATCAGCCTGAACGCCACCGAGCCCAGGATTACCCTGAAAACCTGGGCATAGATCGAGCGCATCTTGAGGATGGATTCACCGATGATGACCGCGGCGAGCCCCGTTACGACCGTCCCCACCCCCATGCCGATGTCGGCGAATCCCTGGTACTGGGCGACGAGAGCCCCCGACAGCGCCACCATGCCGTTGGCCAGAGCCACTCCGAAGACTTTCATCCTCCCGACGTTGAAGCCGGCCGCGGCGGCCATCACGGCGTTGTCCCCCGTGGCCCGCATGGCGATCCCGAGATCGGTCCTGAAAAAGAGCGACATGAACAGCCAGAACATCAGCATGACGGCCAGAAGAGCGACGGCGATGAAGACCTCGGGATTCAGACCGGGATTGATTGCATTCAGGAGCGAAACGATGGTGGTCTGCTGCAGAAGAGGAATGTTGGAGCGCCCCATGATATGGAGGTTGACGGAGTACAGCCCCGTCATGACCAGGATTCCCGCAAGCAGGCCGTTGATTTCGAGGCGCGTGTGGATGAGCGCCGTGATGCTTCCCGCAAGAGCGCCGGCGGCGAACGCCGCAAGCATCGACAGGAAGGGATCGGCGCCCGAAGCGAGGAGCACGGCGGCCACGGCGGCGCCGGTCGTGAGACTGCCGTCCACCGTGATATCGGGAAAGTTGTGGATGCGGAAGGTTATGAAAACCCCCATGGCCATGAACGCGTACAACAACCCGAGGTTGAGGGCTCCTATCCAGAGTTCCATCCGTCATCCCTTCAGTTCGATGATGCCCAGCATTCCCCGACTGAAGCAACTCCGTCCCAGGAGGTGCTGCACTTTGAAGACTTCGAGCTCCGTCGCGGCGCGCCTCAGCTCGGCTTCAAAGCTCTCGGGATTCTTGCTGAGGGGCTCCCTGGAAAAAACCGCCGCATGGATGTGAAAGCCGCTTCCGGATGGGAGGATCCGGCGGACCTCGGACCGTTCGAGCTCCCTGTCCCTTATCACGATGCCGGCTCCCATGACGATGCAATCGGCATCCGCCGGTTCCACAGGGAAGTTCATCCACGCGGCGAAATTCGAGGCATCGAAGATTTCGCCGCCGTCGCCGGGGGTGTTCTCCGCCGTGGGGATCCGTTTCATGTGCATTCCCCACAGGCCTTTGCTTTCGGCGAGCAGGACCAGGCCGAGTGCATTGGCTTGGACCCGATCGCAGGCGAGCCCTATCAGCCGGGTCAGATCGATGAAGCCCTCCGCGCTCTCGAACGCCGCAATGCCCCGGTATTCCCCGGTGAACCCGAAACCGTGAAGAAACCTGTATTCGAGACCCGCCCCCTGCTCCGTGGCGAGCATGAAATCGACGACGGCGTGTCTCACCGCCGGGTAGCAATAGAAATTGCCGTCGACAAGGACCGATTCCCCGAAAACCAGGCTGTACTCTTCATAGCGCTCCCCCATCGCGGCGAGCCCCGCGCCGAACCGGAGCTCACCGGCCCTGACGCCGACCACGTCCCTTTCCGTGTAGGCGGCAAGGGCCAGAGGCTCCAGGGAACCCAGCACTTTCAACGATCCCGGGGCACCGCCCCGATCCAGCCATCGAATTGAGACACCGTCCGCCTGGATGGTCTCGATGCAGGGCGATACCGTTCCCTTGGCGGCGTGAGCGCAAATTGCCGCTTCATCGGCAAAGAATCGAAAATAGTCGAGCATCCCGCTCGCCCGCAGTATGCCCAGCACGACGTCGGGTACCCTCAAGAGCAAAACCTCGCCATGCACTTTCCCGAGGCTCTTCTGCGCAAGGAGCAGCACGCGTAACCCCGCGCTGCTTATGAAGGTCACGGCACCCAGGTCGACGACCAGCACCCTCTCCCCGCCACGGATCAGTTCCTCGAGCCGCCGTTCCAAGTCCGGCGAGCTCATCCCGTCCATGCGCCCCTTCAAAGCAACCCGTTTGAACCCGGAATCTTCACTTACCGTCACGTCCAGCATGGTCCGTTCCCGCCGGCCGCACGCCCCCGCCCCACGCGCGGCGCTTCGCTTGAATGCGTCCCCGCTTCACGGGCGGGGTTCGGAACCGACGAGCCTGTGGAAGGACCGGCTCCCGGGCCGAATTCACACGTGAAGCATCCGAATGAAAAAAGCAATTCCTCCCTGGAGATTTTCTTGTCCGTCTTTGAGACAACCCCCGCCGCGAACCCCATGATAACTCAGTCCGACCGCGTTTGAATGAAAAATTGGGCCGAGCCTCCAAGGACCGCAAAAACTCCCTTTATATTCGACAGGTTATCTCATACCGGTCAGCATGTCCCTTCCCCGGGGAATCGCCGCCTCCCCGTGAGAGCGGCTTCGACCGAACCCGGCAAAGTCGAATGCGGCATCCTCCAGCCTCCGCGGAACGCCGGCAAGCCCCGAAGCCTCTCCCGGACTCCCGTCGGCAATGCCTCCCGGGCTTGCCGAGACCGCGTCGGGACATGCGTGGACCCGAATTTTCGCAAGCGCTCGGAGAACTCCACCTTGTCGGTCCCCAACAGGCCTGCCATGATCTTCTGAAGCACAAAATTGGGTGCTCAAGGGACAAACCCGGCTTTTTTTGCCGAAATATGCTTGCGATACAAGCACTTAAAAACTTTCACCCGTGGGGGAGAGCGCCCCCTCAGTTCATGACTGTTGAACGCGAATCGGCACCAATCACCCCCGGCCCCCTTCTCACCGCGGATGGCCTTTCCACGAAATCCCCGACCACACGCCGGGTATCAGGGCCACCGACGGTAACCTTTGCCGTGGCTGCGGCGACTAAGTCGTCGAAAGTGGAGCCGGCTGCCACGCAAGGTTTCGAATGGAGTTGTTCTGAAAAAGGAGTGCATGATGAGAAAGATTGCTTTGGTTTCAATCCTTGTGCTGTTTACAATGGCCTCCGTCGGGGCAACCGTCGCCGTATCCGGACGGCTATGCATTCCCGCACAAAGGAGGCAATAATGCGGATGGTAATGAAGGTTAATCCGGCTGTCGTATTGACTGCCCTGATTATCGCGATCGTTCTTGCCGCTGGGGCGATGGCGGACAAGCACCGTCACTTCGGCAAATATCAATTCAACAGGGGCGATCACGGGAATGAAGCCACCGGAGAGGCAGCGGCATGGATTCTGGGAATAGCCAATTTTCCGGTGCTGCTCAGTCAGCTTCTCAAAACCGCGGACAAAGTGGTGCCTTTGAAGCCCGCGTCCAGGGACAGCCTGACAACGTTCAACCGCCTTCAGAGACATCACCTGATGAAGCTCCACTATTGGCTGAATCCGGTCGCCATCGTGATCGCCGTTTCACACTGGACGCTGTCTCACTGCAGGTCGACCGGTCTACCGGAGTGGGGGCTTGGCATCATGATCGCTGTGGGTGCTCTCGGGCTGGTCATGAAACTCAAGCTCGCTCCCGTTTCGATGAGAAAGCTGGTCTACAGACTGCACACCAACCCGATATCGATACCGGCGGTTCTCCTGATTCTCCTGATCGGACACTCGATTGTGGACTGAGAAAAGTCAATCTGTTCGACATTGACCTGACATTTCGTCCCTCGAACCCGCGGGGGCAAATTTCAACTGGATGGAAACCCGCCGGCGAACGCAATGAAGACGTTGGTCGTAAGCCTATTGATAGGAGTCCTGGTTTTTGAGCTCGCCGAGCACGTGATCCTTCCGCTGCTGTGGCTGCTCCTCAAGCGGAGGAAAGTCTCCATGTGTGATGTGCAAAACATGGTCGGGCAAACCGCCGAAGTGAAGCATTGGAAAGGCAAGAAGGGGAAGGTGGAACTCGGCGGTGAACTATGGAACGCGACGAGTCACAATCCCATCGTTCCCGGCTTACGAGTCGTCATCGAAGACGTGGATGGACTGCTGTTGAAGGTCAAATCCGAGGACACCGGCTGAAGAGTGTTCAGAGAAGAGACCTTTTCTCCAGGTCTGTTCGCGCAGCGATCCGAGGGGAGGGCCCGGGTATTTCGCGACCCCGAACGCGGCGAGATCGGGAAACGCGCCACCCGCGTTCGGACACCGACAACCGCGCGGCGTAACGGAGCCGGGCAACCGGAATCCGCATCACTCGAGCGGCTCGGCTTTGCCTTCAGAGCCCCCAATCCACGCCGAACACCTTTTCCACCGCGTCACCCTTGATCCGGTAGACAGCGGCCCCGCCGCCTTCATAGTAGGCAGAGCCGACGACGATCTCCATCACCCCGTCGCCGTTGCAGTCCAGCACGTTCACGATCCGCCAGGTCGTGAAGGGACCTGCGTCCGTTTCGGCCGAGGTCCGGAAGAAGCCGTCCAGCAGGGTGTCGCTCACGCGGCCCCGGGCGATTTTCCTCAGAAACACCATGGAAAAATCCCCGGGCTTCGAACTCTCGAGCGCGTTCCTGCCGGAGAAGTGTTCGGCGCTCACCAGCACCTCGTTTTCACCGTCACCGTCAAGGTCGATCTCGGCGACCCGGGTGATCTTCACCTTGGGGGCATGGATGGCCTTGGTTTTCAGAATGCCTCGAGCCGCATTGACATAGGGTTCGAAATTGCGCTCCACAATGCGCGGCCGCCGAGGCATTGCATCCCACGTGCCCCCGACGGCCAAAACGTCCTCGCCCGATTTGTCGACCCGCTTCATGCGCACCAAAAATTCCGGATCCGCCTCCCCCCAAGGTCCGGCCTTGGCGCCCTTCGCCTTCCGGAGGAAGGTGAACGGGGCGTAGACGCGATACTCCTCCCCGCCCTTCAGCTCCGGCGCAACCGCTTCGGGCGGGAGCCACTTGTCGCCGTAGGAACCGCCCAGCAGCACCCAATAATCTTTGGCGTAGTATTTCAGGAGGGGCGCAACCTCCGCGGCCGACGCCTCGCGGGCCGCAGTGACCGACACGATCGCCAGGCCCAGAACCATCAGGAAGATTTTGCATGTACGATTCATCTTTTCGGATTCCCATCTCTCTTGCGGCCCGGAACGCGGATCGAAGCTGAAAGAACGTTGCGGAACCGGAGCCGCGGTGAAGGGTGCATCCCCCCCCGCTGAAATCAGGACGGACAGGCGGCGGAATCACCTGGTGGGCAGAACGTCCCGCAGAGTGAAATCGACCCAGATGATACCACATTTTCCCTGACTCGTCTTCGCCGCCAGGTCTTCGCCCAGAGTCTGCGGGATCGGCTTGGGCAGGCGGCTCCACCAAGCCTTGTCCTCGTCATACCCGATCTGGAACATGACGGTATTCGGGTAGAAGCATTCTCTAAATCCACTCAATTCGTCCAAAAATTCCCGCTCGTTCGCGAACTGCATGCTGTCATTGACGAAGATGATCTGCCCGCGATACGTCGGAGGCAAATCGGACTTGGCGAAATGCTTGAGAAATAGTCGATACTTCCTATTCAGCGACTTAACCCTTCGTTCCCACGCTTTCGCCCTCGCATCCGTCACTTTCCCGTTGGCGCACCCGTCACACCGGCTCCGATACCATTCCACGTCCACACCGAAACCCGCGATGCAGGGATGATGTCCGTATCGTTTGTGGGTGACCGCGATCAAATCCGTAACCTTTGCATAGCCGGGCTCGAATTGAAGAAACACCTTTATGCCGTGAGTGTCGAAGTACTTCAGATACCTTTCGTGCTTGTCGGTCGTGGAGAAGCGAATCCGGGGATCGTAGGTTCCGCCGGGATTGGGGAATCCCATCTGCATCCCGCTGTTCTCGCCCTTGAAATAGATCTCGCCGACCAACCATATGGCAACTCCCCTGGAACCGGGAAAGTAACCGGTCATGGCATCTATGGCTTTTTTCCAACCTGCCGGTCCGGGAAAAGGCGAAATGCCGTAAGGAGATGAGCGAACCCCCGCCCAACTCACCCCGCAACCGGCGGCAAGGGGAGTTGGAGCGGCGAGGAAAACAAGGCTCACAATCGCGATCAGCACCAGGCTGCAAGATTTCCAGCGCATGTCGTTCTCCTCATGGCTCGGCTGCGACGATTCCTCCCGGGACTTCCCCCAGTTTTGCGCAGCATAGCGAAGTTCATCGGCGAACGCAAAGCCGAACCACGCTTTGCCGAATCGGTCGTTCGTTCACAGAACGGCCGAGGACCTTCCCGTTTGTGCGACAGGCGCAACCCCATTTCTCGTGAGAAAGGCTGCCGCAACGCCCAAGACCTTCTGCCCCCCATCCCCGGCCGGCGCTGCTGCCCGGTGGTCGTGGCCCGTTGTATGTATGATATACCCGCATGAGCGTCATTCACGTGCAGGCGGGAATGACGGCGGCGGGTTTCCTGTTTCCTTGTGAACCGTCGATTCATGACGGTTCGCCTGAATGCGGGAAAAGAGCATCCCCAGGTTTTTCCATGCGGCGATAACGGCGCGAATGCATCATGAGTATGCAAATCACTTGATCGGTTATGGATTTTGTGGTTGACTGCGCCGATAATATTCGTATCGTCGGCTGCATTCCCAGACGGGACGCGGGGCTTTTTCTTGACTGCGCCGGGCCGAGTCTTGTTGTGCGAGGGTTTGCGCTGTTTCGTGAACCTGGGCGGCCCGGGCCTTTTTCGGGGGGTGTCCGCGGCGTTAGGTGAACTTCGGCGGGATGATTCGACATTTCTTTGAATGCTGACAGTTGATTAACAGATCATCAATGGAGGACTGCAACATGAGGCACAAACCATTTCTGAAATATCTCCAACTGCTGACTCTCCTCTTGTTGTTCCTGCAATGCTATTCCACCCATGGCGCCGAGGACGAGCAGTTCACCGTCGGGACCCGGGTTCCCTCGTTCACCCTGCCGGCTCCCGAAAACGCTCAGGTTCAGAAGTATCTCGAGTTGGCTTCGGCCCAGCCGTTCACCATTTCCAAGATTGGCGCGAAGATTGTCGTGATCGAGTTCTTCAGTGCCATGTGCCCGCACTGCCAAACGAACGCCCCCATAGTCAACAGGCTCTACAAAGCGATTCAGGATGACGCGCGGCTCTCGAAAGATGTTAAATTAATAGGGATAGCCGTCGGTAACAACAAGAAGCAGGCTGACGCGTTCAGAAAGACCTACAAGGTTCCGTTCCCGGTGTTTCTCGACGAGGAGTACGCCATCACCGGCCCCCTGGGAGGCGTCGACGTTCCCACCATGCTCGTGCTGGCCGCAGCCGACGGCAAGGTGCTCGCCTGCCATGTTGGAGTCATCACGGATTTCGATGCGGTTCTGAAGGAACTGAGGGAACTCAGCAAGAAGCAATAGACTGCCATGACCGAGTACGAAATCGAGAATATAGACAGCCTCTCCAAGAGCCCGCTTTTTCGCGATATCCCCAAAGACAGGCTGGCGGAGATCGCACGGTCCGCTCAAAACCGAATCGTGCCGCAGCATGACTTCCTGATCAGGCAGGGGGATGCCGCGGACGTCTTTTACGTCATCGCTTCGGGCCGCGTCAGGGTGACCAAGAAGAACGAACGGGGAATGGAGCGAGAGCTCGGCTTCCTCGGCCCGGGGGACAACTTCGGCGAGATAGCGCTGCTCACGGGCGAGCCCAGGGCGGCGGATGTGGTCGCCCTGGAAGAGACGCGCTGCATGGTCTTTTCAAAAGAGCAGTTTGACGCCCTGTTGACGGAGTTTCCCTATATTTACACGAAATTCGTCAAGGAAATGCGGCAGTGGCTGCTCAAGGACGATGAAGTGATTTTCGAGGAAGCCGAGGAGGCCTACCAGGCCTCGCGACTGTCCTGGTACCAGTTCGTTTTGATCATTGCAGTGAGCGTCGTCCTCGCGCTGTCGTTCAACCGCTCGAATCCCAATGGAATCCCCCTGTTTCCCTCGATGCCCGACCGGAACGCCTTTCCCGCCGTCACCGCTTCCACGGCCATGGAGGAGTTGGAGCGGGGAGACGCCCTCGTCGTGGACGCGTTGCCCTCCAACTTTTATCAGAAACGCCACATCAAGAACGCGATCAATATGCCTCTCGCTCTTTTTGACATCGTCTACACCATGACGTTCGACGAGGAAGACAGGGCCAGGAAGATCGTCGTGTACGGGACCACGATCAGCAAGCCTTACGACCTGGAAGTCGCCGAGAAGCTGGCCGCTCGAGGCCACACGAACGTGAGCATTCTGAACGGGGGCCTGGCGGAATGGGAAGCGAAGGGCTACCCCGTTGAAGGAAAGGCGAAAGAATGATCCGCTCATTTCTGAAACGACTGATCTCGAGCGAATACCTGGCTCTCGTTCTGAGAATTTATGTCGGATACTTCTTCATTTACGCCAGCCTGAGCAAGATCCCCTATCCCGCGCAGTTCGCCGAGGCGACCGCGAACTACCGTCTGATTCCCTACCTGTTTCTCAACCTGGGGGCCGTCATTCTGCCGTGGCTCGAGTTCGTCTGCGGGCTGTTTCTCATCATCGGCTTCATGTCGAGAGCTTCCGCAGTCCTGATCGGCCTCATGCTGATCGCGTTCAACGTCATGGTTCTGATCAACATGTACTGGGGCGCTCCCATTTCGTGCGGCTGTTACGATACCGTTGGCGAGCCCATCGGCTGGAGGAAAATATTGGAGAACGCCGCCATGCTGCTCTTCACCGTGCAGATCTATTTCTTTGACGGGCTGTCCGTCTTCCGCCGGCGAAAATCGACTGTTTACGACAAGAGCGGAATAGCCGCTCCCGTTTCGTCGCGATAGGCTGTCTTATGTCGAACAAATCAAAATCCCTGGCTATCGTACGGTTGGTTTCTCTGTGCCTGTTTTTCCCCCTGGTGCTCGCATGCGGTTCCAACGATTCCTATGTGGGCATCTATAAGGCCAGTGTCAACGACTCCCCCAGACAAGACGAAACGACCATCGAGTTGAAACAGAACGGAGAGGGTGTCTGGAGGGTGGGCGATGATGAGATACCTTTTTCCTGGGAAGTGAAACGGGATGAGCTCCGGGTGAACACGAAAGGCGGGGGAGTGATCGTCGGCAGGATCGGAAAAGAGATGCTCAGCCTCACGCTTCCAGGTTCCAAGCTGGTATCGTTCAAAAAGATCCACTGACCCGGCGCATTCGCTCATTTCTCCACCGCAGGGCCTTCACCGTCGCCTCATTCGCATGCAGCAGGGCATTCCGCCGGTTTTCCTCCCGATCGCCCGTCCAGCGTCATCGTATTCCGATCAAGACCGCCAGACTGCTTTCCTGGCGGCTCCGCGGTAGCTCTGTTCGCAGAGGAGGTCCGGCAGCCTTGCGGACCCTGCAAGCCCCTCCCAAGCACAAAATCGAAGAATAGTCAGAACTCCTGCCCGCACTTTGCCGATTCACTATGTGTTGCGAAATCGAAACGTCTCGATTGTATTCGTATTGGGGAACGGTGGGCAGCTATGCTGAAGTTTAACAGTATCAAAAAAATATTTTAGTAATTTTAATGAGTTACATCATCACAAGCACGTTGTGGCACTACCGG